>OFRM01000743.1_pt1 | contig 12608 bp, 10 predicted proteins | sample 1543101 | NCBI WGS metagenome assembly OFRM01 (sample SAMN07774223, study PRJEB24372) | wastewater metagenome | isolation source: Exp Tend VB 0WW | collected 2016-02
CGGAAGGCATGGCGAAGTATCAGACCGCGCAGGCCACGCAGAAGAGCCTGCTGGGCGCGATGATGACGGACGACGAAAAACAGAAACGCCACCTGGCTGAAGTCACGGAATACCTGAACAAGGCGTTCGCTGACATTAATATGGCCGTACCGACGACGACTGAGGGATTCCGCAAGCTGATCGACGGCGTGGACTTGACCACGGTGGCCGGACAGACCTTGTTGCAGCAGCTTGGGGCGATGGGCGATGCCTTCCTGTTCTTCGCCAACGCCGCCAAGGCTGCTCAACAAGAACAGTATGGTTGGCAAGTAAAGTTAGACATAGCTCAAGGAAAATATACCGCGCAGCAAGCCGACCGGTTCTCCATATGGCATGCTGCTGCGAACGACTCTACGCGAGCGATCATTTCTCAAGTTTGGGCCTTGGAAGACCAAAAGGTTGCCTTGGAAGACCAAAAGGTTGCCACGGATGCAGCAACGGAATCACTGAAGGAGATGCAAGCCGTTGCTATGGAAGGTGTCGATAATGCCTTCGGAGAACTTGTTAGTGCCTATGAGTCTGAGATCAGTGCAAAAGAGTCTTTGATAGATAAAACAAAGGATTACATTAGACAACTTAAAGACTTTTCACAATCCTTAGCCCTTGGAGAACTGTCTACCCTAGACCCCCTCGGTAAATATCAGGCCGCCAAATCCGCGTTTGATGCTGTGTCGCAGCGAGCAATGAGCGGTGATTCTGCTGCTATTGGGCAACTACAGGGTGTGTCTGAAGCATACCTACAAGCCTCCCGTGAATATTATGCTAGTAACGTACAATATGCTGACGACTATAACAAGGTTCAATCGGCTATAAATAAAACCGTTTCTGTAGCCGAACAGCAAGTCGATTCGATGGATGCCCAACTAATTACGATGCGCCGACAGTTGTCATCGCTAACTCAGATCAACGAGTCTACGAAGTCTGTAGAAAGTGCTATAACTCGTCTTCAGACAGCCTTGCTTGAGGCTGTACGTGCTGGTAACATTGGCGATGTCGGCGAACAAGCCAAGACGGCTTCAGGGCTAATCAAAGGTGGTGCGAGCGAACTTTACAATCCTCTGACTGACACATGGAGCAATAAGGGGCAGAGTGCCACCACAAGCCAAATCAGAGAGTGGGGTGCCAAGATACTTAACGAACAGGGTCCAATGGCACTTTATGAGGCGACCAAGAGTGTTGGGCTGTCAATGAGTTCGGTCAATGTTATCGCGGGATGGAAAGCCGGTACTGCCGAAGATTGGGCGAAGGCTAACAACCTGCCAACATTTGCCAACGGGGGATTCGTTAAACCTGGTTGGGCTATGGTTGGCGAGCGTGGGCCGGAGCTTGTTAATTTCGCTACTCAAGCTAGAGTTTATACGGCTGATCAAACTTCTCGGATGGTCTCCGGCTCTGGTGATAACGAAGTCTATCTACAGCAAGTTATCGCCGAACTACAGGCATTGATTAGGCAAAACGGAGCAGCTTCACAGGCTATGATCGCAGAACTTCAACAAGTGAAAGCGGAACTTGAAGACTTGAGGTCACGCACAAGACTGAGGGACGGTACCAATGGCTAGATCGGTTTATCTTATTGAAATTGTTGCTGCTACGGATTCAGCAGGGACTACCACGACCCTGTACTTTTCTACAGAGGGGTTTGTCACCTCATCGTCAGACACTCCTACCAACAAGTATTTTGAACCCTACGTAAAACAACCAGCGTTAATGAATCGTGAGATTTCTGCAACGGGGCAAAGTAATGTAGGTTACGGCGAGATAGTTCTCACCAACATAGACGGGGCACTTGACTACCTGATCGATTACGGATTCGATGGACGTTCGGTGACCATTCGGCACGGCTCAGGGGCGTATCCCTCGAACTTTACAACTGTCCTTGTGGGTACGATGGAACAGCCTGAGTTTAGATGGGATGAAGTATCTATCAAGATAAGAGATCGCCAAGATGAGTTGGCTAGCAAGCAATTGCAGACAACCAAGTACGCAGGAACCAACTCGTTACCGAACGGACTTGATGGTGTTGCCGGAGACATCAAAGGTCGCCCAAAGCCTGTTCTATATGGTCAAGTTTTCAATATAACCCCCGTCTTTGTGAATACTTCAAGACTGATATTCCAAGTAAATGACGGTGCTGTTAATAGTGTCGATGCCGTTTATGATCGTGGTGTTTCGCTAACGAAGGGTGCCGATTATACAGATCAGACAGACATGGAGACAAATGCGCCGTCTGCGGGATATTTTAGAGCTTGGCCTTCCGGGGGATATTTTCGATTGGGGTCGAGTCTGGCCGGTGTCATTACGGCAGACGTAACTCAAGGGGCGGCGGCAAGCAATAGAACTGTTGCACAGATAATGAAAAGTATTGTCATTGGCCTCGGTGGAGTTTCGTCAGGGGATGTAGATTCTGGAGATGTTACGGCACTTGACACGGCCAATAGTTCCGTGGTAGGTGTCTATGTTGATTGGGAGACTGATATAAGCAGCGTGCTTGATGAGTTGTCAAGCAGCGTCGGTGCATGGTGGGGTTTTGACTCCCTTGGCAAGTTCAGGATGGCTAGGCTTGCTATCCCGTCAGGTACCGCTGTTGAGTCGTTCACCGAATCTGAGATTATTGATATAGATAGAAGTGGAGAAATTCCATCCTACAGTATCAAATTGAAGTACAAGAAATTTTATACCGTACAGGATTCTGACTTGGCAGGTTCAGTGACCGTTGTTCGTAGAAGCGAACTCAAGAACGAGTTCAGAGAAGTTATAGCAACAGACTCTGCTGTATTAACTAAACATTTGTTGGCATCGGAAAGAGAATTTGTGACATTGTTGGTCGATGCTACAGCGGCTCAGACAGAAGCCGATAGGCTGCTTGATATTTACGGCCTTAGACAAGATTATTTTGAGATCAGGTCACGGGATGTAACAATTCAATATGACATTGAATTAGGCGATGTTGTTGATATTACTGTTTCCAGATTCGGGTTGTCTAGTGGAGAGTTGTTCAGAGTTGTGGGTATTGAGTCCGACCTGAAGCGAAACGAGTACAAGTTAAGACTGTGGAGGGCCGTCTAATGGCTAATATGATTTTAGGTTTTCCGAACAGGATTGACGAGAGCACGTTATCTGGAGGTTCGTGGGTTTCCACTTTACCTCTAACCAATCTAAAAGATCGCAGACTGTCTAAAGTTGCTAGAAGTACAGATGACGCTAACGCTAGTACAAAATTCGATATTGCTTTAGCGAAAGACAGGTATGTTAAATTGATATGCTTAGTAAAAAACAATTTCAGTATCGACGCGACTTACAGGATATACGGAAGCACTGTTAGCAATTTCGCTACAACTGTTTACGACTCTGGTGTTTTGGACGTGTGGGAAGCTATATATACCTCGATAGATTTGGAGTGGGAAAATGATAGCTTTTGGGATGGTAAGCCGACTGTTGAATATTTGGACGATCTTGCTGAGAATTCATCACTCAATCTGATACATATATTACCTACAATCACCAGTGCAAGATATTGGAGAGTTGAGATCTATGACACGACTAATCCAGACGGTTATGTTGAGATAGGTAGAGTATTTATCGCTGGGCAGTGGCAGGTTACAAACAACATTTTGTATGGTGCTTCCCTTGGCTACGAGAGTGAGACTTCTGTTGATAGTTCGTTAGACAATACCGAATATTTCGATGCCAGAAAGAGCTACAGAATTTTCAAATTTGAACTTGAGTCATATACCTATGACGAAGGGCATACAAAACTGTTGGACATCTCAAGACAAGTTGGTTTAGATAAAGAAGTATTCGTTGTGCCTGACCCGGATGACACAATACTTATGACATATAGGGCATTTTTAGGCCGACTGAATACGCTCAGTCCCATACAGTATCCGTATTTTGATACAAACCGAGCAGCTTATGAAGTTAAGGAAATCACTTGACAGGTTTTGTTAGCTGTGATATTGGTTAAATATATTAGGAGAGTCGCATGAGTTCAGCATATTTTGACCCGGCTGTTGGTGGTAACGGTACAACTGTAACAGATGACAGTAATGTTACCACAGGTTTAGCTAACGGTGGACATCGCACACGGTTTGTACCTGCACTAGCTCAGGTGGTCGCTGTTGCTGACAATACCGTCACGAAGGCTACCGAGGCTTCTGGTTCAGCTTCAACTGCGGCGGGGCACGCAACAACGGCATCTAACTGGGCTACGAAAACTGACAACTTTGTAAGCGGTTCTGATAATTCTGCAAAGTCTTGGTCTGTTGGAGGTACAGGTTCAGGTGATCCCACAGCGGGGTCATCTAAGGATTGGGCTACAAAGACCTCTGGTACTGTTGATGGTTCTGACTACTCTTCGAAAGAGTATGCTGTAGGTACAACGGTTCCTGTAGGTAGTGCAAAAGAATGGTCAACACAAACCGGAACGATGGTTGATGGCGTTGAGTATTCCGCTAAAGAGTACGCTAGTGGTACGGTTACTCAAAGTTCAAAGCAATGGGCTACAAAGACCTCTGGTACTGTTGATGGTTCTGACTACTCCGCCAAATACTACGCACAACAATCTTCTGCTGCTGCATCGGCTTCTGGTGCCAGATGGAACTTTGATAGTTCAACTACTATGGCAGACCCCGGAACAGGCGAAATCCGGCTAAACAATGCTACTTTCTCTTCAGTAACTCAAATTGCTGTTTCTGCTCTTTCCGCTGATTCAGGTAATCCTGATATTAGTGACTATATTCTAACTTGGGATGACTCAACTTCAACCGTTAAAGGTGTCCTTAGTATCAGAGAGCTTGGGGCACCTGACAGCATTGTTGTATTTAAGGTCAGCGGCACTATAACAGATAACGGGGTGTGGTTACAAATTCCTGTGACTTACGTTATGAGCAGCGGTTCTGTTACTAACGGTAATCAGTTGGTAGCGCAGTTTTCTGCTAGTGGGGATGCAGCTATAGGCAGTATTACCGCAACCACGTCGATTCTGAAAGGTGATAATGCTGGGAATGCTGTTGGTGCAACTGCTGGGACGGACTTTGTTGCTCCAGGTGCAGCGACAACCTTCTCAGCTACGCAGAACTTCGCTGCATCGGGCGTTACGCTTAAGGGCAGTTCAACGGGCGTCACGACCTTCACTAGCGCCAACGCATCGGCTACGAACTACACACTGACGATTCCAGCTGAAACGATGGAGGCAGGTTTCAGAAACATCCCGCAGAACGCGCAGAGTACAGCGTACTCGCTTGTACTTACTGACGCCGGTAAGCACATCCTGCACCCAAGTGCAGACACCACGGCACGTATTTTCACCATCCCGGCTAATGCTTCTGTAGCTTTCCCAATCGGCTCAGCAATCACTTTTGTGAATCAAGTCTCTGCGGGTGTGCTGACCATTGCAATCACTTCGGACGTAATGCGCTTAGCAGGGGCAGGCACTACGGGCAGTCGGACGCTGGCGGCCAATGGGATGGCTACGGCGGTCAAGCTCACGGCAACGGACTGGATTATTAGCGGAAGTGGTTTGACATGAGTACCAATCAACAAGCCTTAATTGGTTCGATCACCTCCGGCCCTGCGGTTGGGCAGGCTTCCTATACCACACCAGGGTCATATTCGTGGGTGGTTCCGGCTGGTGTTACTTCGGTTTCTGTACTTTGTATCGGTGGCGGCGGTGGCGGCGGGTCCAACAACTACGGGTCAGGTGGTAATGGTGGTGGGGGTGGAGGTCTATCGTACACCAACAACATAGCAGTTACGCCGGGTGCAAGTATCTCTGTGGTTGTGGGTTATGGGAGTTACGGCTCGACCTCAGACGCCACCAACGGCGCCGACTCTTTCTTTGGTTCATCGACTGTACGAGCAGCCGGAGGCAGCGGGGGTAATAACGGTGATGGCCCGGCGTTGGGCGGTAGCGCGGCGAGCGGGTTCGGAGCGGTGAAATACAGCGGGGGTAACAGCGGCACGCGGGGGGCTGGAGCCCACTCATCCGGTGGCAGCGCGGCAGGCTACTCTAGTAATGGTGTCGACGGTGTATCAGGTAGCTCCAATACTGCCAGTAATGCGGGTGCTGGCGGCAGCGGTGCAGGGGGTTGCCTATTCAGCAACACTAGCTACGGCGCTGGTGGTACGGGCTTACTCGGGGCGGGTGCTAGTGGAGCTTCCAATCTTTCCGCTGCTGGCGGTAGCGGTGGTAGTGGTGGCACCAACGGAGCAGGCCGTAACGGTGGTAATTACGGTGCAGGCGGCGCTGGCAGTAACGGTGGAATTGCGGGGGGGAACGGCGGCTCTGGCGCAGTCCGCATCATCTGGCCCGGCAACCTCCGCCAATTTCCTTCAACACGAACAGCAGACGAATAAGGACAAATCATGGAATACGCACAATTAAATGAAGATTTTACTGAAGCATTACAGATTACATCCCACGGACCAATCGAATGGGATGTACAAAACTACTGTACTGCTGAGGCGTTAGTTAAAGATGGAAAGGCTCAACAATTCCGCGTTGTTGAATTGATTGAGACAACCCCTCCAGAAATTGATAGTACTCAAAGAGTATTCAGGGACGGTTGTGAATTTAAAAATAATCAATGGCAGTACAAATGGACTGTTGTGGATTTAACTACAGAGGAAATAGCCGCTAACTTAAATAAATCTCGCAACTCTAAACGGGAAGCCATCAAAACTGAACGAGATAAACGTACTCAACAGGGCGGTTACAAAGTGGGTGCTAAATGGTATCACTCAGATACATTCTCTCGCTCTCAGCAGTTGGGGTTGGTCATTATGGGTAATAATATCCCTCAAGCACTGCTGTGGAAGACTATGGATGGTTCGTTCGTTGGGATGACTCCTGCGTTAGCCCAAGGCATCTTCCAATCAGCAGCATTGTCTGACAGCAATGTTTTTGCTTACGCTGAAACTCTGAATCAACAAGTTCAATCTTCAGATAACCCGGAAACTGTAGATATTTACTCAGGTTGGCCTGAATGCTACCTTGATGTAGTTTAACCCAAGGAGGTTTGATCGTGTTACAACTTGCTTTATATAAAGGACCACCTTCAGACCTCCTACACACCATCGGTCATAATGCAACAAAGCTTTGGACTTGGAGTAAGTACAGCCACGCTGAGTTAGTTATCAGTGGGGTGTGCTGGAGTTCTAGCTCACGGGATAACGGTGTTCGTAGGAAGACTATTGATCTTGCTTCCGGTAAGTGGGATGTATGCAAACTAACAGATAGTCAACTAGTCCTAAACAAAGCTCTCAAATGGTTCTCGGATCATGAAGGCGATAGTTATGACTACAGGAACATTCTCAGGTTTGTCCTCCCTGTTGTCGGTCATGATAAGAATAAGTGGGTCTGTTATGAAGCCTGTGGTGCAGCGCTAGGCATCAAGAACCCACACAAACTTGATGCCGATAAACTTCTAGCAGAAGCCTTGAAGATACACCACTAAAACAAAACCCGCCTTACGGCGGGTTTCTAACATCATGCAACGGCTTTAAGCAATACCTCAGTCCCTGCAAGAGCCTCAGAACCGCAATTGACAACCAATGTACGCACCTGACCAGAGTTAGAGATGTTGGAACCCTTTGTCAGCACGATCAACTTCTCCTTAGCCACAATAATTACCTTCTTCACAGATTAGTCCTCGGCAGAATCGGACGTATTGAAGTTGTCCAATACAGGTATATTGGTCATCTTATGTTCCAACGGAGCAAGTAGTCCAACCATTTCCTTATGACTCATATCAATAGTCCAACACTTAACGCTCCCTGATTGATGTTTCTGCGAGTTAGCCGAGAGTGTTTTGTTAGCGTTAGCGTTCAGCAACACACCCGAAGCAGTCAGAACCTTCTTCAGTTCCCCGAAGCCACTCTGAGACTTGGTTAGGTATTCGCGCAGTCGTGAAGCATCAACGAAGATCAGGTTACGATCACGTTCCTGACGAACCCAAATCTCGCTTCCGGTCGGCTCAAAGGTGACATACAGCGGTGTCATCTTACCACTCTTGTCTGCAATACCACCAGCAACAGTGATAGTGCGGTTGTAAGCCGCGTTAAGGAAACCTGAAAGAATTTGAGTTGGGCTATTAGCAGAATCGCTAACTACATTACACATATCTTTGATGCGATTGACCGACCAATCGAAGATACGGTTCATGTCAAAGTTATGTAGTCCTAGTTTCTTGGCGATCAGACCGCCTACTATAGTCGAGGTGACGATAGCGACCCAAAAGCGTTCCTTCTGCATGGTCTGTGTAGCAGTCTCGACCTTATCCAAGATAGTGTCATAGAGTTTATGAATCTCGTCTACGTTCTTGGTCATATACTCGATGAAGATGTCACCAGCATGGCCGTAGTTGTTCGACAGACGGTTAAAGATTTCGCGGGCTACACTATGCCTTACTTCATCACGACGATGCACATGGTACTCGAACACTCGCAAGACCTCTGGCGATGCATCCTGTTTGTGTGACATTAGCTTGTCAACTAGGTTAGCGTTTCCAGTACAGACCATAATCATCTGCCAATAGCTGTTGCCTGATGCACGTTCATTCCCCGTCTGTTCCAACCGTAACTTTGAGCGACCTTGTGACACCGAATAGACGAACTGTGACAACTCGTCGTTATCCATATTGGTGATCTCATCGTATGTCACAGGATAATTCTTATATACACCCAAGCGATTCATCTTGGCGTTAATGGTATCGGCTTGTGTCAGCAGGTTGTTAGGCTTACCGAAGATCGAGTTAATTGACTGTAGGATAGTTGTCTTGCCTGACCCAGAATCACCTACCAATGATACAACAGCGCCAGAATGCCCGCTGAACCCAAATAGAAGGCTACCGTAACCAACAAGATGACCAAAGGCGTAATCTTCATAACCTTCCTTATTGTAGAAGTCAATCGCTGTCTTCCAATCATCAAGAGTTCCCTTTGATACCAGCGGAGCCATTGCTTGCGAGATATTGTCTGAAGTGCTGCTTGGCAAGAACGTCCCGTCACGCATGTAGCGGCCATTAGGCGTCACAAAGAAGTTCATATCCTCTGAGTCCCAACCGAGGCTACCGTGTAGCTCCGAGGGCTTCATCATGCTTTGCAAGTGTTTGATATATGCGTTCATAAACATAAATAGTGTAGTTGATTTCTCACCGTGGGGTGAGAGGATTGAGTTGGCTGCAAGGGTCTTTCGTAGGATGTCGGCACCCCCCATGATCGCCATAGGCAGTTCAATGATTCGTTCATCAGATACACCGACCTTAAGGTAAATACGAAGACTGTCTTTACCTAGAGATGTCTTGTTGGTGCAAAGTTCAACTGGGATAATTAGGAAGTCAGTAATACACTCGTTAACTACCTCGCCTTCATTGATGATATGACGCATTACCTTACCATCAGCGGAGAACGAATAAGGTTTCGGCGGTTGATAGATTTTGTAGGTCTTACCATCAACCCTGACCGATGTAGCTTTGAACTCTGCTTGTTCGATCTTTTCTTCTAGGATTTCTTCTGCCTTGGCTTGGACTTCTGCAATGCGTTCAACCGCTTCAGGGTCTGTTAGTTCTACTGTCTTGATGCCTAAGCTGATAGGAGACTTAACCTTACCTTTGTATAGGCAGGTGTCGCAGCCACCGGGATTATTGGACTCAAAGCGTTCGCAGGTATGTGGGTTGTCAAGGATGCTAGTAGCCAACATCTGATCGGTCTCAGCATCAACCACGTCAGGCGAAGGATCGTTCTTGGTCAGGATGCTGTAATCAGGGTCTTCGCAATGCTTGATGATAGATGCCCAATCGCCTCTACGGTTGTATCCAACAGGCCCGCCGACTTCAAGGCAATCAGCCATCTGCGGACACTTCTCGTAGACAAGTTCTATCTTCTTGTCGGTAGCGATATCTAGGTTAGATTTGCCGAACAGTGACAGTAGATGAGAGTCCGCTTTAGGCTTATTCCCTTTGACCTGAACCTTGTTAGCATCAACAATTGAATCAACCAAGTCCTCGATCATCGCCAATGGATAGACTTCGCCACGCATCAGAATCTTGACTTCGAGCGGGTTATCCTTGTTCTTGTGGTTGAATGTACCGGGAACCCTGAGAACCCTAGCCATGTCAGCAGTGATTGCGGGGTCAGCAGGGAACTTGAAGTGTTCTGTGATCGACTTGAACTTGTTAGCTATCTGCTTCCAATAGGTGCCTTCTACGGCTTGATCGAAGCACCAGTAGACGTGAATACCCTTGCCTGACGAGTTGATATAGGTCGGCTTAGGGAAATTGATGTTCGCCAAGAACAACTTGAGTTGTGATAGGGCCACGCTCTGATCCGCAAACGGCTTACCTTGACCGCAATCGAGATCAAGGAACAAAGACTTGATATGACTTACATTGGCGTGTGACCGCGTTTCTGAACGATTCTTCTCTTCGTTCCATCGCTTAGGTTCGGCTAGTGTAGCTACACAAAAGAAAGTGTCATGACCACTGTCCGAACTGGTCTTTGCGATCTGAGCAAGTTTATCAATCGAATCAACAACTTGATGGTTGTAGTAGCTTTCTTTTGGTTGTGCTAGGCAGTAATAGCCTTCATCGGCCAACACATCGGTAAAGAATTGCGTCACAGCTTCTGTCATAGAAGTCTCATATAGTTATTTTGGGCAAGCGTGTGACACTACGCTTGTTTGAGGCGTTTGTCAAGGTTGGGTAAGTGTTTGAAGCTAAAGAGTCTTACCTTGATGCTTACGATAGGCTTCTAAGAATTTCTGCAAACCTACTTCATCTAGCACCCTACCTAGTTCAAACGATAGGAATAGAATTTGTTTGTAGATTATAATAACGTACCCGGAATCGTTAAACGGGCTTGGGATCACTTCGGTGTAAAGTTTCACAACGTCTCCTCAAAACAACTCTAGGAGCCGAAGCCCCTAGAGTATCAGATCAACTTACATCAATCCCAAGCACTCAGAATCGAGTTCAGGTCGGTTTCGGACTCTACAACCACCGGCTTGACTGCGGCTGGCTTTGCCGGTTGAGCTGCCGGTTCAGGCTTAGGCGCTGCTGCGGGTTTAGCGGCCTTTGGAGCCTCTTGAACTGCCGGTTGGGGCTCAGGGTCACTTACGGCACCGAATGCTGCTACAGGGACTTCTGGTTGAGTTGCGGGGGGTGCAATGGCCTTGTGTTCCACAGGCGGCTTGTTGTAGTCCTTGTTCAACAGAGTCATGACTTCTTCCGACTCGATGCGGCCTGCCGCAACTACCATAGCGGCCTCGTCAAGTAGCCCACCAAACTTGAACTGCAAGCGCGGATAGGCATCGCTAGGCGCGAAGCGAATCTTGGTTTTGACAGCGGCTGTGTGCGGGATTCCACGACTCGCAAGCTCCTTTTTATACTGATCCAGAGCAAACCAACCATGACTCTGGTCTGCACCATCTTTATCGAACGCACTGGTCGAAGCCATATTGACCAACAGTGCATCAAAGTCTGGCTTGTCCGAAGGGACTACTACGATCCGCTGACGCAGTTGGCAGGCTGTAACAGGCTGACCCTTGTCGTTGATCTTAGAACCCTTAACAGCCTGAGCGCAAGTTTCACAGCTAGATGATTGAGGTTCTTCGATCTCGTTAGCAGGACGGCGACCGTCGTAAGATGAACAATCAGGTGCGCGACCCTCTCCGTCAACAAACTTGCCCCCAAAATACGTACGGCTGCGGCGCGGATTAGCGTTAAGAATGATGACCTCAACCATTGGCAACGGGTTTCCATCGCCATCCAACAGTTGCTTGTGAGCGCCGTTGAGATTGACCGAGAACACTTTACCCTTGAAAGACAGGTTAGGTGTGGTGTCGGTGGGGACAAGGTTGCTCTTGCCTGCGAACAGGGCTGCTAGATGCTGCGGAAGGGCTACTTGGGTGTTGGCTTGTGTTGCGACTTCGTTAGACATTTACTTCTCCTTATGAACGCGATTGTTGTGATACGGTGGGTGCGACCACCAAGAGTTCTTCTTGGTCTTGTTAGGCTTCGGATTCACGCAGAACCCTTGCTTGTGTGTGGATAACCTTTTGCTGCTGACATCTTTACTCCTTTACTTTTTAGTAAAAACGCATTTCTGCTCTTTGAAACTGGAAACACCTTGCGGAAGTTCCCCCTGATTCTCAACAACTTGAGCCATGAACTTGCTGTTTGGTCGCAGAGTGATCGTCAATTCGCTCTCAGCCTTGTTAGCTACGGCCCATGAAACAAAAAGCGATTTGTCCACGATCTGGTACTTCACATCAGTCCTCAAACTCGCTGTGCCACCATCAGCACTAAAGTTCTTGGCACCACGATCCAACAGTTGCTTCAGCGCCCAATTCTCAATGGCTTCGACAGCATCGTTCATCGGCTTGATGGCTTCCTTAGTCACACGTTCGACTTCAGGAATTCTAACATCATCCATCAGCATGTGCAAGCGCATTGCCAACCCATCACTCTTCTCGCTGACAACCCAAGCCAACGCAGGGTCTGCTTCAACCAACCATTCGTGGGTCTCACCTTCCTGACCACACTCAGACAACCACGAGCGGATTTTAGAACGAG
>OFRM01000745.1_pt1 | contig 12586 bp, 10 predicted proteins | sample 1543101 | NCBI WGS metagenome assembly OFRM01 (sample SAMN07774223, study PRJEB24372) | wastewater metagenome | isolation source: Exp Tend VB 0WW | collected 2016-02
CTCTATTTTTCGATTTTCTTCTGACGAGATACTTGCAATTCCAAGGCCACTATGTCATACTTCTCGCTTGCGTTGCCGAGATGGCGGAATTGGTAGACGCACGGGACTCAAAATCCCGCGCCGCAAGGCGTGCCGGTTCGATTCCGGCTCTCGGCACCAGTAGAATATGAACGGCTTTCAGAAATGAAAGCCGTTTCCATTTGTGCTTTGTGTAGTTCAGCAAAAAATCAAAACACTGCTAACATGCTTGCCAGTTTTTTCTTCTGCGACAGTTAGTGTCTGTTGATATATCCATTAAGAATGCGATGCGATACTCATCGCTTTGCAGGTATTAACAACCCCTCTTCAATGAGGTTTTGAACAATACTCGCCTGTTGCGCATCGCGCCTCCGCTTCAAGGTATCGCGGCTTGGCGCTTCAGTCGCCAGCCAATTTTTGAACTCCACAAAAACTTGAGGATCGATCGTTTTCATTGTCGCCATTGCGCCATTTGCCGCGAAAACCACTCGTTCAAATTTTGGAGATTGGGTCAACACATCAGCACGAAGCGCCTGTATAACCCAAAGATCGTTTTCGTCGTTTGAAAGCTGAAATGGATGCACATCCCCTTCTTGATTTGGCCGACGTAAGAAGTCAACCTCAAAGCCTTTATCATTCACCGCAGTTTCAAGTGCTCCCTCTTTACGCTCGAAAGAGCGATCAACTTTGCGTAGAATATCGAGTATCGACACTTGAAGCTTCTCCATCTCCGCCACGAACCGCACTCTCTTTCTTGCATCCCATAGTAAATCAACGTCTTGCGTTGCCAAAGCTGCTGGGAGTATTCGTACACCTGCCGCCGTCTCGTACGCATAGAGTGCATGTGTACCAACAACTGTAAAGTGTTCCGATAAACCGGCATGTTCGAGCTCTTGAAGCAATCCAACAACAATATTTGGAACCCTGCCGACTCGCAAAGCTTTATTGAGACGACGATGTTTATCCATCTCCGCAGCCAAGGTTGCCTCTCGCATTTCAATTTCTTTCTTTTTTGAAATGTAGGCTGCGTAGATTTTTTCCGTTTCAGGTGAGCGACGACCTAATCTCTCTTGTCGCTTATGAGGAAGCGTCTTAACAAGCTGATCTCCCTCGTGCTCTTGCTTCCAATACATTCCGGGAGCATAAGCCTGAGCTTTTTTCCGAGTCTTGTGGAACTCGGTGAAAACTGCTTCGGCATCAATTGCCTGCCGAATCGCGTCTTCTGGGATTGAGGTATAGTTCATGTTAGTTTTTGGCCATGCCGTCATTTTTTTAATTTCTTAATTATGACGGAAATCTTTTATTTAAAGCGACCCCCGTCGAAATTTAAATTTTATATTTTTGACGACAATTATCTTCAATATTCAAAAGATACTCAAAATCATATCGTCGGCTAGGGTTAAAACCCCCAGCTGCCAGTATCGCACTGGCAAAAAACGCTGAATAGTACAATTTACAAATTAGAGTAAGTACTCAGTAAAAAAACAACGCACTATGAAGTGACTCACAGTGCGTTAGCGTGAAAACAAGTTCCATCTTACTGAATCATCGAAGTAAGATCAAGTTTTCAAAAAAAGCCTCTTACTTTGTCACACTTTCTGCGTTGTGCAGTGCGCTGTCTGCTAAGGATTTTTTTGCAGAAAAAAACCGCTTCGCACGTGCACCCCATTGATCTAAATAAGTATAGGCAATCGGCACCACCAACAGGGTTAATAAGGTCGAAGTAATAATCCCGCCAATCACCGCCCGCCCCATCGGCGCTTGTGCTTCAGCGCCTTCGGTGATTCCCAATGCCATCGGCAACATGCCGAAGATCATGGCAATCGTGGTCATCAAAATCGGCCGCAAACGAACTTGCCCTGCCGCCAAAATTGCATCGTGGCGCGACATGCCCTGGCGCTGTGCCTGATTGATAAAATCGACCAGCAAAATACCATTTTTGGTCACCAGTCCCATCAACATAATGAAGCCAATAATCGAGAATATATTTAAGGTACTGCCAGTCGCCAGCAATGCCAGCAAGACACCAATCAGTGAAAACGGTAGTGCCGTCATAATCGCCAAAGGTTGCAAAAAGCTGCCGAACTGCGATGCCAGAATCAAATAAATAAAAATCACCGCCACACCCAAAGCTGCCATCGCCGCATTAAACGATTCTTGAATGTCTTTGGACTGACCACCGACATCAAACCGATACCCTGGCGGAAGCTCAAGAGTTTTCACCAAATTTTCGACTTCCTTACCCACGTCACCTGAAGGACGCCCTTCCACACCGGCATAAATCGCCGCTCGGCGCTGTAAATCTTGCCGCTTAATGACCCTTGGGCTAGTCCCAGGAATGAACTGCACCACCTGCCGCAAAGGCACCATCACAGGTTTGCCATTGGCATCTTGGCGGTTGCTGGCCAATGCCAAGTCACCTAGATCTGAAATTTTCTGCCGTCCCGATTTGGGCAATTGCACATTGATTTCATAATTTTGCCCATCCGGTGCCAACCATTGACCAATCGTATCGCCCGCCACGAAGGGACGTAACGCCGAGCCGATTTGTTGCACTGACAAACCCAAATCGTTGGCCAACTCATTATTTACCTTGATCAACACGGTTGGATTCGCGCCAGCCAAACTACTCTCCAAATCGGTAACGCCTTTGATTTTTCCAATTTTGCTCATCACATCGTCGATCACTTTTTGTAGTTTATCGGCGTCTGGCCCCAGAATCGCAATATAAATCGGCTTATTAAAACCAACCCCTAATTCAATACCCGCCACCGATTGCAGACGCGCGCGAATTTGCATTTCCAGTTCTTTTTGCGACTTGCGATGGGTGATCCGCGGATTACTTAATTTCAAATTCACCTGCGCGGCATTTCTCTCCCCTTCGATACCGACACTGGTATTCATCACCAATACTTCTGGCATGCTGCGCACAATTGCTTCAACCTGACGCGTTTTTTGATCGGTGTAAGCTAGGCTGGAGCCAACTGGTGTTTTCAGGTTTAAGGTAATCTGGCTTTCATCCGAATCAGGCGCAAATTCGGCACCGATGAATGGCAATAAAAAGAAACTCCCCACAAACAAACTAAAAGCCAATGCCAAAGTGATTTTTCGCTTGCGTAGCACCAACTCAAGCAAATAGCCATACACATGATGCAGCCATTCCACCCCTTGCTCGATTTTTTCCATGAGCGCTTTCAACCAAGGCAAACGTTGAAAACGATTTTCTGAAGGGTCATGCCAAACGGATGACAGCATTGGGTCTAAAGTGAAACTGACAAATAATGAAATCAGCACAGCGACGGTGACTGTCACGCCAAACTGAAAGAAAAATTTACCGATAATGCCATCCATAAACGCCACTGGGACAAACACCGCCACAATCGCAAATGTGGTGGCCATGACCGCCAAACCAATTTCATTGGTGCCGTCCGATGCCGCTTGCTTGTGGCTTTTACCCATACCCAGATGCCGCACAATATTTTCACGCACCACGATAGCATCATCGATTAACAAACCAATACACAAAGACAGCGCCATCATGGTTAAAAAGTTCAGGGTAAAACCGAATATTTTTAAAGCAATGAAGGTGGCAATGACTGAAATTGGCAAAGTCAGGCCGGTGATGATGGTGCTGCGCCAGGAATGTAAAAACAAAAACACGATTAAGATCGTCAGACCGGCACCTTCGATGATGGTGCTCTTCACGCCTTTGAGTGAATCTTTCACAAAATCGGCATTATTTTCGGTCACATCGATCACCACATCTTTTGGCAGGCGCGCTTTCAGGTCATCAATCGCTTCCACCACACCTTCGCCGACCGCAACGATATTCGCATCCTGCACTTTGGTAATCGCAATGCTGATGGCACGCTTACCATTGACACGTGAAATTGAGCTTTCTTCACGCTCACCATCATTCACTGTGGCGACTTGCTCAAGATAAACCGGCACACCAGCGCGACGCGCCACGATGATTTGATTAAAACCTTTGGTATCAGCCACCTTGCCTTCTAAACGCACCAATTGATCTTGCGCACCACGCGTAATCAAGCCAGCCGGGAGATTTTGATTGGTTGCCTGAATCGCCGACAAGACTTCATTGACACCAATATTATTGGCCGCCATACGCTCAGGATTCAACTGAATTTGTACTTGCCGCACCACCGCACCGCGTACATCAACGCGGCCCACACCCGCCACACTTTGCAGGCGTTTCGAGATGATCTGATCGGTCAAAGTAGATAATTCGCGCAGGCTTATTTTGTCAGAAGTCACGGCCAGTTGTACCACCGGGCGTTCATTGCCGTCACCGCCACCACGCGTAATAAAGGGGTCTTTCGCATCGCGCGGAAAGCCGGGCCGAATTTGCGCAATCTTATCGCGCGCTTCCTGCAACACGCGATCTGGATTCACCGACAACTGAAACTCGACAAACAATGCCGCCCGCCCTTCATAAGAACTTCCCAAAATACGTTTCACACCACTAATCGTGTTCAAGACATTTTCCAGCGGCTTGGTAATATCGTTTTCGACAATTTCAGGTGATGCACCAGGGTATTGCACCTCCACAAACACACCCGGAAACTGCACATTTGGCATCGCCTCCAGCCCTAGCCCCTGATAAGAAAAAATTCCTAACACCACCAGACCGATCATCACCATCGTGGCGAACACCGGGTTCTGAATACTGACTTTAGTCATCCACATGATTTAGCCTTTTACTGTATTTTCACTGGATTCAGCAACCGGTGTTGGCGATGTCACTGGCAACTTCACTTTGCTGCCTGCCTTCACTCCTTCTAATTTAGAATTGACCACGGTGCTACCGACTTCTAAGCCCTCAAGCACTTGCACTAAGCCCTCTTCTTCATTGCGCAAACCCAGTTTGACCGGTTGTATCTGAATCTGGTTATTCACGATGCGATACACCACATCACGCCCTTCGTGTTTACGTAAAGCGGTAACAGGAATGGTCGGCATTTCAGGATGCTTTTCCAGCGTCAGTTGCCCTTTAGCGAACATGCCGCCTTTCAGCGCCAAATCACGATTGTTCACCGCAACATACACCGTCATTGAGCGTGAACCAACTTCAGCCGCAGGATTAATGCGAGCCACATTGCCAGTGAACGTACGTTCGCCAAATCCATCAACATGAAAGCGCACTTCCTGACCAATTTTTACACGTGGAATTTCGCTGGCAGGCACCGATGCCTCCAGCGTTAACTGATTCAAATCGACAATCGTCACCAATGGTGAATCGGGCGATACTTTCTCACCAGGCTGTACATTGCGTTTGCTGATGATCCCCTCAACCGGTGCGCGCACCACAGTATCGGCGAGTGCCAGTTGCGCAATTTCGCGTTGTGCCTGTGCCGATTTCAAACTGGCCTTGGCCAAATCGACGCTATTATCCACGTTATCAAATGCGGTTTGCGAAATATAATTTTGCTTTAACAATGCTTCATTTGAGTGGCGATTTTTTTGTGCTAAATCTAACTTTGCCCTTGCCTCATCCAAAGTGGCATCCTGTGCGGTTAAACGGGCACGCAAATCGGCGCCATCGAAACGTGCAATCACTTGCCCTTTTTTGACTGGCATACCCTCCTGAATCAATACTTCCTGCACTTCAGCCGCAACCTTGGCGCGTACTGTTGCCTGATTCAAGGGCATTAAAGAGCCAGAAACCGACAATTGAATCTGTAATTCACGTTGCTCAGTTTTACCGATATCGACGGCGGCCAACTCATACACAATCGGCGCTTTTTCTTCGACTTTGGCCTTCGCATCAACCTGAGCGCTGGTGCTTTTTCCGTAAAAAAACCAAGCCCCGCCAACGACACCAGCAATCAACAATGAAATGAGAGAAACACGCCAACGTTTAGTGGATGAAGTGGTCGGAATGGTGGCTGTCGCGTGCAGTTTCATAACTTACCTTTTGGATGTGTGACTTATTTTTAGTAATGCGCTGTTACCGTGATGCATGGCCAATTGAACAAAGCGTCTCAAACTTCATTGCAGGCCAACTGTGAGTCAAGCTCGATCAATTTTCGAGAGCTTTCCGCTAAACGCAGTATGACTTCGCATGAAATTGAAAGCAATGTAGCCGAATTAACTATCGACCATGATTGAATTGCGACGAAATGCTCAAAACTCAGGATAGACGGCAAATTCCAGTGGCTAGCGCACACCACGCTAGCTCGGCACAGAAAAAATCATGGTATTTGTCTTCAAATAAAATACTAGCCCTAGTATTTTTCAAGTGTGCTTGATAGATGTGCGGGATCAGGCATGTTTTTAATAAAAAATAGGGAGTATCTATTTTAATGAAGATATCAATGAACCCGCAAGTTTGACAACTTAAAGGGGGAAATTAAGGAGGGAAATAAAAGGGGAAAATTAAAGGGATAAATTAACCGAAAAAAATTAGTGAGAAAAACGAACGAAAAAAATCCCCTGCGGCAAAACAGGGGAAGTTTGATTTTGAAGTCGCTCGATAAAGCGAGCGCCACAATACTGTTTAGGAAGCTTTGATTAAGTGTAGCGAGCGGCCAAAGTTTGGAACGAGAAGCGCACCTGGTCGACTGTACAGCGAGCATCGCAGATTCAAAATTTGGTCGCGCAGTAACTTAATCAGAACTTCCTTTACATCGCAGGCTTTTTCAGGAAATTATCCAGCGTCAATTTGCCAGGACCATAGAACATCAATACCAGCAATAACAAACCCCAATATTTATGATCGTTAATCGCCGCTGGACATTCAAATGTGAACAGAGCGGGATAAGAAATAACCGCCATCAAATTAACAAAGAAAAGACCCAAGGCTGCTGGGCGAGAGAAAAATCCAATAATCAACAAAACCGGAAATACCAATTCACCACCAGCACCCATATACGCAGCTAATTCTGGCGGCAACAAGGGGACCTTGTATTCATCGACAAACAAAGACAATGTGCCTTCCCAATCACCAATCTTGACAAAGCCCGCCTTTAAGAATTGCCATCCAACGTAAATCCGCAGCGCCAGGCCTAAAAGTGAGCCGCCCCATTTGCTCAATAGATCGTCAAAACGCATACTGGTGCGATGCAACTGTAAAATAAAATTCATAAAATTCTCCAAGAGTTAACATTTATCATCAATAAAAAACGTATGCGAAGCGCCACGATGGACTAGAGTCATCGACCGTCAATTCATCTGGGAAATCCGTTGATTGTAAACGGGATAATTTCGTTGGTTAGAATATATATTGTGGAAGCATCGGTATAGTACACAACATACTCTAAAGCTGAAACGAAGAAGAACTCAACTTCACTACTGTCTAGTCCCAATTTTCGCCAATAACTTACATTAGATAATAAAAATATTTATTTGGTTACGCCATTCCTGCACAACCTAAAGATAGGCACACTGCATCAAGAAAAATTAAATAGCAGCTTCTTTAAGTAACCTGAATTCCACTAAAAATCCCGGCATCAAACCACTTGCTTAACTGTTCGGGGATATTGAAATGAGGATCTGCTTCTACCGCCATTTCCAAGGCTGCGCCAACGGTTGCAGATTCGGCTAACGCCTGCAATGCGATCAATTCTGCCTGCGTGATTGGCGTAAGCTGTACGCGCCAATCTGGTCGCGTCACGACACCAAAACTAGGTTGCTCCAGATTAATTTCTATGGAGTCATCAGCGCCCGTTTGGTGCGCCAACCAAATCGACACAGCATCCCACGGCGACTGAAATAAATGCGCGGTCGAACTCCACTGTAATTTGGCTTCTGATAATTGCTCTCCGACCTGCGCTAACACGTCCACCAGACTGATCGGCTCAACATCTTCTGCATAATAAGTTTGATGGACTAACCATTCCAAAGCAATGACATCAGAAAAATAAGGATAATCTGCACAATGCTCATTGTTGGCAACAAACTGTGAGAAGTCTGCGCCAAAAAAATTCAAGTTACCTGATTGCGATGGGTGCGCACGTCCGTAAGCGCGCGCCAATTGCTCAAAAAATTCTTCACCGACCAATTGCAATAAGACTGGATAAGCATTCGATAAAGTCTGCTTCCAGATTGCTGTCAAATTACCGCGATAAAAAGCCAGGCGATTTTGCGCCAACTCTACCTCAGTCAATTGGCTAGCGCCGAGCGCTTTGACTTTGAGTAAAGGAATTGCCTCATCAATCGCATTGATCGATAACAGCGCAGCGGCGAAGCGCTGTTGTATATCAGCGAGCGCGTTTTTTGCCGGAGCAGGATGGTGTTGATGCACGAGCTTGTTCATGATATCAAACGCTGGCTAAACTAACTGTCTGACGATGCAGGTTAACCAATCGCGCCTCATCAAGCAAGACGTCAAGCTCTGGAATATCAGTATCCCATTCGATCAGGGTTGGAATATCGGCACCCAACAAACGGCAGGCTTCATCGTACAGCGCCCAGACTTCTGCACTGACCCGGCTGCCGTGATTATCGATCAAACAGTCGTCGGTACGTAAATGCCCGGCCAAATGGATTTCGCCAATCCGCTCACGTGGTAATTGAGTGAAGCATTGCAAAGCAGCTCTGGCGTCTTCACCGTGATTACATTGATTGACATACAGATTATTCACATCCAACAAAACACCACAACCTGTGCGCTGGGAAAGCTGCACCAATAACTCGGCTTCCGACATGCTGTCATCGGTAAAGCGGGTGTAAGTCGAGACGTTTTCGATCAAGATCGGACGCTGTAATAAATCTTGCACCTGATTGACCCGATCACTCACAATACTGAGCGCTTCATCAGTCAAAGCCAAAGGCAAAAGATCATTTAAATGGCGACCAGAAATGCTGCCCCAACATAAGTGCTCAGACACTAAACCGGGATCAATGCGATTGACGAGAATCTTGAGTTGTTCAACATGCTTAATTGAAAAACCCTGCGCGGAACCAAGACCTAAACCAACCCCATGCACGCTGATGGGATAATCTTGACGCAGTTTTTGTAAAACGTGGAGGTCGTAACCACCCTCCGAAAAATAATTTTCTGAATGAACCTCAAGCCAATCAACTGCAACAGAGCCATTCAGAAAATCACGATAATGCAGACTACGCAAACCCACTCCCGTACCACGGATGCGAGCGGGTTTGCGCAAGGAATACGCTAAATCTCTTGTATTCACTAACTCTCTACTAATTACTTAGCATTCTCTAATTTGCCGCCCAACTTAGCGCATGTGCCTGCTGGTACTTTTTTCCATTCATTTGGATCGTTGTCTTTCTTGCTTTGGCCAGCGCATGAATGCGAACCAGATTTAGTTGCGCAATCATTTTGACCAGCCTTGGAGACACCGTAGCACTTTTCCATCTTAGCGCCATCAGCGGCCATTGCCATTGAAGAACCTAACAAACCAACTAATGCCATTGCGACTAATGCTTTGTTACTCATTTGAATCTCCTTAAAAAAATCAAAAAGTGCCTTACTTCGGGAATTCGGGCAAATTGTTTAACCTGCACCTATCAGTCGATTAAACCACCATTACTTTACACTTTTTTCCTAAAAAGATTTACGCGACATTGTTGCAAGAGGTAAATTGTGACCTCATTCAGGCAAAAATATGCCGATTCTGGCTTTCAAGCGATCAAAACAAAAAGGAAAACCGTATGCAGAACACAACTTTTACTGTGGAAGGTGAGTTTGTTGAACTCAATCAATTACTTAAACTGGTTGGCCTGTGCGATAGCGGCGGCGCTGGCAAGATGATTGTTGCCAGTGGTGTAGTGAGCGTTGATGGCAAACCAGAGACGCGGAAAACCGCCAAAATCAGACCTGGCCAAGTTGTTCGCGTGGGTGATGTCAAAATCACCGTCGAGGGATAAAAAAAACCGCTAGACAATGAGCTAGCGGCTTTTAATAGAGAGACTTACTACTCTTTGTACATCCAAGAGCGTGTCATTGGGAACGGATTTGCATTTTCGCCTGTTAACTTGCAGCAGAGAATTTGATTTAGGTGCATCCAATTTTCGTGGAATGCGTAGCCGCAACCCGTCAAGTAAACACGCCAAATGCGGAAACGCTTTTCATCAATGAAGCTGCGCGCAAGGTCAGATTTGGCTTCCAAACTGTTCGACCATAACGCCAATGTACGCGCGTAATGGCGGCGCAGAGATTCCACATCCACCACCTCAAAGCCCGCTTCCGACATGCATGACAGCACCAATGACAGATGTGGTAATTCACCATCAGGGAATACGTATTTGTCGATGAAATCACCACCGCCACGTCCCACCGTTTTATTGCCAGGTTGCGCCGCGGTAATGCCGTGCATCAACATTGCACCGCCCGGTGCCAATAAGCTTTGCATCTTGGCGAAGTATTCAGGCAAATTTTTACGGCCAACGTGTTCAAACATGCCAACACTGGCGATTTTTTGATACGTCTCGTTGGTTGGAATATCACGATAATCCTGCAAGCGAATTTCGCAGCGATCCGTTAAGCCCATTTTTTCTATCAAGGCTTTTGCGTAATCAAACTGGCTTTGTGAGAGCGTAACGCCAACTGCTTTCGCGCCGCGTTGTGCAGCGCGGATGATTAATGCACCCCAGCCGCAACCTATATCCAAAAAGCTATCGCCTTCCTTCAATTGGACTTTATTCAGAATGTGATCCAGCTTATTGAGCTGTGCTTGATCTAATGTGTCGGCCTCGTTTTTAAAGTAGGCGCAAGAGTAGACCATGCGCTCGTCCAAAAACAGCTTATAAAAATCGTTCGAAATATCGTAGTGAAATTCAATCGCTTCTTTGTCACGGCGACGCGTGTGTGCCTTTAAACGCTGAAAAAATCCCGCTTGGCTCACTTCAAAATCTGTGCCTCCACCGGTTTTTGCCAGTTCAATCACCATATCGACGATATCTTCGATCTTGCCGTCGAGATCAATCTGGCCTTCCACATAGGCAGAGCCAATGGTTGAAATGGTTGGGTTGAGCAAGTGGCGAATTGCGCTTAGTTCATGTAAGCGAATCACAACCTTCGCTGGCGTAGCTAATTCTATTCGACGGCCAGAGGGTAAGACGATCGCCACAGGCAAGCTCGCATCGGCGTTCGCGGTAATCCATTTTTCTAATTTAGCTTCTAACATGTCTCAAATTGATTAAGGGTTAATTGAATTGGAACAAAAAAAATTCGCGCTAAATTAAGCTTAGCGACGGGCAAAACATTGGGGCTCATTTTCGACATGTCTGCCAGACTGGCCTACGATTAGGCCAACTCACTTAAAAGTGGCTAAGTTCGGCAAACTTGCTAAAAAATGTCAAAAAAACGCCAACGATCATAACATGCGAAATTTTGGCATTGGCAAAATTGCTTCAAAGCATTGGAGTGAAGCGGTTCTATTTAACAACACTTGCGCGAAACGCCAGCGAAAAATCGAGGCACAGCGCAATTAACCAAAAATCTCCGCCCACGCCGTATCGAAAATGATTTGGTACAAGAAATAGCAGCCAAACACCAACATGGCAATGCTCGCCGCCAAGTTGATGTTGCGCAAGGTGCGCGGTGAAAATCCGCCACGACGGCGCGCGATTAAGTGCACTAACATGCTGTACCAGCCAGCCGTGCCGATACCGGCACCAACAGCAAAAACAAAATTAACCAGCATACCGCTGCGTAACATGCCCCACTCATGCAAAAGTCCGCTGATAAAAATCCAAGTCGGCACTGAAGACAAATTAGAGCCATAAAGCACAGCGCCAAGCGTAAATGCGCCCAGCAAACTGCCCTCTTTCACATGTAACTTGACCACGCGGTCTTCCGCTTTATGCAAATCGGCCTCTTCGTCGGGCATACGCACGCTAATGCGATTCGCTTCAAAAGTCTTGTAGCCCATCCAGACTAGAGCCACAAAACCCACCACTCGAAAGAATAGATTCACCTCTGGGAAATCTTTTAAAAAATGCTGAATTTGTGCGGCGCAAGCGCAATACAAGAAATCGACTATCGCTGCCCCTATTGCGGTGGCAAGCCCAGAACGGTAATCGTATTTCAATGTGCGGCTAATAATGGCCGCATTGACAGGTCCAATTGGCATCGAGTTGAGCCAACCTGCAATGAATCCAATGATGATTGCTGATATCAAGAGCGTCCAGAAAATCGAAATGTGCCCATTTAACGAGCAAACAAAGGTCGTAGAGATAAAAAGATTGATCCTTACAGATGCAAAGCACAGCCCGCAAGTATCCTTTTTCAATATCGCAGCGTCCAAACGGGCACGCTAGGCGCGCAGTATCGTCGAATATGGCGTTGTTGACAATCCCTTAAGCCACCGACGAAAACTTTGCTAGAGAGGGAAGAAACAAAAAAGCGCCTGATTAACAAGCGCTTTTTCTTAACGAAGTTGGTAAAACCTAGGCGGTGGTATTCACATTGCGACCCAAATTAGCAGGCAAATTCGCAGCGCGCGGCGCTTCAGGAATCGCCTCAATCAAGGCCGTAGCGCTTTCCGCGCTGACATCAATCGCACGCTTCAAAACCGCAATGCTAATCGCTTGGCTGGTGCGCGCGTCAGATAATGCCGATGCTGTATTCGCAATACTGGTA
>OFRM01000751.1_pt1 | contig 12509 bp, 16 predicted proteins | sample 1543101 | NCBI WGS metagenome assembly OFRM01 (sample SAMN07774223, study PRJEB24372) | wastewater metagenome | isolation source: Exp Tend VB 0WW | collected 2016-02
GTGAGGTCCAGCGCCACCGTCTGCAGATCCTCTGGCCCCGTGGCCACACGCACCCACCCCGCTGCCTGCAGGTCCCGCGCCACCCAATTTCCGCCGATGCACACGGAATCCGCACCGGCGTCCAGTCCGGTGACGAGATATTGCACACCGTCGGGATTTGCCCAGATTTCGCCTACTTTTGCGCTCATGCTCCGCTCCCAAACGTGAAGGTTCCGGCCGTTCCCGCAGTCGGCGCCACGTACCCCGTGCCGCCGACTGTGCCTGCCGACGTGCCAACTGACCCGCCGCTCACATCCGAACTTGGCGTTCCCCCCACATTGTTGGTGCCCACGTACACCTCAATAATCCCGCCATTTCCGCCAGAACCACCTTCGGCATAGTAGCCCGTGCCCGACACGGCGCCGTTGCCGCCGTTGCCGCCGGGGGCCTGAAATGCAGGCAGACTGCTCCCGGTGATCGCGCCGATTACGACGGCGATCCTGCCGCCTCCGCCGCCGCCGCCACCTGCATCCACGTCCGCCGCGCCGGTTGCCGCGCCGTTGGAGCCCGTTGCGCCCGCTGCACGGAAATAACACCCCGTCCCAAAAGCGGCCGTCTCCGCCGCAAACATCAGGACGCCGCCCCCACCATCGCCGGCGCCCCCAATCGACCCGCCCGCGTTCGAGGTGCCACCTCCGCCACCGCCTCCCGTTGCGCCCGCTATCTGCAGGAGCGCCGTCCCGTTGCGCCACGCAAGCAATCCACCCGCGATCATGCTCCAGAAGTTTCCGTAGTACCACGCTTTTGCAGCAGTCGCGGTGCCACCTCCGCCATTCCCGCCCGTGCGGATTGTGGCGACGTTGGTGACGCGGGCAGAGCCACCACGTCCCCCCTGCCCGCCCCCGTATCCGCCGCCCGCCGGAATAGAGGTTCCCGCAGAGCCAGCGGAGTTGTTCCCGCCGTTTCCTCCGCCCGAACCACCGTAAAACGTCGCACCCGCAGAGGACGTAGCGATGGCAGCAGGCGCTGCTCCCGCGCCCCCCGTCGATCCGCTTGCGTTGGTCCCGGAATTTATCACGCCAATACCGTTCGCGGCCGTCGGGTTCCACGACCTGCACCTGGACACAAAGCCAGCAAAGTCAAGCAAGATATTGTCCTGCGCAAACGTCACAACTTTGTATTGTGTATCGCCACCTGTGCGCGTGTAGGTCGACCCGCTTTTGGTCCAACCCGTGGGGGTGGCACCGCCTGTATCAAAGGTGACATCCCCGTCAAACGCGCCTCCGTACGCCGTGACTGCTGCCGACGCGCCCAACGACCCGCCGCTACCCGAAAGCCGCGAATCACTCGCCTGCACCGCCTGCCCTGCCGTCGTGCCCCCGTTGGATGCGAGAGTAACGACACCCTCAACCGAGGTTGTCGCGGTTGGAATGGAGGATTTAGCCGCTCCCTTGTTAGCGCCAATGGGCACCATCACGTCAATCGCCATAAATCCTCCATTCAACCAGACAAATCAAGCGTTCATTACAAACATAGGCGCCCACAGAACGCGGCAAACGGTGTCAACGCCGTCCGCGAATGCGAGAGTGCCGAGTTTGAAAATGGCAGAACCAGCGGTGAAACCGGACACATCCAGAACCCCGCGACCGGCCGTTTCCGACAGGTACACGATAGATCCGATATCCGAAGCGGCCGGAGCCGCCGCGAACTTCACCGGTACCTCCAGGGCAACAGCCGCAGAGGTAGGATCGCCGTCCGCAGCGGCCGGGAAGACGCAGGTGCCTACGGCATTGCGGAGGTTTGCGGCCCCGTTTGCGTCGGCCAACACCATCTTTCCAGAGGTTGCCGCGTAGGCAAGAACGTCGCCAACCGCCAGCGTTGCCCCGGCGGTTTTCAGGATCGACTGAGTCAGCGTCGCCGCGTTGGTACCGCCGCTGAAAATCTCGTTGCCCTTCACGAAAACCGTGGCGGCGGAAGAACCGATATTAATGTTCCGCGCCCCGGCCGTGCCGAGGTCGAGATCCTGGGCAACGGCATCGTTGCCGATCTGAATTTTGCCGCCGCTACTGTTGATCTGGATGGCTGCGCTGCCGTCCAGGTCAATCGACGTGACCGAACTCGTGCCCAGAGCCCCGCTTCCGGTGAATTGAATCGCGCCGGTCGCGTCGCCGAACGTGGCCGTGCCGGAACCCGAGCGTACCGCCACCGTGGCCGTGCTGCTGCCGGTGATGGAGGCCGAAGTCGAGAAGCCAACGCTGTACGTCGTGATTCCGGAGGTGCTGAACCCGCCGGAACCGCTCGCCTGCATGTAGCCGGTGCCGTCTCCGAACCGCGCGGTGCCGGTGGCCGAACGCAGGGAGAGCGTGCCCGTGGACGTGGCCCCGTAGACCACCGCCCCGGTGCCCGTGAGGCTCATATCGCTGATGCCGGTGGACGACACGACGCCAGCGGAGCCGGAGAACCCGAAAGTGCCAGTTGCATCGGTGACATAGGCCGCACCAACGATCAGGCCGGAGACGGTGGCGCCGGTGAAGTCAACGGTGGTACCGCTGCTGAAAGTCGTATCGCCGCTGAACACGGCGTCGCAATTGAAAGTCCCGATGTCGCCAGCGCGAAGGGGTTGGGCCGCAGCGCCAACGCGAAAAAGAGGAAGGGAAGAATCAGGCATTGAAGCACCTCATTGCATTATTGGGTCGAAGTCTAGTTGAACTTCGGGCGTGGTGCTTCCTCCATCCGCGCCTTTCAGTATTCCGATGCGCCACACGGCGTCAGAAGATGCAGTCATGCTGGCGAAACCAGCACTATCCGAAAGCCAAACAGGTTTCCCGTTGTTGCTCGCTGCGGGAGCAGACACAAACGACGTGGCAACAAGGCCCGCGCTGAGGTACTCAATGGTATCCCCAATGCCGCCACCGGTGATAACGACGCCTGCAACGCTGGTTGTGCTGATGTCGATCACGTTCGCGTCAGCCTTGAACGCGTATCCCGCAGTCCCGCCACCAGAGGAGTCCAAATAGATCACATTCCCGACGGCCAACGCCTCGCCTGCAACCGCCTCAAGCGGCCCTGGATCACTGATCCCGAGGTTTGCCCGCGCGCCCGCCGCCGTGGTCGCGCCGGTGCCACCCTGAACGACGGGAAGTACCCCAATCGCCTGATTGAGATTCGCAAGCCCAAACCCCGGCAACATCCGCGTAGCCATGCTGCTCCTATGGCTGCGAAGGGCCGATGACGACCCTCGCGGCATACGTGAGAGTATTGGGCGAAGAAGGCGCGACATCTCCAGCGCCAACCACGTCGTAAAGCTCAATCCACACAAAGGCGTTTCCGTTCACCGCCATTACGTCGGTCCACCCTTTCCACGTCAGCGAAACCCCAGTTACACCGCCCATAAGCGACCACTGCTGACCGTAGCCTGATTGCGTGTTGTTGGTTGGCCCCGCGACGCCGCGACTCCAGAAGGACATCTCTGCGTTGGTGGCATCCGCCACGCCCACCAGCGCGCCGGTGCCGGTGGTCGCAAACGAGATCGTGTAATCGGCAGTTGTGCGGCCGATAATCGTCAACTGCTCACTGGCCACGCTCGCTGCTACCAGCGCGTTCAGGGTGCCATCGGCAATAATTTCAGTTGCAAGCCCTTCCAGAATCGCGGTGGCGTCGTCACCGGTTGATGCCGAATAGGTGACCGAAGTGCCGTCAAGAGTGACGGTATAATCTGCCGTATCGTCTACCACGTCCACCGTCAGAATCAGTCGGCGCCCGTCCACCCCGCCGGCAGGAAGCGTCGCAGTAGCCCTGGGACGCAGGAAAACCGCCCATTGCGCGGTCACACTTCCCGCGACGTTGACGCCCGCACCCGCGTTTGGAGGTGCGCCCGTGTACGCCGCGTCTGCCGACGTGCCATCCGTCTGCAGCGTCCACAACGGATTGATGCACGCCGACAGAACCGCAATGCTGTTGGAGACGTTGAAGTTTGCGGTAGATTGTGCCATTATTCGACTCCCGGAACAAGCAGCCAACCGAACCGCTGGTAGGTCGTGACCGACGTGTCCACCTTCGTCCATTGGCCTGCGCAGTTGCCCCGCGCGAACGTCAGGATTCCTTTACTGCTTCCGCCGGTGGTGTTGGTGCTCCAGATCCGCGCGCCGTCGGTGGCGATGCCCAACTGATTCACGCTGGCAACGGGCGCCTGCCACACGATAGAGCAGGTTCCAAGCGCCAAACGCTGCACATAAGCGGCCGTCGATCCGTCGGTGGCCAGGACGTACACGCCGCCTTGGTCGACCGCGAGCCATTGGTAAGTCGGGGCGAACATCCCCAGGTTATTCGCAGTCGCGAGAACACCACCATCGGCCCATGAAATGCAGTATGCGCTGCTCCCCTCCGCAGCATAGAGGTTCCTGCCGTCCGTCCGAAGTGCCATTACGGTAGATGCGCCAATCGTGGCGCTCCAGACAAGGGATAGCCCGCTTGCAATCTGATACCCGCGCGCGTTGTACGCTCCCGTCCCTGCCGCGCCCGCGACTGCGACCGACAACCCATAGATCGCGCACGCCGAAAGATCCGCGCCGTGATTGATTGATGCTACCAATGTTCCGGATGCGACGCTGAGTAGCCGCGCGTGGTAGCCCCCGGTCCCTGCCGCACCGACGGCGACGACATAGGCCCCATTGACCTGCACATCCTTCAGGGTCCCACCGTGATCATAGATCCAAAGGCTTGTCCCGGTCGAAATACGGAAAAGCTGCACCTTAGTCGAGTAGGTGATTGCAAGCAGGTCGCCGTAGACCGTCATCGACGTCGGCGGGAGGGGGAGCGAGGGGGCAAAGGTCTGGAGGGCCGCACTGTCGGGATTGGAGCGGGGGTAAACGTAGATCGTTCCAGGGGGCGCCGATAGCGACACCACCACCACATCGGACGAGGCCGCGATCCGGCCGTACACTCCGCCAGTCTGGTAGCCCGTAAGTGCGGTTCCTGGTGCCACCGTCGAATCATTTTCGTAGATCGCCACGGTATCGCCGACCGCCATTACGTCCGCCGCAGCGTCAAGCGACGTGTAAGCGGCACGCGGGCCACGTAGATAGGTAATCCATTCCCCAAGATTTTTGAAGAGGCCGTTGAGTTGGCCTGCCGTCAAAATCTGGTTGATCGCAAAACCGGCCGCTCGTTGCGCCGTCGAGATCGGAGGATCGGGCAGAACTGCGCCGGGGCCATATGCCCAGCGAGGGCCGGTAGAAGGAGGCGAAGTCGCCATTATACGTCTCTCCCGAGCGTGCCGACATCAAGGCGCGACTCGTAGCCGGCCGGGGTGGAGTAAGGATCGGCGGCCTGAGCGGCGAGGACCATGCCGACGGGGGTGCTCTCCAAAAGCTCCGCCTGCCGCCCCAGGAGGCGGATGTCTTCCATCGCCCGCGACAGGGCACGGCGGAGGGCCGGGGTCATCGTGTAGCTCTGGTAACAGACCGCATAGAGGCCGCCCGAAAGCGTCAGCGTCCACGTCCGGTCGGTCTGCGCAATCACCCGGACAATCGCCGCAAACTCGTCAGGCGTGCCCTGGCAGTGATTGATCAGAATCCGCGCGCCAATCATGCGGCGGTAGTCGTTGTCCACCATCCCGAGCCGCCGTTGCCCGACGACCTGCCCCCACCGATCCAGCGCGACCCCCACCGCCGTCTCAAACAGCAGTCCGCTCACGAGGTCAAAGCCGAAATCCTCCACCGTCTGCCACATATCGCCAACGCTGGCATAGTACGCCTGCAAGCGCGGCCTTTTCTGATCCTGCACCACCATCGTCGTTTGCGCGGTTGCCACAAGATCCGGCTGGTAGATCGGCAGAAGTGTCGTTTCAATGGGCGCGTTCACGCAGTCACCGTCACGGTGCCGTCGATCTGCACAATCTCTGTGCGGGCGGGCACGTAGTCGGAGGTCACACCGTCAAGCGTTACAGTGATTCCACGGATTGCAACAGGATTTACCGCGACCGCAACGGTCTGGATGTCCAGAATGTTCGCCTCGCCGCCCACCGGCAGGAGCGCGAAATACGCCTCAACGGCCGCTACAACGCCGCTTTCTACGTCGGCGAGGTCATACCCCGCCTTGAGCGTCAACGCGAGCGCCACGGTGATTGGGGCCGGGATAGCCCAGTACCAACGCACCGGATGCGGGAACCCGTCGGCCCCGGTTACCGTTGTCGCGACGCCAGAGGAGTCGGTGACGTCGGGGCCCATCGACCACGTGCCCAACGTGTCGGGGTAGATGGCCTTTGCAACGAGGTCGATCTGCGACGCCGTGAGCGTATCCGGCCAGATGATCGGGGCGAAGGACGCCCCATAAAATGTGAGCCCGCCGATAGTCACCGTCTCAACCGAGGGGTTGTCCAACACAACGCACGAGGCGACGAAGGCCACATCGCTTTCGGTCAGGGCCAAAAGTTGGGCCCGGAGCGCATTGGGGGAACGCGCTCCGCCTTGCTGCAACGACCGCAACTGCCGGAGTCGGTAGTCCTGGTCTGTCTCTTGCTCTTTCCCGACGTTCGCGGCCGCTGGATTCGTGACCGAGGTCCACCCCGCTACCGGGGTGACAACCGTGTCAATCGCGCCACTTGTGGCCGAAATCGCGCCTCGATCCACGGCCTGGACCACCACGGATGCGGTTCCGCCGGTGAGCACGGTTGAGGAGCCAATGCGCCACCGTGCCGCTCCGTCAACGCCGCCACCCTGAACGAGTGAACCGGCGGTGACGACGATGCCTGCCGTCCCGGTGAGCGTGACCGTCGCCGTCGAATATGTGGCCGCCTGCCTGTAACTTCCGCGAATCTGCCCGATGGAGTCGAGGGCCGCACCTGCCGCGTTGCCGGGGTCGAACGCATCCCACACCGCCTGAATCAGGCCCGACACGATGCCACCAACATAGGCGGTAGAAGCGGTCAGAACGCCGATCTCCGTGTCGGGGCTATAATCCATCTGAACGCCGAAAGCGTCGTCAATGTAGGACCGTTGTTCCAACAGCAGATCGTTCCCAGTCGGGACTACGAGGCCGGTGGTGGTGAGTCCGTAGGTGGGCACGGGTGCAGGCTACCACGAAAGAATAACCCGCGCCATAGGCGGCGCGGAAGGAGTTGCAACTGCCGCCGGTGGAAGTCGAAACGGGGGGGAAGTTGTGAGCGAATCTTGCCAGACATGCCGGTTCTTGCGCCGGAAGAACGGCTTTCAGGGTGGTTCCTGCTCGCCGACCCCCAATGTCCACATTTTGCGCCGTGGGCACCCGTGACTGCATCTAAGCCAGCATCGCCTGCGGAGTCAGCAGAAGCACCGTGATCGCGGGGTTTCCGTTCGTGCCGACGCTGGTGGTGATCCGTACGCTTTCCCCCGTGATCAGTGTCACGTCCATCGAGAATGTGACCGTTCGCTGCGCCTTATCGAACACCGAATCGATCCGGCTACAGCGCGCAACACCGGGGCACGTATCGGCGGAACTGCGGAGGGCCGCCTCCATCAAGGCCAACTGAGGCGGGCGCACCTGCAGCCACCCGTTCCAATCAATGCCGAAGAAGCGGTCGAATGACACCTCCCCGCGCTGAATCAGGAGCCGACGCTTCAGGCGCTGAATCGTCAGTTCCAAGCCGGTGATAACCCCGCCGTTCTGGAGGGGGAGATCGCCGTTTTCGTCAAGGCGAATATCGAAACCGGGAGAGGCCGTGGGCATAGCAGAGGCTACCACGCCTCACGGGTGGCGGCTACTCCCCCGGCGCCCACACGACTTCCCCGCCGCATGCGTCCCCGCACGCCACAATGATCCGGGTGGCACTGAGGCTCCATTCCTCGGTGGCACCCAGGATTTCGCCGCCGCACCCGACCAGGTGCACCGCTGTCACGCCCCACGCGCCTTCAGGGATTTCGGCGACGCCGGTGGCGAGTTCGTCGCAGACAAACTGCGACGCGAGTACTCCGGCGGGCGCGTAATCCGGGCCAGAATCGACGCTGGCCGTATCGGCCGACGTGTCGGTGGGGGTGGAATCGAAAGCGGCTTGTGGGGCCGCACAGGCCAGAAGAGAGAGCATGAGATTGAGCATGGAGCAGGGATAGCGCGGGCTCGGATTCCGTGCAAGGGCCACCTTGCTACTTTTGTAGCAGCGGGGTAAGTAGGCACGGACTTCCCAGAAGGAGAGTTCGTGAAAAACGGGTGGAAAGTTCAGGACTGCTGCGATGACTGCGCCGAGTTGGTACGGTCGTTCTTGGAATCACAAGGATTTATGCTGACTATTCCAGAGTGCTACCCATGACCGTGACCGTCCGCGTCCTTGCCGCCCACATCATCGAAGGACGCGCCATTATTCCGAGCGGCGACGCGCTCACGGTGCAGGCCGTGACCGACCACCTGCTCCGGGCCGGGATTGGTGCGCTCCGGGTTGGCCCGTCCGATCCGCTGGCCACCCTGCAATCGGCCGGGCGCGCGGCCCCGTTCCCGTGCGGGATCGTCCTTGTCGCCCACTGGATCGACAATAGCCGACGTTCCCTGGTGGCAATCGGGCACGGTGGGTGGACGGTGCCGCTCGGGTTGCTGCCCGCGATTGTCGAGGCGGTTTCGGCGGCGGGGACGGAGGAGGAGGCAGTGGGGGCGATCTGCGGGGTGGTGGGCGCATGACCCCCACCGGCAACACATCCGAGGGCTGGCCAGATGATCCCGATGCCGCCGACCCTGATGCCGCCGACCTGCGACTGCGTGCTCCACCCCAAAAAAGTGCCCCCTGATTGCGGCAGGGGGCAGTGAGGAGCAACGCAACAACGAAGGAGTTTCCGATGTCCATCCGCCTTTGCAATCGGGTACCAACCGCCAGCGGGATCAAGCAACGCAGGAGGGTTAGCCCGTCGCAGTGCGGGCGTCAAGTCACAGCGCCTTGACCAGCGTTGCGCCTGTCGGGGTCGGCGAGGGGTGCAGGCCAAGCAGGATGCCGATTGCCGCCTGGGCTGCTACGAAGTCGGCGGCGGTGGCGATGGCAGTGAGTGCCGACCACACAACGGCGTTGTTGTCGTCCGTGGGCACGGAGAGGGCCACGGGAGAGACGGCAGCCGATGACCCCATACGCACATCGGCGCCGGAAATAACCAGGGCACCCGCCGCGTATTGCGTATCTTGAAGGGCCGTTATCGTGAGCGGCAAGGCTACGGCGTCCGTGAAGGCGTGCCGACGTTTATCCTGCTGCTGAATATCTGCGGCGTTGGTGGCCTTCCATTCGTCCAATGATCGGCCGCACACCAGCAAAATCACCCGGTCACCGGGGGATAGCGTACCGACCATGCCCCCGGAGGAGCAGACCGGCCACGCCACCGGCACGTCCGGAATGGGCTGCTGGAACTCTCGGTTCACGCCGTCGTCATTTGTCGCGGTGTAATAGTTGTGCAGGATCGGCTGACAGATTGCCCGCTGTGTTTGCGGGTTATAGCTCATCACGAAAGCGGGTTCGGCCACCAGAACCGCGCCCCTTGACGCGCTGAAAATCTGGCTCACAATGTCGGTAGGCCCGGGCGTTTGCGGGGGAGGTGGCATCTATCCCTTCTTTCGGCAGGTGAGGATCATGTAGTAATCCCCGCCAAAGCCGCTATCAAGGCTTGTTTCCAGTGATTGCACCGTGTAGGACCCGTTCACGTAGACGCTCTGCAACTCGACCGAGCCGCCCACCCGGATGGCAGGATTGAGCAGGCTTTTCACCTCAACCGACCCGTCAGATTTCGGGGTGGGGCTGCCAACCATGCCGGTGGAGGACGACAATAGCACCGACTCTGCCGACGACGTACCGGTAAAGTTGAAGGCGCCGTCACGAATAAACCACGACTGACCGGCACTAACGGCCAACTGGCTGAACAAGTCGCCGGGTTTGCCAACAAATCGGTAGCCAGCGGGGTACACGGTTTCGGGAATCGTCGTTACATCCGACGGAATCCCGGTTTGGCGCAAGGCTTCGGCGATGATCTGCCGCAAGGTGGTCTGCGTCGCAAACGAGATCGACACGCGGGCGGTTGACAGCGCGTTGCCGCCGTCGGAAGCTTCGATGGTAAGCACAGCATCCGGGGGCTTTGGCTCCGACTTGACCCCACCGTAAACAGGGTTTCCGTGCCAGATTCGCTTTGGGACGCCTAACAGTTGCGGGTTTACGACGCCGTTCGGGAGTTGGCCGCTGTAACCTGCGTAAACCTCGACGACCGACCCGGGCTGGCTGATGGCGGAGATGGAGTCGAGGGCGGAGTTGATGATCTCGATTGTGCAGGTGGCCGCGCTCCCCGTGGTGGCCTTTTTGCTCCTTACTTTTATGGAGAGCCCTGGGCCACCCGCAGCCGATCGCAATTCGCGCACGTCGCCGCCGTCGCCGGGGATGAGGCGCACGACGACCTGGCGGCCGAATAGCGGGGCTTGTGGGGTCATAGCGCCCGAATCCGCACGGCAGGCCGCGCGTTTGGCAGGTTCGACCCCCGCACCGTTTCAGCGCCGCCGTATCGCTGGGACGCGGCGAATTCGGCCCCTGGAACGACCACGCGGAGGCGCTCTATGCGCCCGTCCAGGCCGTCAACGAGCCCGTCTGCAGGTGCGGTGCGGGCCATTGACTGCACAAGGGCACGAACGAGGCCGGGTGTTGGATTCACGTCACCACCTCTACAAGCAGGTCCGGGGGCGGATTCGCTGCGGCCACCGCGTCCGCAAGCGCCTGCAATTCCGCCTGTGTCCACCACCAGAGCGTCAACTGCGACCCGAGCGCCGCCTGTGCGTATCCATCGGCCCCATTCACGGCGAACATCCCGCCCATATCGACGTTGCAGACAAGGCCGAAAGTCGGCGACCAACCGGGGGATAAGCGCGCGCCCTGCATGATCGGCACGTCGTCACCGTCGGCCAGATCCAGGTACCACGCCTGCATCGGATAACTCCAACGCAAGCCGACGCGGTACTGAGCCTGACCAATGGTGACCACCTGAGCGGCGGTGGAAAGGGCGGGGAAACTGGCTATTTGAATGGGCACAGGATCATCCTACACCAATCCCGCCGCGTGCGCCAGTTCGTAGGCCACGCTGGTCTGTTTTGTGTTGCCCGTCTGCTTGGTTGTTGGCTGGGAACCAAGGTTATACTGAACTGTAAGGTTGGAGTAGTCAAGACTTGATTGCAGTTGCGTGAGCAAGTCGCCGCCACCGTTGCCCGTTTGGACGGTGGCGCTCGTCACGCTGTTTGTGCTGTTGGAAGCACCAACATTCGACACCAGTACGGCGCTGACGATTCTCACCTGTTTGAACGACAAATTCACCCGGACGGCGCGGTCACTTGTGATCGGGATTGGTGCCGATACAAGGCCCATATTGAGCATCGTTCCATAGCGATAGCTGACGACGGTACAGGGGTGGCCCAGACCGAGGTTGCGGACAAACTGCTGCCAGCGGGTGATTCGCGACGCCCCCTGATCCTGCCCCGCGTTGGCGGGCGTCTCTGAAACTACGCCGGTTACAACGAGCGTTTCGGCTTGCGGTTGGATGTGGTCAACGATGGCAACGCCTAACTCAACGGGGTGTTCCGTCGGGTTGGCAGAGACGTTCCCGGTGATCGTTTCGGCCGAGTCCAGAACGAAGGATTCGCCGGTTACATTGTCGGTTATGACACAGGCGCGGCTCATAGGTTGGCTCCAATAAGCGCCTGCTGGATTTGGCGGTTCTGGTAGTCCGTGTGCTGGCTCAGTGCCGACTGCACCTGCTCAGGCGACATTCCGAGTCCGCTGATCTGGGCGCCGCCGACGGTGATCTTGGCCTTGTTGCCGATGGGGTGCTGCTCGTCCCAGCCGTAGTACCAGTGCTCGCCCCGGGCGGTCTGGACGTACTTCAGGGGATCGGGATAGCCGTCGTCACGGAGCGCCCCCAGCGCCCCCTGAGCGTCCACGTCGATGACGATGCAGCCGCTGATGGGGCCCAGGGCGATGCCGATGTTCCGCAGGTCGCGGGGGCCGCGGAGGTCCTCGAACCAGGAACGCACCTCGCGATCCGTGGGCCGGCGCGTCTGAAATTCTGACCACTTGACCATCGGCTTCTTGCCGGCCTCGCTCTCACCGCGGTGGGCGATGGGGTGCGTGAGCGGGAAGATCGAAAGGCCGCCGAGGTGGAGGTTCAGGGCGGAGTCAAGGATTCGACGTGACTCTTCTCGCCATTCGATTTTGTTGAGGTCGAGCACTTACCGGGCTCCAGCTTCATGGTCTCGTGAGCGGCCTGCGCCCTGGTCCCCTTGGCGAGCAGGACCTTCAGGACGGCCGCGTCCACGGAGTTTTTGACGACGAGGTAATGGGAGAACGTGGTGGTCTTGGCGCGGGCGCCGGCGATGCGTTTGATACTCTGATTGTGCGTATCGTATGAGTAGTCGACCGAAAAGAAAATGGCGTGGTGACAAACATCCTGCAAGCCGTCGGTCCCGTGGCCGAGGGTGGCGGGGTGGGCCACCAGCACTCGTAGGTCGCCCTTGCGGAACCCCTGTATGATGTGGTCGCGTTTGGCCTGGGGGACGCC
>OFRM01000754.1_pt1 | contig 12487 bp, 14 predicted proteins | sample 1543101 | NCBI WGS metagenome assembly OFRM01 (sample SAMN07774223, study PRJEB24372) | wastewater metagenome | isolation source: Exp Tend VB 0WW | collected 2016-02
ATTTAGAAAATATACTAATAGTCTTTTCCACCTCCTTATCAATCCCATCAATACATTCATATTTTTTCACTTCCTCAACATTTACCCACGCATGATCGGTAAAAGATCCTTCTTCTACGACGACTTCTCCTGACTTGTATTTTGCAGCAAATTTAAGGAGGACCACCGGCACTCCGTCAGGCCGGAGAAACGTCATGCTCTGAATATAACGAAAGTCAGGGAAGATTTCTATTCCCGCTTCTTCTTTTGCTTCACGGATGAGAAGCTTTTCAATCTGATCATAATAGTCCAGAACATCACCATTGGTATGATCCGGCTTTTCAATAGGCATATCGGCCCATTCGAGCTTGCCGCCGATCACTCCGTATCGTCCAGGATGAGCTATTTCCCGCGGATCGCGCTTGAGGATGAGACATCGGCCATCGCTTTCCCGATAGACGACTACGTTTGCAACGACGTAGAAGAGTTTGTCCTGTTTTGCTTTTTCAATGCTGATTTTTGGAGCTGGCATAAGATATTACCCTCCCATAGTATCATATAAATTCACTCCAAGCTCTCCCCCTCCTTATGGAGGAGGGGGTAGGGGGTGGTGGTTCAGATTTCTGATCGAATTTTCAAAACGACACCTTCAAGATTATTATTTATCTCTCCATTAGTAAAGCGCAGAACTTTTATATTTAAACCTTTAAAAAATTCAGTGCGAACAAGGTCATATTCTCTATCATTTTTTCGAAAATGCTGAGAGCCGTCAATTTCAATGACAAGTTCTTTTTCTGCGCAATAAAAATCCGCAATATATCCACCAACGCTTTGTTGTCTGCGAAATTTTACTCCAAGCTAAGATTTTCTTAATCGAGACCAAAGTAGTACTTCCTGGGGTGTAGCATTGTTTCTCAACTCTTTTCTACGCTGAAATAATTTTTGTAAGTTGAATATCCTTTTCATAAACCACCACCTTTAGTCTGCACAACAGACCACCACCCCTGTACCCCCTCCTCCATAAGGAGGGGAAGAACCCTATTCTCTTTAGTTATTTATCATCCGATATTTCATCATAATCTCCTCTTCCACTTCTTCGCGAGGACGGCCGAATTTGAGATATGAAAGCTCTTTGACGTCTTCGACGATTTCCTTGTTGCCCGCTGGAGGAAATGGTGTATGACTGTTGAAAGGTTTTACTGGCATTCCGTTTACGAGCATTTTGATATAGCAGTTGAGATTTTCAAGCTTGATAATATCTGCCGGCGTAAATGTAGGTTCGAGTTGCTTTGCAAATATTTCTGCATTTTCTGGAGAGACGCGATGGATGGCCATCGAGCCCACGTTTCCAAAGACTGCATTTCGGATATTTTCTTCAAGCTGTTCGACGTACTGATGGGCGACGTTGAGCGACAGGCGGTATTTGCGGGCTTCGGACAGGATCGTTGCAATCGAGTCCGTCGTGACGTTCTGGAATTCGTCGATGTAGAGATAGAAGTCATTGACGTTGCCCTTGCCGAGAATATCGACGCGTGAAAGCGCAGCCATAGTGATCTTGCCGACTAGAATAAGACCGATCAAGTTGGCATTGATGTCTCCCAGTCTTCCCTTCGACAAGTTCACAAGCAATATTTTTTTGTTGTCCATCACTTCGCGGAAATTGAAGACGGATTTTTCTTGAGAAATAATCGGACGCATAATGTCGTTTGAAATAAAGACATCGAATTTGTTGGTGACGTATGGCACGAAGTTGGCAAGCGACTGATCGCCGCTCGTCTTCTCGGCATTTTCCCAGAATTGCTTGATGATCGGATTCTTACAGCGAGAAAGCTTGAGATCGCGGAAACTCTTGTCTCCAAGGACGCGTCCGATTTCAAGCAAGGTCGAGCCGGAATCCGGATCTTCCATCACAAGAAGCGCAGAGTTGCGGAAGTATTGTTCAAAGGCGGGACCACCGGCAGTCTTCATGTCGAAGAGCTTGTTGAAGATGGCCAGCAGTTCGTTCACCACAAACGTCTTCTGCTCAGGATAGCGTATATCGTACTCGAGCATATTGAGCCCCATTGGTCGCGGAGTATACGCTGGATCGAAATAGATCACATCGTCGATGCGCTCAGGCGGAATATGGGCAAGAATATCTTGGATATCTGATCCGTGCGGATCAATGAAGCAGACACCGTCGCCGTTTTTGATGTCTTGGATGATCATGTGTTTCAAGAGCGTCGTCTTACCGGTTCCCGTCTGACCGATCGTATAGAAATGCCTCATGCGGTCTTCTCGGCTCATGAAGACTTTTTTCGTTTCTCCGCGATATTCGTTGTAGCCCAAGAATATTCCCTGCTCTTTCATCTCCATCGGAACTGGCGCAGTTGCGGCCTTGGACTGCTTGAGCTGTGGAGCGTTTGAAACGCCGAATGGGAAATGAAAAACAGTTGAGAGTTCTTTGAGATTGAGCGGAAGCGCCGTGTCTTCGTCGTAGAGGCGATAGGAGAAATTGTGGAAGAGATCGCGAAGCTTGGCGTCTTTCAACTTTTCAAAAATAAACGAATTGGAATTGGCTTCGGAGAATTGATTGAAAGCTGACTCAAGATCAGACAGTATCGCCTCGGCACGTTCTTTTGTCCCAGCAGAAGTAATGACGCGGATGTTGGAAGCGATGATGGTGTACTTTACTTTTTCGGTAATGCGAGAGACGGCATTGTCATCGACTTTCTTGTCTTTCTCACGTTCCTTTTCAGATTTTGGCCCAAAGAGAAGTTCTTTGCCGGCTCCAAGAATTGCCTTGTTGAGCGAACCCATGAGCGAGAGCGATCGGCGAACAGACTCGCCTTCTTTTACCTTTTCCAAAATATGGTTGAACTTCTCGATAAACTTGTTGCCCGACGGACAGATGACGAGCTGAATAGCGGCGCCTTCGCCCTGTTCTTTGAGCTTCGAAAAGACATTCAAGATCGTATTCATCGGGTCATGCTCGATCGTGTCATAGGTCTTGATCGGATAGACGACGTGCGTTTGCAGTTCGGCATAGGCGCCGGCTGAGCCTCCCCCTTCGTTGAAGATATTGTAGTCATCGGTCACGGGCATTACCTTGCCGTTTGGGAATGAGGCAAGAAGCTGTTTTTCAAACAAATCAGCTTTTGAAAAAGGAACGCCGGCATAGAAGACGACATCGTTTGATTGATTCGAAAGTGCGATCTCGAGTGTAAAATAATTCTTGCCGAAGTTGTCCCGCCCATCGCCGACTGACTGCATGCCTGAATAGAATTGTTCCATGACTGAGACCATCTCTTTGAAACCTTTTGTTTCGTCTTTTTCTTTCTCCGGAAGGGTGACCTCAAAGAGCTGCATGCGAAGGGCCTTGCCGATAGGAGAATCTTCTTTGACGCCAGGGAGCTTGTGAGTCTCAGCCAAGTACTGCACAAGGAATCGATGGAAGTCATCATCCAAGTGCGGATTGTTCATATGCTCGACGAGAGAAAGTGCGTTCTTGATGCCTTTTTTCTGTAGAATATGGAGCAACTCCCCCATTTTGGAATCATGTGGTTCTGGTTTCAATTTGAGTACGATCCCCTCCGCTTCATCATCACTCATCCGAGCTTCGGGCTTCAATACTTCTTCAGTTGCCATTGATTTATATTGCTCGATCGCATCACTTGCAATATCTTCACGCTTGGCTTCTATTCCCCGAGAAGTTAATTCTCTTTCTTTCTTGGCAACATGCTCGCGCAAAAAAGCCAGCTCTTCTTCAGCGTTGTTGAATGCAGGCAGATTGTTGAGATTTGTTCCTTCCATGAGAAATGAAACTAGGCGGCGTTAGATAACTGAGTTGGAGATTCTTCTGTTTTTGGCTGCAACCCCGAAGTTGTTGTATTAGTCTCTCCTACAGAACTAAAGGTTTGCTTAAAATGGTCTATTTGATTTTTTAAATTCTCATGACTCTGTTTATCAGCCATCGCGAAAGATTGAGCATTTGCTTCTTCTATTGAAGACGCAATCTTAAAAGCTTCCTGTGCTTTTGATTCTTCGCCATGCTTTTTGTAATATTCGATAACCTGGAAAAGAATATCTGTTTTTGTCTTTGGATCAATTTTTAAACTTTTTTGTATGCCTTCTACCACCATATCAAGTACGGCAATGGCTTGGGATTCCATATTTCTGTTGATGTATATCGGGTACTGCTTCAGATTACTTTCGACAGAATTTGTTTCCCTCATTTTCTGCAATGCAACCTCTGCAGTCTTGTATTCCTCTTGTTTTATTTTATCGGTCAGCTTGTTTTGTGCTTCAGTAAAATCAATCGTTTTTTCAGGATTGAGAGGCTGTTGTGTTTCAACTTGATTAACTGCCGCTACTATTTTAGGTGCTTCAATTTCATCTTGCATATAACTTTAGTATATCATAGCCAACTTTCATCGCATCTTCATATGGGGTATAATTTGAGTATTAGCAGTTTAGATAAAAATAGTACAATGGAACAACAAAAAATAGAGCAATCAGAAGCTCAGAGCAAGCTTGCACAAAAAGCTATAGAAAGCGCAGATCACATAGAAACTGCTCAAGCAGGAGAAATAAAGCCTACAGCACAAGAAAAGATTGAGGAACAAATAAAGAACGAGAACAAAAGACTTACTGGCATGGCTGCGATCAAAGAGAAATTGGCAAGTTTCTTCGCAGAAAAACCTATTTCCAAGCTTGATAAAAACAAGCTGGGAGAAATATATAAGAGTGATGCAAAAAGCCTTATGATGCCGCAACAAGTTGACATAGAAGTCGGATATATAAGCATGGGAAATACTTATCGAGATCTTGCGAAAAAATACGAACTTGGAAATGCCGGAGAGGGAGCAGCAAAAGAGATCGAGCAAATGGCAAAAGAGCTACATGGTATGAACAACAGCGCAGAAAAACAAGCAAAAATGGAAGTATTCAACAAGCAGCGTTTGAATTTCATGAGCATGATGAGATCGCAAGCAGAAAAAATTTCCGGACAAACGTTCTAAAGATATAACCCGCCTCATCGGCGGGTTATCTTCTTGTCAGTACTTCTGGCTCTCCATCGGTAATCAGTATTGTATGTTCAAAATGCGCGCTTCGAGATCCGTCTTTTGTGCGGACTGTGTATCCATCATCTTCAAACACGACAGCTCGTCCGCCTTCATTGATCATGGGCTCAATGGCGATCACCATTCCGGCTTTCAGGACTTCACCTTTGCCCTTTTTGCCATAATTGGGAACATACGGATCTTCGTGAATCTTGATGCCCACTCCATGCCCTGCAAGCTCGCGGACAATGCCATACTTGTGAGGAGTGATGTATGACTCGATGGCATAGCCAATATCACCGACGGTATTGCCAGCTCTTGCCTGTCGTATTCCCTCTTCAAGTGATTGCTCCGTCGCGTCGAGGAGATGCTGAGCCGCTTTTGGAATCTTGCCCACAGCGACAGTAATTGCTGAGTCAGTAAAAAGTCCCTTGTGTTTGAGCCCAAGATCAAGCGAGACAATATCACCCGTTTTTAAAATATCGTTCTCAGTTGGAATGCCATGAACGATATTGTTGTTGATCGAAACACAAAGCGATGCAGGATAAGGCCGAGGTGCGCCTTCAGGTTTGTAATGAAGAAACGCTGGTTCGTCTCCACCGGCACGGATCATGTTCTCGGCCATGATATCGAGCTCCTTGGCAGAAATACCGGGACGAACTTCATTTTTCAGCTTATTCAAAATAGCGCCGAGACGTTTTCCGCCTTCGCGAAGGAGTGCAATTTCTTTCTCGTTTTTTATGATAATCATATAAAAAGACTAAACACTTAAAGTCTAAAAGGTTCCATCTTAGAACTTAGTTTTTAGAATTTAGAGTTTTTTCCAAGATCTCTTTGTGAACATCTTCGACAGACTGTTCGCCATTTACTTCGACAACGTTGTAGTATGGATGCTGTTTGTAGTAGTAGATTGCCGGCACGACTTCATCCTGGTACCAATTGAGACGCTTTTCGATTCCTTCTTCTGTGTCATCGTGGCGCTTGCGGAGCATGAGGCGCTTCTTGGCCTCTTCGCGATTTACGTTTACCACAATGACAACAGGTTTTTCGAATTCGTAGAATTTGAGAGCGGTATCGAGAGCTTCAGCCTGAAAAACTGTTCGCGGAGATCCGTCAATGATAAAATGCTGATTGCTTTCAGCTTCATAGATGAGCTTTGACATGACAATATAGATTGCAAGTGCATCAGGCTGTCTTTCGCCCTTGTTCAAACTGTCTTTGATGCGATTTGCGGTATACGAACTTTCTGACACAAGCTTGCGAAAGCCTTGGCCAGTATCTATTTGGAGGATTTTGATGTCGGGAGTTTTCTGAGCAAGGACTTCTTTGAGAAGCGCCATTTGCGTACCCTTGCCCGAGCCCTGAGTGCCCATAATGATGAATGCTTGTGGTTTCATGTACTTTGAGCATACAGGAATTTTGAGCTCTTTGCAATAAAGGCTTTGTGTGCTTTAATGAGAAGAAATTAAACGAATATCTATGAAAAAACACATTATAACAATCGCGGGAAAGCTTGGAGCAGGAAAATCTAGTGCTGGTAAGAAAGCGGCCAGCGCCCTTAATTATAAGCATTATTCTTCCGGAGATTTTATGCGGGAGATTGCAAAAGATAGAGGCATTACTCTTGCCGAGCTTTCATCAATAGCTGAATCAGATCCTTCAATAGACCAAGAAATAGATGCTTACGTAAAAAAAACGGGAGAAGAAAAAGACATAATCATTGATTCTCGCCTTGCCTACCACTGGATACCGGACTCATTCAAAGTCTTTCTTGAACTTCCCCCACAAATTGCGGCACAACGAATATTAAACGATCAGCTTAACAATCCTAATCGAGCTCATGAACATAGAGAAAAACCAACAAGTGTTGAAGAAGTAATCCAAAGCGCAAAAACTCGCAGTGAATCTGAGAGAAAAAGATACAGCGAACTCTACGGTATCAAAGATTACACCGATCCTACTAACTTTGATCTCGTTATCGATACCGAGAAAAATAATCTCGAGCAAGTGACACAGATTATTTTAGAAAAATACAACGAATGGTTGAACAATTAAAAAAATCCCGCACAAAGCGGGATTTTTTCTAAGTTCTAATTACTATGTTCTCTTTTCCAACCCCGCCACGGCGGGATTAGGAAATTATAGTCGCTTTGCTCCTTAATTTCCTCTAATATTCCCTCATCGAAAGCTGAGCGTCAACTTTCTTGATAAGATCAAGGACAACTGAAACGACGATAAGGAGAGCCGTACCGCCAAGAGCGACCTGAGTGATTCCTGTTGCAGCTCGGACAACGAGCGGAAGGACAGCAATGAGACCAAGGAAGAGTGCTCCCATGAGCGTGATACGATTGAGGACTGAGGTGATGTATTCTGCCGTCGGCTGGCCTGGGCGAATGCCTGGGATGAAGGCGCCATTCTTCTGGAGATTGGTAGAGAGTGTCTGCGGATCAAATGTTACAGCAGTATAGAAGTAGGTGAAGACGAAAACGAGAATGAAGTAGACGAGCGAGTAGAGCCAGATAGTATTAACAAATGTCGTCATTGCAGTTGCAACTTTCTGAAGCCAGATGTGCTTGGATGCGGCCAAGAAGCTCGAGAGGATTTGTGGGAAAAGAAGAATGGAGAGCGCAAAGATGATCGGGATCACTCCAGCCTGATTCAAGCGAAGCGGCAAGTAGGTAGAAGTTCCACCTGTTGTGTTCATTCCGCGAACTTGTTTTGCATACGTAACAGGTATTGGTCGTTCAGCTTCTGAGACGATAACAACTCCGGTGATGACGAGAAGTCCGCCGACAAGAAAGGCAAGAATAAGCGGGATCTGTGAAGCATCAAATGTGTAGAGGAACTGTCCGATGTGCGTTGGAAGATTGGCAACGATTCCAGCAAAGATGATGAGCGACATGCCGTTTCCGATTCCGTATTCAGACATGAGTTCTCCAAGCCACATGAGGAGCATTGATCCGGCTACAACGATAGAGATGTTCGTGATGTGCTGGAAGAGCGTCAAATTGGCAAGCACTCCCTGTCGGCTCAAAAGGGTGAGAATACTGAGTCCTTGAACAATGGCAAGAGGAACAGTGAGGAGACGAGAATACATGGCAAACTTTTTTCGCCCGATTTCCCCTTCTTCTGTCTGAAGAGCCTTCAAGCGAGGAATGAGGATCGTGAGCACTTGCATGACGATCGATGCCGTGATGTATGGACCGACTCCGAGCATGACGATGGAGAGATTGGAAAGTCCACCTCCCGAAAAGATATTCAAAATGCCGAAGAATTGGTTGTTGGCCAAAAATTGTGTAAGGCGAATAGGATCAACACCTGGAATCGGAATCGCAGCCAAGAGTCGGAAAAGAAAAAGCGCCACAATGACGAAGAGGATTCGATTGCGAACGCTCTTGTCTTTGAAGGCAGCTTTAATTTTTGAGAAAAAGGAATTCATCCCGTACGAAATAGGAAATCTTTAGATTTCCGTACTTTTATTATTTGTTGTAATGTTATTCGACATCATATATGTATATTTGCAGGAACCCTGATTAACTGATTGATTTCGTACGGGATTCATATCCTCTATTTTACCATACCTCCTGCCTTTTCGATCTTGGCCTTTGCTCCCGCTGAGACGATGGCGCCTGAGACAGTGAGACTCTTGGTGAGAGCTCCCTCAGAGAGGATTTTGACTGTTGGAATTCGTCCGCCAGTCTTTTTGATGAGTTTCATTTCTACGAGAATTTCCGGAGTAACTTGTGCTCCAGTAGCAAATGCCATTTCGAGATTTTCAAGATTGATGATGGAAGGCTTGATGCGGAATGCCTGGAAAATATTCTTGCCTCGTCCTCGTCGCTTTGGAAGCTTCTTGATGATATCTCGAAGTTCAGGACGCTTCTTGTGTCCGGCGCGAGCGCTCTGGCCTTTTGTTCCTCGGCCTGAAGTCTTGGCGTGCTTTCCGCCTCGTCCGACAACGCGCTTCTTTCTGTTTTTAGTTTTTCTTTTTATTGTATGTAGTTGCATGATAGTAAAAATTATTCTTGTACGCCTTCAGTTTTGCCGGCATCAGGGATCGATACTTTTTCTTCTGTCTTTGCCTTGAATGTTGAAAGTGCTTTGACGGTCGCTCGAGCGATGTTGAGCTTGTTCTTGCTTCCTGAGAGCACCTTCGCAGTTGTGTCTTTGATTCCACCCAAGTTGATGATGTCGCGGATGGCGCTACCTGCTACAAGTCCTCGGCCGCGGTTTGGCATGATCATAATACTTGAGCTTGAGTATTTTGCAGATACTTGGTGAGGAAGAGACATTGTCTTTGTAAGCTTGAGTTTGACCATGTTCTTTTTTGCGCTCTTGATTGCCTTGTTGATGGCGAGCGCAGTATCGAGGCCCTTGCCTGTTCCAACACCGATCATTCCCTTCTTGTCTCCGATTGCCATCGCAACAGAAAATGCCATACGTCGTCCGCCGGCTACGACACGAGTAACGCGTCGAATTGCCAAGATCTTCTGATCAAATTCCGGCTTTGGGCGATCTGAATAGCGTCCTCCTCGATCACCGCCTGGGCGAGATCCAGATCCCCCACGTCCCTTGAAAGGAGACGGACTTCGAAAATCCTTCTTTGGTCCCATTGGTGCTCCGGCTCCTGTATTTGATTGTGGTACTGTTTGTTCAGCCATATAATTATATTAAAATTTAAGTCCCGCACTTCGAGCTTCTTCTGCAAGTGCTGCAATTCTTCCAGTAAATTTGAAACCGTTTCGATCAAAAACAACTTTTGAAATGTTCTTTGTCTTTGCAGCTTCGGCAATCATCTTTCCAACTTCCTTTGCGCGTTCGCCCTTTGTTCCCTTCTTGAGCTTCATGTCGGAAGCCTGAGCAAGCGTCTTGCCTGAAAGATCATCGATAAGCTGAGCTGAGATGAATGTATTTGAGCGAAATACTGAAAGGCGCGGAATTGCATCTGTTCCGTTGATCTTTGCGCGGATCTTTTTCTTCAAGCGCATTCTCTTTTCCATTTTAATGTTTTTTGATTTCATATGTTTTAGTATCTTAGTAATTAGTATTTTAATATCTTAGATGGAACGTCTTTTGCTTTTTTCTAATTTACTAATCTACTATGTTCTCATTGTTTTTCTTCTTAGGCCGTCTTCTTTCCTTGCTTGCGTCGGATAACTTCGTTATCGTAGCGGAAACCTTTTCCCTTGTACGGTTCAGGCTTTTTCAATGCGCGGATCTTTGAAGCAAACTGCCCTACAAGCTCTTTGTCGATGCCGGAAAATGTAAGGAGGTTTTTCTCAGCAGTAACAGTGAGTCCTTCGGGAATATCTACGTTGACGGGGTGTGAAAATCCAAGAGCGAGATTGAGCTTCTTGCCGGCAACGTCAGACTTGAATCCGACTCCTTCGAGAATGAGCTTCTTTACGAATCCTTCGTTGACGCCAGCGATCATGTTTTTGACATGCGATGCATACGTACCCCAGAGCGCTCGAGCAAATACTGAGTCTTCAACAGGAAGAAAAGTAACCATGTTGGCATCGATCGTGATCGCAACAACGTCAGTCTTGAATTCTCGTGAGAGTTCGCCTTTTGGTCCCTTCACAGAAACAACAGCGCCATTCATAACGACGGATGTTTTCTCTGGAATATTCACTTGTTGTTTTCCTATTCGTGACATAAAAAATTATTACCAGATTTTAAATAAAGCTTCTCCTCCAACATGCTCCTTGCGGGCATCCTTGTCAGCCATAATTCCTTTTGGAGTTGAGAGCACCATCAAGCCGTGGCCATTGCGGAACGGTCGGATTTCCTTGTGTCCAAGATACATTCGTCGTCCAGGCTTTGAAATGCGCTCTACGTTCTGCACGCGAGGACTGCCGTCTTTGTAGGTAAGGCTCACTTCGATCATCGGTGTTCCCTTCTTCGTCTTCTTTGACACTCCGTCAACGTAGCCGTTCGCCATCAAACACTCGGCAATAGATTGCTTGAGCTTTGAAAACGGAACAGAAATGCTTGGATGCTCGCGCATGCCTGCATTTTTGATCATTATTAACATTGAGCCGATTGGGTCTGTCATTGAAATTAGTTATTAGATAAGAGTGTTTAGTATTTAGGAAGATAGAGTTTTGAATTCTAGGTTCTAAGTACTCATTACTAAGTGCTACCAGCTGGACTTGCGAACTCCGGGGATCATACCCTCGTTTGCGAGTTCGCGGAAACAAATACGGCACAATGCGAAATCCCGCATATATCCGTGCTTGCGTCCACAGCGAAAACATCGGTTTGTTGCCCGAGTTGAATATTTCTGCTTTTTCTTCGAACGTGCGACTGTAGATGTTTTTGCCATATATAATAAGCCGCTCGGTTTTTGGTAATTTCTCGTTTTTTTTCTTCAGGTCCAGCAAAGTGCTGAAACTAAAGGAGAAAAACGGATTAGCCAAATAAAAACCGAGCTACTGCCATGATAGCAGAAGCTCGGTTTAATGTCAAACAGTCATTCAGTCATTGAAAGTGATACTACTATCTTCTTTGTTTACCACAATAGTATTTTTACCCAAAAGAAACGAGGGGCTAAAATCTATAATCCCTTCAAATTCCATGAATACCTGATCATTGCTTCCCCACACGTGAGAGGATTTCTGTACAAAAAGTTGCGTCACTTTCTCCCTAAAGCCAATCCTGAGTTTCTTAGCAGCATCTGGAAACTTGTACTTACTTTCCATTTCTTCCATTAACAGGAAGGAAAGGTGTTGGTCACTTTTAGGAAGTTTTATTTTAACTCCTTTTTCATTTAGAAATAAGCGAATGGCGTAAGACATTCTTCCATTAGAAATTCTGCCTTCGAATTTTAGTGTTTCCATTTTTTAGTTTGTTTTCCCCTACTCTACCCTTTTCCATTCTTTTGTCAACAAAAACAAAAGCCCCGTAAAGGGCTTTTGGGGAATTGCGTATTTTAAAAATGAATTTATTTCTTGAACGGAACTCCGATCATTTCAAAGAAAGCAGTTGCTTCTTTCTTTGTCTTTGCAGTCGTGACGATCGTGATCGCCATTCCGAAGACGTCTCGGATATCTTCATCGGCAGTTTCTGGGAAGATTGTGTGCTCTTTGACTCCGATAGTGATGTTTCCGATATCATCCACGATCTTTCTCTCAAGTCCGCGGAAGTCCTTTGTTCGAGGGATGGAAATGTTCAAGAGTTTGTCGAGGAATGAGTGCATGCGAGCACCGCGAAGCGTGACCATCACGCCGATCGGATCGCCCTGGCGGACTTTGAATGATGCGACAGATTTCTTTGCGCCTTTGAGAGCCGGCTTCTGGCCGGTGATGCGGGAAAGCTTCTCGGACACGAGCGTATTGCGCGCCTTATCCTTCGCCTTATCATTCAATTCCTTATACTGATAGACTTTAATTATTTTCTCTCTCATATATTCCCCCTCTTGCTTGTGTGTGGTTACTTTAAATTCGCTCTGTAAATCGTCTCAA
>OFRM01000755.1_pt1 | contig 12484 bp, 14 predicted proteins | sample 1543101 | NCBI WGS metagenome assembly OFRM01 (sample SAMN07774223, study PRJEB24372) | wastewater metagenome | isolation source: Exp Tend VB 0WW | collected 2016-02
ACCGATCTCAGTGCGGCTCATCCACGACGACTCCGGCGATGTCGACTACACCGACTGGCTCTGGGACACGTTCGGGGACCGCTGGACGATTCACTCGACCGATCACCGCTCGGGGTTCGCAGGCGCCTACCGATCAATGTGGAAGTGGATTCGCGAGCACGACCGCAACCCGTACGTCGCCTCGACTGAAGATGACTTCGTGTTCACGCGTCCGGTCAACCTTGCCGACATGGCCGGGGTGATGCGGCGCCACCCGTACCTCGTGCAGATGGCGCTGAGACGTCAACCGTGGAACGCCGAAGAGCGCGCCGCCGGCGGGATCGTCGAGTCCCACCCGGACTGGTACGCCGACGCTGCTGACGCCGAGGCGCAGTGGCTGGAACATCGCGCCTTCTTCACTACGAATCCTCACCTGGTCCGGCATTCCTTCATCGCCTCCCATGGCTGGCCGAAGGGCCGCAACTCGGAAGGACGGTTCGGCGTGAACCTGTACCGCTCCGAGCCGAACGCGCGCGCCGCCTTCTGGGGATCGCGAGATTCGGGGGAATGGGTCGAACACATCGGCACGTCACGGGTCGGGGTCGGCTATTAGCGTCGTCGGGATTGCGATGGTCCGCGACGAGGTCGACATCGTCGGTCCGGTCGTGGCGCACATGATTGACCAGGTCGACCACGTCATCGTCGCCGACAATCTCTCCGTGGACGGCACCTACGACGTCCTCGAATCGTTCGGGTCGCAGATCACGCTCCTGGCCGACACCGACCCCGCGTACCGGCAGTCGGAGAAGATGACCCATCTCGCCGGCGTCGCGAGGTCGATGGGTGCCGAGTGGGTCGTCCCCTTCGACGCGGACGAGTGGATCTATTCGCCGCACCACGACACGATCGCGGACTGCCTCAACGAGATCGACCGCTACTCCATCGTCGAGTCCGAGCTCTACAACCATCTTCCGACCGCGCTCGACCCGGACGGGGACAACCCGATTACAACGATGGGGTGGCGCAACCGGCGACCTGTCCGGTTGCCGAAGATCGCTTGTCGGGTGAATGAGAACCTCACGATTCAGATGGGGAATCACGCCGCCGACTACGGAAGGTTCACAGGCCGCACTGCGAGGCGAGTGTTGGTGACCCGTCACTTCCCTTACAGGTCACCGGAACAGTTCGTCCGGAAGGCCGTGCAAGGCGCCGAGGCGCTACGGCGCACGGATCTCCCCGAGTCGGCTGGCGCGCATTGGCGCCAATACGCCGACCTGCACGAGGCTGGCGGGGACGAAGCACTACACGAGGTGTTCCGCACGTGGTTCTGGTCCGGTGAGCCGGAGTCGAACCCTGACCTGATCTTCGACCCAGCGCCATGATCGACGTCGTCATCGGCCACGGACTCGACGACGACCCCATCCGGGTCCGGGCACGCGGCTACGTCGCTGGCCTGTACGAATCCCAAGGCTTCCGGGTGCATCTCGCCGAATGTCCGACCGATGAGTGGTCGAAAGGCGCCGCAGTCAATCCCGTGGCGAACCGGACCACGAGCGAGATCCTGATCCTCGCTGACGCCGATTCGTTCGTCGCACCGGAACATCTCGACCGTGCCATCGGTCAGGCCGGCATCCGTGGCTGGGCCATGCCTCACTCGGTTGTGAAACGTCTCGACCGGGAGTCATCTGACCGGCTGATCCGTGGGATGCCTGGCCGGCAACGGCTGGAACGCTCGGCCTACCCGGCTCTACCCGGCGGCGGGATTCTGGTCGTCACCCGCGAGGCGTGGGACATGGTCGGCGGGTTCGATCCGAGGTTCCGCGGATGGGGTGGCGAGGACCACTGCATCGGCCTCGCGCTTCGCTGCCTGACGGGTAATGAGATCAACCCAAGGCGTATCTGTCCGCTGATCCACCTGTGGCACCCGGAGGCACCGAACTGCCGGCGGCCATCGGATAACAACCGCTGGCTCGACAAGCGCTACCGCGATGCCAGACGTGACCCGGACCTGATGCGCGAACTAGTTGAGGAGGCGAGACGATGGGAATCCCAGCCGGCCTCCTACGCACACTGACGCTACAGACGCAGACGACCACGACCGACGCGTACGGCGCGACCGTGCCGAGCGTCTGGTCATCCTCAACGATCACCGGCAGGGTGGATCAGCAGTCCCGGACCGAGGACCAGTCACGCGGCCGGGATGCCTCGGTCTCCCAATGGCTGCTAATGACGAATAGCGCCACCGTGAGCGCCTCTAACCGCATCGTGGATGGTGGCACTACCTACGAGGTCGAAGGGCCTCCGTGGCCGGTCTATGCGGGTTCGGCTGTGCATCACTACGAGGCGACGCTCCGGGTCGTGACAGGGTGAAGGACTTCGAGCCGGACTACGGCGGGATTGCTGAGCTGCTGCTCCTGCCGGGGACGAAGGCCGTCATCCGCGCGACCACCGAATCGCTCGCACGCTCCGCCGCTGCCGGCGCAACTGGCAGCACCAAGTTCCCGTCGTGGAATGTCGCGCAACCCGGCGGCACCTGGGACTCGTCCACTACTCCGACTGCTGCGATGCGCGTCGAGTTCGACACCACCGACGGTAAGCCAGCCAAGTCCGGGAAGAACAAAGGCAAGCCGCGCCGACCCAAGCGGTTCCGCGGGGTCGTCATCGTGCAGCATCCGTTCGCCGCCGGACGTAAGGCCGGACGGGAAGCGCTGCGCCGAGCAGTCCCCGACCCCGCTCCCGCGGTTCGTGCTGCAGCGAAGGAAGAGCGCCGAGCGAAGGCCGCCGCGAAGCGCAAAGCGAGCGCACCGGCGAGACGCGCCGCCAGGATCGCCAAAGCCAATGAGAAGCGCCGCGCCGCATTCATGGCCGCAGCTGCAGGGGGTAACGCATGAGCTTCCGAACATCACGGGTCTGGCTCGACGCGACCCAGGTCGTCATCGACGGGATCTCCGCCGAATGGGCCGGGACCGTCGTCCCCGCCGTACCAACCGACCGACCTGACGAGTTCGTCGTGGTGCAACGCGTCGGCGGATCAAATGACGGGATCCTGGACTCGGCCGCGATCGACATCGAGTGCTGGTCCGGTGAACCCAACTCGTCCCAGGTTCCCGCGTGGACGTTGGCGAACACGATTCGCGAGATCGTGCGGATGCTCCCCGACACCGCTGCCGGGGTCTGCGACGTCGAGGAGGACACCGCATCATTCCTTCCCGACGAACTGAGCGACACCCCGCGTGTCCTGCTCACCTTCACTGTCCTGCTGAAGCCTTCAGCCGGCACATCCTGACGGGGTATCGTCCCCAGATTGGAGTTACTCCCTCATGGGTGCAACCAACGTAAATGTGGCGACCAATGGTGTCTGCTACGTCGCTCCGTACGGCACGACCTTGCCTAGCAAATCCTCCGAGGTCGCGTCGCTGAATGTGGCGTTCGTCGACTGCGGAGAGATCAGCCAGGACGGTCTCGAGGTCGCGTTCAGCGTCTCGTCTGACGTGGTCCGGAACTGGCAGGGCCAGCCTGTTCGATCGTTCAACACCGAGAACTCGGTCACGTTCAAGTTGACGTTCCTCGAGGCCGACGCGAAGACGGTTCAGGAGATCTATTACGGCGGGACCGTCACGAGCCAACTGGGCAACCAGTCGAACCTGAAGATCGGTCAGCCGGATTCGTCCGCGCAGTCGTTCGTCATCACGTGTCTTGACAACGAAGACCAGAGCACTACGACGTACGTCATCCCACGCGGCGTGGTTACGGACAGGGGTGCGGTTGTCGAGCAGTCCGGTGACGCGTCGAAGTTCGAGGTCACCATCACCGCCTTGTACGACACGACCTTGTCGGCTGCTGTCAATAAGTTGTTCGATAACGATCTGACTAGCTGATGTCTGTAGAGGCTGTCCGGTCGGAGGCTCTGAAGGAGTCGCAGACCGTCACCTGGCGAGACAAGAAGTTCACCATCGCACCGCCTGAAACGTGGATGATGGACTTCCTGCACTACTGGGAGCGCGACCGTCCCACGCTCGCAGTTGAGCAGATGCTCGGACCGGAGCAGTACGAGGAGTTCCGCGCGGCGAAACCGAAGCCGGCGGACCTCGAGGCACTCGTCGAGACGATCCACTCGGCGTACGGGATGACATCGGGGGAATAGTTAGCCTCTGCCGGCTGCTGCGCGACTGCGCGGACGAGGTAGAGGCGGACCTTGCCCGGTTCTACCGGATCGACCTGCGGGACCTGTGGCGCGGCGACCTGACACTCCGACGGCTCGGGGTGCTGGTCGCTGCGCTACCGCCGGAGTCGGCAACGATGTCGAAACTGGCGCCGCAGATGGCGACCGAGTCACCGACTAACGCGGTCCCGCGGCAGTGGTCGCTCGATCAGCAACTCCTCGCGAACGTGTTCGACGCGGTCGTGGTCCTGACGTGGACGTTGCGCCAGGTCAACTCGAAGGAACGCCTCCAGCCGCCGGACCTGATGCCGAGACCCGGTGACGTCAAGCCGATCAAGCGTCTGACTCCCGAGCAACGTGCGCTACTCAATCGGAAGGTGAGGGTCGCCTAATGGCCGTGTCAGTGGGGACCGCCTACGTTTCGATCATCCCGAGCACCAAAGGATTCGCCAAGGCTATTGAGCGCGACGTCAAGCCTGCGGCCACTGGTCACGCGATGGGGAAGACGACGGGCAAGTCGTTCTCGTCGGGGTTCACGAAGTCGCTCGGCGGCCTCGCCGCCGCCGGTGGACTGATCGCTGCGGCTGTCGGGGTCAAGAAGTTCGCGACCGCATCGGTGCAGGCGTTCCGCGACGTCGGCTCGGAGTCGATGGGTCTGCAGCGGGTTCTCGGTGGAACGATCGAGGAGATGTCGACCCTGCGGGGTGCGGCGCAACTCGGCGGAGTCTCCACCGACGCGATGGCTATGGGGATGCGGACCCTGTCGCGTCAGGTGTACGCCGGCGGTAAGGCGTTTGAGGCGCTCGGGATCAAGACGAAGGACGCGAACGGCAAGATCCGGCCGACGAACGACATCCTGATGGACGTCGCCGACAAGTTCAAGGCGATGCCGAACGGCGCAGCGAAGTCCGCTCTCGCACTGAAGTTGTTCGGCCGATCCGGGACTGAAATGCTGCCGATGCTGAACCGTGGCAGCAAGGGGATCGCGGAACTCGCGAAGCAGACCGAGAAGTACGGCATGACCCTGTCGAAGGTCGACCAGGAGAACATCAAGAAGTTCGTCGCCGCTCAGCGGGAACTGAAGATGGCCTCCGAAGGCGCGAAGGTCGGCCTCGGGAAGGCGCTGTTCCCCGCACTGACTCAGATCCAGCAAGCGCTGGTCAAGATCATCCCGCCGCTGACACTGGCGATTACGCCAGCGCTGAAGGCGCTAGGGGACATAGCGGTTCGGATGGTCCAGCAGTTGTCGCAGAACATGCCGCAGGTCGTGGCGACGGTGCAGGGATTCGCGGTGACGATCAAGACCTTCGCCGACAAGATCCGGGAGAACTGGCCGACGATCCGGGACATCGTTAGTTCGGTGGCGAGCGCGTTCCAGCGCGTCGCAGCGTGGCTCGGGCTGGCGTGGCAATGGTTCAGCAAACTCCCGACCCCGGTGAAGGAGTTCACCGCTGCGCTCGTAGTCCTGACGAAGCTCGGCGTCATCGGTGCGCTCGCCGGAGCGATCCGCGGACTGGCCGGCGCGTTCGGCGCGCTCAACCTGTCGCTGCTCGCGAACCCGATTACGTGGATCGTTCTCGCCGTCGTCGCCGCTGTCGCTGCGCTCGGCGCTGCCGTGTGGTGGCTGTGGAATCACAATGAGAAGTTCCGGGAGCGCATGACCGCGATCTGGACCGACCTCAAGAAGACGCTAACCGAGTTCAAGGCCTACTGGGATGCCGAGATCTGGCCGACGCTCAAGGACGTTGTGCCGATCCTCGCCGGCGTCATGGTGGCATCGTTCCAGCTGATCTCCGGCGCGATGAAGGTCGTCATCGGGGTTATCCAGTTCACATGGGACAAGGTCAAGGCCTTTATCGAGTTCCTGAACAGCACCCCACTCGGAGGCCTGATAACGCTCCCCGGCGAGGTTAGTCCGACCGGCAATGGTGGCGGCGGCGGATTCGCCGCCGGCGGCATGATCCCCGGAACCGGAACCCGCGACACGACACCCGTCCTGACGACTCCCGGCGAATGGGTCCTGACGCGCCGCCAGGTCGCGCAGGTCTCCCCGGCACGGTTGGAGGCGTGGCGCCAGGGCGGACCGCCACCCGGCGGCGGTAGCGGCGTGCAGGTCGGACAACTCATCATCAACAATCCGAAGCCCGAGTCGGCCTCTGACTCGCTGCCGAGGTCGATCCGCAAACTGCAGCATGTGAGCGCGCGATGACCGATACGAACACGACCTCCGAGTACTGGTCGATCAACGGGACCAGCCTGCAGACGTTGCGCTGGACCATCGAGGACTTCGGCCCGCTCGAAGCTCCCCCGCCGTACCGTGGCGACACGATCACCGTCCCGTACAAGAGCGGTCAGGTGTGGCGGGAGCGCGTCGTGGACTCCCGGACACTCACGTTCAACATGGTCGTGTTCAACTGCGACGACACCGGCGCGAACCCGTCCGAGACTCAACTCAAGAAGAACTGGGTTCAGCTGCGCGCGCTGTTCTGGGGTGCGGGGTCGAGTCAGTTGGCGATCACGAAGCGGTCCCGCGCCGGGATTATGTCCGTCGGCGCGCTGACCGCTGTCGGGTATGGAGTGTTCGCCGGCGGCCTCGAGCCGGTCAATCTTGGGATGCAAGGCCTACGGTTCTCCGCCGATGTGTTCATGGCCGATCCGTACTTCTACGACGGCACGACCCCGTACCTATGACCGTTGCCGACGTCAAGGTCTACGAACCCGACGGAACGACCTTCGTTGCGTTCGTCGCCGACTACCTCGACCTCACCGCAATGGAAGAGCTCGAAGGCCAAGGTGGCGGGTCGCTCACGCTGGCGTTCGACAACGACACCCTCGCCGCGTACCCCCATCTGCTCGACTACCGGAACGTCGTCAAGGTGCAGATCGGTTCCGATGTCGTCGCCGCGTGGTTCATCACGAAGAAGGCGACTACAGTCGTCGGGGAAGGCGCCGCCGCGTCGGAAGCCTGGACCGTCAGCGGTCCGGGACTGAACGCGTGGCTCGACGAGAGTGTGCTGTTCCACGAGTTCACCCATCCCTACTCCGGCAGTACCCGCTGGTTCAACTGGGGCTCGAAGGCTGGCGCCTGGTATTCGGCGTTCAACTGGGGCTCACCGACCCGCGTCAAGAAGCGCGGCGGGTCCGACTTCACCCAGCCGAGCAATCCGTTCCGCTACCGGCCGAGCAACTGGCCGACGTCGGCCGACGGCAATGTCTGGTGGGTCTGGGACCGTGCAAGCGCGTGGACCGGAGCACCCGCCGGAGATGTCTACCTGCGCTACCCGTGGACCGTCGTCGCCAACGACACCGCCTATCGCCTGTACTTCACCGGCAAGTCACGGGTGGACGTCCTCCTCGACGGGGAACCGCTCGTCAAAGTCAGGGACGTCGGCTGCTACCGCCGGACCTATGTCGCGGACTTCACCCTTGACGCAGGACAGCATCTCATCGCACTCCGCACCCGTAACGGTGGCGGATTCGCCGGGGTGATCGCGGTCCTGGTCCGGGTGACGGAGAACGCGCAAGGCGACGAGGTCGAGACCGTTGTCAGTCGCACTGGCGGACCGAACTGGTACATGCTCGCCTACCCCGCGTCGGAGCCTGGCTGGACCGCCGGCGAAGTCCTCGGAGCGCTCCTCGACGAAGCGCAGACCCGTAACGTCGTCTCCGCGGATTACCTCACTGCCGGGTTCACTGACGACGTCGATTCCGACGGGGTCGACTGGACCCGCTACTTCTGGAGCTTCGGGGTCGGAGACACCTACTGGACCGTCGTGCAGTCGATGCGCGACCGCACCGGAACCGATATCCGGGTGCACCCGCAGACCCACGTCCTCGACGCGTGGGTCAGCCGTGGAACGGACCTGTCCGCCACGGTGGAGTTGACCGCCGCCGAGCACGTACAGGAGTTGACTGAAGAGGTCGACGTCGCGATCCGCAACCTGCTCCTGGTCGCCTCCGACGACGGCTGGACCACGAGACAGTACGCCGCCAGCGTCAGCGCCTACGGCCGCATCGAGGCCTACCTCGACATCGGTTCGCTCGAAGGCGCTTCCGCGGCAACCGTTGCCACGGCGACCCTGCAGCGCGCCGCCATCCCCGCCGAATCGGTCACGGTCACGTTCTACCCCGACGGCAGCAATACTCCCTGGGCCGACTTCAACGTCGGGGATCGGATCTCGGTGGCGACGAAGGACGGCCAGACAGATCGCCGCGTGATTTCGATCGCGATGCGAGCCAACGGCCAGACCGGCGCGGTCGACTACACCATCGAGCTCGACGCGCTAAGCCGGGAACAGTTGGACCGGCTGCAGCGAATCATCGACAACGCGAGGATCGCTAACGGTATGGCCGGCGGTAGCGGGGGAGCGCCGAACAGTGGCGGCGGTCCTGGCGGAGGCAGTGGCGGCGGTCCTGGCGGAGGCAACGGATGGACACCGAACCCAGCACGACCTGCCGGACCAGCACCTCCGACAGGTGATCCGGCTAACCCAGACGTTCCACCCGACGACCCCGGCAGCGGAGATGTGGAGTACGGCATGGGAGACGTCAGCGCGACAGTTGCACAAGAGATGATGCTCGCCTGGAACACGTTGAACGATGCCAACGACAGGATCTACCTGAGCCTGCACACCGGCGAACTCACGGCGACTGACGGGGAGTGGGCGAACGCAAACGAGCTCGCCGGAGGAGGCTACGCGCGGCTATTGGTCCCACTGACGGCGTTTGCCGTGTATACCGGTAACGATCCGGTGACGCGCAGTACAAACACTGACCTCACCTTCGCGTCGAACAGTGGCGCGACCGCGTGGACCGTGACCCATATCGCGGTGTGGGATACGACCAACTCTGCGATTCAGTCCGTGGTGACGTTGCCGACGCCGATCTCCGTCGGACCGAATGAGGCGCCGTACATTCCTGCCGGATGGTTCGCGCTGGAAGTCAGTTCCGTCTGATGTCGACCGTCTACCTGCATCAGGAGGCCGGCTGGTCACTGAACGAAGACCAGTTCGGCGAGGACAATCCGTGTACGGGTACCTGGACGTGGACGATCACCATCCCCGGCGGAGTGGCCGACTTCCGGTGGACGCTGACAGCCGAAGACGGAACCTATCCCGTGTCGCTCTACAACGCCGGCATATCCGGGTCCTACCAGTACAACTGGGCGCTACTGACACCGCCGACGTATCAGGATGATGCCGGCGCGTGTCCGAAGATCGTACGGACGATGGTCGGGATCAACTACGCCGAGCGCGACACGTACCTCGACGCGGAATGGTCGGAGGCGAACACCGGCGACGACCTCACCGGTGGCGACACGTTCGCGGTGGCGTTCTTCGACTGGTCGAACCCATCCGGTCGTGGCACCTACCCCGACGGCACGAACCTGCGCTACTGCCGTGACCTGTCAGGCAATGAGCGCACCGCCTACACGTCCTACCCCCACGCAATCCTGTCCTCGGCTAATACGACGATGGAATACGTCGCCGCAGACCAGGCTGTCACTTTCGACAGTGCGGGTAGCCTGGTCACATCCACGTTCACATCAAGCGCATGGTGGACGCTGATCGTCCGAGCGAAGTTCACGGCGGCCGACGTCGCGCACGACATCGCTGGAACCGCCGGAGACGTAGCCAGCGCCGTCTACCTCGCCATCAACAGAACGAATCACGTCGTTGCGAAGACCCGCGACGCGGTCGGAAACATATTCACGGCGACGTCCGCCAACCCGATCGACCCGACCCAGTGGCACACCTACTGGGTATCGCGGTCCGCCGACACCTTGACGGTGGAAGTCGACAACGTCGAGGTCGCGACTGCTGCCGTCACTGGCGCAGCATCGGTGGCGACCGTGGCGCTGGGGATCAACCGCACCGTCGACGGACACGCCACCGCCGCGCTCTATTCAAAGGTGAAACTCTATTCGGAGCCGAGTCATAGGGAACCCGGAACAGTGAACCTCGCACCTTCCCCCGGTGGCGTCCTGACGGCAACGGCCGAACCGCGAAGCCGGGTCAGGCTAGGTATGTCGGTCAGTCCCGACGGAGGTTCCCCGTGAGCCTGATCCGGTTACGCGGTGGCACCGAATACGAGTGGGACACCGCCGGGCCGACGCTGCGCGCCCGCGAGATCGGGGTCACCACCGACACGCATCGGCTCAAAGTTGGCGACGGGGTTACTGCGTGGGCCGATCTTCCCTGGGTGGACGATGCCGGCGCAGACGGACTCCCCGAAGGCGGGACCGTCGCGCAGCTGCTCGTCAAGGACTCAGCGACCGACTTCGACGCGTCCTGGGTGACGTTGCCGAGGATCTACGAGCAGGCCACCGCGCCGACCAGTCCGAACGCGGGAGACGTCTGGGTCGACAGTGATTCGACACCGACCCCGCCGGCGTACATCTCCTACCAGGCCACCGCTCCGGTCTCCCCGCGGCAAGGTGACTTCTGGGTTGACAGTGACTCGGCTCCGGTGACCCTGTCGACCGCCGTCCACACGACCGCTATCGGCTATACCCCGACCGCGACGGACTGGCTCATCGTCTGCACCGCGACCCTCACGATCACGCTCCCGACCGCCGCAGGTCTGACGGGGAAGGAACTCGTCGTCAAGAACTCCGGCACCGGAACCGTCACCGTCGACGGCTACTCGACGCAGACGATTGACGGCTCGCTGACGCAGATCCTCGGACCGTCCGACGCGGTCACCATCGTCTCAACCGGAACAGGCTGGGTGATCGTATGACGACCCGATCTATGTACGTGTTCAATGGGAGCACGTGGGACGAAGTCGGCTACACGATTGCCCACGACGTTCCTGCTGGTGGCGCTACTGGCACAGTGCTGTCCAAGTCCTCCGCTACTGACTACGACGCCGCTTGGGTGGCTCAGTCGGCTTTGACCGTGGCTCAGTCACAGGTCACGAACCTGACCACCGACCTATCCGCTAAGGCGCCACTAGCGTCGCCTACGTTCACCGGCGTCCCAGCCGCACCCACCGCCGCCGTCGACACGTCCACGACTCAGGTGGCGACGACTGCGTTCACGGTGGCCCAGATTGCAGACGACGCCGTGTTGAAAACTGTGGCTGATGCTGCTGGCGACTTGGTTGTCGGCTCCGCGGCGGACACGTTCGGACGGCTCGCGTTGGGCACCGACAATCATGTGCTGACCGTGGACACTGCCGGGTCAGGTGTCGCCAAAGTCGGTTGGGAAGACCCGACAGCGAACCCGTTGACTACTGCGGCGATGGCGGCGAAGGTGAACACCGCCACTGTCGGCAACTTGCTCACCGCGAACCAGGCCAGTGTTGAAACGTCTATCGACTGGTGGACCAACCTCGGGGCGCGAGACGCTGGTGATGCGGCGCACGGCGCGGCGTCGATCCTGTTCACCATGCCATCTGCTGCTGCCTCTTACATGCAGGGCGGTTACGGAACCTCCGGCATCCCGGTGACTGCGGGCCAAACCTATACGGCCTATTACGTCACCAAGAACGTCGTGGGAACACGCACCACCACGCCAGAGATCGAGTGGTACAACGACTCCTCGTACCTGTCCGTGTCCACCGGCACAGCGATCACCCCATCGTCGTCGGAATGGTCGGTGACCCGGCTCACGGCTGTTGCACCCGCAAACGCCACCCGTGCATCACAGGTCGTGCGCGTAGGTGCCGGTTCAACCAGCGACCAGATGAGGGTTGACAAACTAGGATTCTGGGAGGGTGCTGGCGGCCAATGGGCGCTCCCCGGCACCCCCATCACCAACCAGGGCTTCTACACCGACGAGTCCTGCGGTCGCAGACTGTTCCAGTGGGATGCCAACAATTCTAGGTTTCAGCAAACGTATGGCGACACGGGTTGGCGCAATGTCACGTCGCTCGTAACACCGCCTGCCGACCTGACAATCACGACTATCTATGTGCGGCGGATAAACTCCACTGTCTATGTCCGAGTCAAGTCACAGGCGGCCGCCGGGATTGCGGCAACCGTGTGGTCCTGGTCAACAATTGGAACGGGGTTCACCCCCGTCGATATTGCCAGTCAACTGTTCTACTACTACCGATCATTCACTGACGCGCAACGACAGTTGTGGTACAGGGATACCATCACGGCAGACATTGGAACGTCAGCGGCGAACCCGAGCCCGCTAGATGTCTCCTGGATACACGTCACGTCCGACGCTTGGCCCACCACATTGCCCGGATCAGCCGTAGGGAGCATCCCAGCATGAGCGACTTCATCATTGACTCGGACCCATTCATCCCCAGTGGCGTACCTGCCACCGTGGAGGAAGTCGCCGCCTTCGTGGTCGACGGCATCCTGCCGGTCGACAAGGTCGCCGACCT
>OFRM01000756.1_pt1 | contig 12457 bp, 25 predicted proteins | sample 1543101 | NCBI WGS metagenome assembly OFRM01 (sample SAMN07774223, study PRJEB24372) | wastewater metagenome | isolation source: Exp Tend VB 0WW | collected 2016-02
CATGTGGTTGTGGTCTCGTTATGATATGGGCAGTCATAGCACTTCTCTATCCCTTTGATGATTAACTGCTTAGCCATCTATGGGCATTCTCCGCACCTTAAATCTGCCGTCGGAATCATAGTAGTTTATCCGGATGAAGCCGAGATACTCTTCAATCTCTGCGGTTGGCAGTCTATCGTGCGGGTTTTCTTGCGGTATCGGCCCGAGGTATTCGCCTTGAAAAAAGACGTTTACATCTATGATTTCAAAGTTGACCGTAATGTCATCAATGTTCATCTCGCCTCAAAATACCGAAACACGCGCCCTTCGCCGGTATAGGGACGCTCAACGAAGCCAAGTTTTGCAGCGACGCGGTGGGCTACTTGTAACGCCGTGCTTTTCTCGTCGATCCATGTTACCAATTCTTTTTCTGATTCAATTGTTATTTCGTGGTGTAAGTGGTGCTCTTTGACTTTGATCTTTTGGGCAGGGGCGGTCAGTTTATTAACCGCCTCGACAACTTTATTTACAGTGACTTTGATGTCTGTTATCGACATTTAGACGGCTGCAATCTCCACCGCATTAATCGCGAGAACGCACCACTTTTGATTGATGGCTTGAAGTGTCACGGACGCCCCTACGAATGCCGCGAAGGTGATAGTGTCTTTTGCTCCACCCGTGACGCCGTCGTCAATGAGGTTTGTAGCTGTGATAACGTGCGCGTTAGCTGTTTGGCTGACAATCCGAAGAATCAAACCTTCGTCCGTGGTTGCCGGTGCTGCCAATGTATACGCACCAACCCCCGCTTTTGTCAGCGTTGCCAGCGAGGTCGTAAACGTGATTGCGCCGTCAGACACAAAAGCCGTATTGCTGTGCTTCTCTGTCGCGAGTGTTTTATTACTGAGAGTCTGAGTTTCGGCCGCGCCGCCTGTGATAATCTCCCGAACCGCAGAGGCGAGGTTAGTCGCATTCTTTGCGTCAAATTCTCTCGCCGCGCTTTCGCTTATTGTGTTATTCATTTAATCCCCTATCAGTTGAACGTCAAAATATCCAAAAACGTCGCTATTGTCCGCTGATGCCGTGCCTGTAAGTTTGATTATCGACTTCGCCAAGGCGGTTTTTGATTGGCCTGTGTAAGCCCGTGACGCGCTCGCGTATGCCCCAGAGGCGAGGATTAAAGACTCATGAGTCTCAAACACGCCGCCAAAAGGCTTAATGCTGAGATTCACAGCCACCGTCCCGGATGCCTGAACCATGTTTCCGCCAAATTTATTGATGACCGCAGTGAACCCTGCTGGCACCATGTAAACGCCAAGGCAAGATTTGTTTGTACTCGCTGCCATAGTAATTAAAACAGGCGTCCCGGATGCCGCACTCGTGCCAGTTATAATACCAGCATTGACACCACCTGAACCGGCTGTCAGAATCCGTACAGAGGATATGAAAAAATATCCGCCAACCGTAGGCACTGGAGTAGCGCCCAAAAGTGTAATTGTCTCTGTGCGCTCGGTATAGTTACTGTCAAGGCCGATGACCTCCATTGTCCTTGCGCCTGTGCCCGCCGCTGTATCGTTAGCCGAAGCTGAGGCAAAGTTCACTATGGCCGCTGTCGCCGCTGGGCCTGCATACGTACCACCGGCAGAGATTAAATCCTCCGTCCCGGTGTCGATGTCTACGTTCCGGCCGTAAACGGCCTTGACTGATTTATCTATGAGTGCCATTATTTTGCCAACATTTTCTTGAGGGCAAGCTTCATTTCCCTATCGGGTACGTGCTGACCTCTACGAAGTTCGCGGAAGATGTTTACACCGGATGCCGTGTGCGTCATTCTCACGCCAGTGAATTTACCAGCCTTGAAAATTTCCTCGGTGGTGAACTCTTCTTTTTCGACTTTGGGCGATTCTACCTTTTCGGTGGTCTCGACTGTCTCGCCGTCGAACGCGTCTTTATTACGTGCCATGGCCGCCTATGACCCTTTGTTTCATGGTGTCAACCCTTTGCCGAAGTTGATTAAACCGCCTCTACTAATGTCTATAAAACTATGCTCCCTGACCTGTTCTATAGTTTTTGTTATATTCGCAGATCCGCAGCTCACCCATTGTGGCCGCATCCTTTGCACTGCTTTTCAGGTTCCATCGCTATTTTTGCGTCTGCGATCTCTCTATCTATCTTGATCCGCTCTTTGAGTATCGCGCCTTGATTTTCTATGTACGCTGCTATCTCTCGTTTGTGCAAGTCGCCACGGCCTTGGCTTGATTCGTATAAATCATGCAGGGTCACACGCTTGTCAGAATAACCGCCCTTCACGATGCTATCGCCAAAAGCCAATCTGTAAACCTTGCTGATAAACAATGCCAACATACTGACAGTGATACAAACTGCCGGGATAAACCAAAACGGCAACCTCTCCATTAGAAAGGCGGATACTCATCCGTCATCGCCCCACTGTCAAACGCCGCTGCACCGCCACTGCCACTGCCACTTGTCTGCTCGCCATGCTTCGCGTCCAAGAACTGAAAGCCCTCGACATTGATCTCAACCTTTGAATTTTTCTTGCCGTCGGCCCCTTCCCAAATCGACCACCGCAGATTACCATCAATGCAGATTTTAGATCCTTTGTGAGTATATTTTTGCAGCGTCTCAGCTCTTTTCCCAAAGCAGACACATTCAAAATAGCCAACAGCATCGACCCATGAATCTCCGTGTTTTTCTGTGCGATTAGATGCTAATGAAAACTTGCCGATAATCGACCCTGAATTTGTGGATTTGCATTCTATATCGCGCGTCATTCGTCCAATCAGAATTATTTTATTTATATCGTTTGCCATTGCTGCCCCCGCTTACGTAAGCCCATTTATAGCCCCCACATGTTTGATACCTGCCGTTTAAGGCTGACCATATATTCCCCAAGCCAAGAGAAAGGTCCCTCGCTGCATCATGGATGCTATGGAACATTTTAGAATTACCGTCAATATCCGTTCCTATAATTTCCTTACTCTTTGGATTGTCCTTACCGAATACCCCCTTCATGGGGCTAACTCGCCCAAGAGCTTTATAAGCGTGTAGATGGTTTTCTGAATGTGTCGCCCATTCTAAATTACATAATCTATTGTCAGTCTTCATTCCATTTTTATGATTCACAGTTCGCTTGTTTTCTGGATTCTTTAAATACGTCATAGCTATTAGCCTATGCACTTTACAAGTTTTTCTGGTAGCCTTCCCACCGCCACGCTTTACAGAAAAATTAACTTTTAAATACCCGAATTCATTAGCGGCGGGTTTCAGCATATACGCGCTTCCATTTTTAACTGAATAAACATTGCCTATTTTATCCACGGCATAATGCCCTTCATACCCCGGTATTGGATCTATCTTGGCCATCTAACCCCTCCCCGTATTATTTGAATAGCCTACAGGTAGCTATTGAGGGGCGACGCTCGTTGAGTCTTAATCTCTGCCGCGCGTCTTGAGTCTTTCACTCGGCCCAAGTCAACTTACTAAACCTTGCTCAGTGCGTCTACCTTTTCCTCTATGGTCTCTATGTATTCAGACAGCTTCCCATGCTTGTGAAAATTCCTTATCAGCAAACATTTCTGTCAGTCCGGAGACCTGATACAACCTTAACACTTCATCCTTGTCCATGCCAAGTTCCTTGGATATCTTTTCATCTGTCCAGTTTCGCTTGCGCAAGTCAACCACGATGTCTGACATGATCGAAACAGCGTGCTTGCCGCGCGCTCGGTTATGCCGTATCGTCGAAGCGATGCGGTCAGCCTTACCTGTGCGGCTATTGTTTATGCACACGACCGGCAAGAATCCATTCACACGCGCCTTAATGCTCTCGTACTCTTTGCCGCATCGACTCCGGTGGAATCCGTCAACGACTTCGTGAATCAAGTTTTCATAGGCGACGATTGGCTGCGTATAGCCGTCGTTCTCAATTGACAGCCTCAGAAGCTCCATCTCTGGCGGGGCGACGGCGTTCGGGTTGTAGTCGTTCGCCTGCACGGTTTCTTGCGCTACCCATTTAACGAAGTCAACCGGCTCGCCTTTGAATGGTGATGCCTCATGGAGTGCTGCGCGGATCTCATTGAGCACATCCACAGCCTCCGCCGTGTCCATCGTCTTTAGTTCTTCGATTACCTTAGCTATAGATTTCTGCAAAAGATTTTTCATACTCACCCTCTTTTCTTTTTTTCATTAGCGTTAAATACTTTTCATAAGCTTCTGATTTATGCTGCGTAAACGAAAGCCCTTTGCACCAATAGTCATTGCGGAGCAAGACTTTACATACTCGCCGCCATGACGGGGCAAGCCTTTTGGATTCAATCTTGCAATCAAGCAAGTCAGGGATACCCCCCTCATTATCGCTATACCCGCGATCCGTCCACCATTTCACATAGAGCGCAATCTTATTTTCATAGTGGACCCGCATTTTCTCTGGCATGGAATTAAGCAAGTATGCCGCATATCGTTTCCATGTATAGCCATCGGGGATATTTATTTTACCATACCCGTTGACGTTGCCTTTCTCGTTTATATATAGTGCTCCACTGTTCACGCCGCTAACCCGGTTGACGACTCGCGTCCATACGTCAGGCTCAATGATATGGTACAACCACAGCCCGCGTCGCTGGTCGTCTCCGTATGGCTGGCAGATTCTCATTTGAGAGAGTGTCAACCCTGCCTTATGGAAAGCGTCGTAAAGCTTGTTGTATCGCTTTTCAGGATTTCGCGCATGATATATCCACAGGTCTTCGACGTTCCAATCATACACCGGGTAGATATTGTACACGTTTCCGATGACCTTTGTCGTCCACTGAAAGCCGCCGTGCGTTACCTTGTCCTTTGAGGCGATTGTCCGGTAACGGTTCAAAGACTCATCTGAGCGGATGCCCACGAGGCACGCACACGACTTGCCTTGTGAATACCATTCTCCAAACCGTGGCACGAACTCTTCAAACTCTATGCCTTTGATATTCCAATCAGCCTCGAACGGCTTTGACTCTGGAGGCTTCGGGCGCACCCACACATCTTGCTTTTCTTCATCCCAGCAAACCCACTTAGGCTCATAGACTGAAACCGCATTTCGTAAGGCGATTCTCTCGCACATCCAATACGGCTCGATGATATCTGAATACTCAGCAAAAAACGCGCTGCAATGTTCCATCGTGTATCGATACTGTGCTTCAAGGTCAATCAGTAGTAATCCGGTCTTTCGCCCGATACTCCGTGCATAAGTCAACGCAAGGTGCGCCATGACCGTCGAGTCCTTACCACCGCTGAAAGAGATGTAAACTTTTTCAAAGTTTTCATAGGTGTATTTTATCCGCTCCATGGCGGCGTCATAGACGTTTAGCTGAAGAGGCCGCTTTGGCATTCTCCCCCCTTTTGCAGATTTTCAAACTCTCTGGTAATTGCCACAGCAATATTGTTCGCGGCGGCTTGTGCCTCTTTGCCGATACACTGCCAAGCTGCTATTGTTTCGTTCATGTTCGCGCCGTGGTTGTGCAAACATGTTGCATGGCCAATCCATGCCTTGCGGTTAATCTCAGGGTTAGTGAGATTATGCGCCGCCGATTTTGGCCACGCCTTGACCATAGCTTTCCCATGCTCGTAAAACATCAGCGGGTCGGATAGAACGTCGATGCTATGCTTAACTTTCTCGTCTGAAATTCTTGTCTCATAAAGACCGGCTTTGATGTCTTCATGAAAATTTACATGCACATACACGCGTTTCATACGCCTTCCTTTTTAGTGACCTTCACTGAAATCCCGTGCTTCTTAAACTCGGCCTCAACAAAACTCGGCGAGACGTTTTCAATCGCTGTCATAAACCATGTCCCGTCGTATCTGTCACCGGCTACTAAGACGGCTTGATACAAGTGAAGATCGGCGGGAAGTTTAGTCCAATCCCACACGGTCGCGTCTTGTTCTTTCTTTGGCATGTACTTATACACGTCGTCGCGGAAAAACTTGCCGAGATTCCACGCGCGTTTCTCTTTGTGCCACTCGCTGCCAGCGTACCCCTTGAGAGCAGCATGCAGGGCCTCCACGCCGTACTTTTTACGAGCGCCGAAGTAGTACCCCGGTTTCTGTTTCCGGTAGTCTTGCCCTGTCATGGATTCCCAAAATGTGCAGAATGTTTCAAAGTCTGCATAGGCTTCTTCGTCCTTCTGTTTGACAATCTTGCCTTTACCTGAGAGGCGTTGCGGCAGCATTGAAAATGCGCCGTCATTCTTTGTATCGGCAGGAGTCTCGGTAGGAGTCTCGGGTATAGTCGTCGCATTTTGCGTTGATCGTGTCGCATCCTGAGACAACACTGTCGCAAAATGAGACAGTCCATTCACTTGAACCGACTGTAATTTTGATGCTTTGGCGTAGTTGATAGATATCCATCGTGTGCGGTCATACGCCGCTTTATTGAAATTACCGCAGCGAATTAATCGCATTTTTTGTAGGCTGGCAATTGTCCGGTTTATGGTATCTTTAGACCAAAACGGGAAATACTCATCCTGCATTTGCCTAATAGACTGGAACGTCCACGGCCTGCCTTTCTTGTTTTGAGTATTGGATATAGACTTTAGGAAGTCGATTTGCAAAAGCATTACGCTCTCGTTCAATCCTATTTCCTCAGCCAGCGTTGGGACAATTCTCAAGACGGTAGTGTCGTTAATTATGTAAAGGCGTGGGATTATTTTCTTAGGCTTCATTGCGGCGTCCCATGTACCAATCTGCGATTTTTAATTGTTTCAGACCAATCTTGAACCATTCACCATGAGAGCGGCGGCGGCTAAAAACCTCATGAAACTCGTTCTCTAGCTCGTACATCCCTTCGGCTTCATATATGTTGACGATCTCGACGGGCGCGCCAATATCCATTGCATTTGGAGACTGGCGTTTCTTCGGTTCGACGCTGCATCCGATTTTCATTAGCGCCTTCGCTTCGCAGTACATGAAATACACAAAGCCTTTTTTCATTCGGTAAGGCGGGACAAATCGCGGATCGTGCTGCCTATCCCTCTCTTTGCAAACCTGAGTATCAAGACATTCTGCCCTGTGAATCCTATCGTATAGGAATTTGATGATCTCAGGTCCGGACATGTCCCGCTTAGCCAACTCGCGGATTGACTTACGCGTCAATGCGATCTGCGGGCGGCTCCAAGCATTAGTTATCTCATCTGGATACTTTCTGCCGAATTCATGTGGGTGTACCCATAGCGCGTCTGTATAGGCAATATCAATGCCGTCAATTTGTTCGTGCCAGTTCCAGCTCATTCTACCTCGTATTCCTTGGAGGGGTTAGACTCCGTTATTTTGTATAATTGCATTATAAATAATCGGAGTAATGGCAGCCATCAAGTACACTCATGGCAAATAGGGGCCGAAACTTTTAACGATGGATTTAATCAAGCTTTGAATCTTCACCATTAATGGCTTAAATTCTAACCGTTGAATCCTCAAACTTAACCTTTTAGCCTTCAACTTTGACCGTTAAGATTTGTCAGCTTAACAGGCTGTTGCTTTTGCCAAGCGGTATACGATTGCTCTACCAACTGAGCTACGATTCCAAGCGGAATCGCAAGGAGTCGAACCTTGGACACATAGTTTGAGCGAAGGTTTTACATCGATCCGCACGATGTCCTATTTTTAAAAGTGTTTCGCCATTACTCCGCAAATATCACACGTCTATTTCTGTTCGTGAGTTTGACTCAGACAGAATAAAATCCACCTCCTTTTCGAAGTCTTCAATCTCAGTTTCAAGTGCCGTAATTTTCTCGGCAAGCTTCACAGGGTCGAGAATTATAACTTCATTGGCTTCACGAAACGGTTTGCCGATGATCTCATAATCCTCTTCGGTCAGCTTCTTATCAGCGCCGCCCGCGTTCTGCGTTACCATCTGCGCGATCTGTTGTTCAATCTTCGCGTTGCTGTTTGTCGCGTGCTGCGTCATCTGTGCCCGCTGCTTTTTCATCTCGGCAAGTAGCGCCTTGAGGTATTCGATTGACGTCTTCTTTTCGATGGCCTCAGTAACGGTATATTCTTGACCGCCGATCTTTACACGCGTTACTGCATTCGACGCCATGATTCCCGACTTCATTTTACGGCGGTTCTCAATGAGATCGCGCACCGATTGTAAATCAGCCTTAGCCTGCCCGTCGAATTCTTTAGGGTCAAGACCTTTGAACATGGTGTTCTTGATCTTGCCAGTTTTGCAGTCAGTAAATACCGCTGCTGAGATTTTGTTTTTGATGCGTGCGTCTTGCAGTTTAATTTCTGCGAGTGCCCGCGTGATTGTTATTTTCATTCTTTACTCCTTAAACTTAATGGCCTCTGGACGCTACCGTTGCCAGCTTAAACAATGGGATGAATCACCGTCTAAACTCGGTAGCGGCCAAAGGCCACTATGTTCATCCTATTTTCACACCGGCAAAGTGTGCGCCTCTCGGCTGACTCTTTTCTTCGTCTATCCTGTACCCTGTAAACTCTTATTTTACTACCTTTGGTTATAGAATGCGCAAAAAAAACTACGCAAATAAGCGCTCTGATTTTGCAACGCGTGGTTTACGCCATGATGCGCGGTTCTCCATATGCCAGTTACTTGATGGCCACGGATGCGCAACGGCGCGCGATGACTTTGGCAGTCCGGCGATCATGCCTTTTCCGCGCCCGCCGCCTTTTGACTTCTTGAACAGCGCACGCTTTTCAAAGTCTGACATGGTGAATGGATTCTTTGCTTTAGCAGTGAATCCAAAAAGCCCTTTAACAAAGCTCGCGAATGCAAGCAGTAGTGATGTAATTTTCATAATTCTCCTTTTTACTTATCTTTAAGCCACCGCACAGACCTCTGTAAGGGCTCTGCGGGAACTTGGATCAATCCCCGCTCATATCAAGTTCAATATAGCCCCACGGCTCGCCCTTGAAAAATCCGCGCACGTTCGCCCAGAATCTTTTTTTTCTGCCGACGGGGATCATAAAAATCCTGGCCTTAAACTGAACCGATATATCCCTCGCTGTATTTGATGCCATCTTTACCTCTTAAAAATCCCGGCCATCGGCGCCAGGGAATGGAGTCTCAGGAACTGTTGGAGACTTTTCGTAAATAATTATCATAGCCCGTCAACCTCTATACACTGTGGGCCGTCCGCTTGACTTTGGTGCGAACTTTGCCGAGGCCGCCGCATTCATCGCATTTTTTTAGAACCATTTCGCGACCATGACCACCCATGCCGCGACATTCTCCGCAGTCTCGCCACTCATACGTGAACCGCTCAGGCTTAGGGCGAAATTTTTCTAAGCAGTTAATAAGAAAATCCACATGTACAGACTCTGAAGCATAGTAATCACCAATGTATTTCTTTAGTGCCATAAACCGTACCCTCCGTCTGCTTTAACCTTTCTAACGGTAAAGGGTCGTGGCGGGGAGATTGCTCAGCCCCGCCTATGACTCAGACAATATAGCCAAAAGGGATGAGCGCGGCAAATTAAAGGGCTTAGATTCTCGGCCTCTCCTCCCACATCACGCAGTAAGCTATGATCCCCGATGCGTCACGCTCTGGAAATTTTAAAAACTCGTGCGGCTCTTTGCCGTCGTTTATGAATTGCAATTTATTGTACGCCTCGCGTTTCAACTGCCAAAACTCATGCTCAGTAAGTGACGTTGTGGATGTCGGCACAAACTCGTCACGCCCAAAAATTTTACGGTATCCGCCATAACAAGGGTCACCGGTAGTGAGAAACGCCGCCTCCATGAGCAACCGTGACACGATCTCTTTCGGTGCTGAGATTTCCTCAGACATACCGAGAATCGTACAGCGTTCAAAATGCGCGTTGTTCTGTGATACGTGGCGCTTCGGGGAAATCTTGAACGGGCGCAACCCATATCGTGCACCCTTGGCGAGACTCGCGCCCCATTTGAGAAACTGTTCACGGGCTGTCGTGTCCATGACATACTTTGAACCGTCGCCCTCTCCGTGGAATTCCAACGCCTCACGCATTATAGGTGCGGCCCATCCTCATCACATGGATTATCAATGGCAATTTGTATAGCCTCAGCCAAGGTCTCGACTCCGGAATTCAATAGAATTTCTATAGCCTCGCGCTCATCGTCATCTGAATACATCAAATGTCGAGCAAGCTTTCTATCGTGCAAGATTCCTGCCATGCGTTTCTTTCTCGCTTTCTCATCGGCTGGCAATTCAAATAAGAGCGCCTGTTTCATGCGTTATCAATTACCTCCAGCGCCTCACTACTCATTGACCGCACTCTTTGAAATAGCATAAAGCCGCTTGAATTTTTGAAACGGCACTTTGTCGATTGCGCCGGTCTTATGGCTTTGAATATAGACGACACCTAAGTCAGCACCCTTGACCGTCCAAAACTGATTGATTGAGCCTTTCCTTGCCCATACCTGCCCGGCCTCAATATGTCCCGGCTGTGTCGAATCTAAGGGCGCTACCGTGGATTCTGTGGCGTCTTTGAATCCCTGTTTTCTGAGCATTGAATACATGACGGCCATTTCCTTGTGGATGTTTCGTTCAAACAATCTCTTGAAGCTGCCGGGTTCTTCGCTCGGATCATGCACGCAATATGCTTTACCGTCTGCGTTGACGTAGATCAATCCCCAAAGGCGCGGCATTTCTTCGACTGTTAGAAGTTTTTCATGGCAGCAATAATAACGCTTTTGCCCCATGCCGGTTTCTGGCGCCATCCTGAAAGGCTTCTTTGCATCGGCAAGAAAGTCAGCGCGTGAGGCTTTGCATTCAATGACGATGGACAGGCCATAGGTGCCGAAGCCAATGACGTCGGGTTCTTCGCCGGGTTGTAAAGTCTTCGCCTCTTTGAATGCGACACCGCACCGGGTTTCTTTCAATATCCACTTGTAAGCGGCGTGGACTAATTCGGTGTGTGTCATCTTTTTATCAGCCTCCGCAGTGTCTCGTGATGCTGTTCGACGGCCGTGTTCCATGCTTGTTCGTATATCTTGGCCCGCTCTTCATGAAAATCGCATCTGTCTTTCATCACCTCATACTTCGCTTTCCACTTAGCGACACGGATATCAGCGAGAGCCCATCTTACCCAAAGCCAAAATTTCATAATTTCCTAACCATCCCCCAGAATGCCGCACCGCTGACAATCAGGCATGAAACCCACTGAGCCAATTGAGCCTTGACACTCCATAAATCTTGTGTCCAATACGGGCGCAAGTATAGATAACCAGTATGCACAGCCGCGAAGATTAGAGCAGTAACGCCGACGGCTAAGGGCATGAGGACGGCTTTCATTTGTTTATCCTATCGCTCTCGCGTTTGATCGCAAAGGCAAGTTCAACGGCAAAGCAAAATCCAAGCATTCCGCAAGCCACCGACGGTAGATACCACGACTTAATAAATGCCTCAACTGCAATCGTAAAACATGATGTAGAAAGCGACCACCAAAAGACGATTTGCTTTTTATCTGGATACCTAATAGGCCTCATGTCTCACCCTCTTCGCTGATTATCTCGTAAGCATCAAAACAACCTTCACAAAGCGGCCCAACATTGTCCGCAGTGTATTTAGGTTCCCCGCTGTGGCTCTCTTCGCACTCTATACAGAAAGGGCTTCCAGGTGGGTCGAAGTTGTGGAGGGTTGCGCTCATGGCGTGGCCTCAGTTGGCGTGGATTCTGTCCATCCCTTGTCTCTCAGATAGCCCCGCAATGCTTCGGGGTCGTCGTTGTTTGCATCCATGATCGTGATGACTGCCGAGCGGAAATCTTCTTTTGGTAAATCCTTGGCCTCTTTTTCTTTCAGCCATGCAAAGCCGTTTTGAATATCCAAAGGCAACGCCTTGATTCTCGCGGTCGGCGCGGGCTTTTTCTCTGGCGTAATATCTTTTGGCTCTGGGTCTGGCATCTCCTCAGGAGAGTAAAGACCGGCAATGTCAAACGCCTTTCGTAAACACTGAGACTCTGCCACCTTACCGATCATAGTTCGTGGTTTGGATACCCATAAGTTAGCACACGTTGTGTACTCCTCCTCGTAAACCTCAGAGATGAATGGAAATTCAGCATCCTTGCGCCGTACTGTGCAAACCGCTTTATACTGCCAATCGCGCTTGACCTCAACTTCTACTTGTTTGCGGTCTTTCCATACAAGTTTCTTTACGTCTATAGGTTCATCAACCTTTTCGACCCGCGTTTCCATTCCACCGAATTGCCCTGTACGATGCCCGATAGATAAGAAGCCATCGCGGCCCGTGAAAATAGACGCTGGCGCGGTGCCATACTTCACTATCCATATTTGCTTGACCAACGGGTCTAAGCTGTATTTATTGGCGATGTGGCACATGAGTTGAAACTCTTCATCGCTTGCGCCTTTCGCCACCATCGACTTGACAAGCTCAATCTGCGAGTGCCAGTCTGCTTTTTGTATATGATTCTCCATTGTCTTACCCTCTCTTTTTATTTTACAAGTCTATACACTGACTCAGCCAAGCG
>OFRM01000758.1_pt1 | contig 12435 bp, 17 predicted proteins | sample 1543101 | NCBI WGS metagenome assembly OFRM01 (sample SAMN07774223, study PRJEB24372) | wastewater metagenome | isolation source: Exp Tend VB 0WW | collected 2016-02
GAAAAAAGACTCCATCGGCTTGCTTGACCCAGAGCAGATGGCGATGCAGAAGCATCTGCAGTACATGGCCTTGACGCCACAAGAGAAATTAGCAAAGAGGATACGAGAACGTGGCCACTAGTGCAGTTGATTTAAGCCTGTATGCCAGCTACGAAGAGATGGTTGCGGCCACGGGGAAGGCTGCGGCCGAGTCTACGCCAGCGCTTAAACAGTTTTCTGAGGGGCTATCTGGACTGACCGACGCCTTTGCTGGTATCGCCAAAGGGTTTGCCAAGCAAATGCAGGAACTGGGCAGTTCCCTTCAAAGACTAGTTACTGCTGGGTTGGCATCGACCAACGAAGGCAATCGGCTTTCGTATACCTGGATGCTGTTCAGCCGACAAATCGCAAGTATCTTTTTGCCAACCATCAACTATGTGATTGTCAAGTTGCAGCAGATGACGGAGTGGTTTAAGAAACTCACAGGAGACCAGCAGCGGCTGATTGAAAGCATTGGCTCACTGGCCCTGGGCTTCGTCATGCTTGGGCCTGTGATTGGAATAGTGATGGCGGTCTTGTCGCCACTAACAATGCTAATAGCTGGCCTGGGTGGCGTGCTCTACGTGTTCTTCACGCAGTCGGCCTTGGGCAAGGCAATCATGGCTACCGTGGTTGAAGCCGTTTCGCAGATGGGCGGCATCCTTGAGTGGGTGGCTGATGTATTTGCGGTCGTGTCTGACGTGGTAGCGGTGGCAATCGATTCAGTGCTAGCGGTGTTCGTTGGCCTGGGCGTAGCCATCATGGACTTTGTGGCCAGTATCCTTGAGTACGTTCCCTTCCTTGGCGATGCTGCGGCAAAGATGCGGGAGTGGACGGACGCTGGGCAGGCTCAACTTGACCTGTTGGTGAAGTCGGCGAACCGTGAGATTGGCAAGCGAGACAAGACCGAAGGGCCAGGGAGCAGCCGAACAGATGTCAATCCCTCTGGCTTTGGCTTTGAGTCGTTGTCTGCTTCATTCGAGCGAATCACCTCGGCTGCCAACAAACAGGACTTGGCGAAAGACGCTTTGACGGTTTCTAAGAAGCAGTTGATTGTGCTGGAAGCTATTCAGGCTGGCGTGCAAGGTGCTACGCCAGGCCAAGCGTATGGCGGGGGCAAGGATTTTTAGCGAGGTTTTTTGCCGATGGTAAAACGGTTGGCGCGGGGTACTGGGTCTTTTGATTCATTACTGTACATCCATACCAAAGTCGTCTCATCCATCTCTTTGGCGTTTTTGTCCCTTACGATGCCATCGTATTCCAAGACCCTCATTTGCGATTCAAGGTAGAGACGAGAGCTAATTCTGTCCGCCTTGCCCAGTACCTTGATTATCTCTTCTTCGGTCTTTCGGTAGAACTCTTTCTTAAACTCCTCCCTTGTGTAAATCTTCTTCTCGTCCTTCTTCTCCTGGGCCGTAGCCGATTGAAGGAAGCCGACAAGCAGCAAGGCAATCAGTGTGTTTCGCATGACGGTTATTCGCTCCTGTTTTAGAAACATTTACCACACCAATAAGTTTATTGCAAGTAGATAAATGGCCGACCCACGCACAAAGATAGTCCTCTCCACCGGCGTCAAGCTCTTTCCGACAATCAACTATGAGTTGATGAGCGAGGGCTATGCCGAAAGCTACGAAGATGGACGGCCATCAATTACCATGTGTGCCAGGACTCGCTGGCCTGGCTCATACCAGTTCGTCGCCAATATGCTTGGCACTGCTGGTACCGACCTCACCCGTGATAGTGGCGTTACTCGACAGACGCCAGTGGCCTTTCCTGACACAGACTACGAAGCAGTAGACGAGCAACTAGGAGATGCCCACACGCCATTCCTTGGCTGGTGGTGCGTGGGTGCCAAACTCATCGGCACCCACGGTGAACTGTCCTGCCAAGACCAAGTGACCGGTGCATTGGTGCCATCTCTGCGGCCAGCAACCGAACTCATATCGGGCACGGACTACAACCCAACGACGGGCGACTTGCTTGACCCTGGATACACCAGTAACAAGCCGATTCAAACGGGCGTAGGGTTTGCTGAGTACGAGTTGACGTATGAGCCAACCTTGTACGAAATTAGAACCGACGAGGAGATGGACAATCTCGATGCTCCATTGAACGGGTGCGAGTTGTCAAGGTATGTGATTCGACGTGAACGGTTTGGCGGGAATAACTTTACGCTGCAGCCTGGCTCGTTGTACTGGCGAGACAGATTGCTCGAGCACATCGCAGACGCCCAAATCCAATCTGAAGCAGTCCGGCCCTTCCCTAACTCCAATCTGACCTACACGCTCCTGAACATGCCGGGTATCAACCGGGCCGCTATCGCTGCTGCCATCGGCACCGTAAACAAAGCCGAGGTTGGGGCGGCTGATCCTGATGGGAAGTTCGATTATCGGCCTGACTGGCAGGGTATCACGTGGGCGGGTTCGGTGATTGACGGGTACTTGCCAGGAACGCTCCTCTTTGAGGGAGTGAGTGATATTGTGCCCAAGATTACAGCGTGCGGGCAGTTGCTCTACGACATCACCTACAACTTCTTCTATCGGCCCGATGGGCACAACAAACTGTACCGCGCAAACACAGATTCATTTGAGCGGGTGGTGAGGGTAGCCAACAAAGACGAACCCTCCGCCAACTGGAAAGACCTGCTCGACGAAACGACCTTCACTGACCTGTTTAAGCTCTAATGCCACTACCAAGAATCCAAAAGCGGAATGCCACGGGCGAGACTGCCAGGCTAATAACCGGCCAGTTCAACGTCACCACTCCGCCTGGAATCGTGCTCAAGCAATCTCCCACGGGCATGGAGTGGCGAGACGACCGGCCAAGGCCATTCCCTGCCAGGATTAGCGGCGACGGCACCGGCAGCGGCTCTGGTGCGTGGACGAGCGGCAGTGGCTGGGTTGACTTTGACCACTACTACGATTGGGTTGAAGTCGTACCGTTCAATGCTGGCACAGAGCTGAGGTTTGAAGACAAAGAAAACGGTCGATTCGGCACCTCAGAAGTAAGGCCAGCAGTTGAGGCCAACCGCGTTTCGGATGTGCCAGTAGATACGATTGTGTACCTGTACCCAGGCACTTCCAAGGGATTGGAGCCTGACTGGTATTATTTCTTTGCGGGTGATGGTTCCTCCGGTTCCGGCTCCGACGCTGGCACGACGGAAACATATTCGATTGACTGTGAAGCCGGTGTAATTACGAGGGTCAGCTAATGCCAGTTCTCTTCACTGGCACGCGGGAGGAGGCGTTGCAGCATGCAGCGTCTCTTTGTTGTTGTGGTGGTGCAGGCAGCGGCTCAGGTGGCCTTCGTTGTGCTCCTGGTGGGACTTGCTCAACCATCTCTAGCGGCGACTACATGTTGAGCGTGAACGCCATTCAGCTTTCAACGCTACTAGGCGCTCCCTACACAGATAACTTGCCAAGATTTCTTGGCGACTTCCGCATGAGGTATCTGATTGACGAGGTGGTGCAAAGAGACGTTGACGAGTTCTGCAAAGACGTCAATGTTTCAGTGGGAACTGGCTGGTTCAGCGATTGGATTGATGCCACCGATTATTCCCCGCCGCAATACTGGCGATACTACTATGACGCATGTTCCGCCAACCTCAGCCTTCACTACAAGGCCCTTGACCCATTCGGCTGTTATCTCACTGACTACTACACCAGGCTGCCAGAACCATTCGTTACGGCGATGACAATCGCAACGTGTGAGCCTTACTTGGCCTCAAAGACGGCCACCGTTTTCACTGGGAGCATTGCAGTGATATGAGTGGGCTAACACCGTTTCAGAAAATACTGCTGTCCCGTGGCGTAGATGCTGTGAAGCCACTGGCCCAAGAGGGCGTGGAATACATCGAGCGACACCCAGAAGTCAAGCCTTACGTCAAGCTTCTTCGCTCCCTGCCTCTAGCGAAACAGTGCAGGCACCTGGGCGAGCGATTAACCAAGGAAGAGGTCGAGGCGAAGCAGTTGGTTGGATGCCGGACGTGCAACAATGATGTGTTGGTGTTCCATTGCAAGCTACCGGGGGCAAGGAAGTTCAACGACGGGCCTTATACGAGGCGGGCAGAGTGCATGGGGTGCAAGGACTGGCAAAAGCCGCACCATGAAAATCCCGCACCGACCGTTACGAATTCATGGTCTCCAATTCGGCTTGACCACACTAATTTATTTCCCTCGATACCGGGCATACGGTTTAACCCATCGATTATCGAGAGCGGCAATGATTACATTCTGAGTTTCAGGCACGGATGGGCAGGCAGCAACATCTATGCTTGCAGGCTAGACGAAAACTTCAAGCCCTATGGGGAATGCAAAAAGCTAGAACTAGGCAAAAGAGGCTGCAACGTAGGCAGAGAAGATGGCAGGCTGTTTCGATTGAACAACAAGCTGCACATTGCTTTTACTGGTTACACTGGCCGACTCACCAACGTTTGCTTTGCTCGCCTCAACGAAGATGAATTGGTTGTAGAAGACAGGTTTCTACCAAAGGCTCCAGGCATAACTGGCTGGCAAAAAAATTGGAGCATGTTTGATTATCAAGGCGTCATTCACGCCGTTTACGAAACAAGCCCTAACCATCGCATCTTAAGAATTGAGGGGGATAGGGCTGAGTTTGTTTACAGCACACCATTCAAGGGTGCATGGTCTGGTGGCTATATGCGGGGCGGAGCATCACCGGTTCTTGTGGGCAACGAGTGGTTCCACTTCTTTCACGGGTGCTACAATATTGGCGGCAGACGCCGATACTGTACAGGTGTTACGACCTTTCGGGCTGAACCACCATTTGATGTTTTGCGATATACTCCAAATCCAATTGACGAGGCCGACCTAGAGAGAAATCACGATTGCTATGCGGATGTGCTGTTCATTGGCGGTGCCGTCTATCGAGATGGCAAGTGGATTACGGCCAGTGGGATTCACGACCGGTGGAGTGAAATCAGGGTGTACGACGCCAACGAAATCGAGAGGCAATTAGTCAGTGCCTAGCTTTTCCATCATCTCCAACAACTGCTGGAGCAACAAGGTTTACGAGCACCTGGCGATACCTTACCAGACGCCATTTATTAATATCTTCATGGCTCCTGAATGCTACTTGCAAATGACATCAGACCTTCGCTGGCACCTACGGCAGCCTTTGTCCTTTGTCAGCCAATCACGGCATGCCCTGGTCAATGCCTTGCGGGATGAGCGTCAAGCCTATTACCCGATTGCGATTCTTGGCGAAGTAGAGCTTCAATGCCTTCACTTCACCAGCAACGAAGAAGTGACTAAGACCTGGGCCAGGCGTCTGGCCCGTTTCGTGGAAGATGAGTCCCGATGGTTCTTTAAGTTCTCTGATGACCTTGGCTGCACTCAATCACAACTAGAAGAGTTTGACGCCCTGCCATACCTGAACAAAATCAGCTTTACTTCCAGGCCAATGCCACACCTGAAAAGTGCATTGTATGTGCCATCCGTGGGCGATTGCGTTTCGTTTCCTGACCAGACGGACTGGCACAAGTTCAACGGGCCAAAGTGGGTCAGCTAATTTCAGTTTGAAGTGTAAGGGTAGATGCTTATTACAGACCCTATTTATGGCGTGTTGGGTGAATCGGTCGATGCAATTCGTCCAACCATTCGCTTCAACCAATCGAACCTATGCCCTGAAATAAGCGGCATACGGTTCAACATGACAATTATCGAATCAGGCGATGGCTACCTGGTTGCTTTTCGTAACAACTGGAAGCACTCCGACATCTATGCAGCACGACTGACCAAAGACTTCAAGCCGACTGGTTATTGGCGAAAGCTGGAACTGACCAACGGCGGAGCCTCGAAGGGCAGGGAAGACCCACGCTGGTTCAGAATCGATGGCCAGCTATTCATCAACTTCGTTGGCTTCTGCGGCTCAGCAACGCACATGCAGTATGCCAAAGTCAATGAAGATACGCTGGCAGTTGAACGTATCTTCTGGCCTGTGCTCTACAGCCAACAGAGGCGAGAAAAGAACTGGTCGGCATTTGAGTACCAGAAAGATGTCTGGTATGTCTACAGCGTCAATCCTCACCTGATTCTCAAGGCACCAATTGCCGAAGAGAACTGTGACCCAGTGGTGACGCAAGAATATGTAACGCCATTTACTGGCACCTGGTCTGGCGGAACCATGCGTGGTGGCGCTTCACCGGTGCTGCACAACGGCAACTGGCTGAGCTTCTTCCACGGCCACACTACCCAGCGAGATGGCCGAAGACTCTACGGAATGGGTGCGTATGAGTTCTCTCCCAAACCTCCCTTCCAAATCCTCCGCTACACGCCAGAGCCTATTGCAGTCGCCGACCCAGAAGTTACGCCGGACAACGTGCCGGTTGACGTGATATTCCCAGGCGGTGCAGTGCTGGTTGGTGACCAGTGGGCCATTGCGATGGGAGTGGCCGACCTTTGGAGTGAAATCAGGTTTTATGACGTGGACAAAATCGAATCCTTGCTTGTGAGACATAATGCTGCCTAAGTGCTATTTGTTAGATGTGAAGTACAACCCGTGGCGAACAGAAGCCGTAACCAAGAGGTTCAGTGACGCCAATCTGGATGTTGAGCGCTTTATTGGACTTCATGGCACGGCTTCCGGCCTGACCACCACGACCACCGTCTGGGATGCCGAGCGAGATAATCCATACAGGATTTCGCCAGGGCAGGCATCTATCACTATTTCCAAGATTATGCTGCTTCAGCACATGCTCGACGTTGGTGATGACGTAGCCATCATGTTTGAAAACGACGTTAGGTTGTGCGGCAATTTCAAGGAAGAGTTGGCTAAGACTATGGCCGCACTCCCAGATGATTGGGAGGTGGTGCATCTTGGCTGGTGTTGCATTGGCGGTAAGCCTAAGACCGTAGTGAACGACCGTGTGCAAGAGATACGTGAACCTTTATGTTGTCACGCGCTGATGTTCAAGCGTCCAGCAATGAAGCTGGCCCTTGAGCAGTTGCGAGACAATTACCTTGGTACGCCATCAGATACGGTTCTGGCTCACAAAGTTTACCCGAAGCTGCGTCACTATTGTGCCGTGCCAGCTCTCGCCTTCCAAGACGAAAGCGCCAGCGAGGCAGCGAAGTATGAGGTGTATACGGATGTGGTCGGATGGTTCGATTGGCACCAGATTTACGATGAGCAGTTGACAGGCTTTGACCGCAACCAGGCCACGATGGTGGAGGTGGGCACGTTCAAGGGCCGGTCAGCTATTTACCTGGCCTCAGAAATTAAGCGCCGACACAAAAACGTTACGCTGTATTGTGTTGACCATTGGCGAGGAAACGCCGATGAACCCAACATGGCCAAAATGATTGAGGATGCCAAGGGCGACTTCTATCCAGAGTTCATCCGTAATATCAATCGAACCGGCGTAGCAGATTACATCAAGCCACTTCGCATGTCATCCGTGGAAGGTGCCGCCCAGTTTGCTGACCGTTCGGTGGATTTCGTTTTCATTGATGCTGGCCACAGCTACGACGACGTGAAGGCCGACCTCGCTGCCTGGTATCCCAAGGTCAAGCCTGGCCGAAGCATGGCAGGCCACGACATTGGCAGCGACCAGGTACGCCGGGCCGTCAGGGAGCATTGTGCCAGCGTAGGCAAGGTTCACCGTGAGTGGGAAAACTGCTGGATTATCGACGGGTGTAACGCTTGACGTATAATAACGTAAACGAGGTCAGTTATATCCAGCCGGAGTGTACACGAAGGCTGGACGAAAAAACGGCGTGAGGCACCGACTGGCCCAGGCATCGACAAGGGCGGGCTGCAAACCCGGCTCTTGTCAATGCCTAGCCTGACAATTGCCACCCAACCTCACCTACAAAAGCCCTCCACCTTCATGCGAAGTGGAGGGCTTTTGGTCATTAGGAGAATGTAATTTCAGGTTGATGGGTAAGGGTGGAGACCACCCAATGCAACTTGAAATTAGTTTGACTGATGAAAGCCATGCTGTGATAATTCCCGGCATGGCTTATTTGTTCAAATCAAGGACGATTAACAAGAAGACCGGCAAAAGTTACCGGTCAAAGAAGTGGTTCGGGCGATGGAAGACCGCCGAGGGCCAGTGGCTGTCTCGCTCCCTAAGCGAAGACAAGAAGACAGCAAAGAAAATGCTGTTAAAGCTGTGCACAGCCGAAGAAATTGAATCCATTTACCCATCCCATCGCAAGGAATCTATGGTCAAGCTCATTGACCGATTCTGCCAGGGCATTGAATCCTCAGCCACGCCTGATTACGCACGGATGGTTAGGTACCGGGTAAACGCCGTTGTCAAGAAGATTGGCGTCACACATCCAGACCAAATAGAACCCAACAAAGTGACATTGGCAGCAGCAGAACTGGCTCCCGGCCTGCGTACTCGTAACCACTACACTGGCTCAATGAAGCAGTTTTGCCGGTGGCTGGTTGACAATGGCCACGCCAAACGGAACCCAGTGTCACAGCTGAAGCCAGCGAAGTTTGAGGCGGACAAGCGTTATGTAAGGCGGGCTTTAACAAGGGACGAATGGGATCGCTTAGTAAACGCTACCGTTAATAGTGGGCGTTCGTTCCGGGGCCTAACTGGCAACGACCGGCTCATGCTCTATATTTTCGTGTTGTCCACTGGCTGGCGAGCAGGCGGAATAGCTCAACTCAGGGCGGGTGACTTCGGGAAAGATGGCCTTGTGACCCTGCAAGCCAGATACAGCAAGAACAGACGGGAACAGCGGAAGTTCCTGCCCGATTCTGTAAGGAAAACGCTGCAAGGCTTCTTGCAAGACAGACCGGCTATAGATCGTGCTTGGCCCGGCACATGGGCAGAAGATGCAGCGGAGATGCTACGAATCGATCTGGCAGCGGCAGGGATCAAGCACAAGACTGAGGAAGGCATTATAGACTTCCATTCCTTCAGAAATACGAGCATCACATGGCTACTAGAATCAGGCACGCCGATCTACTTGGTTCAACGTCACGCCGATCATGCAAGCCCCGCCCAGACCATGCGATATGCAAGGCCAAAACGAGACAATGTAGACGATGCAATCGAGAAAACATTTTCGCATATTATTTCGCTCAAATCGACATCTGAAATCAAGAGTCCAAAAAACGACAACCCTGCAATATCACCGATAATCTGCATGAAACAAGAAAAGGCCCACGGGAGGACGTGTAGAGGAGATATGCAATAAACCGCCACAATTTTTAGATTATGGCGGTTTCGCTCAAGTTTCGTCGAAAATCGTTGAAATTACATCCATCCTCGATTACTGTTGCGGGATGGAGTTAGACCATAAAGCAATCCTTGGGGCAATCGTAACCGCAACTGGTGCGGCATGGGGAATCGTGTTAAAAGTATTCGCAGAAAAACATCCTGAGCTTGCATTGCTGCTGTTGACCATGATAACGGCAGCCGGAATACTTGGCTTCCTTTGTGGTGGCCCAGAGGACAAGGGCAGGAGCGCCATTTCGGTGCTGTTGATTGGGCTGATATTCTTCTGTGCGATGGCAGCCGGATATTTCTTGGTCTAGGTCGCGTTTTCCTTGACACTGTACAATAAGCCACTACACTCCCTGAAAGCCCAAAATAGCCTATTCAGGGAGGCAAGAAATGCGTATCGTCGATATTCCCACAGACCCGACGCCCAAAAAACTCATCAAGCCTAAGGTTAGGCTGCACAAACTCCTCCGCAAGGTAGACCGGCTGATACGGGCCGTGGCAGAGCTTGACCGCCGATACGACCATGTAATGAAGTGCCCGTTGGCCAGGGCGAGGGAGTTGACAGAGCCAGAGCGGTTTGGGCCAGAGTGCAAGGTAGTTCGCTGGCATGGCAGGACGTTTACCTTCAGCAGTGCCCAGGCCGAGGTGGTGCGATACCTTCGCCGGTGCCACCGGGAAGGGACGCCACGGGTTCACGAAAAGACAATGATTGACAGGCTACGTCCGGAAGCCGATGAGGTTGGCCAAAAGGTTCGTATGGAGCATTTGTTCCGTGGGCACGGAGCCATTGGCTACATGGTGCATATCATTGATGGCTGGTGGTGGCTGGGAAAGCCGTAATTTCAGGAAAGCCTCTTATAGGTATAGGAGGCTTTATGTGCACCAAAGTTAGGTATCACTCAAAGAGCGATGCCGAAGATGGCATTCAAAAGCTATGTCAGGCTAAGAGCGAGGCTGGCCGGCCATCACACTTCAACACCTATTGGTGCTATGAATGCGAGTATTACCACTTTGGGCACAAGCCACGTTACAGGAGAAGGGTGCCAATTCAGGGCACCAGGCCAATTGCTCGATACGCGATTCGCTAATCGTAATAGCAAGTGACAATAATGATGTTGGCAAGCATCGCTGCGCAGCAAGTGATGGCGAGGGTGTGCCAGTCATCAGCAGTAAGAGACAACGTAAAAATCATTAACATAGAGGCCACTATAATGCCCGTCTTGAACCGTGTAATCTTAGGCTTGGTGGTGGCGTTTTCGCTCTTGATATTCGTTGCCGTATCGCTCGAAATGGCTGGCTTAACGAACAGTGGCAGCAATGCGCCTAGCACTGGGATAATAACGGTGAGCAACTTTATTATGTCCATGTTCATAGTGTTTGCTGTCCACACAAAAAGACTGCGGTAATAGCAGTCTTTTCCTTTTGCACACTTCCCACCACACTTGGCGCACAAGCCATGCGTTATCCTGACCCTCAACAAGCGAGGGCCGGGAATGGGTTACTTATCGGTAGATGGATTGGTCGGAACAGCTTGCTCATGCTTGCGGAAGTATTCCTCAAGAGCAATCTTGATCTCTTCCGTGATTGTTCGCCGATATTTGTGGCGAATTGAATCAATAGACGTGCGGTATTTCAGTGGCAGCCGCACCATAAAACCTGATGCGTGCCTGTCTGATGTTGACGACTTAGTATCTTTTTTACTGTCTCCCATTGGGTCTACAGTATTAAGACATTGCCGTAAGTCAAATGCCTCTATGACTTTGTGTTTAATGTGGATAAATCCAGTAAAAAAGACGATAACATGGTTGACAGTGGTTAACCACACGGATAGTATATGCACGTCAGTTAGCTAAATCAAGATGTGGTTAGCTAATCTTAACACACCAGTGACGACAACCAAACGTCACCACCCAACCAAAGGAGACCAGCATGTCCACCCTAACCGCAGACCTCCGAGCCTCAGTCCTGGCAGAACGCATCGTCAAGCAGGTGCTTGCAGCCAAAGCCAAGCTGCCAGCCGACACCTACCGCAAGCTGACGCAACGTATTGCAAGCCTGGAAGAATCCGAAAAGCAGGACGAGTATTTCGGTGACCCAGCCAATGAAGACTTCGACTTCGGCATTGATCCACGTACGGGCCATATCCACGGGTGTGACTGTGGGCACTGTCTTCCGATTCTTGAGTTTTCTGGATTCAAAAATGGTGTTGGTTACCCGGCCAACTCTTAACCAATTTCAGGCCACCGTGTTCTATGTACAGGGAGAGAATCGATGTCACCGAAAGAACGAATCCTAACAGCCAGCCACGACCGACTGAGCCTGGCCTTTCATCTGCTGGGCAAATCGGCCTCCAAGATTGTCTGGGCATTTCCTGGAGAGAACGGAGGCCAGCCACGTTACGACTGGGTGGAGATAGAGGAAGCCTATCGCACTGCCAAATCAGCCTGCAAGATTCTGGCCAACATCAAGGGCCAAATCGAAACGGAACAACGTGAAACCGTGGTGAGGTCGCTCAATGGCATGGATAGCCGAGCTAAGGCGGTGTCTTGTGCATAGCTCATTCAGCCTCTTTGAGGTGTATGTCTGCACCAATGGATTGCCACTCACTTGTGGCTGCCTTCGCCACTGCCAGCGATTTGTCAATAAACGAGACCCGTTCCGCTATTTAATGCGGATTCGGAAGGTGAGACTTGGAGGGTAGTAGGAACGAATCTGGATGATTCCGCCCAGGATGGGCTTACCACTTAACAGGAGACCAAGAGATGTCCACCGAGTATCTGCCACCATGCAAGTTCGCCCACGATGGAAAAGTCCGCATCATGAAAGTCGTCGATAAAGACGGCAAGGGATATGGTGGTTTTCAGTGGCCAAAGTCTGGCGAGGTTATCCCAGCGACTTGGAGCGATAAGGCCGACTGCGAATCGGGCGGCTTGTTTGGCTGGGCGTGGGGGCTGGCTTTTGGCGACGGCAAAGACCCGCAATTCATCAATGCGATATGGATTGTATTTGAGTGTGAAATTGAAGATACGGTGCATTTATCGGGTAAGTGCAAGGCCCGGCGTGGCAACGTGATTCACTACGGGTCATACGAGCAGGCACTGCATTTAACGATTCGTGGCCAGATTGCCTACATACAGGCGCAGGCGAGGGGAGCCGCATCAGCCACCGGGGAGAGGGGAGCCGCATCAGCCACCGGGGCGAGTGGAGCC
>OFRM01000760.1_pt1 | contig 12425 bp, 21 predicted proteins | sample 1543101 | NCBI WGS metagenome assembly OFRM01 (sample SAMN07774223, study PRJEB24372) | wastewater metagenome | isolation source: Exp Tend VB 0WW | collected 2016-02
CGATGTACGACGCGTTCGCCGAGCTGCCCGATTCGCTCTCGTACCTCGGGCGTGAGTTCCTCCGCATCGGCGGGAGCATCATCGACGGCATCGTCTCGGGTGTCACAGGTGGCGTGTCCCGCGCCTACAACGCGATCCGCGGCCTCGGCTCCGGCATGGCGGCGGCGCTCCGCACGGCGCTCGGCATTCACTCGCCGTCGCGTGTATTCGCGGGGCTCGGCATCCAGATCCCGCGAGGCATCGAAGCCGGTATCAACCAGGGCGCGGGCTCGCTCGACCGGACCGTGGCGGACCTCGTCACGGCGGATCGACGGCAGGTGCAAGAACAAGCACCTGGCAGTTCGGTCGCCGGAACCACGACGGGCGCATCCAGCTCGAGCGCGATGTCCATCTCGTTCGGGGACATCTACGTCACGAGCGGGTCGAACGAGCCGCGCGAGCAAGCGCGAGCGATTCGCGAGGAGCTTGCCGACCTCCTCGAAGGCGTCGGGATCGGCATGGGTGTCCTCGCATGACGGACCTTGTCGCATCCCCCGTCGACTTCGCGCTCGTGGGAGGCCAGCGCACGCCCGGTCCGACGTGCGAGCTCGTCGGCGCGGCGATGGTCCGCCAGTGGGACAAGCAACGCCCGAGCGGGCAGTCGGGCGGACGGCTGGTCTACAAGGGCCGCGACTTCTCCGAGTTCACCATGCGGCTCCAACTCTGGACCTCCGAGGACTGGACGGCGTGGGCCGCGTTCGCGCCGGTGCTGACGCAGCCACCGACGGCGGACTCGACGGGCACGCGCTCGCTTCGAGGGCTCGACTTCTCGCACCCGATCACCGACCTCCTCGGAATCCGGTCCGTTGTGCTGAAGGATCTCGGTCAGCCGGTGCAGGACGACACGGGCGGATGGACGATCGATATCAAGCTCCTCGAGTACCGCGACCCGGTTCCGTCGCAGGCTCGCGCCCGCGGTAGCCGCAACGCGCCCGTCGACCCGGCCGATATCGAGATCCTCGCGCTCCGACTCGAGGCGCAAGCCCTCGCCGCGAGGTACCCATGACGGATGCCCTCCTCGCCGTCGACGGCAACTCGGCCACGAGCGCGACCGTCTACGTACCGAATCGCGGCCCCTGGTACGCCGATATTGATCTCGCCGAGGCTCCCGATCTGTCGGGCCGGGTGACGATCGCGATCGGCGACGCGCGCCTCGTGGGCACCGTCGACACGCGGGCGGACGGAACGCGGCGCGAGACTCGGCGCACCCGAATCGTCGGCGGCGCGGGCCAATGGGGCAAGGCGCTCGCGGCCAAGCACTACCACAACGACGCAGGCGTGAAGGCGCTTCTCGTGGCCCAGGATGCCGCGCGCGAGGCGGGCGAGACACTCGGCACCTTCGCGCCTACCGGGACCGTAGGCGTCGACTACGTGCGCGCTCTCGGTCCCGCATCTCAGGCGCTTGAGGACGTCGCTGGCACGAGCTCGTGGTGGGTCGACTTCGACGGCGTGACGCAGGTGGGCGAGCGTCCGACCGTGACGCCCGTCGCGGGGGCCATCGTCGTCGAGGAGTACGACCCTCGGGGCCGCGTCGCGACGCTGGCGATGGACGACGTGAGTAGCGTCGGCGTCGGCTCCGTGATCACCGAGGGGCTTGACGCTCCGCAGACCGTCCGCGACTACGAGATCCGGGTGACGCCCGACTCGGTGCGCGTGCTCGCATGGTGCGGCGCTGACGGCTCATCACGCGGGCGCTTCGCCGACCTGCTTCGAGGCATCGTGAGCAAGATCGTCGCCGACCTCGCGACCGGGCCGGTGCTCTACCGCGTGTCGCGAATGAACGTCGACCGCGTCGAGCTCCAAATCGTCAACCGGCGCGATGGCCTGCCGGATCTCCTGCCGGTCTCGATGTGGCCGGGCGTCGCTGGCGTGCATGCCACGTTGACACCGGGCGCCGAAGTGCTCGTCGAGTTCATCGACGGCGACCGTACGCGGCCGATCATCACGCACTTCGCCGGGAAGGACGGCGTCGGGTTCGTCCCGGTGCGAATCGATTTCGGTTCATCGCCAACGTCGTTCATCGCGCTCGCCGACCTCGTTGCGACCGAACTCGCCGCCTTCCGTACGTGGGCGAACAGCCACACGCACAGCGGCGTCACGGTCGGCGGTGGCGTCACCGGAACAGCGACCCCGAAGGGCGCAGCCGGTTCGGTCGCTTCAACGCTCGTGAGGTCCACATGAACGCTCTCGTTCAAGCGGCCATAGACGCGGGTGTCGCCGACCTCGACCGTGTCCTCGACGCTCCGGCCGAGCCATTCGGCTACGGCTCGGACCTCTCGTGCGACTCGGACCTCACCGAGTCGATGGCCGAACTCGACGGCGACGACGTCAACCTACTCGTCGAGGCGTGCGTGCGGCGGCTCGACTGCCCTCGCGGCGCGCTACCCGACGATCCCGATTACGGGATCGACGTTCGCGGAATGCTGAACGAAGGCGTCCCGAACTATGAACTCGCGACCCTCGGCACCCGAATCCGGGCCGAGTTGTCGAAAGATGACCGGATCGCGTCTGTCACGGCTTCGGCCGTCATGGCGCCCGATGGTCGCGAGCTAACGATCGCGATCTCCGTCGTTCCGTTCGCGGCGAGCGTCGGCGGGTTCGCTCTCACGCTTTCGGTCACGTCGGCCGAGGTGATTGTCACCGCTCTGAGGTCTGCCGCATGACTACAACGCTCGACGAATTGGTCACTCCGATGACGGTCGCCGAAGCGCAAGCGGCGATCTACTCGGCGCTCGCTGCTCGAGGAGTGAGCACTACGGCATGGAAGCCGGGCGCCGTCGTCCGCACCATCGTCGCCGCGCTCGCGATAATGCTCGCCGCACTCTCGTCGCTCCAGGCGACGATCGCAAAATCGGGCTTTCTCGACTTCGCCGAGGGCGACTGGTTGACGCTGCTCGGCCGGTACGTGTACGGGGTCGAGCGCGACCTCGGCGCGTTCGCGTCCGGCTCGATTCAGGCGACGAATTCAACGGGGAGCATCTACGCCGGAGATGCTGGCGATCTAATCGTTCTGAATCCGACGTCCGGCAAAACGTACCGAAACACGGCGGCCTTCTCGATCGGCTCGATGGCGTTTGACGTCGACATCCCTGTCGAGGCGGTCGAGATCGGGACCGAAAGCACGTCGACGGGCGGCACGATCACCGACCTCGTCACCACGCTAAACGGCGTCACCATAACGAACGCATCCGCGCTCGTCGGCGCTGACGAGGAGTCGGACGCGTTGCTCCGTCTCCGGTGCCGCGAGTCGCTCGGTCGCCTGTCGCCGAACGGACCGAAGGACGCGTACGCCTACTTCGCGCGCTCGACGCTGAACGCAGCGGGAGAGTCGATCGGCGTGACGCGCGTTCGCGCGGTGCCGGACGGCTTCGGCGCTCTGGCGGTCTACGTCGCCACGGCGAGCGGCGGTGTATCTGGTACGTCCGGCGATCCCGATACCGACCTCGGCGCGATTCAAGTCGCATTCGACGAAGAGGTCGAGCCGATCGGGATCACGGCGACGGCGACGACCGCGGTCGCGCTCGCCGTAAACGTCACGTGCGAGGTATGGGTGCCGTCCACGATCGGAATGACGGAGGCCGAGGTCGTCGACGCCATCGAGACCGGACTCGCGACGTATCTATCTGCGCAACCGATCGGCGGGGCTCTCTACGACACCGGTCTCGAGGAGGGTTACGTCTTCACAAGCGGGCTCGAGGGCGCGATCGATCGGTCGCTTTCAAGCTCGCCGGTAAAGCGGATCGTTACCGTCCCCGCGGCCGACGTCGTCGTTGCGATCGACGAGGCGCCGGTCGTCGGCACCGTCACCGTCACGGCGGTGCATTTCGTCACGGAGGACATCTACTGATGGCCGTTCTGCCGTACGCTGAACGCCTGCTCCGTCGCTGTCCTCCGTGGCTACAACGGGCGATCGGCGGCGCGTTCATCCGCGGGCTCGGCGATACGCTCGACGACGTTTCGGAGCGAACGGGCGAGAGCATCGACGCTCGTCTCCCTCGAGCTGCTCGACCGGATGCTCTTCCGTACATCGGGCGAGATCGCAAGATAGTCCGCGGGCTGAATGAAGCGGACGCGACCTATGCGGCCCGGCTCTCGCGGTGGTTCATCGATCACCGTCGCCGCGGCAACGCGGTCGCGCTGCTCCGGCAATTGGAGGCGTACTATGCAACGGCGCCGCATCAAATAGACGTAGTCTATGAGACCGGCACGCGATACCGGCTCGATCCGACGACGCTCGACGCGGAGGGCCGCGGGACGATTACGAAGGATGCGATCGATTGGCGTCAAGGTAGCGATCCGCTGAAGTGGTCGATCGCGTTCATCTTCGTTTGGTACGATTCGGAGCCGTCGATCCTGTACGCCGAAGCGCAGTCAGTGATCGCGATCGCTCGCGATTGGATTCCCGCGCATATCTCACAATTCCCCATTTGGGGCGTGTTTCCCGATGGCGACGTGTGGGGCTATCCCGAGGGCGAGCTCTGGGGAGCCGACGACGCCGAAACGTGGGGCGGCCCCTACGCGATCGACTTTTACGGCGTTCCCGCTGACTATTACCTAACCGTCGACGGTGGCGACTACCTCACCGCGGACGGGGATCGGATTTTGGTGCGTGCATGAGTAAAACACTCGTAGAAACGGCGACGAAAGGGTCGGCCGTCATCGTACCCGAAGACGGGGTCGACCTCCGGCAAGCGATCACGGTCGAGACGCCGTTTCAGGCGCTCGCGAATCGCATGAAGTACGCGGAAAATCACGTCGACCTGCTCGAAGCGGCGGGCCTTCCCGCGAGGCTCGCATCCGACCACTTCGCCTACGCCACGCCGAAGTCACGCACGGTCTACGTGCCTCTCACGGCGTTCGCCCCTGAGACCCCTGGCGATTGGGCCTACTCGGGCCTCGGCTGGATCTCGCTCGTGAACAGCGCGATGCTGGCTTGCGACCTGACTCCGTACATCCCGGCGGGCGCCACGCTCACGAAGATCACTGCGGTCTACAAGTCGGGCGCGAGCGCGACGGCGCCGAACTCGGTTGAGCACAAGCTCACGAAGTACACCTTTGCGGTCGTCGGCAACGCAGGCACCGACGTCCTTCCGTGGACGAGCGCGAGCACGACCGGATGGCAAGGCGGGCTCGGCGACGACGGACACACACAGTACCTCGAAGTGAACGCGCCATCGGGCTGCAACCCGCTGAACGCGATCGATACGAAGGCCGCGATGCTCCTCTACGTGTGCAAGGCATCCGTCGACGGGTTCGCGAATCCTGACTTGCTGTACGGGCTGCTCGTCACGCTGACGAGCGACACCTACGCGAGCAATTGGTGAGGGCTTAGACCATGGCCGACAAACTGTTTCCGACCGGCATCACAGCCACCACTACCCCGGCGCTCGCTGACGTCGCGCTAATCGCGGTCGGCACGGCCTCGAGGAAAGTCACGCTCGACGACATCGGCGAATTGCTCGCTGCGGAAGGCGACGTTTACGACGCGATCGTCGCCGCCGCCGCCGCATCCATCCCGCTCGCGTCGCACGCTGCACACTCAATCGTCGCTCGCTCGGCGAACAGCTCCGGCAACGCGGCCGACCTCGCGATCGGTACGGATGAAGGCGTCTTCAACGTCGCGGGCGTGCTCACGTCGAAGAAGGCGCAGACGGCGAACATCGCGGACAACGCTGTAACGCTAGCCAAACTCGCAACGCAGGCGGCGCGCACCGTCCTCGCGAACGTCACCGGGTCTACGGCGGTCCCCACTGCGACGGCTCTCACGAGCGCGCACATGCACGGGCTCGACGGGCTGCTCTCAAAGTCGGCGTCGTTCACGGTCGGCGCAACCGAATGGGCGTTCCAAGTCGACACGTCAGGCGGCGCCGTCAACGTCACGTTCCCCGACCCCGCGCTCTTCGTGGGCCGGGGCGTGTTCCTGCACAAGATCACGACCGACGCGAACGCAATCACTCCGGTCTCGTACGCCTCCGAGACGTTCAACAACGCCGCCGCCGCCGCGTTTCCGGGTTCGACGTTCGCGTCGCGCCCGTCTTGGTACGTCTACTCCAACGGCACGAACTGGTTCTACTGATGGGCGCCATCGTCGCACCTAGATTCAAGTGGATGCAGCGCGAGGCTCGTCGTCTCGCAGCGGCCTACGACGCTTCGACGTTGTGGGGCTCGACGCCCTACTGCTGGCTCCGCGCCGACACGGTGACGACTGCGACCGGCGTCTCACAGTACACGGACAAGTCGGGCAACGGGCGCCACTTCGTGCAGGGCACGGGAAGCAAACAGCCCGCGCTCGTGGCTGCGGGCAGCGACCCGAACGGCTTCGGCTGTGTTGTGTCGGATGGCACGGACGACTCGCTGACTAACGCGGCGTTTGGCGCGATGTCGAGCGGTTACACGCTCTATGTCGTGACGCGGTCTATAGTAATTCCAGGTGCGACCGGTTACCTTATAAGCAACGGAAATTTGGCCGACGTCCAGTCAGTATCCCTCATTGTACCCTCAGCTGGTGCGCTACAAGCGCGCTACAGAAGCCCAACATCAACAGTATCTATCGGTAACCTAGGTGCTAACGAGGTGTTGACGAGCAGCAATATTAGAATCTCTGTTTTTTCTGGTGACACGATAACCGCAGGCGCGAGCATGTGGAACTTGCGCACCCGACTTGGGATGATTGGTTCTTCGTCTGGGTCCGCTACTTCTGGATCAGTCTCGAATTTCGCAGCTGGGCTTTTCGCCGACAAAGCAGGAACTGGATCGTACCTCGCGGCCGGGCTGTACGAGGCGATCTGGATCGACGGCGTTCACACGACGGAGCAGATGTGGCTCGGGGAGCTGATGCTCGCGGGGTACTATGCCCTCCTCTAAATCCCACGCAGCGATCCGTGCCGCGCGCTGCTCGCTCGACCTTGAGGCCACCGCAGACGGCTCGGAATTTGAGGATTACGATGTCTGAGATTCGCGGATCCGTCTACGCCACCGAAGCGGAAGCGCTCGCTGCATGCGTCGTCTGGGACGCCGTGCTGGGACTTCCGAAGCCCGGCACTGACCGGTGGACAATCCCGATCGAGCTCGTTGACGGCTGGCTCGTGCAGTCCCCTGACGGCAGCGGGGATGTGATCTCCAGGGACCGCCTCAAGTTGGTGGAAGAATGAAGCGCACTCTCCTAATCACCCTCTTTCTCTTTGCGCCTAGCGCCTACGCGCAACCGTCGCCACCTACCGCGACGCCATCGACTTCGATCGTCGCTCGCCAGGTGTTCGAGGCGGCGCCGACGCTAGCACCGGGCCTCAACGCGAGCGTGGCGCACTCGCGCGCGATGGCACCGAGCGATGCGGCCGGAGTCACGATGCTTCACGGCCTCTACCTCGAATCGCTCCAAGGCTCGACGCTCATGCCGTGGGCGTTCTACGCGGAACTCCGAACGAACCACGCACCGGGACGTGACGGCGTGGCGGTCTATGCGCGCCTACGCAACGAAGGCGCGGGCTGGGCAACGGCGGTCCACGCGGAGCCGATCGCATCGGGCAGCGGTACGACGATCGGAGTCAACGTCGAAGCGTCCCCACTCCAAGGCGGCACGGGGCGCGTACTCGCGGTGAACATCCAGGCACACAACTCGTACGGAAGCGAGCCAGGAGGGCGCGCTACAGACGCGGCGGTCAACCTACAGACCGCGTTAGGCGCGTCGTTCGTCGACGGCGTTCGGTTCGACGGAACCAAGACGGGCACGGGCCTTCATTTCAGCGCCACGTCGACGGGCACGCGCGCAATCTGGGTCGAGGGCACGTACGCAGTGGGCCTCGACGTCGGGAGCAATCCGATCCGTCTGAACGCGGGCACGCCGATCCAGCTCGAAGCGACGGGGCAAGTCACGATCCGATACCTACCCGGACGCATCGAGTTCCGCATGGGCTCGCGCGTCATCGCCACGATCGTCACCGATGCGTCCGCATAGGGCGGGAGGATGAACTGATGCCGTCGACGCCCGACGCTGCTCTGTACCTCTCGCTGACCACGCTCGTCGGCCTGCTCTCGATGTGGGCGCGATCGGCCATTCGCGACCGCGAGCAATCGTCAGGCGCGGACCGGCGCAAGCACGACGCGGAAGCGGCCGAAGCGGCGCGAACGAAACTCATGGTCGAGACGCTCTTGCGCGAGCGAGGCGACGAATGTGAGGAGCGTGTATCGCGTGTCGAGACGCAGCTAGCAGCATCGCAGGTCGAGAGCGGAAAGCGGGCCGAACGACTCGCGAAACTCGAAGCCGAACACGCGTACTGCCCGGCGCGGATCGAAGCCCTCGAAAAGCGCCTCGCGCGATACGACGGCCAGCGCACGCCGACCACCGAAGAGTGGGCAGCGGCGAGAGACGCAGACCCCGAGACGTGGCGTGAACTACGGAGGAATCCATGACGCGGCAAGAGTTTGAGCACTACTTGGCCATGGTGACGATCGCGATGCCGATCGTGCTCGCGGGCGCGCACGGGTTTCGTGGCCTTGCGCGGCGACTCCACGAGCACGCGAAGAGCACGCCGGACAAGGGCGACGACCGCGTGACTCAGTGGATCGTGAACGTCGCGACGTGGCTCGATGTGGTCGCAGAGTTCATCGCAACGGCGGCAAGCGGCGGGCTGAATCGCCCGCGAGGGGACGGCGAGTCATGAGCCTATTCGAGTGCATCGAGGCAACGCTCTGGCGCTGGCGCTACCAGTGGGCAAAGTACCGCGCGGACGTACGGCTCGCGAAGCGGGACCGCGAGAGGTCGCGCGACTTCTGCCGGCGCGGCGTGCTCGTGCTCGCACTCGTGTGTTGCCCGTCGCTTCACGCGTGTGTCGTCCGCGAGATACGCGCCGAACAGGCGCGGTGCTTCGCTGAACTCGACGCGGCTCAGACGGTCGCGGATGTCGACGCCACGCTCGCGCGTTGTCATGCGCGGTTAGAGGAGATCAACCGATGAACGTCGCTGACATCGCACGCGGCCTAGCTCGTGAGTACGGCGACGACTTCGCGCGTGAGGCTATCCACCTAGCCAAGCGCATCCTTGACCGGCGACGGCGCATCGCCACGACACAGGCGCGCACAGCCGAGGACCGCTACGCTGCGGAGCGCAAGCGCGAGATCATCCGAGATGCGGGGAACGGGGAATGATCGACGTCCTCCTAATCGCCGTCCTCTCCGCGCTCGCGTCGGTGATCGCGGTCGCAGTCGTGATGCTCGGTTGGGGGCTGCTCTCGGTGGTGCTCGACGTGCGCGAGTCGCGGCGGCTTCGCGCGAACGAGCGCGCGGTGCGTGAAGCTCTCGAGAGGAGCGGGAAGCGATGATCGTCGACCTCCGACACGAGCAATCGAAGGCGGGCCCCGAGTCATGCGGCAAGGTGTCGCGCGGGGCGATCGTCATGCGCGACCCGAAGACGGTCGACACGATCGTAGGCCACCAGATGGGCGTGTTCATGGGCGTAGCGCCGTACATGGTGCAGGCCGCGAAGGGTGACCGCGCCCTCGCGAAGCACCGACGCGCGCTGAAGGTCCACGCGCACGTATCGGCCTTCATCGACGGCGCATTCGTCCCGGCCTACGAGCCGATGGCGTACCTGTACCACGGGAACGGAAGTAACTCGTACAGCGTCGGAGTCGAAACCGAGGGGCTCTACAACGGCATTCCCGGCGGACAGCACGACGAGCCGAGCGACCTCGTGATCGAGGCGACGCGTGAAGCGTGCTCGTGGCTCGTCGAGGAGTGCGCGAAGGTCGGCTCGACGCTTCGCTACTACGAGGCGCACCGGCAGCACGCAGCGTCACGACGCAGCGACCCCGGACACCGACTCTGGCAGGCGGTCTACATCGAGCACTGCGAGCGCGTGCTCGGGCTCAAACCGCGACCGGACGTGACGACACGAGACGGCAGACCGATCCCGCGCATGTGGGATCAGCGACAGACAGGCGGGTACTGATGAGCACCATCACGATCAAGGCTGGCGACACGCTGACGCTCCCGATGACGTGGAGCGCCGACGGCACGGACGTCGACCTCACCGGCTACACGGTGACGGCGCATGTCCGTAGACGCGCGGACGAGCTCGTCGACACGCTCACATGCACGCCCGACGCAGACCAGGCGACGAACCCCGGCGTGCTCGTCGTCTCGGCCACGGCGGAGCAAACCGCGCTATGGCCCGTGGCGAATCTCGAGTGCGACGTCCGATTCGAGAGCGGCGACGGGTCCACCACGCACACGGACACGTTCGAGATCAAGGTCGAGAAGGCGATCACTCGATGACCCTCTCGATCACAGCGCCGCGCACGCGACTCAGCATCACGAGCCCCAGCGGCGGCACGGTGATCGCGGGCGGCTCCGCGCGCGTGCTGACGATCGAAGCCGGGCGCGGCCCGCAAGGGGTCCAAGGCGAGACGGGGGCGACGGGAGCGCAAGGCCCAGCAGGCGCCACGGGTGCAACCGGGGCGACCGGCGCAACGGGCGCAACGGGAGCGGCGGCGAATCCCGTCTTGTGGGAATGGAACGGAACCGACGTCTCGCAGTTCGAGAACGCGGCGACGCTCGACGTTGGCACGGGCGGCTCGACTCCTACGCTCTCGGTCGTCGCGAATGCGGCATACCCCGGCGGCAACGTGCTCCGATTCAACGGTAACGGGCGCGTCAACGGCCAGGTCGGTTGGCTCGCGACTGCACTACTCGGCACCCCGAACTATCGCATCGAAATCGAGCTCGCGGCGGAAGCGGCCGGAGGCGGCAATACGTATCGCGGGCCTCTGTACTACGCTGACGTGACGCTCGGCTCTCTCTACGGGTTCGGGTACGGCACCAACGGCGGGACCGGGTACGCGAAGCGCATCGATGCAGGGTCGGTCTCATCGGGCACGACCACGCCTACCATCGGCGGGACGGCGACGTATCCGCGGCTGAACACATTCAGCGTTCACGGCGAGTTCGATCCCGTCGTCGGCCCGCGATTCGTCAACTACGTGGAGGGGCGCGGAGTCGGCGCAGGCGCGGCGCCAGCGATCCAGACGTCGAACGCTACCGCCGTCCCCGCCGGGTGGGTCGGACTGACCCCGCAACGCTTCGGCCTCTGGATGAATTGCAGCGGCGGCGGAAACCTCGGCTCGTGCGACATCTCCCGGATGCGCGTCGTGCAGCTCTGACGGCCTCGCACAACGACCGCCCGCCCCGCTTCGGCGGGGCTTTCGCCGTCCGTCACAGATACGCGTCGAGCGCAGACCTCACGACATCGCTCACGCTCACATTTTCTGGGAGGTGTGCGGCCCCGCTCCACGAGCGACACTGCCAACACGGCCACCGCACGCGCATCACGAGCGGCTTCTGCTTGGCGCATCGCGTTCGCCTCCCACCTCGCAGCGAGCTCGCGATAGTGGTCGACGTCGCACGTCGTCTCGTCACTCCCGCATCGGAGACGGTGAGCGGTCATCGCGTCACCTCCCACAGAATGCCATTCGGTTGCGCCTCATCTCCGAGGCAATCCGCCCACGCAACGACTTCCCCGCCGACACTCGGGATCACGAAGTACGGAGAGTCCTCGCAGCCGGCTCCGAACTTCATGTATCCGACTGCGATGGCGGGGCGCGTACACGTCCGATCACGGACGCGGACCAGTCCGTCGCGCACGGTGGGCCACGTTCTGACGAGCACGAAACGCCGCTCGGGAGGCAGCGGTTGCCTGTCCCACTTCGTCTCTTCGTAGGGAATCCACACGGGAGTCATCGCGTCACGATCCTTTTCGCCGGACCCATGTTCGCCCATGCGTCGTCGATCGTCGCGTGCCACGCCGTTGTTCCGCCGAGGGTTTCGACGCCGAAGCGATTCGGCTCGGCCTTCGCGCGGAGCTCGGCCAAGTAGTCACGAGGCTCACACGTCGCGAGCCCGTTTCCGCACACGCCGCCACACCGCTTGCAGTCGGAGCGTTGCGTGGCGTTCATCGCTGCGACGACGGCCTCGAGCACTTCCATCGTGTTCGTGATGGGTTTCCCTTCGCGGCTGACGACTCGGGGGCCGAAGCCGTTGTCCTCGACACGCCACGGCAATCGTAGGTCGGTCATCGCATAGCCTCCTCGAGTGCGGCGTCTACGTAGGTCCAGACAAAATCCGCGATCAGGATGTACCCGTTCCCGTAGTCGAGCTCGATGTGCTCCTTCGCCAACGCGACGCCATCAGCTAGGCCGCGACGGTAGCCCATCACATAGCCGTCGCACTCCGCGTTAGCCTCGGGGTCGTTACTCCCGGCGTCGCATCCGGGCCGCTTGCATTTGGTGCACTCATTCATCACACGCCACCTTCCGTAGCGCCTTAGCCGCAGCGAATAGGGCGCTGGATTCCTCGGCGTACCACTTCGCGTCGACGAGATAGTTGGTGCACAG
>OFRM01000762.1_pt1 | contig 12396 bp, 13 predicted proteins | sample 1543101 | NCBI WGS metagenome assembly OFRM01 (sample SAMN07774223, study PRJEB24372) | wastewater metagenome | isolation source: Exp Tend VB 0WW | collected 2016-02
GGGCAAGTAGGTGACCAGACTGGTGACGAAAACCATGTTCGTGGTTTTTATAACTACCCTCCGGGTGGTTGGACTTTGGTTTACCGAGCACCAAACTAAAAAAGGAGAAATCGATGTCGTGGAACCCATTTTCAAAAAGTAATCAAACCTACAATACTCAAGACAACCCTGGGAAAAAGAAATTAATAACTATTGCCGTTGTGTCGGTGGTGTTGGTTTTGGGTATTCCTGTATTTGTAGCACTCAGGAACAGGCCAGATGATTACACACGAAGCGCTACTGAGGCCGCGAGGAAAGTTGCGCCACACGCAAAAGTCAGAAACCTAAAAGTGGCTGGAGGCTTTGCTATAGCCACTGTCAGCGATTCCACTGCAGAAGGCCAACTATACGCTGGTAATATGACCATCTTTAAGATTAACGAAGACAAGTCAATGACACAGATAGCAAGCGGCAGTTCTTTTACACCCCTCGATTTGCTTGAGCTAGGCATACCATTAGAAACTCAAGTCGAACTTGTGGGGGGCAATATGGATCAAATTGTGCAGACCTTAGCGGGTGTGTGTGGTTATAACGGCATAGATGCCCCTGGCTATATTGGTTTTGATAGCTCATTCGAACCAGACAAATGGGAGATTGATTCAGGCATGCTGAGTAACTTGACGCAGGTTTTAACCGATACGCTTAGTAACAAAAACGCAGCAGCGAAGTCTGATGAAAAAATAGTTTGTGTTAGGGCTACTAAAAATAACAGTAACGCCATAACCGATTCAAAAACATATATCAGCACTTTCACGCTAGAGCTTCAGTTTATTACGCGCGGTGGAGCAATAACCACTCATGTACTTACTTTTTCTATTGGACCTAAATACTATCAGAGTTACACCCTTGATGGACAGAAGTTAACGTACATACCTAATCAAAACTACATCGAGGACTAAGACGTAGCTAGCCCATTGCGATGACACGGCAATTGCCGAGAAAATGTTGCACAACGATGTCTGCGTCGGTGGTTGTGATAAAACTCTGGTGAGTTTGTAGATAGTCGGTGAGTTTGCGACGCCGCGCACCATCGAGCTCACTAAACACATCGTCGAGGAGGAGTATCGGCTTGATACCGCGTGCTTGTTCGAGCGACTCAAGTTCGAGCAGCTTCAATGCAAGCATAATAGTTCTGGTCTCGCCACGTGATGCGGTTAAAGCAAGCTCGTGCCCGTCGATTGATATGGCTAGGTCATCTCTATGTGGCCCTGTGCTAGTGAATCCTCGTAACGAGTCCTTGTCGAGGTCTCGCTCTAATGCGTGGAGCATAGAGCTCGTATAGTCCTCTGTGGTTATTTTTGAGCTGTACGCCAGCACAATGGTGTGCTCTGTCTCTACAAGCGTGTTATACAGCTTGTTAAGCGCAACAGTATGAGTGTCGATAAATTGGCGTCTGTGCTTAACAATCTGGCCACCGATTTCGCTGAGCCGAACATTCCACACAAAGAACTGATCTGCAAGGCCACCTGTTTTGAGCAGTCTATTGCGTTGGGCAAGTGTCCGTTTGTAATCACGACGTAGCTGGGCAAAACTTGGCTGGATTTGCTCAAGTACGTCGTCTATGTACCCGCGACGAAGATCTGGTGACTGTGTTAGCAGCAAAAGGTGATTAGGCTCGAACAACACTACAGGAAGTGTCTTGTTATGTGGCAGCCGTTTAAGGTCGTTGGTATCAATAGTATATGTCTTGTCGACCGCTGCACCGTGATTGGTCTTTTGGAGCTTTATGGTGCGTTCTGTTTCGTCAAGTCCAGCATCTAGTCTTGCCCAGTCGTGTTTGTGCATAATCATGTCGGCATCCTGTGCCCTATATGACTTGCCCCGACAAATCATTAGTATTGATTCGAGGAGATTGGTTTTACCGCTGGCGTTTGGTCCAACCACAATATTAACCCCTTGCTCAAACTCAAACGAGGCATCACTATACGACCTAAAATTCTGTAAACGAATCGACTCAATCACAGTATGTATTGTACTCGTTTTTGGGGATTAACTCTTAAGCGGCATAATTATATGGGTGTAGTCATTGTGTTTTGTGCCAGTTAGCACGCAAGGCTCGAGCTTGCCGTTAAACGAGAGGGCCATCGTGTCTCCTTCGAGTGCATGTACTGCGTCGAGAATATACCGAGAGTTGAGCGTAATCACGCCCTCGCCGGCAATAGTTGCGCTCGTACTTGCTGTGTTTTCGCCTAGTTGTGAAGCTACAGCACGGATGCTTATTTGTTGCTCTAGCTCGTCGAGGTGAATCGTCACACTGCCAGCACTTTCGCGGGCGAAAAGAGCAGACACTTTGGTGATGTCAAGGAGCTCTTTTTGTGCAACTGTTGCACTGTGTGCAAACTCACTAGGAATGAGTTTGCGATAATCCGGGTAAGCCCCCTCAATAAGGCGCGCGACGAGTTCAATATCGCCTACTTTAAATAGAATCTGTTGGTCATCATGTGTTATGTGTACCTCTTCATCACTGTCGGTGAGTATGCGGAGAAGGTCTTGGAGCGCCGAGGCAGGCACAAGCAAGTTAAAGTCTTTGTCTAGTTTTGTGATGCGCTTTTCGGCCAAACGGTAACTGTCGGTGGCAGCCATAAACAATTGTTTATCATGGGTGTGTATGTTGACCGCTGTCAAGACAGGCCGAGCTTCATCACTAGATGCTGCGATCAAAACCTGTTGGAGGCTTGTTCGTAATACGTTGCTTGGTAGAGTCCAACTAGTACCGTCAGATATGCCAGGCATAACAGGGTAATCCTCTGCACTCGTACCGTTTATGACCGACTGGTGGTGGGGGGTTGTAATGTTGAGTTTTGTCTCTTGGAGGTCGAGCGTAATTGTACTGTCAGATGATAGGCTCGCGACAAAGTCTTGCATTAGTCTGGCGGGCACCGTGATTGCGCCCTCTTCTGAGACCTTTGATCCGATATAGTGGGTAATCGCAATGTCTAGGTTGGTTGCCGCAATGCTGACACGGCCCCCAACTGTTTTAATGAGTACGTTTGCCAATATGGGTAATGTGCCTCGACTATTGGCTACCTTTGCAACGCTACTTAATGCTTTGTGAAGATTTTCCTGGGTTACCTGCAGCTTCATAAATAGATTCTCCTTTTTGTCGTTATTGTTGTAGGTGCTGTGGAAAGTGTGCAAAACACAAAAATAACAGGCATAAACAGCCTGTGTATTAACTGTAGAAAAAGCTGGGGAACTGTATGGATAAACCGAGGGTTCACCCACAACAAAGCAAGGGTAGTAGTTGTGGGTGTGGATGATAATGGAAGTTGAACACAATTCGTACCCAAGCTTTGCACACGAAGTCCACAGGTCTGCACCATGTTTTTAGGCTGCATACAAATGCTCCTTGATGTCAGATATAGCCGATTTAATAACAGGATTGAAAGCAGCCTCCCTGGTAATTTTTTCAACAGAGTGCATGGCTGTTGTGTGGTCTTTTCGACCAAGTTCCAATGCTATTTTGGGAAAGCTAAGGTGTAGTTCTTCACGAAGCATGTACATTGCGACCTGGCGAGGTACCACAATATCCTTGTCTCGCTTTGACCCTAGAACATCCTCGAGCGGCACCTGGAAATGTCTAGCAGTACGTTCAATGATTTGTTTAGGATTTATGTGTTTCGGCCGAGCGCTACCTTTGCCAATCACCGTCATAACAACATCAATTGTTGGAGAGACGCCGCGCATTTCGCTAAAAGCCAACAACCGGTTGATTCCTCCCTCAAGGTCACGAAGACTAAATGGGAATGCTGTGGCTAGATAAGCGACAACCTCTTCGTCAAGCTCAAAGCCATGCTGATGAGCTTTGGTTTGTACAATCGCGCAGCGTGTTTCAAACTCCGGCATCTGCATATCGATAGTCATGCCCCATGCGAACCGAGATTGTAGACGCTCTTCAAGCAATGGAATATCACGAGGTGCTTTATCGCTACTGATGAGGATTTGTTTGTTGGCTTGGTGGAGTGCATTGAACGTATGGAAGAATTCTTCTTGGATTTTGTCTTTGCCGGCAAAGAACTGGATGTCATCCACGATAAGCACATCAGCGCTTCTGTAGCGGTTGGCAAACTCGTGCGCACGCTTGAACCGTAGCGCTTCCACAAACTCACGAACAAACTGCTCGCTACTAATATAGACAATACGCGCGTTGGGGTTTTTTGCTTTGACGGCGTTACCAACGGACTGGATGAGGTGGGTTTTACCTATCCCAACACCACCATATATATACAGCGGGTTGTAGCGGCCACCCGGATCACTAGCTACCGTTTGGCATGCTGTGTAAGCCAGCTCATTGCCTGGTCCAACCACAAAATTATCGAACGTGTTGGTTTCAACAAGGCTTGGGCGGCTTGGTTGGTTGGTGTTACCAGAAGCCGTCGTTGGTTGGCTTACGGGTTTTGTGCTAATCGATGTTGTTGCACCAGCCAATATCGTTTGCTCTGTTTCGGCAGGCGACTGATCGGCCGAGGCGTGTATCTTGTACTCAATCTTTTTGGGTGTAATACCATTATTGGCAAGTGTTTTGGCAACGAGCTCATCATAACGTTTTTCCATCTGCTGCTTAATAAACACAGTCCCAACACCAATCACAACGCAATCGTCGGTGCACTTCAAGAGCCGTGTTCGCTTAAACCACGTCACGAAACTTCCCCTCGAAATCGATAGTTCTATCTCACCAAGCACTGCCTGCCATAGATCTTCTTGCACTGGTACTCCCTTTGTATCGCCTACTATACGCTAGAAGTCATTGAGTTTTCCACATAGTTTGTAGATTACACACCAAAAATCAATAAAATAGGCTGAACGGGGCAGGGTTTATACACACCCAATTCTCACCACCGTGTAAAGTGTGGATAAGTTGTAATCAAACGTGGATAAACAGGTATAAAATCGTGGTAAAACATTGTCAAAAACACCCAATTTTGACGGCTCTGTTGTTTTTGTTTTGAAATAAAGCCCACCTCTGGTACAATGAACGTCTATGCCAAAACGAACCTACCAACCAAAGAAACGACACCGAGCACGAGTGCACGGGTTTATGAAGCGTATGTCCACAAAAGCTGGCCGTAATCTACTTGCCCGCCGTCGCGCCAAGGGCCGTGCCCGCATCTCTGCGTAAACACGTCAGTTGTCCTCGATGCAACATAAAGTGTTGTAGATTTACGACACCGAGGTTTAAGTCGCCCTTGATTAGTGTTAAAATAAACCCTAAGAAAGCGAGGTCAGCATGTTCATAGCCTCTTGGTTTGAGGTCCTGGTAGCAAAGCCAATTTTTAACCTGTTGGTTATTATTTATGGGTTATTACCGGGCCATAATTTTGGGCTGGCAATCATTGTATTTACAGTGTTGGTTCGCCTGCTTATGTGGCCAATGGTACGCAAGCAGCTTCACCAAACCAAGCTCATGCGTGAGTTGCAGCCAGAACTAAAACGTATCAAAAAAGCGGCTGCGGGTGACAAGCAAAAAGAAGGTCTGATGATGCAAGAACTCTACAAAGAGCGCGGAATCAACCCATTTGGCTCCATCGGCATGCTCATCATACAGGTTATCATTTTGCTAGGCTTGTACTCAGGACTCAAGAAAGTTGTCGACGATCCATCGGCGATTATCCACTACTCCTATGGGTGGGTGCACAACCTCGGCTGGATTAACATACTCGAGTCTGATATCACCAAATTTGATGCATCTCTATTCGGTGTTGTTGACCTAACCAGGGCGGCTATCAATACAGGCGGGGGCATCTACTGGCCTGCCATGTTCTTGGTGTTAGGTAGCGCGGTTGCGCAATATTTCCAGAGTGGCCAGCTCATGCCAAAACCCAAAGACGGCAAACGACTCCGCGACATTCTCAAAGATGCTAACAACGGCAAGCAAGCAGAGAGCAGCGAAGTAAACACGGCAGTTATGGGCGGTACACGCTATCTGTTACCGTTCATGATTATCCTATTTACCATCAACCTAGCGTCAGCGCTGTCATTGTACTGGTTTGTTGGTGGCGTTGTAGCCTATATCCAGCAAGCTAAAGTGCTGAAGACGGATGAAACAGAGATGGAAATCATTGCTGACAAGCCTTCGGAAAAAGCAGAACAAAGGGTCAAAAAAGCCGTAGAAGCAGAGATAGTATCAAAACCAAAACGAAAAACTCCTTCCAAGAAGAAATCTAACAAAAGGAGGAAGTAATGCCAGATACGCAAGTGACAAACGACTCGATGGACGAGGCGATTTTGTACGCTAAGAAATACATCGAGGACATGCTGTCATTCTTTGGTTTGAACACGGATGTGTATGCAACCACCGAAGATGACGAGGTGATTGAACTCCATGTTCCAAGCACACACATGAACGGGTTTCTGATTGGTCATAACGGCGACACAATGCGGGCCCTTCAGTTCATGACATCAAATGCACTCAAAGGCAATCATTTTGCTCACCACAGAGTAAATGTCGACATTGCCGACTACAAGAAACAGCGTGCTGATCAGCTAGTGGACCGCGCCCAAGTATGGTTCGACAAAGTCAAAGAGTCCGGAGAGGACATGCACCTGAAGCCCATGAATGCTGCAGACCGACGTATCGTGCACAAGGCCGCTGGTGAAAACGGCATTGAGACGGAGTCTATGGGTGAGGGCCAAGAGCGCCACATCGTGCTTAAAGCTACAATACCCGCCGTCTCTGCGGAATAAGAGCCGCACCTAAGCCAACCAATCACGCCCCGGAACACAACCCCAGGAGGGGCTATTTAGTGTTTTGCAGCATAATATCGTGCATTTGCTTGGTCATGGTGTGCCACGAGTACTTTTTGAGTCGTTTCTTACCCTTGGCTACGAGGTCGCTGGCAAGCGTTTTATCAGATATAACCCCACCAACAACCCGTGCTATCTCCATCACATCCAAGGGGTCGAAGTACACGGCCGCATCACCGTACACTTCTGGCAGGCAGGTTGCATTGCTGCTTGCCACAGGGCAACCATGCGCCATAGCCTCCAGTCCTGGCAGGCCAAACCCCTCACTCTCGCTCGGGAGCGCATAACATAAAGCATTTTCATACAACCATTTCAGCTCGCTGTCACTCACAAAACCAGGGACAATAATTGCGTCTTTTGCTGAGCTTGCATTGATTTGGTGTTGTAGTTTCTCAAAGAAAAACTCACGCTTGCCCGCCAGCACGAGCTGTAAGCCCGAGTTATCGGCGTGCAGCAACTCAAAGGCTTCGATTAAACGCTCAATGTTTTTATGGGGGAAGGGGCTCCCCACATGGAGGATGAACTGATCTTTGACCCCACCCAGTGGTGATGGCTTGGCAACGATGGGCGACTCACTAGACTCGTACACACGGCTTATTTTGCAGGAGGTAAAAGGATGAAACGCAGACAAGCCTGCCTTTACATAATCACTTGGCACGATGATGTGCTTGGCTTTGCGATGGGCTGCCCACATAAGAAGTCGATACCCAACCATACGCAGCTGGTGTGCCCACAAAGGTAATCTGCCTGCGCGCACAAACTCATACATAGTTAGGTCATGTGTCAATGTAATCTGCCGACCAAAATACCCCAATGGCTGTTGACCAGTGAGCGTGAAATACACCAAATCTGGTCGTAAGCGGTATAGCTGCCATGCGTACAGAATCTGGTTGAGCGGATTAAACGAAAACATCCTGAAGCCACACGGCACAACAGAGACATTTTTGGCAGTTGTCGTCCAGGGGTCGTTGGGTTTGGTCAAGACAGTGTAGTGATTGGTTGTATCAAGCTCAGGCAGGTATTCCAGCAGTCTGTCGACAGGCCGTCCAGTGCTAGCCGGGCGGATTCGAGCATCTATGACAATATGTTTTGCAGACATCAGGTACAATTATAGCAATGCAGAGGATAACACGAGCGAGTTTTTGGATATTTGTGGGGATATTGGCGTATGCGCCGCTACACATACTGCTTTCGACATGGTTTGGGACCAGCTTTGGGTTGCTACCCGCAGCCAAAATTGCTAAAGATGTGTTGATGGTGTGGGGGCTCGGTATGGCTGCCTGCGCTTACCTATCAAAGCAGGGTATCCGAGAGCTTTTCAGGGATAAACTCATGTGGCTTATTGCTGCCTATACAGCGCTAACACTACTGCTCGCAGTGATTAAGCCCACCGATCAAGACGCAGAAATTCTGGGGATAGTATTTAACCTCAGGTTTTTGGCGTTTTTTGTTTATGGCGCGTTGCTGACACAACTGATGGATGTCCGAGAGCTACGGCGCAAATCACTCATTGCCGTGCTCACGAGTGCATTCGTCGTGCTGACATTTGGTGTGGTGCAATATCTCTTTTTGCCCACCAATGCATTGACTCATCTTGGCTACAGTCGGGCTAATGGTGTTCTACCCGCGTTTTTTATAGATGACAAGCCAGACCTAGAACGAATTATGTCTACCCAGCGAGACCCAAACTCACTAGGGTCGTATGTGTTGATTATTGTGGGTTTAGCGGGCGCACTTTGGTTGCGCAGCAAACGAGGGCGCAAGCTGGCATACGGGTTCTTGATGCTGAGCGCTCTATGTTTGTGGTTTAGTTTTTCGCGTAGCGCATGGATTGGGGGAGTGTTGGTTATCATGACGCTTGCGATGTTCACCCCACACAAGCCCAAGATATCACGCAAACAGGTCAAGCTGCTGGCCATTACTACGATACTTGCACTAGTCATGTTGGTTTTGGGAATTGTTGCGTCGTGGAATACGTATCTGGTTCAGAATGTTGTTCTTCACGCGGATCAAAGCACGACGCTTGAGGACCCCAACCAGCTGCGTGTACGGTTTGTTCGTGAATCAATTGCCAAAATCCAACACAATCCACTCGGCTCTGGCCCAGGCACCGCCGGCCTCGCCTCTATCCGCAACAATGTCCAAGGCACCCAACTCAACGAAGACTATTACCTACAGGTTGCCACAGAAGTAGGGCTCGCCGGCCTCGCCCTATTTATGGCTATTCTTGTCCTGGTTGGGTGGCGGTTGCTCATTCAAGCTACATCAGGCGACTGGCTTGCGGTTGGCTTATTCGTTAGCCTGGTTGGTCTGATGTTTACAAACATATTGGTGCATATTTGGGCAACCGAAGCTGTTGCGTACACATGGTGGGGACTCGCTGCACTCACGCTCATTCATCCTGGCCACCCGCAAGTAAAACCGCTATACTGCAGCGAACTAAGAGGCACAATAAAACCACATGATGACCACACAACTTATCAAAAGGCTTCAAAATCATAAAGTAGACCTTGCGCTCTACGTGGCTTCAGGCCTCCTGGCATTCATAACAGATTTTACTATATTGCAGGTTACCGATTCTGCTACCGGTAGTCTATTGTTTGCCACAGCAGCGGGTATCCTTGGCGGATTTATCGTATCGTACATACTCAACAATATTCGGTTTACAAAACGTCACCCAGAGTCTCGAGCGCCAAAGGAGTCACTGCCACTATTCGCAGGACTCTTTGTATTCAATACAGCCTTTACCTTCATCTGCTTGAGCTATAACGATGGCCACCTCCGTCTGCCTCGTTTGGTAGTGAAGGCTGCCACAGTAGGCTGTATAATGGTATGGAACTACCTACTGTTTCACTACATTGTATTTCGTAAAGTAAGCAAAACAACATAAGGAGTACCATGGCTAAGAGAGCATTGATTACAGGAGTAAACGGACAAGACGGTGGTCACCTTGCAGCATTATTGCACAGCAAAGGCTATGAAGTGTTCGGCATCTTGCGTGGTCAGATGGAGGCATCGCACCCAAAGTATAAAAGCTTCAAAGCAGAGTATCCGTTTGTTGAAGTAATCATGGCAGACCTGACCGACTTGTCTTCGCTCGTTCGTGCTGTGCAGCAGTCCCAGCCAGACGAGGTGTATAACCTTGCCGCAATTAGCCACGTCGGTTACTCGTTCCGCGACCCAATCTTGACCCACAACGTTACTGGTGGGGGCGTACTCAATATGCTCGAAGCAATTCGCTTGACCGGCCGCGAGAAGACCACAAAGTTTTATCAAGCATCAACCAGTGAAATGTTTGGCGGGCTTGACTACAACCGACCAGAGGCTGGCTACACAGAAGACTCTAGTTTCCACCCACGCAGCCCATACGGTGTTGCTAAGCTCTATGGCTACTGGATTGCCAAAAACTACCGAGAAAGTTACGACATGTTTGCCGTGAGCGGCATATTGTTCAACCATGAGGGCGAACGGCGCGGCCCAGAGTTTGTCACACGCAAGATTAGCCAGGCGGTGGCCCGTATTAAGCATGGCAAACAAGACTGCATAGAGCTTGGTAACCTAGACGCCCAGCGCGACTGGGGTTACGCCGGTGACTACGTTGAGGGTATGTGGCGGATATTGCAGCAAGACAAGCCAGAGGACTATGTACTAGCGACCGGAGAAACCCACTCCATCCGCGAATTCTGCGAACTTGCGTTCAAAGAAATTGGTGTAACCATTAGCTGGAAGGGTGAGGGCGAGAACGAAGAGGGAGTCGATGAAACGACAGGCAAGACAGTTGTCAAAATAAACCCAGAATTCTTCCGTCCCGCAGAAGTCGACCTATTACTTGGTGACCCGACCAAAGCAGAAAAAGAACTTGGCTGGGAGCGCAAAGTTGACTTCCCTGGCTTGGTCAAGCTGATGGTGGATCACGACCTACAAAAAGAAGCCTAGTTGTCGGGGTTGCACAACTTTATAGCTTTTTGAGATGTCGAAGCGCCATCAAGAACCCCGCGGCTAGTGTCATCATATGTGTTTCGTCTGACTCAAGTAAATCCCAAATCTCTTGTTCGGTCATGAGTACGACTTCACTCTCTTCCTGCTCGTCATAAAGGGGCGCTTCTACAAATGTTGCGTCGAGAGCAAGGAACACTTCCTCGGTGCCAGTTACCTTTGTTGCATACGGGGCGAAAGTACCAAGCCGAACGAGTGGATTAGTGGTTGTGTAACCCGATTCTTCCTTGAGTTCGCGTAGTGCGGCTTGCTCAGCGGTCTCATTTTTATCAACGGCACCAGCGGGGAACTGATGCCGAATTGAGTTCATGGCGTGACGATATTGGCGAACAAGCACAAACTTTCCTTCGGGGGTAACAGGCACAACAGCGACGATAGGAGGGCTCTCCCAGACAAAATAGTCGTCAATAATCTTTCCAGACGGAAGCTGTACAGTATCTTTCCGCACAGGGAACCATTTTTCGTTTAAAGCTGTTTGGGATGATAACAGCTTCCAGGGGTGCACTTTCTGGATATGTTTCATAGCTATCCTTTCGTGTTATCTACGATGTCTGCGAGTGTCTGCCGTAGGAATATCTGTGGTGTCCAACCAGTGTCTTGGTGTAGTCTCGAGGCATCTCCATAGATATCCAAGGGGTCAGTACCAGAAGGTCGCACACGGTCGGGGTCAATCTCTGTAGTCACATCAGCTATCCCCATGAGCCCCTGCAATATATCTAATATTTCTTGGCCACTGTGGCTGGTGCCAGAACAGATATTATAGATGTCATGGTTGAGTACATCGGTGGTTGCCAATAGCTGGTATGCTCTGGCAACGTCACGTACATCAGTATAGTCTCGCTTGGTATCAAGTCGCCCCATTCGTATCACATGGTCTGGCCCCATGGCTTGAAGTTTTGCAATCATTTCTGGCACGATAAATCCCGCTAGTTGTCCAGGCCCAATGTGGTTCATCGGGCGCGCTATGACAATATCCATGCCAAGTGCGCGGTATTCCAGCATAGCCTGCTCCATCAAGATTTTGCTGTTGGGATATGGCGGGGCATTGCTAATAAGTGGTGTCTGCTCAGTGACGGGCATGGGCAGGTGATTGTCATAAATCGCACCGCTGCTCACCGCCACAATACGTGTATTGAACCTGCCCAACTCTTTGAGGCGCTCCACGATTGTGACGTGGGCCCCCACGTTAACTCGGTTATAGCGTTCCTGTGCGTCACCCCCGAACGAATCATCCACCCGAGCAATACCTGCCAAGTTGATAACAGCATCAATTGTGTCGAGGGGAAGCCCCGCAACTTGCTCTGGGTCAGTCAGGTCACATTCACCGTAGAACTCTTCAACGAAAATGCTAAGCGCAGGGTCAAGCTCTGCATCCGTCCCGGTCCCCACTACAACATGGCCATTATCATGCAGCTCATGGGCCACATGATGACCAACAAATCCATTTATACCCGTAACCATCACTCGTTTGCTCATTGTACTACCTCCTGGATTTTCTCTAGAATACCCACAACAATCTTTTCCCAAGAAAGAGTTTTGGGATATTTTGTCGCAACTGTCTTCGTCAGTGCAGAGTCGATACCATCCGCGATAGACGAGATTGTTTCAGGATTACAA
>OFRM01000763.1_pt1 | contig 12370 bp, 10 predicted proteins | sample 1543101 | NCBI WGS metagenome assembly OFRM01 (sample SAMN07774223, study PRJEB24372) | wastewater metagenome | isolation source: Exp Tend VB 0WW | collected 2016-02
TCCCGCACTACCATATTGCGTATTTAAAATATACACTATGGTGTATATTTTAAACAAATCCTAGATTACGGCTGCTCACATTGTAATTGGCGAGATTCGGCAAGATACTGAGCAGATCCGTATCAGACACACCCATCCAACGCCCCAGCGTCGCTGCGTATTGATCGACCGAGGTGGTCGGCAATAAGCGCCCTTGGCCGACATCATCTGGACCATTGTTGGCGATAACTGGTGCCGTGCCGTAAAAGCGTTGCCCCTTGACCGCGCCACCCACCATGAAATGCATGCTACCCCAGCCGTGGTCTGAGCCATCGTTGTTGCCGCTCAAGGTACGACCAAAATCTGATGCCGTAAAAGTCGTGACTTGATTGGCCACGCCCAATTCAACGGTGGTGTTATAAAACGCCGCCATCGCATCGGCCACGGTGGTCAACAATACCGGATGATCGGTCAACAAACCGTCATGCGTATCAAAACCACCGAGCGAGACAAAGAACACCTGGCGTTTGGCACCGACTTCATTCGCAGTCGAAATCATACGTGCCACCAGCGCTAATTGATCGGCCAGACTGTTTGAAGTCGGGTATGGCGTATGAATCGTTGGCGCGTTGGCCAAGGCCGAAGTGAGCACCGTGTCGGCATCAATCGAGCGCTTGCTGATGCGGTTGTATTCGTTTTCAAACAAGTGCGGGCGCGCTTGCGTGACCAAGGTACGCAAGGCATCTGAACAGGCAGATGAACCAAATAAAGGCGACTTCAAGCCAGCCAGTGGTACCGAGCCGCTAGTCGATACCTGATACTGCACCGCGCTCTGACCAGACAAATACACCGCATTGCCAGACACATTCACGCAGGTAAAGGTGGCGTTACCATTGCCCGACTGAAACAGATCACCCATGCGCCCACCCCAGCCAGAGCTTGCGCCTTCTGCCGACGACGATTGCCAGACCGATTGCTGATCGTTATGCGAAAACAGTTTCGGTGGCAACGGCGCGGTTTTATTGGTGTATTGCAGTTTGCTGATGGGTTGAATCAAAGTGCCGACGTTTAACAGCACGCCCATTTTTCCTGCATTAAAAATCGGCAGCAAAGGAGCGAGTTCTGGTGCCAAGGCATATTGATGCGTCACACCTTGCACATCGATAGGTGCCACGCTCGGCGTTAAGATGGTATTGCTGAGCTGGCTGCGATCATACGCCAGCGTTGGGCGCTGTTGCTGATACGCCGTGTAATTCGCGCTATCGTAAGGCACCAAGGTATTGCCGTAATCATTGCCGCCATACAGAAAAATACACACCGTCGCTTTGTAGTCAGTGGCAGTGCTGGCGGAGGCATCAGCCAAGGCGGATAAATTCAAGGCCCAAGGTGCGGCCACCCCCGCCATCGAAAGCGCTGAAGCGCGTTGTAAAAAAGCGCGACGCGATGCATTGATTGTCATATAAATCCTTCCTGTTTTATTTATTGCAGCGGCTTATTTCAATACAATAAATTCCGGTGCGGCTAACACCAAGGTGAGTGCTGCATAAATGCGCTTTAAGCGATTACTGTCTGAGCCGAACGGCATGGTAGAAACTGCATTGCTTAAACTACTGAGTGTGGCGCTGCTTAATTGCCCAGCCGCCAGCACCAGATTTAACTCACTCAATAAATTGCTGGCATTGTCAGCCAGCGGCAATAGACTGCTATAGTCTGCCAGCAAATCACCGACACTGTTACCGGTGTGACTGACGACGTTTTGCATGTAATTGACATAGCCCACCACGGACGACTCATTGGTGATCTGAAACTCGGGCGCGACCAACGACGCGGTAGCAATCGCACTGTTTGGCGGCACATAACCGGGGCGGAAAAAATTAAACACCGAGCTTGAACGCAAAGGGCTTTGCCCTAGACGCTTGGCCGGGTCACTGGTATCACCAATCAACCAAGTATCGCTCGCCGAGTTGGCATTGAAAGCACGCGCCCACGCCAAAAACCGCAGCATCGGTTCGCGCACCTTGCCAAATTGCGGATTGCTTACATTGCGAGCATTACGTGCTTCATCATCCAGCAAAATCGCTTTGATGACCGCTTGCAGATTGCCTTTCACGCCTCTGCCGTCATTATTAAACACGGCTGCCACCCGACCCACATACGCACTACTCGGGTTGCTGGTCACCAGTCTTTGTATCAACTGCATGCTGACAAAGGACGCGATGTTGGGATGCGCAAAAATGATATCCAACGCTGCGCTCAAGGCATCAGCACCGCTCAAACCCGCTGGCACGGTGCTACCTAAAAAAGTCGATGCACCAGTTTCGTGGCGGCTCGGCACTTGCGTCATGCTGCGCCGGATAAAATCAGGCGTGGTTGCGCCACTGCTGGCAAAATCAAAATCCCAACCGGTAAAAATCCGCGCCAGACCAGTAATATCATCCAGTGTATAAGTTTCGACGGGCGCACCATTCACCAATTTGGGCGTACCATCTTGATTCAATTGCAGCAAACCGATAGTGAACAACTGCATCAATTCACGCGCATAATTTTCATCGGGCAAGGCACCAGTGCTAGCATTGAATTTGGCATTACCGCGATACGTCAGGTATTCGCCCATCGCCGGGCTAGTGGACACTGCCTGCAATAAACTACGATAATTGCCAAAACAATTGGCTTCCAATAAGTCCAGAAAACCAGCCGCTGCAAAGGCGCGCCAGCCACCGCCCACCAGACCCGTCACCGACACCACAATTATTTCTGATAAAGCCAGTGTCACACGTTGGCGTAAGGTATCTGGTGCAATAATCAGCTTACGCCAAGCACTAGAATCAAACCCGGCTTGACTGGAACGAAATGAAATGTCATTAAAACCTTTCGACACCAGCCAATCCCAACGCGTACCGGATGCAGGCAGGGCAAATTGCGCGTCTAGCCATCCACTATAACCAAGGCTTTGCACCTTACTAATCTCACTGCGTGGCGCACCCATTGATGCCTGCAACAAAAAGCGCGCCGCTTCAGTGCTAGTAATACCTGACGGTGTTGGCGTAGGCGTGGTACTGGGTGTAGGAATTTCGGGCAGCGGCGGGATTTTCCCAGCTCCTCCGCAGGCAACTAACAAGGCTGCGCTGGCGGTGCTGAGCGCAGCTAGGCCAAATTTAGTGTCAAATCTAGGGTCAAATTTGGCACCGATTCTGAAGCCATTTTTATCATTGACTTGATCCTCTACTTCATCCTCAATTGGGGCACTGGTTTGGTCGCTCATTGCTGACTCTCTTCCTTCTATTTTTTCGGTGATTTCAGTGATTTCGATGATACTGGGCACGAATCAAGATTAACTTAAGTGCTTGTAATTTCCCATCGCGCAATTGTAAGCACTTGTCAGAAGTGTCAACAGATGTGCGCTTCTGTAAGATATCAACTCAACCCCGCGACTGCCATGTGGATAAAACCGATTGGCAGTCTCACTACGGCGTGTCTGCCTTGAAAGCATGAGCAAATCGATTAAAAATTGGCTGAGGGTATTGTTACACTTTTGTCGGTTGTATTTTGTTGGATTCGTTTTATCGATTTCATGCTCAGATAGAACTTATTAAACTCACCGTGAGTCAAATAGCTGTCGGTAGCGAGCCGCTGGCTTTCGCCATGCACAATTTCGCGTTGCAATTGAGTAAAATAATGCAAAATCGGCCAAGCAAAGCTTTGTTACAGGATTTAGACCAAACTGAGGTATCCTTCCGCCTTTTAGTTGGCGCTTTTGCTTGGAACTTTTAGCTGAATTTGCAAAACTCTCATCAACCCGTCGTCCATTTACAGTCACCCGCACTGAGCAAAATTAGCCCTAACACATGAAGTTGTACATCGAGTCAAGCAAATACGAACAGGCCGCACCGGGGGAAGTTCATCTTCACCTGCGTTTTCGCCCTGCCAATATGGTGGGTGTGCTGTTGATGTTGTTATTGCATCTCTTGTTGTTCTATTTTCTCTGGCATGTGCGCACACAGCAAAAACAGGGCGATGTCGAAAAACCGCAAAACCCGATCGTGCTGATTCTGGATCAGGTCGCCAAAACCAAGGCTAGCAAGCCGGAAACCAAAAAAAGCGAGCCGCCAAGTAAGCCCAAGCCGATCACGCAACCAGTTGCCAAAATCAGAAAGCCGAGCGCACCCGTGATCATCACCGATGAGGCACGTGCGCTGCCACCACCACCGCCCGAATCCAGCCCCACCGCGCCGCCAGAGCTGGATATGACGGCATTGTTAAACGCCGCCCGCGAGCGGCGGCGTGCCGCCGAAGCTGCAGCAGCACAGGAAAATCAAGCCGCACAACAAGGCAGCCGTGGCCAAAGTGCGCAAGAAGTGGCCGAAGCCAATGTCAAACGCAGTCTGGCACAAGCCAGCGGCAAGGCCGGCACCAATGGCGTGTTCCAGGTCTTGAGCAAGAGCACACGCACTGGCACCTTCTCTTTCCGTGGCTGGACACCGGGCACCAACAATACTTGGCGGCAGGTGATTGAGGTGGATGCCGGTCTGGGCGGCGATGTCGAATTGGCCATCGTCAGGCGTATGATCGCCTTGATCCGCACCCATTACACAGGCGACTTCAACTGGGAATCGCAACGCCTTGGCCGCGTGATTCGCCTGTCTGCGCGCCAAGAAGACACAGCGCAATTAGAAAACTTCATGATGGCGGAATTTTTTGGCCCGCCACGTTAGCATTGGTTAGCGTCGTTAACATCGATTGGTCAATGTCGCTATTTAACCGAGAATTTCCATTAGGCGCACAGAATTTACGCAGTTTGGCGCGATTCTGTTACGCTCGCCTGAATCAAACAGTTCGTCTATAATGCGCGCCCGCGCTTTTGATGGAACGCGCTCGCTAAGGAAACCTGATGTCGCAAGCATGTGGTGTCGATTTTGGCACATCCAATTCCACCGTCGGCTGGCATCAGACCGATCGCCCCGCCCTACTAGCGCTGGAGCAAGACAAAGTGACCTTGCCATCGGTGGTGTTTTTCAATGCCGATGAAGACGAAGTGAGCTTTGGCCGATTGGCATTGGCTGCCTACCTCGATGGTTATGAAGGGCGCCTGATGCGTTCCATGAAAAGTCTGCTCGGCACCGCGCTTTTTGATGGACAAACCGAAGTGCAAGGCCGCGCTTTACCGTTTAAAGAATTGCTGACTTTATTTATCGGCGAATTAAAGCGGCGGGCGGAACACGCTGCCGGGCAAACCTTTCGGCAAGCGGTATTTGGTCGCCCAGTGCATTTCATTGATGACGATAAAAAAGCCGACCAGCAAGCGCAAAATAGTCTGGAAGCGGTGGCACGCGCGGTCGGTTTTACTGACATCGAATTTCAGTTTGAACCGATTGCTGCGGCGATTGATTATGAATCACGTATTCAACGCGAAGAATTGGTGCTGGTGGCCGATATCGGCGGCGGTACTTCAGATTTTTCGCTGGTCAAATTATCACCCGAGCGCAGCCATCAATTAGATCGTCAAAGCGACATCCTTGGGCACGGCGGTATTCATATCGGTGGTACCGATTTTGATAAATATCTGAGTCTAGCGAAATTCATGCCTTTGCTTGGCTTGGGTGGTCAGCTCGGTAATGGCATCGCCATGCCTTCCACCTATTACTTCAACCTAGCAACATGGCATACGATTAACCAAGTGTATACCCGCAAAGTTGCCAGTGAATTGCAAGACGTCTATCGCGAAATTGATCAAACCGATTTAAAAATTCGGGTAGAACGTTTGTTGCATTTGATCGATCAACGTGACGGGCATTGGCTGGCGATGCAGGCCGAATCTGCCAAGATTGCTTTGTCCACACAAGAAAATCTCAGCGTACCGCTCAGTCGCCTGCGCAGCATGACCGACAGCACCGCTTGTCTATTGCAATTAAGTGAAAACGAATTTCACCTCGCCATCCAGCCCTTGCTTGATCAAATCCAAACCTCGATCGCGCAAGTGGTGAGTGATGCAGGCATTCAAACCAGTGAAATTGATACGATTTTTTTTACGGGCGGCTCCAGTGGTGTACGCGGGCTGCGGCAAGGGATTGCAACCCTAGCACCGAACGCCAAAGTCGTCGAAGGCGACTTGTTTGGCAGTATCGGCGCAGGTTTAGGCTTAGATGCAGCGCGCCGTTTTGCTTAGATTGTTTAAACCTTGTAGCGATACATTAACTAATTTACTTTTGCACATGCTCTGCGCGGTGTTCATGCTCAGCTCTGTGCCCGCGCCATTCGCGTATGCCTTGAAAACGCGCCATCATGTGGTGAATATCCTCATCCATGATTTTTTGCTGTTCAGGTGTCAGCACGGCGTACAAAGATTTTAAAGCGGCCAGATGGCTTTGCATTTTCGCTTCATGCTCTTTCAAGCGATCCAGCATTTTTTCCAATCGGGCTGGCGCATTCAAACCTTCAAAGGCTTTACGATCAAATGGCATTGGCATAGCTGTCGGCGTCACGCTATCGACAAAGCTTTTCCAAGCTGGCTCTTGAGCGCTACTTAATTTCAGCTTATCGTGCAACGCAGCTTGATGTTTCTCGATACGCTCCTTGAACTTGGCCGCAAATTTTTCCCGATCTGCTGCGCTAGGTGGCTGCCGGTGATGTGCTGCGGCGCCAGCGGGAGCGTCAGGGGCAGCAGCACCTTGTGCTTGCACCGATACAGCAACGACCAAAGCGACTAGCCCCAGAGAAACTTGATGTTTTAAGGTGTTCATGATTATCCTCACTAATAGATGTTGAATTTCAGTGTGCGCGCATTACACATAAAATGCATGTCAAGACCTTATTACTTTGTATCGCTTTGTAACTTATAGGACTTACGCAAAACAGACGTTGGCGTTGTTGCTTCGCCTTGCCGTACCTATTTGTACTGTCTGCGGCTTCGCGCCTAGCCAACGCAATTTTGCGTAAGTCCTAACTTATCTAAATCGCACAGTGTATAAGAAATGGCTGAAATAAATTGTCCTAACTAGGCGCACTGCTCAGCCTAGTTATTGCTCTACAGAATAGCTTGGGCAGATTTAGGTAAATTTGTGCGGGTTCGCGCAGGTATGACGAGACGCAGATTCGCGTCTCGTTATCTGACTCACCTACCACGTGGGCAAAAATACTTTGCTATGATGATTCAATCAATACAAATCGATACAAACCGGGTGACAGAATGGCGCGCAAACCCTCGATAATAAGCACTATGGAAACCCTGAATACAATTTTGATCGTTGACGATGATCGCGATATTCGCCAACTTTTGGCAGATTATCTGAATACCAATGGTTACACCACATTAATGGCGGCAGATGGGCCGGCGATGTGGTCGATGCTGGATCAAGAACAGATTGATCTGATCGTGCTGGATCTGAATTTACCCGGCGACGATGGCCTGTCGTTATGTCGTAAATTGCGCTCACAATCAAGCATGCCAGTCATCATGCTAACGGCGCGCAATGAACCTTTAGATCGCATTCTTGGTTTAGAAATGGGTGCCGATGATTACTTGCCGAAACCCTTTGAGCCACGCGAATTACTGGCACGGATCCGCAGCGTCATGCGGCGCACGCAGGCAGCAACCCATCTGGATATAGAGCACCATACCCAAAAATTAAAATTTGCCAACTGGACACTCGATCTCACTGCGCGCCACTTACTCGATCAAGATGGCGTGGTAACCGCCTTATCCGGCGCGGAATTTCGGTTGCTGATGATTTTTTTAGAGCAACCAAACCGAGTATTAACGCGCGACCAACTACTTAACATCACCCATGGCCGCGACGCCGATCCGTTTGACCGCTCGATTGATATTCAAATCAGCCGCCTGCGCCAAAAATTAAAAGAAGATGCGCGCACTCCGCAAATCATTAAAACTGTACGCAATGGAGGGTATGTGCTGGCGGTGCACGTCACCAGGGAAATCAAGTGAAGCTATTTGCTTCCATGTCGGGGCGCATCTTCGCCATTTTATTGTGCGGCATCATCGGCTCCACAGTATTAACATGGTGGCTAAGTGTAGGCGAACGGCAGCGCACCCTCACCCAGTTTCGTGATACGCATGCGATTGATCGTGCCGAGCAATTGGTATTATCTGTCGATGCGCTACCGGCGGCCAGCCGCGAAGCATTTTTACGCACGCTGCCGCGCATCGGCTTGCGCGCGAATGTCAGCAAGCGCCTCAACGCCAGAAAAATTGCTGATTCGGCCTATGCCACCTCGCTCAGTGAACGTCTTGGTTCCAGCTTCAAGGTTTTTTCATTGGAACAGGATTTGGATGATTGCCCCAAACCACCTTTTGAACGTTATGTGAGTCGCCCAAGCTGCGAATTAATTGGGGTTGAACTGCATGATGGTATTAATTTACGACTACAAGTCTTTGGCCAAAATAATCAGGCAGCGCCACCAGTGCGCCCCGATTTTTTGTTTGATCTACTGCTATTTTTAATCAGTATCGCTGCGCTCGCGCTGATCGTCTCGCGCATGACGATGCGCCCATTAAAAATTCTGGCGCAAGCCGCCACCGACCTCGGCCAAGACATCAATCGCCCCGCCTTAAAAGAGCAAGGCACCAGTGAAATTTTACAAGCGACTCGTGCTTTCAATGCGATGCAAAGCCGGATACGCCAACATATACAACAGCGCACCCACATGCTGGCCGCCATCACACACGACTTGCAGACACCATTAACACGGCTACGCTTGCGGCTAGAAAAAGTGGGCGACACCGAGTTACGCGAAAAATTGATTGGCGATTTATCGACCATGCAAATGATGGTCAAAGAAGGATTAGACCTAGCACGCAGTATGGATAGCAACGAAGCGTTTCAACCACTTGATCTATCTTCTCTACTCGATAGCGTGTGCTTCGATGCCAGTGATGCCGGGCAGGACGTGAGTTATGAAAGGCAATCCGGTTTCACCGTCATGGCGCGCCCGCAATCACTCAGACGCGCACTGAATAATCTGATCGATAACGCGGTGAAATACGGGCACTACGCCAAACTACGCATGGAAAAATCTAAAGATCCAAACAAACGCGAAGTTTGTATCTATATTCGGGATGGTGGCCCCGGCATTCCTGCCGATCAATTGAGTAAGGTATTTGAACCCTTTTATCGCCTAGAAACCTCGCGCTCACGCGATACGGGTGGCACCGGTCTTGGCCTAACTATTGCCCAGCATATTGCGCAACAACATGGTGGCCATTTACAACTCAGTAACCTCGCAGAAGGTGGGTTGGAAATCTGTTTTTGTTTGCCGCTGAAATAGTGCTGCGATACCGAGTTGCCGCTAAGGTGCCTGCAATTCAATCGGCACGATGTAGGAGTAACTCTTCTGATCAAACACCAGTTTCCAGCGTTGCTCTGGGAATTCTGCCCCATTCATCATGCCTTTACCGGTCACGACAAATGCCACCAGCGTATCGTCGGTGACAGGTTCTGTACGGTACACCCATTTGGCGTTATTACAGCGCGGGAATTCTTCTTCATTCTCTTCTTCTGCTTCGTCACCATCGTTATCTTCTTTTCCTGATATTGCAGCCGCGCTGGCGGCCTTCCCATCTTTTTGCAAGGGTGAATTCTCTTCATCGTACCAAGCTTGATAACGGCGATTGGCCTCTTCGCAGGAAACGCCCGGGTTGCGTTGCAAAGAACTATTAAAGGTGGCCAACAAAGCAATTTGCTGACCGTGTGCGGCAAACACTTTGTTGCGCACCACCACATCGGATTGATCAGGATTAAGACCATCCTGCACTTTCAAAACCCAGCCCCACAACTTACCGCTCAGGGCTTCAAAACGAATATTTTCGGGGGTCAGAGCGATATCACCATCGTAGTTGTAGGGGGTGCTGGTTTCTATTAAGCTGCCATCATTGCTGGCCTCATCAGCGCGCACGATATGCATGCCATAAATTGCACCCGGCGCACCATCCAACGCGGCACCGCTGGCAACAAAATACAGCTCGTCACCGAACGGCCCATCTTGCGGCTTGGCCTGCTGCACCACCCGCATCAGATAAGTGCGATTGCCTTCTCCCACATACAACCAGCCCTTGTGACTTTCAGAATATTTCCCATAGTTGCGCGCCATAACGGTATCAATCGCCTGTGCTGCATCAATCGATACCTTCACCACTTTGGAAGACTTAGTGACGTAGCTGTACGCCAGCAAGAGGAAAAAAAGTACCCCGCACAGTGCAAAAAAATAGAGAGGGATTTTGATCCACAGTTTTCTATGGCTCGGCGCTTTTACTATCGCCTTATTTTCATTGCCGACATGCTGGCCTAAAGCCTCGCCATTTGGTGTTGTTTCCTGTTCTGGTGGTGTGTTCATCATGTGTTGAATTCACTTAAAGAGACCTCTGCACAACCTACTGCGCGACCAAAGTTTGTGTTTGCGATGCTCGCTGACCAGTCGACTAGGTGCGCTTCTCAACGCAAACTTTGGCCGCTCGCTATAGTTGTGCAGAGGTCACTTAAACCTAGAAACGGCAGTTGACCGCTAAAATGGACCAATAAAACCATCAAACAAGCAATACTGACACAATCTGCCCAATGAATAACTCTGCTGAGATAGCGTAAAACCGCCGCACGCCCAACCGAGCAGCAAGACATAACACAAAAAATAAGCGGGGTTACACGAGCTTACAACATACTCCTCATTTTTTATAAAAAATATGCTCATTCCCGCTTATTAATAAAGCTTCTTTAAAAAATACTAGGCACAGTATAATAAATCATCCATCACCAGAATGCCGACTGATGAACAAGTACCGTCACTGATTATTTCAGATCAGTTTGCTTGACGATGATCTTTGACACCAAACCATATTCCACCGCCTCTTCCGCCGTCATCCAGAAATCACGGTCGATATCGAGCAAGACTTTTTCTAAGGGCTGGCCAGATTCGCGCGCAATCAACGCCGCAATGCGGTGGCGGATTTTGACAATCTCACGCGCCTGAATCGCAATGTCGGTGGCCTGACCACCAAAGCCGCCACTTGGTTGGTGAATCAAAAAACGGGTATTGGCCAAACAAAAGCGGCGCTCTTTAGGTGCTGCCAGAAAAATACTCACCGCAGCGCTACCAACCCAGCCGGTGCCAACCATGTTGACTGGTGCATCGATGAATTTCACCATATCGTGAATCACATCGCCGGATTCGACATGACCGCCAGGTGAAGACACCAGCATCGTGATCGGCTCTTGCGCAGCGGCTGCCAGCGCGATCAGTTTGTTACTGACCTCCGCCGCCATCTTGTCGTTCACCGTACCAAACACCAGCACGGTGCGTGATTTGAAGGTCTTTTCTTCCAGAAAATTATTACGGGGTAATTCGTTGCTTTCTTTTTCGTCTGCCATAAACACTTTCGTTATTGTTAGGGAAGCTTTGATTAAGTTAAGTAGAAGCATCAGGGCGATGCATTGATGCGGAATTATAAGCTGGATTCATGCGCTACTTGTACCATCGCTGGTGTCATCATTTAGATCATCACGCGATCACCACCGTCATCATGCTAATCGAGCCGAGTTCGATCCCATCGGCAGCGATCTCGACTGTATCACCTTCCTGTTTTGCACCAAGCACATACAACAGCGGCAAGAAATGTTCCGAAGTCGGCACCGAGAGTACCGCATCTTGTCCAAACGCTTGGTAGTTCACCACTTGCGCAAAGTCACCAGACACAATCGCCGCCCGCATGTGCGCATTGAACCGCAGCGCCCAATCAAAACCAGCCGATTGAAAATCCATGCGCCGCAAATTGTGTACGACATTACCACTTCCAACTAACATGATGCCCTGCTCGCGCAATTTGGCCAGCTTTTGCCCCAAAGCAAAATGGTAGGCTGGTGCTTGCGTCATATCCAAACTCAGTTGCAATACAGGAATATCGGCGGCCGGATAAGTCTTGATCAAGACCGACCAAGTGCCATGATCCAAACCCCAATCCTGATCCAGATGCACCGGCAAAGGCTGCAACATCGCCGCAATCTCTGCCGCCAAGGCTGGGTCGCCCGGCGCTGGATACTGCACGTCAAACAAGGCTTGCGGAAAGCCACCAAAGTCGTGGATGGTTTTCGGATGTGCCATTGCCGTGATCCCGGTGCCACGCGTCGTCCAGTGGGCGGATACCACCAAAATCGCTTTCGGGCGAGCAAACCGGGTCGCGAAACTTTGCCACACGCGGGTATAGGCATTCTCTTCAAGCGCGTTCATCGGGCTGCCATGGGCGTAAAACACGGCGGGCATTTTCTGACTATTTGGCATTCCAGCTCCATACAAAAACGAAATTGATAAATAATCCTAGAAACGGCAGTTGACCGCTAAAATTGACTAATAAGATCTTGTTTTTAATCATCAATTTCGTGTTCTAAACGTT
>OFRM01000764.1_pt1 | contig 12351 bp, 8 predicted proteins | sample 1543101 | NCBI WGS metagenome assembly OFRM01 (sample SAMN07774223, study PRJEB24372) | wastewater metagenome | isolation source: Exp Tend VB 0WW | collected 2016-02
TAGACATAGTTGAGCGAATTATGCCCATGAAACCGATGCGTCTTGCCAATCATAGCCCTAGTATAACGGAACTAGTTCTCTGTGCCGACTAGTGGCCAAAGAATCCACGCCCAGCTTTGTCGGGAACCATAGAAACCGTCACGCCGCCACTAGTAAATGCATCGATTACCTCAGGGTCTTTCACCGACCCACTCGAAGTCAATACCGCACTAATGCCCGCGTCAACCAACACTTGTGGACCGTCTGCATATGGGAAAAAACTGTCACTGTATGCAACGGCACCATGGACATCATTATCTCTATCAGCAGCCCTAGTCAGGGCTAGTTTCGCGGCACCAACACGGTCCTGCTGCCCTACGCCGTTACCGAGCAGCTTGCCATCTTTAACAATGGTGATAGTATTGCTATTGCTCGTAGACCCGACTGCCCAGGCAAGAATCATATCTTCTTTTTGTTGATTAGTTGTTTCACCGTAGTGTTGCATGTTCTCTGCACTAAGATCTTGAACAAATGTATAGTTCGGTTGGACGAGAGCCCCGCCACCGCGAACTGGCCGTACACGTGGCGCATGGTCCAGGGACGCCTCACTAAGTTCGCCCAGCGCAGGATTCACCACCACACGTAATTTGGCTCGAGACAATATTTCTACCGCTTCTTCTGACGCACCCGCAGCTACGACACCGTCTAGCATACGATTCGGGTCTTCCTGAGCAATATTGTGACGCATTAGTACGGTGGCCGTTTCCTCGTCTATGATGCCATTCAGCATAACAACACCGCCATAAATGGCGAGTTCGTCACCTTCAAGCATTTTCTGCACAGCCTCAACTTGTGTTTCTGCAACCCCAGCACCACATGCATTCCCGTGCTTTACGCCCACGGCTATAGCCGGAACGCTTCCAAAATTACGCTCAAATCCAGCCGCAACGTGGGTAACGGTTTGAGTCAAACGATCGATATCTGTTTCGTTGACAAAACTCAGTTCCCATCCCTTCACATGCACAAACTGATCTAGACCGAGAGGGTCAGGGTCCACTCTACTATCTGCATAAAACGCTGCTGGGGCCTGCTGCGGATTTTCCCCATATTTCGTTGGTGCATGTTTACGTGCGACAAGCGCAACTACGTCCTCACCATTACGCCACGCAGCTTCGATAGCTCGATAACGTGCAACTTCATATGACGCGTCTGCAGCAAGCTGATGCAAAAAGGCTTCTTCGTCTGGCTTGCCTGCAGCCAACCAATCAAGTACCAATTGACGCTGCTCTGCAACCGACAGTACGATGCGGTCACCTTTTGCTGCTTCAGTAAGGAGTGTCGGGCCGCCAACATCAATCTTTTCAATGATTTCTTGACGAGACAGACTAGGGTCAGCGATTGCCTGCTCAAGTGGGTACATATCAACACATACCAAATCAATAAGCGGGATTCTCATGTCTCGCATCTCAGCCATATCATCTTTGCTGTTTTTGTTAGCAAGAATTCCTGCAGAGATTTCACGAGACAGTGTCACCACACGATGCCCAAGTATTGCGTCACCGCCCGTCAAGATATTAGTTTCCTGGACGGGTACACCAGCTTCACGAATTGCTTTTGCTGTACCTCCCGAGGAATAAACATTGAATCCCTCGTCAACCAAGCCGCCAGCAAACTCCGCAATACCTGTCTTGTCATACACTGTCAAAAGTGCGTTCGGGCCATTGAATTCAAAACCTGTTCCTAAATCTGATCCGCCCATAACTCAATCCTCCTTATTGCTTTGCTAATTGTTCTGAATATCCGGTGTATGTGGCAGGCGTAAGCGCCAATAATCGTTCGCGTGCATCTTCAGGCAATCCGTCGATGCTCATAACTAATTTTGCATAGCTGTCAGCGGTCAGTGGCCTGCCACGTGTTGCCTCCTTGAGCAAATCATATGCGCTTGGTACGTCGTAGCGACGTGCCACAGACTGTACAGCCTCAGACAGTACAGACCAATTATCATCTAGCTCAGCTGCTGCGTTTTCTGCATTTACGTGAGCGCGGCTAAACCCTGCCTTCATAGCCTTATAGCCAATCAGTGTGTGACCAAATGTCATACCTACCGCCCGTTGTGCCGATGAATCGCTCAGGTCTCGTTGTAGCCGTGAGTTCGGAAGCTTCTCTGCCAAGTGACCAAATAATGCGTTAGCTATGCCGAAGTTTGCCCATGCGTTTTCGAACTGGATCGGGTTTACTTTGTGTGGCATAGCTGATGACCCGACCTCGCCAGCGACCACTTGCTGCGTGAACAAGTCACGAGAAATGTAGTCCCACATATCTGTCGCTAGGTCGTGGAGCGTAGTATTCCCACGCATAAAAGCATGATATAACTCAGCGTTCCAGTCATGAGGATCAATCTGTGCTGTCACTACATTTGGTTCCAAACCAAGGCCTTCTTTAATAAATTCGTATGATACGGCCGGCCAGTCAACTTCTGGGTACGCAATAGCATGTGCTGCAAAACCACCCGTTGCACCATTAAGTTTACCCCTGACAACTACTCCGCCAATGTTAGCTGCATGCGTAGACAACCTATGTGCGTAGACATTCATTTCATGACCAACGGTAGTTGGTGTTGCAGGTTGGCCATGCGTACGCGCTAGGAGCGGAGTATCTGCATATTCCCCTGCCCGTTCGCCCAATATGCCCACGATGTTATCTAAGTGCGGGAGTAAGATACCACGCCCAGCGACATGCATTTTGGCATAAGCCAAGTTGTTGACGTCTTCAGAAGTCAAACCAAAGTGAATGAGTTCCAACTTACTAGCCAGGTCAGGGTCGTCGGCTAGCTTTTCACGCATCCAATATTCAACAGCCTTAACATCATGATTCGTCTCGCGCTCAATATCTTTTACGCGCAGACTATCGTGCAGCTCAAAGTTTTTGCCCAAATCTTTGATTGCATCTAGTGCACGGTCGCCAAATGCTGGAACGTCTGGGAGCACTCCGCTCCCAAGCACTGCTAACCAGCCTGCCTCTACCTCAACGCGATGTTTGATAAGTCCGTGCTCAGAAAATACACTCTCTAGCCCATCTACTTTAGACGCATACCGTCCATCCACGGGCGAAATTGCTATAAGTTGTTGTTCTACTCGGGCATCACGTAGTTCTGTCATGTGCTTACTCCTACCTATTCCTTAATACTGCTGTGCTATGTCTGACTGAACAGCTGCCCGACGTAGATATTCTGGGCCGCCCAACTCTGATAATAGTGCGTCTTTTGTAACCACGGCCGCAGCCATATCCGCTCGGAATTGGTCATATGCTTCCCCCAATTCTGGGTCGCCAAGTGCTAGTATACGAACTGCCTCTAGACCTGCGTTTACTGCAGCAGGTTTGCCTTTGCCCATAGTTGCAAGTGGCGCGCCTTCGGGCATACGAATCATTGATCCGAGTGCTGCATTAGTTGGGTCGGGTGAGCTCTCGATTGCGACGCCAAGAACTGGCAATCTTGTTTCGGATGCAACCATACCCGGCAGATGAGCTGATCCGCCAGCACCAGCAATAATCACCTGAAGCCCTCGATTCACAGCTTCCCTGCCATACTTAGCCATTTTATCTGGCGTACGGTGGGCTGAAATCACACGAGATTCTACCGGCACGCCAAACTTCACCAACGTAAGTTCAGCGTGAACCATGACATCTAGGTCAGAATCTGACCCCATAATAATCCCTACTTTAGGCCTTTCTTTACTCATACAATGAGTTCCTTTCTTGCTTGTTCCGCTATTATTCTTGCCTCACTCATTGAGTCACTTAACACCGTAATGTGTCCAATCTTACGATTTGGACGGGATGATTTACCATAAAAATGCGGGTGTGTATCTGGTAGCGCCAGGACTTTATCGAGCCCCTCACGATCTAGGTCTTCTGAGCGCGTACCCAAAATATTTATCATAACGGCTGATGGTGAACGCTGCTCAGTTGAGCCCAATGGCATACCAGTAACTGCGCGAACGTGCTGCTCAAATTGTGATGTCACGTTCGCTTCGATTGTGTGGTGCCCGGAGTTATGAACGCGTGGTGCGATTTCGTTTACAACTAGATTGTCGCCTACTACGAACATTTCAATCGCAAATACGCCCGCTCCTTCAAGCAAGCGAAGTGTTTCATATCCAATCTCTTGGGCGTATTGGTGAGTGCGATCCGACACATCCGCCGGTGACATGGCAATGTGGCAAATGCTGTCTTTGTGTACCGTTTCAACCAATGGGTACACTGCTATGTTGCCCTGTTGGTCACGCGCCGCAATGATTGCCACTTCTTTATCAAACGGTACTGTTTTCTCTGCATAGAGCTCGTCGGGAGCGCCCAGACCGGGTATGCGGTGGTCCCGCAATGAATTCACAAACAAGTTACCTCTGCCGTCGAAGCCACCTCTACGTGTCTTCACGACATACGAGCCGTCGGCAACGAAGTGACCAGCAACATCATCTAGCCCATACGACTGTGCGACCGGAATCTGTGCTGCCATAAGCATTCGTTTTTGAGCAAGCTTGTCCTGAATCACTCGCAAAGTCGCAGGGTTTGGCTCAACCCTAAACCCATCTATCGCAAGCTGTTCCAAAAATGCTGCGGGGATATGCTCAATCTCCCATGTTAGAACGTCTGAAGCTTCTGCAAGCTCCACGATTGCTTCTTTGTCGCTAAGTGGCGCAACAATTTGCTGCGCACCAACCTGCGCTGCCGGGCAGTCTTCCACGGGGTCTACAACAATCACCTCAAACCCCAGTGGCTTTGCCGCCTCCGTAAGCATGCGACCAAGCTGGCCACCGCCGATTACCCCCACGGTTTCAATCATGCCCGTATTGTGCGGGAGCCGTTTGGCCCTTGCAAGCATAAGCGGCTTAATTGCAGAGTAGTTTTTACCACACATTCTATTTCTGTTTCAGCCCAGGAGACTTAAGATGACAAAATTGAGTAGTTATGGTAAAGTATGCCCTATGGACACTGACCCAAACATATCCCGTCGTCGTGCACTGGCTATTATTGGCGGTGCAACCGGAGGCTTGTTGCTCGCGGCCTGTGGCGGCAAATCTTCCACAGAAAAAGGGCCAACGACCACAACAAGATTGGTTGGGCAAACTCCTCCTGCGACTTCGCCCGAGGCAGAAGCCCCGATGACCGAGCTCAATCTTGAAAAATACGCTGAGACATTCCGCGGATATGCACAAGAAGTCGAGAAACGATACGGAATTGACCAAAACGTTGTGCTTGCGCAATCATTCGTGGAGTCAACAGGCGGCACAAGTGAATTAGCCGTACAAGCCAATGCGTTCTTTGGCATCAAAGCCAAAGAAGACTGGAGCGGCAAAGTTTACCCCCAATGGACTCCAGAAGAAATCACAGCAGAGCAGTTTGACAACGGTTTCTATGAAGAACAAAAACTCATAGAACATTTAGACAACGGCAATGTACTGGTGAGCACTCCACAACCATTCCGCCAATATGACACTGTACTCGATAGCTTCTTGGACTATGGTGATCGCATCACAAACTCAGGCTACTACGATGAGGGTGTTGCAGTACGCGACAATCCCATCGCCTACATTGACGCTATTGCTCCAATATACGGAACCGATTCAGACTATGCGGCCAAGGTGACTGCACGCTATCAAGATATTATCGCACTCCGCTAAAATAACACTCTAAGCCATTTCGTGCGCGAACTCAGAAAGTTTCGCACGGAACATATCCATAGCACCTTCAAAGAAGTCTGGCTTGCCTTCTGTTCCCACACCAAGTCGATCATTTATTTCACGATGTCCGACGACAATCTCCTTGAGGTCACCAGTTGCGTCTTTACCATATATATCCGTAACGACGTAATATGCCAAATACATTGCGTTAGTTAGCTGCTCGGTCGTAACGCTTCCTTGTGCACGAGTCATATCAGTGACTAGCTCTACACCCGTAGCTTTATCATTTACTTCGTACGCGTGACTACAAGCAATCTTAGGGTTAGTTACCAGCTGGTATGTCTCGCTCTCCTGGTTGATAGACCACTGGACTGAAAGGCGGTTGTTTTTGATTGAGTTTGTAAGGCGTTCCATTCCTGTGACCCCGGGTTCAACTCCTTGGGCAGTATGATGAATAATAAAGTACTGCGGATCGTCCAGAATACCCTTCTCGGTCCATACAGTACCAGCTTCTTCGAAAACGCTGACGTAGGTTTTTGCGTCTATAGTCTTCAGCCATGCGTCGTAACCCTCACGAGTTAGCACAATCTCTTCTATGCGCTCGATGCTGATGTTCTGTTCAAGTTTGTCGGTTTGATCCGTGCGAACAATCTCACCGGTCCAAGTACGCTGCTTAATTAAATCTTCGGGAGTTACACCATCGCCGTCACCCGGATCTTTAGGGGTGGGGTCTTTGGGATGCTTCGGGGCTATCGTGGTTGTAGTTGTTGGCTGTGCCGTCGTCGTGGTCGTATCAAGCGACTCTGTACTCGCCACAAGTACGTGCCCATACTCTAGGTGAGCTGGGTCAGGCTTGTTGCGACCAATAAGTGTTGAGAGCCCGGTGCCAAGCTCCTTAGCGATACCAAAGTAGGTGGTTGGACCGTCTTCTGTGCGCTCAAGAACATATACCCGCTCGCGATCAGCCAAGCTCGGCATTTGCTGGGCCGGAAGATAAAGCCAGTCCTCAAGACCATCATGCTTTGGGTCCTGCTCTCGGCCAGCGTTGACCGCCTCGATAGACTCTACACTAAAGCCCCATAGAGCGGCGATTTCTGCTGTTGTTTTGCCATCTTTTTTGATAGCAACAGGCTCTGATATTGGGATATATAGCACCTGACCAACATTAATATCACCGTCTTCATTCAATTCGTTAGCAGCGGTTAATGCCTTGTGAGCTATATCACTCGTTTGCTCTTCTGTGGTTTTGCCATTAACTGGGCTGCTGTAATACCGGCTAGCGAGCTGATCTACTGTTTCACCGCTTTTGACGGTATGTACAAGTGTAAACACAGGTGCGACTCTTCGTAGCTGATTTACTGTTGATTCTTCATGCTCGGTCGGGTCGGCATCTCCGAACTCAACAGCATGGTCCCTGATTTTGACTTCCGGGTTGAATGGCTTACTACCCGTATTTGGCTCATATGTTGGCTCTGCCTGAGCTAAGCCATCACTGTCATCATTGCCAAGCATGCGGTTGCCAATTAACAAAGCTGCGCCAGCGCCAAGAACACCTAGAAGTAATGCGCGTCGGCTAATTCTAGGCATATGGGGCTGGTCGAAGAATTCATCGCCGGGTGACGATGAGGGCAACTCATGAGGGCTTCGACTTGTTGACGAATCGACGGACATAATGACTAAAATAATAGCATAGTTTAGTATAAAAAGCAAGGGTTGGGTTAAGGGTGGATGATATCAAGAAGCTGTTGGCGTAACTCCTTGGGTGCTGTACCCAAAAATCCCAAACCAAAGGCTCTCTGTGAGAAAAACTCGTTAGCCACGGCAACAATCTGTTCGCGGGTCACTGCTTTAATGCGCTCTGGCGTCCCATAGTAATCGTCAATCACATCCTCAAAGAAATATCGGCCAGTATAGCCTGCCGAGACGCCCCCAACCGTTTGACCACTCCGTTGGAATCTGCCCAACGTGTACTGCTGTGCAGCGGCGATGTCTGCATGGGTTATCTCTCCATCACGTACTGCGTTGATTTCTTTGGCAATAATTGTAAAGAGCGCCGGCGCATTTTCTGCAGTCACTTGGCTACCAAACCACCAGTTAGTAGCACATTTTGTCTGTAAATAATTGCTGCTCATCCCATATACAAGCCCCTGCTCACGGGCTTCGCCCAAAATACGTGAGTGCAGGGTTTCGGTGAGCATCGTGTTAACCAAACCGAGGGCATCTGCCTCATCTTCGTTCAGCCGTCGCGGTATGAATGTGTCGAAATAGAAATGAATATTGTCGACGGTCCTGTTCTGGATATAGAGTGGTTCCGCTAGACCCTTTGGCTTTTCGTCAGGGAGTGCAATTCGACCCCTACCCTTCGGTAATGTCATAGATTCCAGCATGTCCACGATGTTCTGACGACGAGATTCAGTGAGCTTACCCGCAATAACAAACCGCATATTGTTCGTGAAGTGAGTTTTGAGGTAGTGCTCGCGTATATCTTCGACTGTAACATTGCGCATAAGCTTGAGTCGTTCTTGGTCTGTACGAATCTGGTAGCCATAAGCCTCACGCAATGCCAAACTCAGATGACGGAAGTGGTTGTTGGCACGCCCGGTCATTTCCTCACGGACGTTGCCATACTCCGCCTTGAATTCGTCCGCCAAGAATAACGGCTTGCTGATTGCAGCCAGTAATAGGTCGGTGATACGCTGCCATTCAAAGTCCGCGCATTCTGCCTCATAGGTGATGTCATAGCTGCTGGTACTAGCATTGCTATAGGCACCGTTTTTCTCGAATTCCGCCTGAAATGCTCTAGCTTTAGGAATCCGCTCATTAGCGCCGAGGAGCAAGTGCTCCATGAGGTGAGCAGTCTCCCACTTCTCTGGTGGACATAAGAAGTCACCAGCCCGGAAATTGATGTCAAAACTCATTACCGTTGCCGCTGGGACATGTACGAACAGGCCTTTGGCTCCATTGTTGAGAGTAACTTCTGTGACGGTGTGCTTCATGTGGTAGTGCGGCTACTTCCGACGCTTTTTAGGCTTCTTGGCCTGTGATTTACGCTGCCGCTCCACCTTGCGCGCTTTTTTAATCTTGTCGTGCTTTTGCTTCTGCTCTGCAGTTGCCGTCTTAGCAGGGACAAAGTCAGTCTCTGTGAACTCGTCGGCATCAAGAATCTTATCGGCGTTCTCTACTGAGCGGCGTGCTGCGCGGGTCAGCTCTGTCTCAACTGCCTGGTCCTGATCAACCGGTTCTGCGTAATACAATGCCCGAACTACTTCGTGACGAAGTGTGATTTGCATTGCCTCGAACATTTGCTGGGATTGACGGCGATACTCAACAAGTGGGTCACGCTGACCAACACTCAACCAGTGGATACCCTCACGCAGGTGATCCATGTTTTCGAGGTGTTGCATCCAGAGGTTGTCGAGTACTTGCAGGTAAACGTCACGCTCAACTTGACGCATCATTTCTTTACCAAATGCTGCCTCACGAGCTTCATAAAGCTCGCGGGCTTCGCTAACTAGTAGCTTGCCGAACTGTGTTGCATCGGTGTCAAACAGTCGATCAAATATTGCATCATCAAATGGGAATGTTTCTGCAACAATCTGCTCGAAATCTTCGCTCAAAATCTCAGGTGAAGCAGCAAGTGCCTCTGCCTCTTGCTCGATGAATAGCTTGATGCGACCATAGATGTCTGTGTTGGTTAAAATCTCGCGGCGCATGATATATGTTGCCTTGCGGTGACGATTCATGACATCGTCGTATTGCACGACGTTTTTACGGGTATCGAAGTTAAATCCTTCTACTTTTTTCTGTGCACCCTCGAGCGACTTGCTGATTACACGGTTTTCGATTGGGGTTTCATCATCCACGCCAAGCCGATCCATGAGTCCAGCAATGCGTTCACCACCAAAAATACGCATAAGGTCGTCTTCGGTGCTCACGAAAAACTGCGTGACACCAGGGTCACCCTGACGACCAGCACGACCACGGAGCTGATTGTCGATACGACGTGATTCGTGACGTTCAGAACCGAGGACAAACAAACCGCCAAGCTCTTTGACGTCTTCATCGAGCACAATATCTGTACCACGACCAGCGATGTTCGTAGCCAAAGTAACAGCGCCGCGAGAGCCAGCCTTGGCGACAATTGTAGCTTCTTTTTCGTTATTTTTAGCGTTCAGAACCTCGTGTGGGACTTTTGCCTTAGTAAGTGCTTGGCTCAACGCTTCGTTCTTCTCAACAGATACTGTACCAATCAGCACGGGCTGGCCTTTGTGATGAAGCTTGGAGACTTCCTGGACAATCGCACGAAATTTGCCCTTTTCGCTACGGTAGATCCGGTCGGCTTTGTCGTCACGAACAATTTTTTTGTTCGCTGGGACGACGATTACATCGAGCTCATACACTTGGTGAAATTCTTCGCTCTCTGTTTCGGCCGTACCAGTCATACCCGCCAATTTGTCATACAGACGGAAGTAGTTCTGGAAGCTGATGGTTGCGAGTGTCATAGACTCCTGCTGAACCTCAACACTCTCTTTGGCCTCAATGGCTTGGTGCAGACCTTCGTTATAACGCCGGCCTTTGAGTAAACGACCAGTGAAGTCGTCCACGATTACAACTTCGCCATCGCTCGTTACAACATAGTCTTTATCTCGATGAAATAGCGCCTGAGCCTTGAGTGCCTGCTCAAGGTGGTAGATAGTTCGGACGTTTTCTGTGCCGTAAAGGCTATCCAGGCCAAGGATTTTCTCGACTTTATCGATACCTTCATCAGTCAATACGACTGACTTTTGCTTCTCGTCGACGTCGTAGTGATCGTCTTTTTTGAGTTGTCGCGTAACTTTGGCGAACTGTGCATACGCAGTACCGCTGGATACGCTTGGTGCGCTGATAATCAGTGGCGTGCGGGCTTCATCAATCAAAATGGAGTCAACTTCGTCCACAATAGCAAAATGGAGTTCACGTTGTCGCAGTTGCTCTGTCTCACGGACCATGTTGTCGCGAAGGTAATCAAATCCAAATTCATTGTTTGTGCCATAGGTGATATCAGCCGCGTAGGCTTCCTGCCGAGTACATGGACGTAGACGACGCATGCGTGGATCACTGTGATCTTTATTTACAAACTTTGAGTCATATACGAATGACTGGTCTGGAATAATAACACCGGTAGTTAGCCCTAAGAACTCATAGACCTGACCCATCCAACCAGCATCACGCTGTGCCAGATAATCGTTGACAGTTACGACATGGACACCCTTGCCGGTCAACGCATTAAGGTATACAGGAGCGGTCGCCATGAGCGTCTTACCCTCACCTGTTTTCATTTCTGCTACTTTGCCCTCATGTAAGACCATGCCACCAATAAGTTGCACATCAAAGTGGCGTTGCTTGACGCTTCGGAAGGCCGCTTCGCGAGCTACGGCAAATGCGTCAGGGAGGATTTTGTCCAATGATTCTTTTTTGAGACGTTTTTGGAGTACTTCTGTTTGTGCCTTGAGCTTGGCGTCTGTTAGCTTTTTGTACTTAGGCTCTAGCTGATTGACGTCTTTGACGCGTTTCGCCATACGTTTGAGTGTTTTAGCCTGTGGATCGCCAAGCGCCTTCTTAAATACCTTGTGCACGTGTTATAGACTCCCTCTGTCAGTTTTATACAGAAATTCAAGTGGTATTGTACCGCAAAACCACCGGTTGACGCCAGGGGTTTTTAGAGGAGCTACAACTCTACAACACTTCTCCTTGTGACGAGCTACAACTGGACATGCATGACTGATTACGGAAAACTTGTAAAAACAGATGTATTATGCTATAATGATAAGATAATGTCCGGTGTAAATTTAGGTACGAGACAGCCTATCACCCCTATGGAATGGCATGGGGCTGTTCCGCTATACGAACACCCGGCTATTTTGCATGCACCGGACGCTCGGTTGGGCAAGCTACCTAGGTTTATTCTAGATAACGCTGATGTTGTCCGTGAGACGTATGTAGACACCCAGGCTCGGCTGCAAGACATTATGGCTCAAGATGAAGCAGTCGCCGGGGCAACGGTGTTCGGCTCCACCACCAAGGGGTATGCCACCGAAAGAAGTGACCTGGATATGACGGTGTATGTTGATGCAGAAAAACTTGGACTGCAGCTGGTTAACCCATATTCTACAACTGAACCAATATTTGGCTACTGGTGGGCCTATGGGCCCAAAGAAACCATGCTACAACACGAGGAATTCTATGATAGTTGGATATCCAACCAGATAAACCCAAACCCAGAGACAAGTCCGTTACTAAAGCAGTCCGTCGAGGTGGTCCCTGTTAGCATGGCTCACATTGAACTAGTAGCGAGCATACAGGCCAAGCAAGCCAAAGCAGTTAATCTATACCAAGAATTGCGTGCTGAGCAACCCGATGACGACATCGAAGCCTTAGCCGATTGGTCAACGGTCCTAACAAATCAATCGGTACTCGCACGGATTCCTGGGCTGCCCGAAGCAATGAAAGCTGTTGAGCGAGAGTCAGAATATATGGATATTATTGCGGTGAAGAATTTTCTTGATACGGTAGCCAGTATTCGAGGGGACCGTATCTCAAAACTTCGTGCCTTTGTGTTTTGGGATTGCCGTTTTGACTCGCCGTTATGTAATCGGTTGTTCGGGCTGGCTATCACACCAGGTGTGGCACGATACCGCACGGCATTTCAGAT
>OFRM01000765.1_pt1 | contig 12345 bp, 23 predicted proteins | sample 1543101 | NCBI WGS metagenome assembly OFRM01 (sample SAMN07774223, study PRJEB24372) | wastewater metagenome | isolation source: Exp Tend VB 0WW | collected 2016-02
GGTTTTGCTTCGTGGTTGCTCATGTTTCTTCTCTCCCTTGTAGGTTGGTGGGCGCGGAGCCTGTCACCTTCACGTTATGCCCCTCGGTCGCCGTGGCGCCAGCGCCGACTTCTTCAATCCATTTCGCTGTCGCTTGCTTGTAGTCAGCGCGGTCTTTTTCGCTGAAATCCATTACATCCACCAGCATTCCAACCCGCGTCGGGTGGCGCATCTTGCGAAGGGCTTTTTGCTCAATCTGGCGCACCCTTTCGCGTGTCACGCCAAGCCGGCTGGCGCACTCATCAAGAAGGAGTTCATCCTCGAATCGCATCCGAATAACATCTTGCTCGCGCGGGGTGAGAGTTGAAACGACCTTTGACACCAGCGCCTTTGTTTGCTCTCGTTCAAATTCCGAGAAATCCGGCAAGTACGACTGCTGCTCCTGCGGAAGCAAAGCAACAACCTGCGCATGATCCATTTCCATCTCGCTAAAGTTTCGCTCAAGCGGGTATAGCTGCTCGTTGCTCCACAGGTCTTCCGGCAGCTTTCCGAGCACCTCACACAATCTAGCGGCGTCACGGTGTAGTGCGCCTTCGGACGTTAGCGGGCTGCTGGTCATGTTTACGAGGTCATTCACCCGCGCATAACCAAGCCCATTCGCAGCACACCATTTCCCGCCGGGTGTTCCGCCAGTGGCCTCGATGGCTTTCAGCAGTCGGTTGTTTCTGACCTTGATCGTTAAACGGTAGTCTTTCATCTTGTCCTCAAGTGCGGCATAACAACTCATTCCAGGGGACCGCCCGCGATAGGGCCGCGTGCGGCCCCTGAATTCGGGTCGTTGGGCATCACGTCAGTCATCGCCAAGTTCTTCGGCAATACGCGCAAACGTAACCATCTGATCCCGCGTGTATCCGAGCTTGTTGTCGTTAAGCGGCCCCCCGATGCAATAGATGTGCGACCGCGCTCGCCGCACGCGCTCCTTCAGTGCATCGAGATCGTCCTGCGTTTCAACCAGTTGCTTTGCCTGCCGCGCTATCAGTTCTATTTCTTCCACGTTCTTCTCCTTCGTTAAAGATGCCCAACCCATCCATCAACCCGGACGCAAGCGATGAGGCCGCTTGCGCCGGTTATGTCAGACGTTGGGGGTCAAGGCAGGCACTCCGGTTTAATCTGGCTTGTGCGGCGCAGGCTCTGGTAGTAGGCAACGCTTTCGCACTCAGCTACTACCTCGTTCCAGTCGTTGTACATCGTTGCCTTAGGGCCAGCAGGTAGCGCCTTCATGCACTCTTGGAAAATCTCGCGCCTCATGCACTGATCACGGTTCGACGGTTCTGCTTCCTTGCAACCACCCAACCCGGCAGTCAACAAGGACGCACCGGCAATCAGTCCTGCATAGCGTGTCAGTAGTTTCATCTTCAGCTCTCCTGTTTGGCACCGCTGGCCGGTGCGCCTGTTACTTCAGCGTTGTGCGTCAAAATCATGCCGCGTATTCCTGCTCCGCGATCTCGCAGAAAAACGAGCACGCCGGCAGCGCCTCGTTTCTGCGCGCCGGCCCTGGCGGGATGTCGCGCAGCGAGTACCGCTCTCCGGTTGCTCGGTTGCGAAACAGAAACGCGCCCTCGCCGATGGCTTCCTGCACTGCCGCAAGTTTCTCAAACTGCTCGGGGAAATCCTCGCGTATCGCTCGGAAATACCCCTCTCCGCCCTTCACGCATCCAATGCAGTTCGCGTTGTCGTAGCCCATGCGGTACATCAAAGGCAGTTCAATCCCAGCGCGCTCTATCATCGCTTTGCAGTCTTCCTTGCGCAGCCCTGCATCAACCAGCGGTGCTAGCACTGGCCTGTCCGGGTTCCTGTCGCGGAAATCCTCTAGCCGGTCTGCCTCTTCTGCTGTGTAGCCAAAAACCATCACGTCGCCAGGCTGTTTCCATGCGTCCATGAGTTTGCGCTTCAAAATCTTGGTGCAGTTGGCACCGTGGCGGCTTGCCATGAATCGCGTTTGCTCAAAAACCCGGATGATGCTTGCCCCGTATTTCTCGTCGCGCAGCACCGTGACCGTGCGGCCAAACCACTGTTCGCAGTCCGCTAAAAACCTCCGGTTGTCGGGATGTTCCTCGACCAGAAACGCATTCAAAATCTGCACGTCGCGTGTGTCTCCGTACTTCGCAAGCGCGAGCTTCGTCGCCACCGCCGAGGCCGCGCCGCACGAGAACTGGCAAACAATCCGGGGTTCCATCACTTCGCTCTTTTCGCCGTGTCGCCATCGCCGACTTCTGTGCCGTTGCCGCACAACTCGTCGGTCAACACGGACGCGCCAAAAGCGGCGCGCCGGTTACCCAGATCGTTAGCCGGCATGGTCATCACCGCATCGCCCCGCAGAGGTAGCCCGGCTCCGTGGCCGCTTCAAGCCACCGCCGAATGGTCGTCATCTTTCCGGTCGGCCGCTCGTCCTCGTCGTACTCGGCGCGCTCTGCGTCAAGCGCGGCGTCCGTCAGTTCACACGGGTAGCCGTCCTCTACTTGTTCTCCACTATCCCGCACATACAACGCTATCGCTTCCTCCGCGCTGTTCGCTGCGTAGGTGGTCGGCTCGTCATCCATGTCGTAGGCTTGCATCATTTCCCTTTCTGCCGGCTAACCCGGCATTCCAGCGGGAGCCTTCGCCGCAAGCGGCTCGGCCCCCTGAATTTGGACGTTATGCCTCATACCAGTTGCCCGCCGCACGCTTTGCAGCGATTGGAGAACAACTCCTCCTCGTCCGCCGTGTCGTCGCCGTTGCAGGTGCAATATGGCGACGGAACGCTACCATCGTTGTCGTCTTGCTCAACGTAACCATGCACTTCGTACCATCGAGGCCCAGGGCTGTCGGTGCATTGGGTAATCCGGCCAGTGTCTTCGTGCTGCCAAGTTTTCACGTCTTCCCTTTCCTCAACCATGATGCATAACCCTACGGTCAAGCGGACCGTTCGCAATAAGGCCGCTCACGGCCGCTTACCTACACGTTAGAAGGCAGTAGCCGCATCACGTCAATGTCAGCCTCCAGCGCCTCCCGCCATTTCGCCTTGCCAGCGTTCCAGTTGTCTTTCGGGTCTTCTCGGCCGCGAGCGTGTGCTGGCGTCCCAACTCTCCGAACATCCTTCTCGCCATGAATCAGAATCGCCGGGCAAAGCATTCCGTAGCTTCCGCCTTCGGCCGCCTCAACAGCATCGGCATGGGCGAGCACTTCGTCCAGTGTCGCGCCTCTCAGCCGCGTGAACGTATGGTTGTCGTGCATAAAATAAAACCTCACGCCATCCGCGTGTTTTGGGTCTGGTATGTACCGCACTCCGTTGATAATCACGCTCTCTCCCATGCCTTCTAACCCTCCATTCGAGCGGGAGCCTTCGGCGGCAAGCCGCCTTCGGCCCCCTCAATTACAGCGTTGGGGGCTTCCGGCAGTGGGTGCCAGAATTTTGGTTCGGCTAGACCGAGTTCGTACAGCCCGAGCCACCCAACCCACCGAGGCTTATCGAATCCATCTTCCTCTGATGGCCCCTTCCATGCCGCAGCAACTACCGTTTTAGACCCGTTGCAGCCAGTCACCAAGATCAGCGATCCGTCCTTTGGCGCTGTCTCAATGGGCAACCACGCTCCCAACCCGGCGCTCAACGCGGACGCTGCGCATGGCAGCCTCGGATCGTCTATCTGTTCTTCATGGTTCATGGCTTCGTTTTCCTTTCGTGGGGCGCAGCGCACGAAGGCCATCGCGTCCAGCACGGTGTCGTAGGCGTCAGGGTTATCGTGCTCGTCCAGGCGTCCCGACCCCTCAAGCGACTTCGACATTGAATGCAGGCGCTCGTATAGGTCGGTCGTGCGGTCGTGTCCGATACATCCGATCTTCTTCATGGCGGCACTCGCTTAAAGGTCAGGCACCAGATCCAGGGATTCGCCGCCCATGAGCCGGCGCCGTTTATTGAATCCCACAAGGCGCTATACCCAGCAGAAAACGGCCCGATTGATGGATGTGTAGGGTGCCGAAACGGCTCGCAGCCTACGGCTTCCGCGTCCGCCTCGCTGATGTCCTGCAGCCGCTCCACGCGAACGGCGACGATCTCCAACAGGATGCGCGAGGCCCAGCGCGGCATGTGGATTGGAGGAACGGTCGCGCCTCGCTTGCCTCGGTATGAGTGCAAGACCCCCCATGCGTCGCCGGCCTCTGGCGTGTTCTCGATCTCGCGGAACGCGCCGTCAGCAAGATAGACCACTCCATCCAGGCCGTAGGGTGGTTGCTCCAAGCCAAGCCGCTCAACAATCCCGAAGGCGTCGGTATCGGCCTCGCTGTCGGTGATTTCATGGGCTCGGCAGGTCTCTCGCACCCATAGTCTTAATCCTTGGTAGAACGGAGCAATGCGTACATTGCAGCCGGGGACATTCCAAGGCAACGAGCCGCATGTCGCTGAATGCATAGCTTCATCTTGAAGGCCCATCGCAGATGCTCGCGCTCCACGTCCGTCAACTTGGACATCGGGTGCTTCTCGCCCTTCATGCCGTGCCCGTGTGCTTCCCGGTCCGCCCAATTCTCTATTTGGGTTCCCCAAATGAGATTCGTCGGCTTGTTGTTCGCCCTTACTCCGTCCTTGTGCCTCGTCTGGAGCGTCAAAGGATCGGGCATTCCGTGAAACGCCATGCAGATCAACCGATGAACCGATTTCGTTACCTTTTTGTTTTCGTGGCACAACGAGACAGTCAAGTACCCCTTGCTTGTTACGCGCCCACGCAATGGATACCAATTCACTAAGACTTTTTTCCCGAAGCCTTTGTATTGTGTTCGCGAGTAGATATTGCCATCCGAGCCCGCCATGTAATCCGAGTTCGGCGATACGGGGATTGGTCGCAGTTCTACTTTCGAGGGAAGGAAAATCGAATCCATAAAGCGCTCCTGAGTTATAGGCAGCCGCTATACTATCACCAGTAATCCGGTAGATCAACTCAGGCTGCGGCTTCACGATCCGCCTGGTTTGCGTCTTGGTGCCGGCGAGCAGGGCGCGAATCATCGGCGCCGAGAACAGTATCGGCCTCTCGCGTGGCGCCGCGATCGGCTTGCGCAGGAACTCGGGGATCGCGTAGACGTCGTTCATGTTGGCTCCTTTGGGGCCGCGGCGCAGCACGTCGCAACAGCAACCACACCACCCTTATGCACATGCCGGCCAGCCAGTTCGTCGGCGCTCGGCAGGCCGTTGGCGACGGCAATCGCTTCACATCGCGCGCACAGGATTCGATCAGCGGGAGGGGCCGCCAGAAACGTGAGATTCTTCCCGTCAGAGGCCATCGACATTCCGCAAAAGTAATGGATTGCGACGTGCGGCCCTTTGCTGAGATTGTTGAACGTTACCCCGTTGCGCGGCCGGTGGATCAGGATGCCGCGCGAATTCTCGATAAATGGCGCGCAGCTTGCCCAAGGAAAACCGTGTTTGGCGTGAAATGCGGTGCGCTCAAGTGGCAACTTGGTTATCGGCTCGGTGCGATCGTAGCCGCTGGCAAGTCCATCGCTCATGTGTTTTGCTCCAGTAGTTTCATTCCGGCCTCGGTCACGCGCGCCTGGCTCCACGGAAACCCGGGCTGCGGATCCGGGTAGTCGATCAGGCCGTCAGTCATCAGGTCGGTCATGGTGTTGGCGATTCCCTTGTTGTCGCTGGCGTCCCATACGCTGAAACGCGGTGATTCCTTGAGTACGGCCAGCACCTTCAGCCGGTCGCGCTGGTCCTTCCGCTTCATGTCGCCGATCGCGCCGGAGAAGCTGCATACGATGATTCGAGGGCCTCCCCGGCGTGCGGTCATGATTACGGCGTCCCTTGCAGCAACATGAAGCCAGTTTCCGCCTTGATCTGGTCCAGCGCCGACTGCACAGCCGTCTTAAAAGCACGGTCCGGACGGATCAGTTCATACCAGAACGACACCTTGCCGCTGTTGTCGCGGTACTTGAGGCGGGCTTCGACCGGGTAGGCGTCGGTGCTGCCATCGAATACCGGCAGGGCCAGGGTGAAGCGCCTGAACACTTCCATGGCGGTCTTCGTGTCCTTGGTTTCGTCCTCGACGTACTCGAAGCGGACACCGCCGTTTTGCAGGTTGATGTGACTCTTCACCCGCTTGTCGGCGTTGGCCTCGAACGCGAGCGCCATGGCGAGAACGTCGGCGCCGCTCGGCGAACCATTGACCGATCGCACGTCGCCCTGGTTGTCTTCCAGCCAGGTGGCGAAGTTAGTTTGCGGCATCGCCTTCGTTGGGCCGTTATTCGACAGCCAGCGTTTCCACTCGACCGACAGGGCCGGCTCGAACGTGCAGCGATGGTCGCGCCACTTCGGGGCTTCGGCACCGTTGTCGTTCATCACCGCCAGCAGGACGCACTTCGATTGCTCGGCGTCGATCTCGGCATAGATCACGCATTCATCCAGGCTGCCGTGCTTCTTGGCATACTCGATGAAGCTGCCGGTCTGCGACACCGTGACGGTGGCGCGCTTGCGGGTCGGGAAGGGCAGGAACTTCTCGATGTCCTCGACTTCGCAGCCGGCCGGCAGGACGACGAACGGCACGCGGCCGTCCAGATCCATCAACGGAATCTGCGGGCCAGCCAGCATGGTGCCAGCGTCCAGAGCTTCCTTGATGCCGCTGATCATGGTTTCGTTTTCGTCGTCCATGATTACGCTCCCACCGTCTTGAGTTCGCGGGCCGGCTCGGCTGCAACCGTCTTGAGTTCCATCTTCATCTGGCGCGGATCGTCGGCCATGAGATTGCCTTCCGGTGTCGCCCAAAGCAGCGACTCGGGCGGCAGGCCCTTGGGTTTCTTGATCGACACGGACGCCTTGACGGCGAGCGCGCCGGCCGTGCTGGGCTTCACGTCGACCTTGAGGGTCAGCGATCCGGCTTTGTTGTTGGCGCCGATCGCCTTGATCAGTTCGGAGAACTGCTCCCCGGCATGATCGAGCAGCGAAACTAGGTCGCCGCTGTCGGTTTCTACGCGAACGTCGCGCAGGTTTTCGTGGATCAATTTGCTCATGCGTTTGCTCCTCGGTGGTAAGTGGTAAGCGGATCTCTTAGATCGCCTCGTACTGCGCGCACTGACTCGGCATCAGAGCCGGTGCGCCGGCGACGGAGGCGAGGTAGGTCAGGTAAAACAGCTTCTTGACCGGGCGTGGGAGTGGGAGGCCGCCTTCATAGCGGGATCCGCCGGACTGCGTGACGCCGAGATCATTCCAGAAGTCACGCTGATTCCGGTTGAGTTTCTTGCGCAGCTTGAGTGCGACGGCGCCGGTGATGCTTGGTGCTGCAACCTTCTTTGCCATGGTGATACCTCCTTGGTGGGTGGTTGGTCTTACTGGTCCAACTTGGTGAACTTGTGCTTGGCCTTGATCGCGCCCAGCGCCTTGCCGATCGACTCGGCTTTCTGGAGCCCGGCGAACTGGTCGGCCGTGACGCCGTGGTAGTGATAGGTGCCGCCGCTCTTGAACTTCACGGCCAGCGTGTCGCCCATGTGGCCGATGGATTCGATCTGGCTGGATTTCACGCCGGACATGGGGATGGTGGGGTGCTTGGGTTTCATGCGTTCCTCGCTTTCAGCATTTCGTCGGCCATCACATAGGCGAGTCTTGCCTTGTTGATATTTGGCATAACTGACTCTGCCGTGTCGGCAGCAAACATTCCCTGCATGGCCTTCGCTGCAAAGTAGTCGCGCACAGAGATACCGTCGGACAGGTATTGGTGCACCACTGTTTCCCCTGTCGCGTAGTTCTGTTCAACCTGCGTGCCAGTCGGGAACGCTGGCCCGCCGTCGTCTTTGGTGTTCATGCTCTGCCTTTCATGTGAGCGCGATGCTTCGCGCGGTTCTTGGTTTTGACTGCGGCGCGGCGTTCCCTGGCTTTGGTGCTGGGCGGTTTCTTGCTATAGCCGAAACGGATGATTCCGGTGTAGTGGCTCCCGCTCAGAATCTCCTTGCGGCTCGGGCGCATTGCTGGAGCGCGCATCGTCATCGGGGCTTTATCGGGTGACAGTCCGCCCGGCATTCCCCCGGCCATTCCAAGCAATCCGCCGAGGGCCAGAGCGATCATTCTTCCGTTTGTGGTCATGCTGCCTCCTTGCGCGCGTCAATGGATTCGTAGCGAAGCGGATCGAGGCCCGGTTCATCAACCGCCCCATCTTCACCACTTGCCCACTCGCTGCACGATTGCAGGCCGAACGTGTATTTCAGTGCATACGGAGCCGATTTATTCGGGGTCAGGCAGTAGGCTTGAACTTGCCCGCCACCCTCGCACTTGGCGATCATTTCGCTCCAATAGCGGCACCCCTTGCAGTTCTTGGTTTCGCCGAATGTCCTGTTCATGCTGCGGCCCTCCAGTCCTTCGCCCGAACGCGATCAAGGCGATCTATCAGGCTGGAAACGATGGGGATGAAGTCCGATTCGCGGTACATCTTCGCTGCCTTGACCGTCTCGACCGGATGGAACCCGAGCGAGGAAATGAAGTCGGCTGTTACCGTGAATCCGAGCCGGTCGCTGATCTCGCCCAGTCTGATCCGTGCGCCGTCGTCGAGTTTCTGGATCTGAATATCGGACGTGAATGGGCCGTCAATGGTAATCACGGGTTTCCCTGGCTGGGCCGCCCCCCCTGCCGTTTCATCAAGCCGGCCGCCATTGGATTCAGCCGGCGCCGGCAGGGGTGCGGGTTCGGTGCGTTTTCCGCGACTAGCCTCTGCCTCTGTGGCTATGCGTGCGGAAAACTCTTTTTCTGCCGCCAGGTTCTCTGCGGCGATTTTGTCGCGCGCCTCCTGCTCGGCCTTGGCCTTGGCCACCGCGAGCTTGTCCTGCATTTCTTTCCGCGCATCGGCAACGGCGGCGGCAACTCTCGGGCGCGGGTCGTTTTCCCAATCCGGCGCCATGCACTCAAACGCATTGATGGCCTTCTGGATGTACGGAACGCTGTCGAACTCAATCCGGCGCGCATTCGCCCAGAAGCCGGCGATAAGCGCGTCTTCGGCCTCCTGATCGGCTTTGACCTTCGCCGCGGCGCGCGCTTCTTCCTCGGCGCGAATCCGCTCGCGCTGTTCGGCCTCGCGCTTGGCCTCCTCGGCCTTGCGGTCGGCGATGCGGGTCTTGATCACTAGGGCTAGGTCGTCTGGCGCCTTCAGGCACAGAGCCGACCGATCGGCGAACAAAAAGGCGTAGTCGCCGGTTTCGTCCAGGCTGCCGATATTGATCTGGATCAAATCGGCGATCTCGTTGGCCTCGATCTTCTTCTGCGCGAGCAGTGTGCTGACGGCATCGCGCATGCTGGCGAGATTGCGCTTGCCCTTGATGGCAGCGGCGAAGTCGGCGGCAATCGGCGGCATCTGCACGGTGACGAGGCGCTTGTTCAGGCCGTTCATGTGCGCGGCCAGCGCGGTCTTGCCTTCCTGCACGATCTCGACCTTGATCGACTCCTTGCGCTTGGTGACCAGCTTATCCAACTCCAGCCGCTTGGCCCGCATGCTGGCCTTGATCTCGTCCAGCGCGCGGAACACGCGGTCGATGTCGGCGGCGTTCGCCTGGGCCTGCGACTTGACCAGATCAATTCGCTTCTCGCCGTCGTCGAGGAACTTCACCATGGCGTCGGCGTTGGCGAAATCGGTATCGGTCTGCAGGTCCGTGTTGATCCCGGCGATGCGCTCGGTAACGATCTCCTTCCATTGGACGAGGTTGCTGGCGGTGACGCTGCCGGTAATCTCGACCATCAGGGCCGGCAACTCGTTGATCGGCGCGGCGGTGGCGACGGGCGCGGCCTCAACGTGCTGGTAGGCGGCTAGGTCGATGTCAAACTGCCGCCACCCGGCAAGCAGGGCAAGGGCGCGCTCGTTGGTGCTGCGGTATTCCATGCTCACCATCTTCTCGCGCGTGCCGTCCGACACCATGAACAGGACGTAATCCAGCCCGCCGACGAGGATCTGCTGATCCATCTGCCACTTGTATTCCTCGGGCAGTTCGTCGGCTCGCACGGCCGCGGCAAGCGTTTCGTTCCACAGCTTGTGTTCGTACCCGATGCGGCCGTCGAACGTGAGGCCGTCAAAGCTCGCAGTCAGGTAACCGTCGTCCGATTCGCCACAGACAGGCGACAACCCGTCGCACAGAATGTCCTCGGCAATCTCGCGCGCGGCGGCTTCGCTGGCATGGCCGGCGTCGAATCGCTCCTGAGTGGCGGCGTCGACGTCCTCCTTGATGCCGGTTGCCATCTGCTTGAGTAGGTCGCTGCGCGTCTGGTACTTGCTGGCGCCCATGACGGCCGGCGCCTTCGATGCACTGCGGGATTGCAACCAGGCCGGCGAACCGGGGATCAGGCTGGGTATGGTTTTCATTTCTGCGCTTCCTCCATTTCACGTTTGCGGGCGGCCTCGATCTCGGCCGGCGACATCACGCCGAACTCGGACTGGTCCTCGGGCGCCAGAACTTCACCCTCAACCACTACCGGCGTCAGCGCCTTCACAGCGGCTTCCTGCTCGGCGGTAATTGGTGCCTTGGCGCGTAGCCATGCGATTAGGTCGGCGGCCGTCTTGGTGCCTGCCTTGACGGTCTGGCCGTGCTTTTCGATGGCCGCGGCGAATTTGTCGGCGGGCCATGTTTCTGGCACCTTCGGCTCCGGCTTGAATGTTTCACCTTCTGCGGTGATGTCCTTCTCGATCACGATGCGCTCAGCTTCGTCCGCATCGTAGATGCCGACATAACCGAAGGCTAGGCGGGCGCACTGGATCATGGCCTTGTGGCGCAACATGCGCTTCGGGTGCGACTGCCATGGCCCGACGTTGCGCTTGCACTCGCTCATGTACTCGGTTATAGCGATGTGGTGGCCGCGATCCTTGCGGAACATCCGGCAAGTGCAGGATTCGTCGTCCTGGTCGAACTCCATGCCGTCGAACTGCTCGTGCGTGTTGATGATCCGGCTCCAGCCATCAACGCCAACGACCGGGACAATCCCGTTGTTCTTGTCGGGGAAGGCGTAGATTTCCTTCGTGAATGGATTAAGTCCATATTGCTGCGCGACGATCAGAAGCGCCGTGAGTTGGGCGTCTGTAGCCGGACCTTTGAATGCCGTAGATTTAAGGATTGAAACAACATCAGTGCCGTTGCTTCCCATCTCGAAACGCTCGGCCAACTTGTTGCTTAGTGTCGCCAATGCAGTGCTCATGCCGCTATCCTCATTTCTGCGCGTTGTGCGCGTTTTGCTTCGCGCTGACACGTCCTACATACGCGCGATCCGTCTGTCTTTGAAAGATAGAACCCGCCAGTCTCGTAGTTGTGGCCTTTGGCGCAGTTCTCTCGCTTCCCCCATGGGTGCGCCCACCGCTCTCTGTTGAGCATGTCAGCGCGGTTATCGACCGGAGTTCCCTGGTAAAGGTGTTGAGGATTCACGCAGAGCCGGTTATCACAGCGATGGAGAATCCAGTTGTCGCCATCTATCACCCCGACCAGGCCCGCATACACAAACCTGTGCGCCGTCTGGTGAATACCTTTGTGCGTGAGTTGCCCATATCCGCGCGACGTTGCCCCGGTCCAGTTCCAGCATCCGTCAGCATCAATCTGAACGTGATTCGCAACGACCATCAGCGCGGTCATTTGCGCGTCACTGGCCGGCCCCTTGAAGGCGGTGGCCTTGAGGACGGCGACCAGTTCTTCGCCGCCGGCCGCGATGTCGAGGCGTTTGGCAAGTTGGGTGGTGAGTGAAACAAGGGCGGTACTCATGCTGTGATCTCCTGGGTGTTCGCGGCGGTGCCGCTGGTTGTGGTGTTCCAACAAAGACCCCATGCGCCAAGCTGCGGGCGCGGGACCGGGACAGGCTCATACGGATCCGGTTCGTTCAGATCCGCCTGGCTTTTGCGTTCAGGGCAAAGTGCGTCCTCGCCGGCGCCCAGGGCATACAAAATCGCATGCTTCCCTGGTGCGGGGATATAGGCTCCGATGTGGATCTCCTTGCTCTTGCGCATCTTGTCGCAGGCCGCCCATACGGCTTTTTGTTTGGCGCCGGCAGCGGTTGCCAGTTGGGCGACTGTTTGGTTTCCGTACACAAGCAGCATGGCGATGATCTTGTCGCGCAGCGGCGTCTTTCCCTTGATCGGCAGGCCGGTCCTGTCTTTTTTCGTTCCGGCGTTCCATGGGACGTTCCCCTTGGAAAAGGGCGTGCCGGCGGGCGCCTTCCCTGGCTTGAACAAGGTCTGGTTGGTCCGCTTCAAGCCAAGCACCTTGGCCCTGTAATAGATCGAGAAGCGGGAGCGGTTTGTCTCGTCCACCATGCGCCACATTTCCGCGTCGGCGAAGTTGGCGGACAGGTAGGCATCCTCGCGCTCAGTCCATTTCCTTGTGGTCACGGCAGCA
>OFRM01000766.1_pt1 | contig 12343 bp, 20 predicted proteins | sample 1543101 | NCBI WGS metagenome assembly OFRM01 (sample SAMN07774223, study PRJEB24372) | wastewater metagenome | isolation source: Exp Tend VB 0WW | collected 2016-02
CACGATCGCTGGCACGTCTGTTGTTTTTGTTTTTGCTGCTCACGAACGCCTCCTTGATGCAACTCAAAGCCCAGATTCCTGAGGTGTTTTCCCCTCCCACGGTATCTTGCCGACCGCGCCCTGGCCGAGGATGCACGTCCCTTTGAAGTGCTGATACGTGCAGCCTTTTCTGAGTGATTCGTCACCGGCGGCAATCTCCCCAAACACGTCGCCCGCGTTCGTGTCGAATTTCGAAACGCTCTCAAACTCATATTCCCAAGGTCCGACCTGACGGACCATGCGACCTACCCACGCGAACCAATCCACAGTGAAAATCAGGTACGCTTTTCCGGGTTCCATTTTTAGCTCCTTTATGCCTCTGCCGCTGCCGCTGCCGCTGCCGCTGCCTCTGCCGCTGCCTTTGCCGCTACCGCTGCCGCTGCCGCTGCCGATGCCGCTCAATATTTCAAACGAGTAAACGTCGAATGGCTTCAGCGGCATCGGCCTCAGAGCCTCATGCCGATCACAACCACGCTCCTCCAACCAGTCGCCAAGTATCGCGAATCCAATCGGATCGCGGCGGTCATTGACCGCTTGCAGCATCCAAAGCAACTCGCTCATATCGCTCCCCTATATCGTTTGCGAATCCTCTCGGCCTCAGCCTCAAATTCTGCCGCCCGCTTCTCCGCATCGGCCTCCTGGTCCGTATCGTCCGCCAGTGCCATGCGATTCGTCGCGAGAGCATTCCGCTCGGCGACAGCAATCCGCTGAAGCTCCTTGTAGTCGTCCCGGTCAAGCGGTTCCGATCGGCGGCATCCATTGCGTGCCCGAAACGGCTTGAGGATCACCCCCCGGCGCCGCAACCCCGCGGCCTCATTGGATGCCTCGCGTCGGTCAATGCCAAGTTCGGCGATGAGCTGCTCGAACGTCTCAGCCCGCCACCAGGCACGGATAAAATCAGCCTTGGCCTGGAACGCCTCATCACGGCTGACATTGAATGTTTTTTTTGCGGCAATCATGTCTTGCTCCTTCCTGTGATTGTCCCAGCCAACATGAACTGGACGACAGCGATATCATCGAGTAATTCATCGAGTTGTTCGCCGGTCAGATCGGCAGCGCTGTCAGAATTATAGCGCCCGATCAACTCAGCCTCGACCAATTCCAGTTTCTCGACTTCACTCATCAATCATCTCCATTGTGATTTTCAGCAAGAGCATGACCAAGAAAATTTCTGGCGACGTTCATCGCTAGCGGTCGTCCCATGGATCGCCTCAATACAGGACCAAAACCTGTCCTCGTCCCCTGGATCTAGTTCTGTTGCGCTGTGCAAATCAATCCCTCTCGCGACAACGTATGCGTCGTCTTCATCACCGATCGCTGCCGCAATCATTTCGTCATAATCGAAATTCCATTTGCACGCAAACTCGCGCAGCCATTTTTCTGCCTCCGTGGTCGTGGCCCTTTGGCCATCGAACGCTGGATGCGTCCAGTCGTGTCGTAGCCCGGTGATTGTCCCAGGATTCAGCCACATCCAAAACTTCTGGCCTTTTTCAATCCTCCATCCCCGGATAAACGGATCGGCGATTCCGATAGCATCGTGATTGCTATCTCCATTGATGACCGTGTTAGTGGTCCCGTAAACCATCCTGAGCCTGCACCCTGGCCGAAGATCCTCACCTGCGATCACCGGCACAATTGCCACATGAACCGCGTCCCGATTGAAGGAATGGCCTTCTGGCAGGATCTTACCCAACGTTTCAATTGCTTCCATTTTTGTCAGCCTCTATTGAGTTTCAAAAACCTCTGCCGGCGCTCTCCAACCGGCAGAGGCAAGCAGGCTCGGCGCAACGCTCGCCTGCCCTCCAGTCAAGCCACAAGGCTTGCAGGATCGCTTACAATTTCATCGCTGGTCCATTCGATCTTCATTGCGCCCATGTCAGTCTTCCTCCGTACCAATTACTTTGATTCCAGCGAAATCAATCTTCACAAACAAGTTTGGTTCCAGGTTGATGCCAGTAACCAAGCGAAATCCCTGATGGCAGCAAACATGATAGTAACTGAACAAATCCACCCGCCTCGGCACGCTGGCAAACCGAAAAAAGTACACATCGTCATTCCATTTGCTCACGCGACGCATGACCCATATCCATGTTCGCCTATTCCTCTTTACCTTCGCCTTTGCCATCACACTTCCTTTCCCCTGTGCGGTCAACAAGACCGCACAGGGCTACTACGACACTCGTGGTAAAGCACGAGCACGCCTTTAATTTCACTTCTCCACTCTTGACTCAATCTCAATCTCAACCGCGTATGGTCCGATGCGTTGGGCATAACGCCACTCGTACAGATCGCTGCCGTCGTCAACACCAAAAGCTCTTGCGATTTCATCGCGCGTGTACTTCGCTGAGATCGCAAGGTTATCGGAATCGAGCCGCCGCTTCCCAACCCGCGTAATTAATACCACAACCGGCATGGGAGGTAAAACAACACCGCGTAGCGCCGCCCACACCAATTGCTTCTGCCCTGATTTCAATCGGTCCATCGCTCGCCAGTGCAGCCGCAGGTTCGCGAGCGATGGCAACTTGAAGTTTGGTATCACGATCTTCATTGGCCGCTCCTGTCAACCAACACAATACTCCTCGCTGTTCTCGGCGTAACTCGAATGAATCCCTTACGGACCAACGCAACCAAGTGGCATTTGACACCGTTCGGAGACTGGATATCCAAAGCGTCACCAATCTCTCGGATCGTTGGCGAGTACCCATGCTCAGAGTGGTATACCGCTACGAAGTCGAGCAATGCCTGCTGGCGGTTGGTTGGCTGTGAATGATCGTTCATCCTCATCCTTCCCACATCAAGTGTGCGCGAATCAGCGTCTTGGTTCTGACTGATAATAGGTTGCCTTTTGGCAAGACATTATACCGTCCGTAGAAGCAAGGTTCTGACAAAAACTATCTCCAGTGTCGCCTTACTGCCATTGAATGCCCTCAGCGCGCAAAGGGGGTTATAGTACCCCGCGTTTTGTTTGATCTCGCTGACCCGCGACGACTTTTCAATGGTGGTGTGCCTTGAGAAGTCCCTGCCCGATTCATCACCGGGGTTCCTCAGTCAGCGATTCACGACGTTTACTGCATATCGTCGGTGAATGTTTTTATTCGGCGTTCCAGATACCAGCGAGCGGCAACCTAACGTCAACTGCGGGTTATGTCTCGCCACCGGGCCGTGCGTTCTTCGTCGGTCCCTGCCCCCATGGGCCACATCTGGAATAGTCGTCCCGTTCACAAACGGGTATGTTTTCCATTCGGAGGATAGCCAAGATGCAGCTTGACGCTGACGCTACACTTCTTTCGTGTACTTACACTTCGGATACTGGCTGCATCCGTAGAACGGCTTGCCGGTTTTTGCGTTGTGCCGCAGGCTCATCTGGCTTTCGCAATGCTTGCACTTCGGACGCAGTTCTGGTCGGTCGTCCACTTGGACTGTTGAAGGCGGCATGTGCTTACTCACCGGACCGGCGTACACTTTGCCGGAAGGTTTTTGGCGTCGTCCCTTGTATCGTCCTGGCTTTCTGTTTGCAAGCATGGTTTACCTCTCATAATCAAGCATCGAAATCACTTCGTTTAACTCTTCTGGCGTCAGACTGTCAATCAGCCTGATGGCGTTCTCCACCTTCACGGACTTTTTTTTCACTGGCTGATCCCCGTATCCGATGCCAGCCAGTGCCTTCGCAGCCGCCGAGTAGTTGCCTCCGTGGTTCAGCACCGTGTAGAGGCAAAACTTGTCGTAGGACTTCTCCGCTTCAAGCGGGTACGCGTTTGAGCTAAACACATGAAACAACGGCAACGAGCTTTTTGTTGACTTACATACCCCCCATGTAGCGCTGCACCCAGGCGTCGTCTTCCCCGGACGTTTCCAGTGCATTCCGTTTGTCGTCGTCCAACCGTGTCCACCGATGATCTCGCCAATGTCCGGTCCCCTGGCGTTGAAGTCGTCGCCTGGCCTGATATTGCTCGTCTTGTAGACGACCGGATTCGCCAGCCGGTTAAATGATCGAGCCGTACCGAGAATGAATTCCCGCTCCGCAGCCGTGATAGTTTGCACCTGAGACAACTTCGGGCCTGAATAATGCTTCCACTCACGATGGCTTTCGTGTGTTGTGGCTGGAGAACCTGGAGCGATAAAATATCCGCCCTCGGCGCGAGTCTCAATAATCGTGTCGCGCACCTCCCGCATGGTTTCTCTGTCCAATCTCGGCTCTGATGCGAGTTTTGTACTGCCGCCGATGCCGTCAACACCTGTCACCCGATAGATAACGTGGTATCCAGGTCTTGGGGTTTGATTGACAACGAGTTTGCCAACCAAATCTGGGTGATCCGCTCCGACAATCTCCATAAACTTCGGAAAAATTTCTTCGGCGTACATATCGAAATCGATGCACTCCAAGAATCCGCTTACCTTGCCGCCTAGCACAGCGATTCCAGGCACCGGGCTCCTCCGAAGGAACCACGATTGCAGTTCGTCAGCGGTGGCGATTCTGGATTCGTATGCTTTTCGTTCGCCTGCCTTGAGCGCTAGCCCTTTGGTTCCATCAGTTCGGATCGGGACAACGCTCAACCCCGATGCTGCGTATATTTTCGCCGCCATATGCGCAGTATTTTTCATGTCAGTGCTCCGTCACGAAGCCATTCGTTCAAGTTTCCCGGCATCCATCAGCACCGACCTAGCCAAAGCACTCGCCAAACCGGCCATAGATGGTGGGGTTCTCTTTTCGTGCAGTATTTTCCACACCACTCGCAATTTCCAGCCCCACGAAACCCGACCAGTGTTTTTGGGTTTTTAATGACCATGCCACTCTCCAATAGGCTCTCGCAGGCTTTTTTCAGCGCTCCACCCACGCCGAAGTCGGCAAAGTATCGTGTTGTATTTAAGCCCTAATTCTTCGCACCACTGCTTCAACGTCTGCGTTTTACCGCTGATCGATATGTTGATGTTGGCACGGGTGTTGTTGCTTTGTTGCTTTTTCGTGGCCCAGCGGCAGTTTTCTGGCGAGTAGTTTCCATTGTTATCGATGCGGTCGATGGTGTGAGACGCTGAAGGTCGTTCGCCCATGTCTGCTAAAAAGTTCTCAAACGAATTCCATCTTTCACACATGAGAATCCCGCGAGCGCCGTACTTTGAGAACCGATGATTTCTCTCGTTAGTGCATCGCGATTTCATGCTAGACCACGATGTGTAAGTCAGAGTCACGCCGCTATCTCTGGCGCATCCGTGCTTGGTTGTCAGTTGACGACGCAGACATCCGCAGGATTTCGTTTTGCCGCTTTTTAACTTGTCGCACATCACAACCGATTCGTTTCCGCATTCGCATCGGCATCTGTACGCCTTTCCGTGCCGTCCAGTGGCCGACACCTCGCAAATGACCGTCAGTCGGTCAAACGTCTGGCCAATAACAATAGGTGGAGTGTTCACAGTGCCCTCTCTTTCGCAAGGTGATGAGGTTCTCGCCTGCTGCACTTCTTGCCGCACCACTCACACTTGCCGGGCGTCCTGAACTCGGCAAGGGTTTTGTTGCTGATGATCTTCATGCCGATGCCTTTGCTTTGGCAGTGTCGAAGGTTCCGCACTTGGCTGATTCGTCCCAAGTCCGTCCCGGTATTGGGAGCCAATCGGAATCACCGATCTTGCGAAAGAAATACGCCCCTGTCGGCCAACCGCGATCGGGGAACCAGTGTGGACCGACATAACCGTTCCCTGGCCACAAGCATTCATGCTCAGGCAAAGGCTCCGCACTCTTTGGCTGGATCGGAATCTGGTAGCCAAGGTGATTCAGGATGTCTTTGCGATGAGTCTTTAGCGCCTCGATCAACGCCGGCGTGCAGCGAGATACATCGCCAGAGACAACCGGACGGCCTTTATCGTCTAGGCGTATCGACAAACCGCGACTTTTGACAATGGCAATCAACTCGGTAGCGTTCATGCGCCTTCTCCTTCCAGTCGCTTCCAGCCATTGGCAGCGATAGCATCGATAGTCCGCGAGGCGCCATCGAAATTAAACTCGTCAACGTCGTAGCCAAATCGAGATAGCACCTTGGCCTGCTTGGTTGTGCAGCGCCGTTCTTTCATGCTCTCGATGACTGCCGAGGCTTGCCGCTTTGAGTATTTTGCTGCTGTTTCGTATGGGACTTCAAAATTCACTAACAGAGCAATCTGTGCATCGCTGGACCCGCCACGAAAGATTTCTGGCGACTGCTCGACCGGTGCCGCATGGTCATTGAACACGTCAACCTTTTGGCTTGTGTACTTCGCCCGACCTTTTACGACTTTCATTCGCTCCTCTTCGCGCATCAGGCGGATTTCTGCTTTCGCCTTGCGAAGCTCGTCAAGCACGTCGCCGCCATGTTCACGAACTCGTTTCTCCGCGAGTTGCTTCGTCTCGACATCGTAGTTTCCGCCAAGAGCATCAACCGCTGAGACAGCCTTGTGCCGTGAGTTGCCGACGAAATCCAGCACCAACATATGCGGCTTCGCGCTGGACTCGATGGCATCTCGTCTTTCAAAAGGAGATGTGTGGCCATCGACAACGCCATTAAGAGGGCGGGTGCCCCGCCCTAGCATCTGGATATACAGCGATGGAGATTTCGTCGGCCTGCCCATGATGACGCGAGAAACGTTTGGCGCGTCGAATCCTTCGGTGAACACACCGAAATTGCATAGGTACTGCACCTGATTCTTGTGAAACTTGGCGACAATCTCTGACCGTTGTTCCTTTGGCGTTTCGCCGTCCACTGCGAATGCTGACCCATCTTTGTGCCTGTTGAGAACTGTTGCCAACTGGTGAGCGTGCATCACGCCTGCCGTGAAGATCAATGCTTGCTCGCCTTTCGATGTTCTGTCAAGAATAGGCGTAACCATTGCGTGCAATGCTTCTTCGGAGCTAAGGATTTCTTCAAGTTCGCCTCGGTTGAAATCGGCTTCGCCCAACTCGTTTTTGCTTGATCCGATCCCACTGAAATCTACCTCGTCGATCATCACGTACTCTTGCTGGATATCCACAAGCCATCCGAGTTCGATGGCTTCCTGAAGTTCCATCGAGAACGCTACCGAGTCAAACACGATGCCGAGCGCCGTGTCATCGGCCCTTTTCGGTGTTGCCGTGACGCCAAGCACTTTGCAGTCTGGATTCAGGCCGAGACAGTTTTCCAAAATGGCCCGATAGCTCGCAGCTGTTGCATGATGACATTCGTCGATGATGATTAGACCAAACGGCATCTTTTGATATTTGTCGAGTCGTTTCGCATTCCTCATTGTCTGAACGCTGCCGACAATAATGTTGCCGCCTTGCCAGAGGAGATCGACTTCGGCTCCACGCTGACCTTGCTCGATTGGAGGACGATAACCAAGTTCAGAATGCAACTTGTCGGCAGCTTGATCGAGCAATTCAATTCTGTGCGCAAGAATCAGGACATTCCCGTTATCCCATTCGTTTGCGATCTTTGAAATCACGACCGTTTTTCCAGTTCCCGTGGGGAGGACAATCATCGTGCTTTGCACACCACGATTGAATTCAGAAAAGGTGCAATCTTTAGCCTGGTTCTGATAGTCCCGGAGAATTCGCATCGCGCTCGTCGTTCCCAGATGAATCTCGCTCATGCTACCTGCATCTCCTTTTTCATTTCAGCCGGTGCCCCGTCGAAACTGGTCTTCGTGGTCCAGCCTGTAGCCGTTTTGTCTTCTTTGCTGATGGCACAAGCGTTGCAGAGTTTCTTTTCGCCTTTGCAGTAAGGGCAAACGTGTGTCGCTCGCGACTGCCAGAGTGATTTGCGAACGTTCTGTAGGGTTTGCATCTGGCTGGTCGTGTGCATCATGCGACCGCCTGGGCCTTTGCCGAGTTCCTCAACGCGAGAGATGATCTTGTCGATTTCCTTGCAGGTTTTGCCAATTTCTTTGGCCGCTTCAAACGCGGGGAGGCACTTATCAGGAACAGGAAAGCCGTTTGCGTCTTTTAGTGTCTCTGGCTCTACGATTTGCTCAGCCGCTTTGGTTGCCGTTTTAGCGGCGCCTTCCCTGACCGCTTCTACGGCAGCATCCTGAACGTCGGGTGGCTGATTCGCTACCCTGGCCGCATCGCTGACGCTGATTTCGTCATTGGCAACGGCTTCCTGTAACTTCTCGGTTCCGTTGGCGATAACCTTTTTGGCTCGGTCCACCTTGGCTTCAGAGACTTCGAACTTTTCAGCCGCCTCTTTGTTTGTCGGGGAGGTCGTTTCATTTTGCGACGACCTCTTTGTCGGGGAGGTCGTTTCATTTTGCGACGACCTCTTTGTCGGGGAGGTCGTTTCATTTTGCGACGACCTCCCATTGTGCTGATTTGCCCCCTTCTTGGCCGTCGCATACCGCGCCGCCGCCAGCGCCCTATCACCTTCGCCGAGGTGTCGCCGGTGCAGATTCAGGTCGATGACGAACTCAAGGGGGTCGTTCCCGTCCTCTTTACGGCTCCCGAACTTGCGATACTTCGGATCGACGCCAGCGCGGAGGCATCCAAGTTCTCGGCGGCGCCCATCAAGAATTTTCCCATCCAGCAACACGATCGGTTCGCGTAACCCGTTGAGTTTGATTCGGTCGCTCAAGTCCCACAGCGGTTGGCCTTCTGTGAGCGGAAAAATTGCGGCATAATCATGCACTGGCGTTGTCTGTCTCATTGCTGCGGTTCCTGGTGGACACTTGGTTCGGGAGATGTTAGAACGGGATTGAACCGTTGCATTTTTGCCCGTTTACACCATCATTGATGCCGCCGACGCCAGCATGGTTGCCATGCCGATCAGCCAACTAAAAGGAATTTCTTCCCCGACTGGCATGGCGCCTGCGCCGGTTTCCCACCCCATTTCGATGCGACGGTCATTGCAGGCTTGACGCAGGTCGGCGAAGTCGTCGGCGCGTGCGTTGAAGGAATCGCTCTCGAACTCCTTCACCAGTCCGTCAAGTTCGGACGAGGAGGAAGAAATCTCGATGGCGCGTTTGAACCACATCAACAGTATTTCGTCCAACGTCTCTTGCTCAAAACCTTGCGCAAGGATGGATGCTCGCCACTTGGCAAGGTGTTCGTGAGCCAAGGTCGGGATGGCCGAACGGAAGAAAGCGGCCTTTTCCGCTGGCGTTTGCGGCCTCTTGCCTTGCGGTTGTGCCTGCGCCGGTTGTTGTTGAGTGGGCGCGGTCGTTTTCGGTTTGCCGTTGCCGAATTTGCTGGACAATGGCGGTTCGTTGCGTTGGCCTTCGCTGCGAGGTCGTTCCTCTTGTTCGTCTTCCAATTCAAGGTCTTGCGTAAAGAACTCGCTCGCGTTTGTTGCGATCAAAGTTGCAGCTACTAGGCTCCGTTTTTGAGCCATCTTCTGCATGGTGTTGACCAGATCAGCGGCTTCATTTGGATCGAAAGAAACGCCCTGATTGACAATCTCTGGATCGTCAGCGGCGAAGTTGGCACCGCACCCGTTGGCCTTGGCGTAGCAGTACCAACCGGGTTCCGCGTTTGGGTCTTCGCGTGGTGGGAACTTGCTACGCTTGATCGCAAGCGCCCCACAAGCCGGGCAAGATCGACCACCGCGACGGTATTTCTTCTCGCGACTGTTGCAACTGCCGATGCCAGTCCCGGCAACGTCGCCAGTGATGACAGGCTTACCGTTGACGATTTCACGCCGCGCGTTGCGCAACAGGACGCAGCGGTAGGAGAAGTGGAATATCCCCCGGTCGAAATCCTTGATACACTCGTCTGACTCGAAATCAGGAACGAGGCCGAACAGGGTGCAGAGCTTTTCAGCGCCGGGTTTAAGCAGGACGTTGTTTTTGGCACTTGGCATTTCGCCATCAGCGCCCTTGCGTTCGGTCCCTGGGATAACCCCGTAGTCGCGACCGTCCTTCATGATCTTTTTGGCGAAACTCACGACAGCGTTGTATCGCTGCGTGGCCTGTTCGATGTTCATGACTGGCATGAACGACTCGATTTTCCTTACCGCCAACTGCTTCGATTCAAAGTCGGCTTCGATGATTTCACTCATGATAATTCCTCTTGTCACGCCACTTGTGAGGCTTTTGTTTTGTCGTTGCGGTCATGACTTCGCCCCTCAAAAAGCGACCACGGTCTGTACTTTCCCATTGTATATTCGGGTATACCAGTGTCAATATGTGTTTGACTTATTTTCCGTATTGCCATAAGGTATATACGGGGGTTTAATCGTCCGAAGCGGTTGATGCTCCTCACATTGGTGATACCATGTCTCTCATGACGAAGAAAAAGGACCACCACAAGATACCGCGTGTACCTTTCCAACTTCCGAAGCCATTCGCCGATCTTGCGCGACGACTGGCGGCAAAGAGGGAGCAGCCGACAACATGGCTCATCCTCAAACTTCTCGCTGACGCCGCTCTCGAAGAAGGCATGCCACACCCACCTTTGCCGTGGGAAGAAGAAGTAGAATAAAAAGCTGGCCCACGGGGTCAAGGACGCCCATGACTCCGCATGGGCCAGCTCCGAAGTTTCACTTTGAATCTTTGCCAACCTCGTATGCGCTCTTCACGACCCAGCAGACCATCCACACACCTGCCCATGTTGCAGCGATCCACCCGACCACCTGGCAGTCAACCTGGAACGCCAGCACGGACAGCAGTATCAACACGAATGGCATCACTTGTCCCTCACATGCTCAACCGGCTGATCCGCTGTTGGCGTCGGCCATTGCCGCCCCCTGTTCACCGCCATCTTCTTTTGCGCGTACTGGATTAAATCCAGAGGCGACATCCCAGCTCGCCTGCTGGCGTCGAGCAAAAGTATCAGGCAGTCCGCATACTCCATCACGTCAGTCGGATCGGCCTGAGCTTCCCGCGCCTCTTTTTCCAAGTGCTTGAGTGCACCTATCGGCCCGCGTTCGATATCGCTGCCAAATGTCGCTTGGCTCCATGCCGACTGGTCCGCCGCCAGATCAAGCAACGCCTCGCCGAGCTTCACCATCGCGCCAATCGAGTTCGTCATTTTTGCCCCCTCACCAGTTCAGTGCGTAGGATCAAGATTTCCTTCGGTGCGTCGAATCCGATCCTGATTTTGTCGTAGGTCGAATCCAGCGCAAACACGCGGATAACCTGCTCCTGCTTGCTGGGAGGCACGCGGATCTCAACCGACTCGTTAAGTCTGCGGGCAAGGACAAGCATCAGTCACCCTCCTGTAATCCTGTAACGTGATTATCCAACGGGGTGACGATTGTAACGCTACCGGGCCTGTGTTGCAAATTCGCTGACTTCGACCACTTCCGCCTTCACTGGCCCGTCGCCATGAACCCGCGAGTCAAAATTCATTGCCCGCACCAACCTGGCCGCGTCCGAAGCGTGCGTTGCTGGATGCGAACACACCGCAAACGTCCGTCCCGTCTCGACTTCCATGACGAAAGTAGATCTGCCCGCTCGTTTGGAGATGAAAGTAGTCATTGGATTGTCCTTTATGTGAGACTTATATGTAGAGGGAGCCGCCAACGCTCGTCGGCAAGGTGATTCCCTTGAGATCGCAACCGCTGAGGTCGAGGGAGCCGGGGAAATTCTGCTTTGATGCGTACACTAAAGCCGCGAATGCTTCTGCTCCCGTCCACAAGATTCGCGCTCGCTTCGCTTTGACTTTGTTATTGTCAACGGTGACTCGCTCAATTCCCGTTTGGCAAAACTCGAAGCGATTGCCAGATTTCGCAAAGCCAAATCCGCCTGGCCCTTGACCGAATAGGCCGCTTTTGCACGTTGGCGATTCGTCCCAATCCGGCGCCTCAGTCCACACGCCGGGTTCTTCCCATTTGAATCCCCCGTAGCCAATGCCGTTTTTGCTGGTGCGGACCATCCAGCAATCGCCAATCGAATCGATGATTCTTTCCATTTCGATATTCATCTGGATTTTCTCCTATCTATTTTTATTCCTCACAGGCGGTCGGCCTCTCGACCAAAGCCGGACCGCCGCGAACGGCAACGAGCCGTTTTCGCTTGTGTCACCACTCCCACGGTTTCGGTTCACTTGCTGGCTCCATCAGCCGCCGCACTTCCCGCTCGGCAGCGGCCTCATCAGGATGCGTGCTCAGCGCCGGCTCTGACTCGATCAATCGGCAGATGCGACGCTCATTATCCAACGGCACGAGGACGACATCAAAACCGGCAATCGTCCTTCTGATGAAGTAACTCGGACCCGTGAATTTCGTCTTTGCCATCGGTGGTCCCCTTGCATAAACGTTGACAACGATGACTCCAATTACCGCTCCGACTGCACACCATGACGAAAGTAGATCTGCCCGCTCGTTTGGAGATGAAAGTAGTCATTGGATTGTCCTTTATGTGAGACTTATAT
>OFRM01000767.1_pt1 | contig 12343 bp, 12 predicted proteins | sample 1543101 | NCBI WGS metagenome assembly OFRM01 (sample SAMN07774223, study PRJEB24372) | wastewater metagenome | isolation source: Exp Tend VB 0WW | collected 2016-02
GCTATTCAATAGATGATAATGAGAGAGCCGTAACTGCTCTCAGTTGGCACCGAAGAATGTTACGACACGGAGGTTTCCCCTCTCGATAAGTACAATTTATACCTATTTTGTACCTATTTTATACCTATCGAGAGAGCCGGGATTCCCGAGGGTTTTATTTTCTCCCTAGATTCCCGGTAAAAACTTCACCATCCTTTCGCGTGATGACGGACATGATGCCCGCCAGATACAGCGCAGAACTTCTCGCCACGAGACTTCGGAGCAACACCGCGCTCCTTGAAAAACAGTGCTTGCTGTTCCTTCAGGTGACTGTTCAGGCAATCTTTCAGCATGTTGGCGTGGAAGTGTTGTTCCACCCCATTGAGAACGAACCGCTCGCCACCTGGTTCCCCACAATAATGACATACCCTATTCCCCATGACTTGCACTCCTCGAAAAAAGTTTCCTGATCCGCTCCTCCTCCCACCGTGAGATGGGTTTTAGAGTTGTCTTCTCTTCCGTCCCGCAAACGAGGTGATGAATCAACCCATTCGCTATAACGGTCGAGTCCGTGTACATCACTGCCTTCTGACAACGCGGGCAGATAGTCCTCACATCGCACATTTTTCCCCCTTATCTGAAAAAATAGGTTACAACCTGCCACCACCCAATCGCGAGGACAGAGTAGTGGATGACGACGAACGGAAACTTCATCCGTCTGAGCAACCGCGCATCGTTTTCGTACTGTCGATACAGAATGGAATGGTTCACTTTGCCCTCCTTTCGAGGGTATGGTTTGCGACACGACAGATGAGATTGATATACTCACTCACCACTATCTCCTGTACCATCTTGGCGCAGGGTTCGTGGTAGTAGAAAGTGATACCACTCTCGACATCTTGGAATGAGATATGCTTCACGCCAAGCAGTTTTTTGCAGAATCTGCAGTGGTGCATGGCTTATCTCCTTGTAAAAGTACTACCAATTCTTTCCACATTTACCGCAATAAGAGGATGTGCCCCTCCGGCGATACACCCTCTGATGGCGACAAAAAACTTGCTGAATCCAGCCTAATGTATTAAAAAACCATGGTGCTACCATGTACATCCTATTGTGGGATATGGCGATTTTGGTGGCTATGTTCATGTATCTATATTAGCATATTATACCACAAAAGTAAAGACTATTTTAGTGCTTTATATCCCATAATTATTCCGATAATAATGGTCACCGGTGCTCCAACCCACAAGAGCCATTCGCGAAGAGTGGAAATTGTTGTTGTTATTTTAACTGCCGGAGAAGTTTGAATTTTTAATGCGTCAATCTTCTCTTCGATGTTCTTCTGGGTATTGAGTACCTCTTTTACCATCTCTACTGATGGATGTGACGCACGAATGGCGACGATAACATGGTCGATTCTGTCGTTGATTCTATCCTCTAATTGTTGGTGCCCCTGTACCTCCCGACCTTCATGGGCAACAAGGTCACCACGGACGATGGCAACTTCCTCTTTGATAATTTCTTGTATCTCTTCGCGTGAACACATATTATTTGAGTGATATACCGTGAGAAACCGCCACAAAGCGGTTTACTCACGAGACACCATTTATTCCCATGTGTACACAAACTGGTAGGTGTGTGCGATAACTCCTGATGTTGGAACGGTAGTACCAATCTTATTTCCTACAAGTGAAAGAAACTCGCCTGGGTTTACATAGATTGGAGCCGTTGAAAAGTCTTCATAGAACGCAAATTGGTCTATTCGAGTATCTACCGCTTGTGTAGACGCCATGTGTTGAGTTAGAGATGGACACATAACTCTACGAGGAGCTTTGGTAGTACCACTTGTCATACTTGCGGTTTCAAGTGTCTGCATTGATGTTGCGGTGTTTCCGAACACAATATACCACTCTGTTCCCATTGCCGTACCTCCTGCCACTACTGTTTGAACACGAGCAGAGAGTTTAAGTCCGAGAACCTTCAATCGTCTTCCCTGAACGAGAGCTGTACCTGCTGGAACCTGATACTGTGCAAAGATACCGTCTACGTTTACCGCAAGACCTCCTGTGAGCTGTTCAAAGATACGACCACCAAGAGAGTTAGGTAAGTTCGCGGCTAACGATGCGTTGAGAGGAACGGCCGCTGTCGGCTTCACCAATGTTCCGGTCGTGACCGTACCAGCTACAAGCTGTCCCATTGTATTTCCTGAAAGACCCTGATATGAACCAAGAGTTCTTTGAGCAATTACGTTTGCATCATCAGAAATTTCTTCCCCACGAATGTACACTGAATACGCACCCACAACCATTTGTGTAATCGCACCTGCTGCACCTCCTACGTGGCCGTGTCTGAATGACCAAGGGAGAGCTTGTGACTTACACACAAACGACTGACCTACTGGCGTTGCAATTTCTCCATACTTCACTCCGTCAATAAAGAATGCGCATGAGACCGCATTGACTTGAATCTCGAAGTTGTAGACACGATTGTTGGTATACGCCCACGTACCTGAACCAAGAGCAAGTGGGAACGGTCCGACAGTAGTTTCTACTGTTCCGTTGTTCACAACACCAAGCATTCCTGTTGCTCCCATTCTGAAATAAACACCGTCTATTGGGTCATATGTGTTCGCGGCACCTCTAAGGAAGAGTCCGAAATCAGCGACCATGTTTGCACTTGGTTGTGCCGAGAAAGAAAGTTGTGTTCTACAAATAGTAGTCTTCGTTCCTCCTACTGGGAAGAAAGCGTGCGTACCATAGGTAAGTCCTGTGTTTGTTGTGTTCACAGAGCCAGAGTTGGTTGTGATACCCGCTGCGGTAATTGTAGCCGCCAATGTTGAAGCAGTATATGTATGCTTCCCTGTGTTTTGTGCTGTGTAGTTGAAGATTTCAAAGTCCCACAAGTTATCGTGGGCGACAGTAAGACGCTTAAACTTTTCTGCTTCCATAGCAATAACTTCACGAACACCTGTGATGGTTCCTGCATCACGCTCAGAGAGAGTGGCGATTGCACCTGTTCCTACATTCCCTCCTCCGCGAGAAACACCACCAGAGGTAAATCCTGGCTCTACTACTCTAGCGTTATTGTTGCTGTCTACTTCTGCCACATTTCCTGAGGTGTTACCCTCGATTCTAAATCCTGCCATAAAACTTTTCTTAAATTATTAGATAATTGACTGTGAATGTCCCATCGAGTCTCCAGTCCGACGAACTGGTTATGTCGAACGAAACTCCTGCTACTATGTTTCCTACCGTATGTTTCATCGGTACTATCTGGTGTTCAGACACATTATGAGTCGCGGTTGATTCGCTACCCATAAACACCATGATTTTTGAAAGAGCTGTTACATTCGCATCTGATACCGTTGTTACTATCTGATTCGTTCCTGGGGTGCTTCCGTAGTTTATGGTCGCCGTTCCCTTCATATTGAGTCCTCCACCACCTGACCCTGTGAAGTATGCGAGACTGTTCCACGCTGTGACGCCATTTCCCCACTTGATCTTGATGGTGTCGGTTTCTAGCCCCATCTCACCTTGAGCGAGGATAGGGTTGGCCGCTGTCCAGTTGGCCGCCGTATCACGCCGGATTTGTATTATATTGCTCATACGCGTTATGCTGTTCCTCCGTTAATTACTTGCGCTATGAGGTAGATACTTGATGAACTCCCTCCCTCGATGTCGCCTCCACCTCCGGTATCGTCTACCCACTGTGCATTAAAATCAGTAGCGTCTATCTTTGTTAATTTCTGATTCGCTGTTCCACCAGTAGGAAGACCATTCGCGGCAGCACCAGCAGCCTCATAGTAGTCAAGATCGTCTAGAAATGGATTAAATATGTACGCCATTATGAGTAAGAAAGTAAAGTTAAATCTGTGGCAACATTGTCGAATGAGTCATTCCCATCGCACCAAGTAATCACCGTATCTCCTCCGGTGACATTGATTCTTTTTACCTGCCACACTGCCGATGCCTGAGAAGATCCCATTGTTGCAGAGGCTACATAAGTGTTTGCTCCTGAAACAGTTATCTTTTTAGCGACATTTTTTGTGGTTAATCTCCGTGTGGCTCCAGATGGGTCGTATTCTAACGGAAGCACCCCTAATACACCCGTAGTCTCATCAAACGATGAGTTGAGTATTTCTTGCTCGGTGTGTACATATGGATTGACAATCATAGGTTCTTTATAATGATAGCACTTTGGCATCTTCCGCAATAGAGCTCGTTCTCGTTCAGAGGTTTCCACTCATGCTCAACGCACTGTGTTGTCCCCTTCGGGATTTCCGAGTGCTTGATCGTGAAGACTGTCTTCGGACCGTATTCGTCTTTTTCTTCCTTTTTCTCGTACATACTACTTTGTGTAGAAAGGTTGGTTGGCTTTCTGAAACTTTTTTATTTTTTCCTTTTCAGCGAGGGCATCCCGTTTTTTCATAAGTTCTTCATAGTAAGTCGGACCAAGTTCTTTCAGGAGTTGAGTTTGCGCTGGACTGAGTGGTCGTTCATTATCATTGAAATACTTTCGTCCTTCTGGAGTGTTGTATTTTCCGAAGAGGAGGGTTCTTAAAAAATTAGGAACATCCTGCTCAATAGGATACTGAGCGTTACCAGATCCATTTGTTACCATCCCCTGATTGTAGGATTGAACACCACCGAGAGTTTTATTGATTTGCGTGCCTGCGGGGATAAGTGGAATGAGAGTTTTCGACAATTCTTTCCACCCAGTTGGTTGCCCGTATTTATTTGGTGCTCCGAGCAACGCTTTCACTCCTTGAACAGCTGGAGCTATTGCTGGTGGTACTCCGAATCGAAACGAAGGTATGGCGTCTTGAGGCTTCATTCCGAAAGCACTTCCGATTGCTGTGATATAAGCCGTTGAAGCGAGTGCGTATCGGATAAGCCCTGCAATGTCTTTTTGAACAGCCATTTCTCCCAAAAATTCCCCTTGTTTAATAGTGAAGGACTGAAATTGTCCAATAGTCTTCCCAATGTCTGACTGAAGAATCGGTGGGGTGTCTATGGATCCGAATGTAAACTGAGTGTCTCGAACGAGTTTCTTTGCATATTCTATCGCTTGTTTCTCTGGTAGCCCTTCGTTCAAAGCCTTAGCCTTTGCCCCATAGTAAGCAGCACCACGGTTAATCTTTTCAGCTCCTTGGAAGAACACCATCAGTCCATCGTCGAATTTCTGGAGAAGTTTCTTCCCAGCGGAAAGACCACGGTCTTGAATAAAACTATCCTGTAACACACCTACTCGTTCCAGCTCACCACTTTTCCAATTTTTTATGAGGTTTATGTACCCAGTGGCGGTATACTTTTCGCCGAGTTTCGAATAAGTGTTTGCTCCCTGTGAGAGGTTTTTGAGAGCAGACCCAGGGTTCAGTCCGAGTGTCCCTCTGTATATCCACTTCCTCGCGGATTGTGTCAATGAAGCAGTTGGTCTTGCCCCTAACTTATACCCCACAACAGATTTAATCGTGTTATCAACGGCGTTATCTAATTCAGTTGGTCGAAGGTTTACTCGGTCAATGTATTCTTTGACATATTTGAATTGTGAGAGTTCTAATTTTTCAGAGGCTTTTTTCATTTGTTCCAGAGCAACATCCATGTGTACCTTTCTTGTTGCCCTCTTTGCATAGGCATCCAAAGCTCTCACTACATCTGGAACATAGCCAAGTTTTCCTAAACGCTTGAGCATGAATGGGTCGTAGACAGATCCAGCGACTTTTGTGTCGATAATCTTTGCCAGTTCATCAGGAAATTCCTTTTGTATGAGGTCTTTGTCGAAGATGTGAGTAATGTAGTTGGTGATCCGCTTATCTTCGGGCAATCCTAATCGGTCAGCCCAGTCTTTGAGATAGGTTTTGATTTCACCCGCTATCTTCCCCTCCTGTGGTGTAAGCGGTATTTTTTCACCATCAAGAAACCGAAAGACTTTTTGGTTACTTTCAGGATTGAGTTGGACAGCCCATTTGTCGATGATGGAGTCTTTCGTTCCGAGATGTTTTGGAAGTTCATCTAGATACGCATCGTGTTGTTTTCTAACAAGATTCATTTGTGGCTCTAGCCCTATTTTTTTGAGCACTCTATCAGGGGTTCTCCAAGCATCTAGTATATTGACTTTCGACTTTACATCTGTTCCTGCTTGCTCTACCATCTTAGGTAATGAAACATCTTGACCAACTTTTTTCGATACTTCTGCACTTTTTTGCGACACTCGCTCTAGTGGTGTTTTGGCCGTTTCTGGCAGTTTGGGTATGGATTCGGAACCTGAAGACTTAACTCCTCCCTGTGCTTTCTTCCATAGGTCGGTGAGTTGCTTGGTGCTTGTATTAACAGCATCACTATACTCTTTTCCGGCAGCGTTATTGTCATTCCATGTTTTGGCAGAAATTTTACCACCGCGGGTAAAGTCTTGATAGTCTTGTCTAGCTTCTATTTCTGATATTTTAGCTTTTGCAGCTTTAATTTCTGGCGTGTTTCTATTCGCCCTAACAAACTCCTCTACACTCTTATACTTCCCTGCTTCTTGGAGGAGAGGGGACTGTGGAACTTTCGTATCATTTATATTCCCTACCTTTACAGCATTTTTAGGAAGACCCTTCGGAATAGCCTGCGGTACAGTATACGGGATAGCCTCAGCTACTGGTTTTTTAAGCGTCCCTAGTACTTTCCCTGCTCCTTTTGTCAGTCCAAGTAAAAGTGTATCGAGAGCCGCCTGTGTTCCTCGTCCCTTCAGAGTGTTTTCTCCTTCATAAGCTATCTGCCCACCCCCAACGAAACCAGCTGCCCCCGCAGCAGCTTTTGGAAGGATTCTTGAGGCGAGGCTACCAGCCAGCTCATACGGAGCCACGGCGCCCCCAAATTTGAAGCCTGAGCGTATATCCTGTTGAGTCTGATTTTGATTTCCAGCCAGGTCGTTTCCTATCATGTCAAGACCCTGTCGAGCTTGTGCCCCTCTATTCCCTGCTAAGTAAGTAGGAAGTTTTGCGATAGGTTTAATCCCACCTTCGTACACTCCAGAAGCGACTGACCGTGCCGTATTGATTGGATGAGTGACAGCCTCTTTCCCAATAGTACCGACAGCCTGCGGGATACCCGTGATGGTATTCTTCATCATACCCATAAAAGAACCCGCTTGATCGGCTTGTTGCTTATAATATGCAGCCGACTGATTCGAACGAGTGATGTTCTTGTCAAGTCTCTTCGCTTTTGCTACCTGTTGGGTTTTTGTAAGTGGTCTCACTCCAGGTACGATAGGCGGAGCATCAGAACCACGGACATTTCCAACCTTTTTCCATCCTTGTGGCACAGCTTGAACATTCCCTACTTTAGTGTAGGTTTTCCCATATCGGACTTTCGTCTGCTGGTCATTTACATTTCCGACCTTCGTCCATCCCATACTTAATTATATTCATAAATATCACCTGTTGATGGATCTACCCAAATTTTTTTCCCACCGCCTGTTGGTGTCGTAGTTCTTGGTTTGCGAGCCGCCGCATCTTCCTGAGCCTTCTGGAGGAGCTGAGCGATGTTGTACTGAGCGGTATTCCTTTGGCTGTTGATGTCGGCGAGCTTTCCTTGGTAACCCTGTTTTGCCTGAGAGATGTCTCCCTGCATGGCAGCGGCGAGTTTAGCGAGGAAGTCGGCTTGCTGTCCGGCGTAGTCCTGGTTTGCCCGCTGTTCGTACTGGATTCTCTGTTCGCTGTTTGGGTCTTGATTGGCAAAAGAGAAGAGACCAGAGAGTTTCAGAAGGTCTTCTTGCTTTGAGGTGTTGAGTTGATTGAGTCCTTCGGTCTGCTTGGTTCCGTATTGATTCTTGATTGATTTGATAAGTTCATCCAAGGCTTTCTTTTGTGCCTTCTCCTGCGCTGAGAATCCTTTGAGGGACTGCTTCTGATAGTCGAGCATTGGATTTGCTGTCGAATTACCACCAGTAGCTCCCTGCGCGAACTGAGCGGCGGTATTGGTTGGCTTTGGAGTTGTGGTTTCCTTCCTCGTCGTTCTCGCCTGAGTATCGGCGATGGTTGGATTGAGTGTCCCCTGGCGGAATTGCTGTGGCATAGCGTATCCCTGGTCTAAGGTAAGTCCTCCGTTTGCAAAGGAATTCTGAAATGCTGAGTCAGGTGTGACATTATTTCCAAAAGAGAACTGTTGTGGAATCTCTTGTGCCTGAGCCGTCTTGATACCGAGGAGTTGATTGATGAGATTCTCCTCCTGATCCATCGGTGCTCCGTATGAGAGACCTTCAATTCCTGAATCGAGCTTCCCGTTTGAAGCTAATCCGTTTCCGAGTATCCCATTCCCGAGAAATTGTCTTCGGGTTCCTGACTGCCCGTTATCGACTGGGGTGTTGTCCTGCAACAACTTCAGGATAGGCATTATTTGTGACAAGTCTATCTGTTGAGTTGGCTGGGTCTGTTGAGTTGGCTGATTTACTGTTTGGCGAGGGGTTCTTGTTGTTTGAGAAACCTGTGGTGTCGGCTGGGAGCCATACGCCACTGCTTGCGACCCACGCTGTGCTCCATAGGTGATAGGACTGACACCTTGATTGTACGCCTGTTCACTTCCGGGTCGTGAGAAATTAGTACCAGGAGTAGCGAAGTCGCTCTGAAACATCATCGCTCCGTCTGTGGCTGGATTGAAATCGTTATAGTATATTTCTCCATTCGGTCCGTATCCTGTAGGGCTATCAGGCAAAGAACCCTTTGCAAGCGCAACTTCAAGAGCTGATGGACCGGCAGCCTGTGTATTTTCTACCCCTATTGATGCGTTAAGATTCGACTGTCTCTGCGCTGGAGTAAGAAAAGCATTTGGAGAGGCTTGTGCCAGTCCATTGTTCCCCCACATCTTCCCAATGCTTTCGAAAATGCTCGATAACCTTGACGCACCACTTGTCGGTTTTGGAGATGAGATAGTGCCCTGAGATTCCTGATTCGTAACGGCATCCCTGAATGGTGTCGATAATCCCTTATTCAATACTAGCGTTGCCGCCTTCATTCGATTGGAAGCCTCTTTCTGCTTGCTTGGAGAAGACGAGAGTTTCGCTTCATTTTTCGCCGCTTGCACTTGTGCTGGATTGCCAAGACCTGAAGCAATACGGCTCTCAAACTGAGCGGTGGTTTGTGGAGCGTCTTCAGGATTCATTGAATAATCAGTTCGTGACACCTTTCTTACAGGTGCTTTTACAGGAACAGATATTTTTCCGGTCTTATAGTCGAGCTTGCCGCCTACTTTTGCGGCAGAAGCCTCTCGTTTGCTTTGCCCTTTCGGTCTTGATATTGCCATACTTCTTACTTAGATTATTAGATTGGTTCTATAGGGGGTTAGATGGGATATTCAACTTGAACCATATACACTCTTTTTGCTCCAGAAGCTGTCCAGACTGAGGCTGCATCATTTTTATAGAAGTTTATAGAAGATGTCCCAGCCTGTATTTGCGCTAAACACGGAGTGGTTTGTGAAACGCCATTATCGATAGGTTGCTGACAAGACATGTCAATATCAATTGATGACCCATTAGCAAAAGGGGTTGCTACTGAGAAGTTTGACGCATTACTTGTCCCAGTATTAGGCTCATTATGCCTGAAAAAGATGTTCTTATTTCTTATTTGGTAATTTGTTACCATGCCGCTAGGATTAACAGAAAATCCAATTACAGTCCCTGTTGAAGTAAGCCACCTTGTCTCATATATCGGTCTTTGAATAAGGTTGATAGCCGTGTAAGTTGGAACACTCCATGTATATCCAGCACCAGCCGAGAGAGTAGCGGCGAAACGACCTATGACTTCGTAGTAGTCAGTCGAAGCGGCGTTGGTGATGGTTGAGATAGCGGCATATTTTTCATTCGTTGTCGTTACAGAGAAGTCTGAATACTGAGCCGCCGAAGGAATACGAGAAAATCCAATCACTACTCCGTCGGTAGCGTTGTAACCGAGGTAAACGAAGTAATCAATTTCCTTGGTCGCGAGTTCAGTACCTCCAGCGTTCATCCAGTTTGTTCCGTCTGCCTTTGTGACTGAGAGAGCCGCGGTTATTATTCTCACTGTGTCACCAATCCGGCAATAAATCGGGTCGGTTACCGAAGCGGCAGTCCCTGCGAGCGTAACGAGAGCGACAGTGATTCCAGACCCAGTGTCGGTGACAGAGATTTTACCGTTAATTAAATATCCCTGTGGTGGTTGATAGATAGCGTCAAATTCGATAGCTGGATTTACTATCCGTACCTCTTCTGCTGTGGTGTGGTCATAGGAAGTGGCTGCGTGGAGGATGTTTGTCGCTGTTTTAGAGGTAATCTTCCTCATCTCGTAATGAGAGTTTATGTTTGTTGCGTCGAAAGCGACATAAAAAGGAGCTGCTACCGATGGGACTGAATTGACAGGAGAAGTAGTAGCTCCTGCAGATGTCCCTGCTGTGAGGTTTGTTCCGAAATTATCTAAGTGTGAAATAGGTGATGTTGCCATATTTTTTGAGTTAAGAGTTTATAGTGCCAGGCTGATACAGATTAGAAAGTGGTTTGAAATTATAGTGCATTGAGTTTACTTCCCACGATTTCGTTCCTGTAAGGTCTTCATCAGTTACCTCTATCTGGATGTTCCGACCGCTTACTCCAAGAGGTATTTTTACAAAGTCATTCCCGCCAGTGTCATCGACGGTGATAGACCCACCGCCGACACCTGTTTTCCCGACACCTGTTTTTTCTATACCCGTTCCAGAGGTCCCCGTTGCACCGATTTGCCCTGTCCATGTTCCTACAAGTTGCCCATCGACATAGACATTGATAGTTGGATTCCCTGGGGTTTTTCCAAACCGTATTTCGCAATCAAGAAAAAACTTCATCTGTGATGGGTCGCCGAAGGAAAGTTTTGGAGTTTTGTAATCGGTCAAAATCGCATACCCGAAGTCTTGTTTCTGAGTCGAATCGAAGTAGTAAATCGAACCATCTACTGGTGACCCGAAGTAGAGTTTTGTTTCTCCGTTTGCGTCCTTAAACTCAGCGAAACAGTTTGCACCAGTGAAGACTCCACCGATTGCTATCTGAAACTCCCACCATCCGAGTCTCTGCCGATCGTAGACTTTTATAATGTCGTTTACCGTTCCACCACCCGAGGTATACGAGAGGTAATAGTGATTGTCGAAATAAATCCCCTCGACATTTTCCAGGCGTGATTTCTGAATACTCTTCAAATCAGGGTCAATTCTGAGAGACACGATATTTGTCCGAATCTGATCGAGGATGTTTGGCTCATACCCAGTGGCGAATACTCCCTGTTCTTGGAACATGAGATTGTCGTTATCCACCGAGTCGATGGAGTGATGCGAGTCACATCCTCTCGCTGGGTCAATCATTTCGTTCGTGATGAGCTGATAGGTGTCAGTCCCGACATTCGCTCTCCAGAGTGACCGCTCCTTCGTGACATAGAGATAATCCTGGTGTTTGAAAAAACCTTTTACATACTGACCATCCGACTGCGAAACATACACGGAAGTTGCAAGAGGGTTAGCCGTCAGATTGTAAGTAAAGTTCCCGATGTTCGTGTCATTCCCTGAACGGTAGAGTCTCGTCTCATTCCCTGCGGTTGGATTCCCAGTCGCCCATAAACAGGACTTATAGAAAATCATGTACTTGGCAACGATAGACCCTGTTACATCCCGCACTGTATGACCGGAGTCTATTTTTCGTATGCTCTCCACGCCGTTTGCCACAAACATATCTCCTCCTGCGGTGCAGAAGTCCATTCTGTTTCCTGAGGTAAAAACATTCGCTGACACTGGGCTCGCCGAGAGAGCGGATGCTGTTCCAGTTGTCACATCGTAGAGAACCCCTCCAGAAGACGCTATGAGCTTCCTTGTAGCTCCGTGATAGTACGACCCCAATCCGTCGATTGGATTGCCTCCTGCGACCGTACAGAGCTTATAAACCCCTGGTCTTTTGGCGATGGCGTTCTTCCCGACAGCCCAAACATTGTACGCTTCAGGCGACTCATTTTCTTTGAGGTCGGTATCCCGTGTGAACAGGTTGAGTCCTTTCCCAAAGTCATCGTATTTTTGATTGGAAAGTCCTTTTTTCATTAGAGCAAGGTAAATCCGATTGAGTCGGAATTGATAGATGAGGCGCTCTGCATTTCTTCAATGCGAGAATCACATTCCTGGAGAGACTCTTCAGAATCCTCGAATGGATCTGATTCGCTCTTGCGGAGCATAGCATAGGCGTAGGAGACGGGTGCTTCGATGTCAGGTATGAGACAAATATCAGCATCAACGGAAAGTGGAGTCGGTCTGAAAGAGTAGTTCACCACATAGCTCCCATCGGAATAGGAATTGAGGACAAATCCATCCGTTTGATTCCCTGTGACCCAGTAAGCTCCGCC
>OFRM01000768.1_pt1 | contig 12341 bp, 12 predicted proteins | sample 1543101 | NCBI WGS metagenome assembly OFRM01 (sample SAMN07774223, study PRJEB24372) | wastewater metagenome | isolation source: Exp Tend VB 0WW | collected 2016-02
TATTATCATTTTAATTTAATTTATGAACATAGTAATCAATCAATCATTAATAACAGGTACAACGTACCTAACCACAGACATAGCTTCTGGAACTACTGGCTTGCCAGTAAGGAACTCAGAGGCTTTCGTTGTTGCTAACGGTCTACTTCTTATTGGAGAAATAGGCTCTCCTAACGCAGAGCTGATAGCGACCATTTCGTCTAAGACAGCCCAACAGATAAACATTGGTACTGGATGTAGTTTTCCCCACCAAGTTGGTGAGCCTGTGTACCAGGTTACTTTCAACCAAGTACAGATTCAATCAGCAACATCTCCGTCTGGTACTTTTACCACACTCGACACAATCAACATCCAATGGAGTCAGCAAAACACTATATACAACGATACCACGGGTACGTCAAGTACTTACTACCGACAAAGGTTTTACAACACTGTAACAGGTGTTTACTCTGATTGGTCTAACTCTGGTACTGGTGTTGCACAGGTTGACTACGGTGTTAAAACAGCTGGCTATCTTATTAATCAAGTACGCAAGTCTATTGGTAATACAGAACTTAAGGATGACTTCTTCATCAACGCTTTGAATGAAGCTCGTAATGTTGCTAACACCCAATTCGGTTACGGTAGAATGAATGAATGGAGACAAGAGTTCGACTATCCTATTCAGATGCTTGCTGGTACTAACTACATAAACCTTCCTGACGACATAGACTTCTCTGAGACCAACAGAACTCTCCTCAATGTCCGTTTCGCTCGTCAATCAGTCGCTGCTAACATTCCTATAAACTACGTAGACAAGCGTGAGTGGAACATGAGGTCTTACCTTAACAGGTACTCGTTTACAAGCGGAGAAACACTTTCTGGGGCTACTAACCTTGTGCTTAGAAACACTGGAGACTTTCCTGCGAGTGGAACTGTGTTTATTGCAACAGAGAACCCGGCACAGCTTATACTTACTGTAACGTATACAGGTAACAACCTACTTACCAACACTCTTACTGGGTGCAGTGGAATCACACGAAACGTGTCTGATGGTGTTCAAATCATGAACTACAGCACCTTTGCTTACCCTTACTTCTACACTGTGTTCGATAACAAGATCTGGTTTGACAGAGCAATCCCGACATCACTACAGGGTAAGAACTGCTACATTGACTACTACAAGGCTATAACACCTATGGTGTTCTTGACTGACGAAATACCTGAACACTACCGTACAGTATACGCAGACTACCTTAAGTTTGCAGTTAAGAGACGTAGAGACGACTCTATTGGCGCTAACGACGAAGACTTTAAGCGCTTTATGAACGGACTCGCTACAATTCTCGGCAACCCTTGGACAGGACAGACACAGATAATTATCCAGTAGTATGGCAAAGAAAATACCGTCAGAAAACGTAACAGATATAGAGCTTGCCCCTATTACAAAGGGCATGATTCTTGAGGACGTCGTCTCTTATAAAGTGTCTCCAGAAGATGCGGCCACTTGGCTTGAAAACGCCTCTGATGACTCTCTTGGGTATATTACTACTCGCAGACAGTTTAAGAGACGTACTCCTGCTAGTGGTATTTCTATAACAGCACCGACAAAGGCTGTGATTACCAACCAGCTGTCAGGTACTAACGGTGACTACGTTCAGCTGTACTTCCAACAAGGAAGAGACCTGTTACAACAACGACTGGTTACTTCTGCTTCTGGAACAATCTACTCAAATTTCTTTACCACTACACAGAAAAACCGTTTTGATGTAATACAGAAGACACTGGTGATGACGAACGTGGGGACAGGTACGTTCTACCATACAGGTAACAGCTCTACTCCTTCCGCGTTAGACACAGAGTTTCCAACGTCAGCAGACTTAATAGCCGCTGGCTTCGTTGGACGTGTGTGGGGCGCGGTATCTACTGGTGCTGGGGCAAACGTCTACTACTCTGACGTCATCCCTGCTGGGGGCATAACTTCACTCTCAACGGCCGCACAACAGTTTATCCAAATCAACTCACGTAACGAGGTGCCTACGGCTTTGATACAGACACCTAATGTGTTGTATGTGTTTACTAATAACTATATCTTCAGAGTGTTCAACACTAACTCTGTAGAGAATGCACCATACTACAACTTTGGTACAGTAAGTCAGGAGTCTGTTACTAAGACACAAGACGGCTTTTACTTCTATCACTACTCTGGTATCTACTTTCTAAGTAACGCCGGTGCAGTAAAGAAAATATCCAATCCGATATACTACCTACTTAAGCAGGTGTCTCCAGAAAACCAGAAGAACGTCTTTGCTTGGTCTCAGGACATCTTTGTGTATTTCTACCTCGGACAACTAAACGGCCAGCAGACCAACAAGTACTACACAGTTAGGTACAACGTTATGAACGACTCTTGGAGCTTGGTTACCACAAAAGACGCTCTACTCGTTGGAACCTCAACAGACTTGTCTGAGTTTGCTACAGCAGAAACAGACACTGGAGAACAGTGGATGCCAGCGAACATAATCATGACTGCTACACAAATGGCTACGCTTGACATCTTCGACAAGGACACTGACAACCAAGACTGCTACGGAGACTTCAAGGACTCTGGTTCTCCAACTGACAACATCAACATTGATGTACAAACAAAGTGGATCACGTTTGATATAGAGGCCCACTGGAAGCGTGTTAACGGTGTCGCCATCCCACATGTTAACGCTTCGGGGATAACAGTGTCTGTTCAGACCGACACAGACGATCCAGACAGATGGACACCAGTTGGAACGTTAGATGAAAACTCAGTTACGTTGTTCAGAGAGTTTCAATCAACAGCCTTCAATAGGATAAAGTTCAGATACACAGGAACATCAAAAGGTGCTCGTGTCAAGTTTGCTATGCCAATACTATTACAAGTAGACGACCTTGGTTACGAAAGTCAATAATATGGAAGAGACAACAAGAGACTTTTCAAGACAGTTTTACGGACAGGCAGAGTTTCCTCAGCCTTATATTTGGGCAGTTGGTTACGTTACATCTGTAGGAGCTAAAGACTCAACTAGGTTTTTCTTTCCTAATGGTGTTACTGTTTCAGAAACAGGAACGGGTATATACAAAATAGTCCACAAAATAGGCTATTCAGACAGATATCTTATTATTCCGACACCTATAGCAAGTGTTAGAGTGTCCCTCACAATCGCTAACATTAACGATGACGATGTAGAAGTCAGGGCTTTTGACGACAGCGGCGCAGCTGCCTCCTGTGCGTTCTGTTTTACTATTTACACATTCTAAGTATTGTGGTATAATTATTTAATCTTAAATCTCTATGAATTACAACTTTATTAACATGGTGCTCAACAACCCGGCTCTACAGGGAACTCAAGAGCTTGATATGTTTAAGGAAATGGTGTCTAAGGGTGATCCAAGAGTAGGTTCAGTGTACTTTGGTATGGGTCAGTTTATGACCCCAGAGACAGTAAAGAAGTACTCCACTGCTGGATACGACGATGTGAACCCATACTTTGACAGAGAGAAAGACATTGCTGAAAGGTCTCTTAAGAATACACAAGAAACTAAGGAGAACGATTACAACATCAGCGTAGCTCAACTCAAGCAACATCTAGAAGATGAGAAACGTGCTTTAGATACAAAAGAAGGAGAACAAGGCACCTGGAGCTCTTCTTCAAGACAACAAAGGCTTAACAGCTTTGGTAATCAGTATAGTAACCAGTTCAGCTCGTTACTTAACCAGGCTAAGTCTGGCTTAGAGGCTAATGCTCTCAAAGGTGAAGAACTCCTTGGATCTAACGTACAGACCCCAGAACTACAAGGCGTGTCCCTTAACTTAACACAGTCAGCTCCAGCTGGTGTACAGTCTACCTCTGGATATAAGTATAACCCTTTTAACCGTGGAGCAGGCAACCTAGAGGCACAGAGAGCTACTTCAGCGACTACTAGAGGAAACCAAAGACTACAGTCTGACTTTTATAACCCGTTTAAGTACGTAAAATAATATGGCATCACTATTCGACAAAATTAAAAACCTTAACCTTGGACAGACAGACACTAGGACACTTCCTGGCGGTCAAACATACAACGTAGACCAGGCTAGTCAAATGAATGTTGGTGGCATGCAAAGCCCTGCTGTACCTGCTAACATGGGTATTGGTAGACAAGAGACTCTGGGCTATGAGGTTCCACAACCACAACCAGTAGGACAAATGCCACAGTTTAACCCGACACAACAACCACAAGTACAACCTGCTGCTAAACCAGAACTTACCGACGAAGACGTAGCAAGAATGACTAACAGCATTAGTTCTATAATGTCTGGCGGTAAGTCACTTATGCAACCAGCTGGCGGAAGAGACTATATAGGAGATATCTTTAAACTCCAAGCTGAACAAGCAGGTGACTACCGCTCTAACCGTGGTCTATACGAAATGCCAGAAGGTGTTGTACTCTCTCCAGAACAGCAAGACCAAATTAAAGGCTCTGCTGACAGGGCTTACTCAGAAAGATTCGGCGCTCTTGGTTACCCTGCAACGACACAGGTAAACCAAATGAAGACTGGTTACGGTGTTTCTAGCATCCTATCTGGCCTACCAACCTCTGTTGGTAACCGTGTGTTTGACCTTTCAGACACCTTTGCTCGTGAGCCAGGTGTTAAGAACTTTAATATCATACAGAACTCAGCAATACAGTCTAAGCAGGTAGTCGACAGACTCGCTAACGGTCCAGGCAGTGGTGCTGATGACCAGAGACTTATCTACCTCTTTGCTAAGGCTCAAGATCCAGACTCAGTGGTACGTGAAGGTGAGTACGCCAACGCTCAGAAGTTTATCTCTACACTACCACAAGCTGTCAAGGCCGCTGTTTCACGTGTAATAGAAATAGACAAAGACGGCAATGGTATTATCGCTACAACTCCTACAGGGTTCCTTACGCCACAGGCTCGTAAGCTAATTGCTGACGCGCTTACAGAACAGTATAAGGGCACAAAGACAAGCTACGACAACCTAAGAAATGAATACGCAAGACAAATCAACCAGATTACTGGCCGTGATGGTATCGGTGAGGAGTTACTTATAAACTACGAAGGCGCCTATGATTCAGCTAACGAACCTGCTGGGAACGTAGACATAAACTCACTAATAGACGCCTTTAAGCAAGAAGATTACTCTGACCAAGAAATCCAACAATACCTTAAGCAAAAAGGACTGGGTTTTAACCAAGTTGGCAACACTACAGCTTCCATAGAACTAGGTTCAAGACTTGCAAAAGTAAACAACAACCCAGGTAATCTACGCTTTGTAGGACAACCTGGCGCCGTCCAGGGTGAAGGAGGTTTTGCTAAGTTCTCATCACCCCAAGCTGGTGTAGAGGCACTTAAGCGACAAATACAACTAGATGCTTCTCGTGGACTAAATCTTTCAGGCTTTATAGCTAAGTATGCTCCACCAACAGAAAATGACACTCGACTATACATATCACAAGCAACTAAGAACCTCGGTGTTTCACCTGAAACCCCTGTGTCCCAAATACCAGTAGACATGCTAGCTAAGTTCATAGCACTCAAAGAAAGTTCAACTAAAATATCATAAACCCACAACATGAAATCAATGGACGAAATATACAACTCAATGGCTGGACAGAAGCCAAAGCGCTCAATGGATGAAATCTTTAGCCAGGTATCTGGTGGTTATGACATGAACAAAGTAATGTCTGAGGCTAACCAACCTCAAGGACTTCCAGAGGGCCTTGTTTCTGGTGCTGGTGTCGGCTTAGCTGGCGGTTTGACTGACTGGGCGACTACACTTGGTTCTGCTGGTGGTAATTTATTAGGAGCAGGAGCTACAAAAGTAACCAACCCGTTTACAGGCAAACAACTACCTGGCGCTGGTTACGATGAACAAGGGAATAAGAATACTCTGTTAGAAACAGGTTTACAGGTTGGTGGCGCTGCCATTGAGGGGGCGGCAAACCTTTATGCACCAGGAGCTGGTAAGGGTGTTGTAGAAGCTAGTAAGTACGGCCTTAAGACACTCCTACCTAAGCTTACAAGAGGTACTGCTATTGGTGCTGGTACAGGTGCCGCTCAAGGCTTTGGGGCTGAACTAAGGGAATCACAAGACGTCTCTGACGCTCTTATCAGCGGCGGTGTAACAGGATTAGTTGGTGGTGCTATTGGTCTTGGTTTAAGTGGGTCTGCGGTTGGCGCAGGAAGTCAAGGTTTCCAAAAAGCAAAAACATCATTGGAAAAACTATTAGGGAAGGGCACAGATGGTGGCTCTGGTGGCTCTGGTGGCTCTGGTGGCTCTGGTGCATCTTTCACAAGCCCAGCCAAACTAATAGAAGACCTACAGGCGGCTAAGGCGGCTAACGACTTCGAGAAGGTATCAGAAATAGAATCTTCACCTGACTTTGTTAACATACTAAAAGCTAACGGATTCAACGACCAAAAGGCTGTACAAGATAAAATCAACGATGCTGTCGTTCGTGTAAAACAAACAATACTAGAAGAGCAGACAGCCATGTCTCCTGCTAAGGTTGAGATACGAAATGATATCCGTCAAGGACTATACGACGATGCTATTAAGGAAACACTGGCTGACTATAATAACTATGGAGGTAATCTAGATGACGTACAGATAGCTCGACAAGCTAAGACTCGTCAGTACCAAGAACTACGAGAACAAATAGCTAGAGACCTTTCTGGCACAGAACTTGACCCTTTCAAGAATATCTCTGCTGGAGAAATGAAAGCAAGAGTTTGGGACAACCTTCCTGATATAATAAAACGAGACCTTGTAGAAGGCCCTAAAGCTAAACAGTTTATTAACGAATATATAGATACTCAGTTTGCTAATGGTGGCTCAATGGAAAGACTTGACTTCCTACGAATGAATGGTAATCAAGAATGGGCTAAGACAAGCACTGGCGCAAAAATACAGACAGCTATTGCTAACGCTTCGAGGGGGGCTATCAACGACATGATTGTAGTCCTTGAAAAGTCTGGTGCTAACCCTGACCTTATTAAGGTACTTAAAGACTACAACGAACTTAATCGACTTTACGGTGTTAGTAAGCAAGCAGAGAAGCTACAGAGAGAGATTGGCACCGCTTTAAATAAAAAGAAAAGTATCAACAGACTGCTTAATATGTTAGGTGGAGTTGGACTTGGTTCAGCTACAGGGAATCCTTTTGCGTTCTATGCAGGTGCTCAGTTATCTGACTGGGGACAACGTGCGCTTAACAACACGATAGAAGCTGGCGTACTAAGGAACTACGCTAGTAAGATTAGTAAGTCATCAGGTGATGTAATCAAGAAAGAAACACCTGACGCGCTAAAAAGACTAATAGGACTAGATAAAAAGATTTCACAAAAGAAACAGGCTGAGAAACTGATAGCTGACCAAGAGGCCGCTAAAGTAGCAGAGATGACCTACACCCCTGAGAACAAGCTGCCGACCATACAAATGGGTGCTGGTAACGTACCACAAAGAGTAGACAACACTCCGTCTATCGACGTTGAGAGTCTCGTACCAGAAACACCTCCAGCTAAGCCTAAGGCTAGTATCTACGAAGCTTACACACCAGAAGGTGAGCTGCCTACTATAGACGCTGGAGATACACCTAAGTCTAAGTTCTCTAAGTCTTCGAAAGACCTTCCTGTTATTAAGTCAATACTTGCTCTCGCTGGTACAGGCGCAGCAGCAGGAACTCAAGAAGCTAAAGCAGAATGGAGAACTGCACCAAAAGAAGACACCCAGAAGATAGACGAAGGCTTTAAGAAGGTTTCACAAGGAATAGAGCAGAAGTACCCAATGATAGACAAGAAGTATCTAAAGACTCTCATAGAGCAAGAGTCAACGTCTGGAAAGAACGACGTCAACAGAGAATACGGTCAAGGTAAGTACGGTTGGGTTGTAGGGTTTACAAAGTCAACCTACAATGACTTTAAGAAGCGAGCAGAGACCTCTCAAAAGGCTAAAGCACTGTTCGACAAGCTTAAGTTTGACACCCCTGAGCAAGCAATGGAGTCAGCGATGGAATACTCACAATACCTGCTTAGAGACCACACAAAGGAACAAAAGACTGGTGAGCGTGAGTGGAAGAAGATAACAGCTGGAGAGCTGTACAAGATGTACAACGGAGGTGGAAGCAAAACTGCTAAGCCAGACTTTGAGGAAAAGTTTAACAAGTAAAAATTAAGAAAAGCCCCAATTAAGGGGCCTTTCTTTTATCTACTGTACGTAACCTAGTAGTTTCGCGCAACTCCACCAACTCAACCTACCTTCTGCTATATTCTTAGCCATAAAGTCTATCGAGAACTCTGGATCTGTGGCCTGTTCATAAGATACGTAAGGATGGTCCGGAAGGTGTATTTGCACCAAGCCGTATGACTTCTCCCTTTCTCCAAAAACAATTCCACGTCTAGGGTCGTTGAAGTTGTATTTGATTTTACTTTGTAATGTTGTATCCCAAGAAACGTTCTCACAGCTGATTACATCAACCATGAGGTTTTCTGAGACACCGTACTCTTTAGATTTGACACTAACGATTTCTCGTGGTGTTAATGGTTTATGAGTACTTACAACCACCGGTGTAGTCCCTGCCGTCGATAACGGAGCAGTAGCTATTGCTATTTGCACCGTAAACAACGAAAAGAATATACACGCTGTCATAAGGATTTTCATATAACCCAATTAACGCTGATTGGGGGCGGTGTGCTGGACACTGTTCTCAGCTTAACAAGTATACCACGAAAGCTAGGGCGAAAGGACTCGAACCTCTATTGACGGAGCCAAATTCCGTTGTCCTACCTTTAGACGACACCCCAGTATGGGTTATTCTTTTTGCTTTTTTCGTATTCTTCCCAGGACTTTGTTACTGGGTTAAGGTACTTAGTTATAACCATAGCAAGATAGTACTACCATTCATTAGCTTTGTCAAGTTCAGTGAACACCATCTTAGATCCGTCGAAGTTAAGTGGTACCTCAAATGTGGGACCATTGCGATGTTTCTCTACCATGAAGTCTATCTCCCTCATACCAAACTCATTAGTCTGTGTGTCTGATGAGTGTAGGAACGCCACTATGTCAGCATCCTGCTCAATAGCACCTGAGTCTCTTAGGTCAGATAGCTTCGGCTTACCACCCCTATGCTCAACGTTACGTGATAACTGACTTAGAGCGAGTACGGGCACATTGAAGTCCTTGGCAAGTATCTTAAGAGAACGAGAGATTTCAGCTACGACTTGAACCATGTTATCCCTGCCGTTACCTACGGCCATGAGCTGTAAGTAGTCAATGACAACAAAGCCTATAGGAACTTTATTCTTTGCATTGTGCGTCTTTATACACTTGCGGATGTCTTTTATCGTTACACTAGATCTGTCGTTGTAGTATATGGGGGCGCTGGACAGTATTTGTGAAGCGTCTTCTAGTGCCTGTAGTTCTGCTTGATCAAGTCTACCTGTTCGTATCTTCGAAAGACTAACCTTTGACTCTGAGGCAACTAGTCTTTGTACCAACTGGTCTGTAGCCATTTCCAGAGAAAAAAACATAACTGGAGTCCTGCCATAGATTGCCACGTTCTTAGCTAGCTGTAGAGCAAAGCTTGACTTGCCTCTGGCTGGTCTGGCTGCAAGAATTATCAAGTCTGACTTATGTAATCCGTTCATGTGTGTATCAAGCGACGGGAACCCTGTAGTAATTCCTACTACGTCCATCGGGTTAAGCATCAGCTTTCTCACCGAGTCCATAACTTCACCAACAGCGGTTTCTGATGAAACTTCTTCTGTCTTCTTTGTTGTTAGTAGACTGTTAGCATCTGCCGTAAGCTTGTCTATAAGTTTCTCTGGGTCTTGGTCTGTGTCACAAGTCGTTGCCTGAGTAAACGTAGCTAGCATACCAAGCTTTCTAAGAATACTTCTCTTCTTAACGTTGTCTGCGTAGTACTTGTAGTTACTTGGAGACGGTACAAAAGACATAAGTTCCGCCACAAACACTGAAACAGACCTGTCTTTAGTAGAAACACTTATCATATCCACTGGCTCACCTTTTGATTCAAGTTCTCGTATTGTAGAAAACACATTCCTACAATTAGGATCTAAGAAGTCCTCTACAGTAATATCTTCTATGTCCTCTAGTATGTCCGGCTTAAGAAGTATGGAGCATAGAAGTGATTTCTCGAAAACAACAGTATTCTTTATTTGTTCATTGTCTTCCATATTACTGTAGTTTTATTTTATCGTCTGGTAACAAGTCTCCAAAAGCATCGAGGTTGCTCTCGTATATCTCCCATAGGTCCGACCACTTCCTGAGGGTGTCTTTATCAGCCCAGTCTATCATAACCAAAGATTTCCTGTTAGAAGAGTCTACTATCTTAGCTCTTCCTATTGCTATAAGATACTTTGTCTTGGTATCAACTACGCCGTATCCTTTTATATACTCAGATGGATTTGTGCCGTAGCCATGTTTCTGGTGAAACGCTTTAACCCCGTCTACTGACGAGAACTTACCAATCCTCATAGTCAGCTTACTTGAGTCAGAGATCTGTAGGACATCTGCCATTGACCCTGACCATACACCATCTACTGTCTCTACTGTCAGTGGAAACATGCTTAGAGACATTCCTGATGTTTCGATTTCTTTTCTTCTTTCTTCGATTGACTCACGTATAGCGACTGCTCTGTCGTCCGGTAAGAGCAGTTCTTGGTAGTTTTTAAGAGTTATCTTTGCCATTTACTTATCCCAAAATAGGGCTCTGTACTTCTTATAAGTGTTAAATATATCGAGTGTAGCGCGTAGCATCTTCCTGTCGTCGAGATCGTTGGTACTCACCCATTCGTCAGTAAACGTGCCGTCTTTCTTAGCTAGGTTGATACGTCTTGCTGCTATCGGTTGCTGCTTTAGTGTAGCAAGTGTGTCTTTGTAAGTGTTGTTCTCGTCGGTCATCATCCACTCAATCATGAACTGGTACCCCATTAGCTGTGTGTAGTAGTCTAACCCATACACACCAGTGGATGTCTTGTGGTCTTGTATTTCAATCCTTCCGTCTCGTAGTACAAGTCTATCGAAAGTACCAGCTACCCAGTTAGTCCATTCTTCCTTAGGAGCCTCTGGATTAGATGGCGCAAACACAAGCAGTTCCTGAGCTATTACATGTGTGCCCGTTGCTAGGTCGTTAGAGACCACTTTCTTAGCCACTTGAGCCTCTGGAGAGTCTTCCCACGTAAACACCATGCCATTCATCCTAGCTGTGGTTGCAAGTTCAATAAGAGAGTGAACTTTCTTACCAAAGTCCTTAGAGTAGTCTGATTTAGCTGTGTGTGCTCTACAGGCTTCTTCTGTGCTTTTACCAGCTAGTAAAGCTTTCTTTACCTCGCTTACAGCCCAGTTGATGAGTGTGTCAGACTTAGAGCTAGCAGCTCCTGTGTCTTTGTGGAAGGTGACAGATCCTACTGGCTTCTGTACTGTTGTCATCCCGTATACCACGTGCTTTTCACCGTTAGGGTGAGTAATCCAGTACTTGTGCGCAGCGTCGTTATAGCACAACTTAAATCCGTGTGCCTCTACTTGCTTGTCAATGTGTAATGTGTCTAGGTTTAGTTCTTTCATGTTTTTTTTATATTACAATAATAATAGTTTAACCATTCTTTTGTGCAATTCGTAGTCTTTGTGACCAATTACTGGTTGGTAGTAATACCCATTCTTATAATGAAAGTTATTCCAAGTGTGCGGTTTTGTTCCGTCGCACAACAAGCATAATTGCGCTTTTGTTAATGGTGTGTCTTTCATGCTTCAAGTTCTTTAATCTCATAACCTACTTCTACAACGTGTAGGGCGTTGTACTTTTTATTGTTTTGCCAGAACCAACCATCTTTTTCTTGTATATCTTCATCGTGGTCGTAGTCAGAAAGAACCTGTGAGCCAAATACAGGCCTAAACTTTGCTCTGCGTATTTTTTCTCCGTTTGTAAGGATTATGTATTTTATTTGCATGTTTCAAGTTCTTTTATCTGTGCCTGTAAAGATTTTTTAATTTCGTCGTAGGCATATAGCTTACCCAGATACACGTCACACATTTCTACTGTCTCAAGCTTTATTTCTTCTCTAACTCTGTCGTCTATAAATTCAATGTTTTTCTGCAAATACTTTATAAACGACCGTTTGAGGAAGGATTTGAGTTCTATCACTGTAGTTGCTCCTCCGTCACGATAGATATTTCTAGCCGACCACCCATTGCCATTGTCCGTAAATTTCTCGTCAAACTCTTTCTCGATTTGTTCGTAGGTCATGGTTATCTTGGTATAAAACTTAATATGTGGGCTACTACGTCTACATTGAAAGCATTACC
>OFRM01000769.1_pt1 | contig 12328 bp, 12 predicted proteins | sample 1543101 | NCBI WGS metagenome assembly OFRM01 (sample SAMN07774223, study PRJEB24372) | wastewater metagenome | isolation source: Exp Tend VB 0WW | collected 2016-02
AAAATAAAGAAAGTAAAGTATATTGTTAAAATTCAATCCAAGCCCTTGCTGGAGTCCATGTACCATCACAGTTACCTGTTCCAATACAAGCCATACCATCCCAAGAACATTGTCATCCAACTGAAGTACATGACGGCTCATCTCACTGAGCAGAACAAGCAGTCCAAGCACATCCAGAGTGTCCTGTTGTACAAGTAGTGCTGTCAGTACCCGAATATGTTGTACAGCTCACAGTTACCCAAGCAAAGTCATACACACGCCTTGCTCAAGGTGCTATTGTTGCTGTTCCAACAATAGATTGGTCTGTATTGGGAGACATAGTGACTGTTGCTGTTGAACCCTGATTATATATTTTGTATCCTGCGTAGAATGATGATGAATAACTGCCTTCTGTTGGGAAAGTGAGATTGAGACCTGAAGACTGTGAACATCCAGCTTCACTTGCACAATCAGCATATGGGACACCAGTACAATTGGAGCTTCATGTACATGCCGCTCAATATACTCCTGTACAAACACCTGTGTTATAGTTTCAGGTACATGAATATGACGAATAATTCCCAGAACAGTTATCAAAAGGATTGCCCTGACAAGTTGAGTTATCTCAACCGCATGAAGTAAAGAAAAAACCAGAACATACACCTGTCCCACTATCATATGAACACTCTGGCTTTGTAGCACAATTTGTACCATCTCATCCTCCATCACTCAATGTTCCACAATCTCAATCTACAACAGCAGAGCAAGGAGCATTTCCATTACAGGTAGAAGTATCAGTATATCAACTACATGTACTGCTCGCATTGATAGAACATCATCCGTGACCTGTACATCCAGATGTATTTCAGTTGAGAGTGGTACAATCGAAAGTATTTGATGTACAACCTGAACCAGAATAAGTCGCACAAGTACCCTCATCGAATCACACGCATGAAGGCATTGCGTCAACCCAAGCACAAGTGCCTCAATAAGAATTATTTTGACTTTCACAGGTGCTTTGGTCGCCAGGTCATGAACAGTTTGCTGTCTGTACAGAACAACCTGCCTGTCCTGAACAACTCCCCATCCCATATTCATTATTGAATCCTGCACAATCATTCCCTGCGAACCAAGAACAATCACCATGTCAGCTTCTCAATTCACAGTCACCCTGATTTGTCCAGTGATTACAAGCATATGTTGGAGTTCCAGCACAGATATTGTTGTTGTCTCAGTTCGCAACTATGACATAGTAACCATCTGTGAGTGTTGTGTTTGTGCTTATAAAAACTGTCTTGCCTCATATTCTTCCGTATGAAGTGAGCTTTGAAGGCGGTGCTTGATTTGATGCTGAACCAGCGTTGACTCATTGAGAAAAAGAGCCATGTCATGTACTATGAACCAGGGCTGTTGGGTACGCATACATGAAAAGCTGATTGTTGTTGCCGTCATATATCCCCAGATAGTTACCACCTTTCACGAAAATATTGTATCAGCCACTCGAATCAGCCCCAACCGCAACCTGTCTTGTTCAGGAGAATTTATAATCAGTCCAGGAGTTGCTTCCTGTGTTATTGATTGTTTGTATTCTCGTTGTTCAGGGCTGTGAGTTCGATTGTGCCGCACCAGGAGTAAAAGAGAATCAATTTCAAGATATATCACTATCGAATTCAAAGAAATCAGCCCAAGTTCCACTGTTACCCCTCCACTGCATTTTCCATTTTCAATACGCAGTCGTGCTAGCAGAGCCAATTGCGTAATCTTGTATTTCAAACGGAAATGAAGAAGAAGAATTGGTGAGGAATCAACGCCCCCTACGCAAAAGAGATGGCGATGCTTGGAATACTGAAGCTGTTGCCGCAGTTGTGTTGTCTAGTACCCATCCAGGGGCTGTTGTAGCTCAAAGAGCAGTCTTCAAAACAGTCTGGAACACTGTATAGACATTGCTATTCGCAAGATTTATACCAATAACCACATTACCTGTTGTGGGAGAAGTTGTTATGGAGCTGTTGCTTGTGACTGATAACACTGTATCTGTTGGGGTTGCTACCTTTGTTATGTGGGAAAGTGTTGTTGGGCTGTCAGTAGTCACAATCCAAGTCTCTCCTCAATTCGTATTCACAGTGAGCCAATCTCACCTCTGAGATGCTTGTACTCCTGCGTTGGCGAGTGCTGTTGTTGTTGTTGAAAACACACCCAGATATTCACTGATTGCGAGCACTGGAATCTGTGATGAAAGAATTTTCCCCCCTGAATCGAGTGTAGCAACTCAAAGTGCCTGAGCTTTCTGTGTCAGGGGTATCATCAACCCTATTGCTGTTGCCTGAGCTGTGCTGACTGGCTTGTTAGCATCGGAAGTGTTATCAACATTCCCCAATCCAACCGCTGTTTTATCGAGAGTCTGAAAACTTTTATCACCTCTCCAGTATTGCGAGGTTGTTCACGCTGTGATTGCGTTTTCCTTTGCTAAAAGAGCCGCAGTGAGTCAGGTTATGTCAGCCAGAGCATAATCTCAGCTGGCAGGCATTACAGCTCCAGTTCGAGAATTGAAAGAGGTGACTCAGCCAGGCGGCAAGTCTTCCCACTCAATATCGTAATCAACATTGCTTTGCTTTATTGGTACTTGTCATGCTGTTCAACCTGTTGGGAGACCGACACCAGCGTATCATGCTGAAAAAACCACTGTATGCTCCAGGGTTGTTTGTTCTATACTGACCTCTATTATCTGTTGTTGGACTGTGTGTTCAACGGAAGTGACTGTGACTGTCGTTTCGAGCGTGTCAGAGGTTTGAATCGTAGACACAACACTTGTGGCTGAAACATCCGTCTCAATTTGTGGAACAACAGTATGAGAGTCTTGTATGGTCTGGATAGTTGTTTCATCATTGGGCATCTATTTAGGTTAGTCTGTTGGTTGTTGTCTCTTCAACAGTGAAGGTTGAATCCGATGTGTATTGCTTCAGCGTTACTGGTACAATCCATCTGTATCAGTAATGATAGAGTCACGGGAGAATCGCTGTACTCGTGTGCGGTACAGTGAAATCATGGTATAACACCGAGCTAGCAACAGTGACTGATGTTGAATAATCAGCACCAGTATCAAGAGCAACAGCGTCAAAGACATCTTTTATCGTCAAAAATATCTTGTATCCGTTCAAGTCAATCGCAGTTCCATTCTCATCTTTGAGAATGAATCGAAATGTCCATGTGTTTCAGCGTTTGAGAGATATTTGGGTCATATTATGATAATAATAATGAAGTTGTTGCTGGAGCTACCCCCGCAACTGGAGCTGATAAAGAAGAATTTGCTGTTGGCTGTCAGTCATCATCAATATACATTTTTCATACTGTTAATCCTGAGAGGATTGCCAATTGAAAGCGTAAAGTAACAATCCCAATAGCCGCACCTGAAATAGCACTTTCCGCAATACCAATATAGTTACTTGGTGGCGTGAGTTGAAAAATGTAATCATCGTTACTTTGGTCTGAGCCAATTATTTGATACACATAAGGTTTTACTTTACAGATATTTGAGTTGTAAAGAGTTGTGCTACCTGTTGTGATACTCGTATAACTGCCAATTTCTGTAATTGTAGTTCAACTGATTGAGAGAATTGCAACCGCCAATTCTGTTGCCCCATAAAATCCCGAAACAATACAGAATGTTTGCCCTACCATACAAACGCCCTGATAGCATCAAGCTGTTGCCCAAAGTACAGGTCATACAAGAGGCGTACCAGCAGTAACAGTAGTGCCAGAAATTGTAAGTATGACGATACCACCATAATAAGAGAGGATTGCTTTTGTAGATGTAATAAATTTTACACAAGTTGTATTATCAGCTCACACTCCTGTACTATTTGAACCTCAAATTGTAGGAGTAGTACCAGACACAGTAATAATATGAGCATCTGTGTTACCAACATTGCTTCCTACACAAAGAAGAACAGTATTTGTAGTGAGTTGGCATGAAGTCATACGCAACTGTGAAGAAAGTGTTGTGACTTGTACTGCTGTATTTGTTGTGATAGTTGTACCTGAAACAGTCAAAACTTGGCAATAACATCTTGTATCACTATCTTTTCTGTAACATATAAGTGCTTTTAGAGTATCGAGTTTTGAAACTGTACATTGTGAGCCAAGACCACCAGTTGTTTCAATAGATTGTTCGCTTCAAACAGTGATTGTAGTGCCTGAGATTGTTATACAGACACACGCTATACCACCTGGCGCACCTGCATTATCCTTTTGATAAATTATCATCCAAGTAGCAGTATCAATCTGACAACAATCGTACCACCTTGTTCAGTTACTTGTAAGGAATATATTTGCTTCTGTACCATTTGAAAAGTCTGTTTCAGCCGCATTTAGTGTTCGTACTTGACCATATAAGTCCTGAGAGGTGTTCATATTACCACCACTCAAATGTAAATATATTCCGTTGCTGATATATAATGACCTGTTGCTGTGTTTGTGACCCTGTGCTGTAGTTACAGATGTTCAAGCATTTTTCGCTGTAGGTGCTGCAACTTTGATTGTGTTAGATGCAGAAGGAAAAACAAAACTCTGTGCTGGTATATCGTTTCAAGTAGCGGCAGTGTACTTTTGTGACCGCATACCAATATATTTCGCTTTTACTTTTCTATTAGCCAACAGAACGCTGTCATACACAAGAGTCTCATCATTATCATTCAAAAAAGTGCTTTCGGTTGTTCCAGTTATATCTATTGTTGGGATTGTCGCAACCTGACTGTCCATTTGAAAATAAGTTCCATCGTAAGCAAGTGTGACAATCTGACCTGCCTCAATATCTCATGTAGAAAGGTCTTGGTCATGTAATTTTTTAATTGTTTTTGCTCAAAGCCCATTAACATTGATAGACGCAGCACCAGTGTTACCAACATCAGCAAGAAATCTGAAATTTTGCCCAACAGCATACGCCCCTATTGCTGGAGAAAGAGTTATAACATAAGTATCGTTACCTGTAGAAGTTGCCGCATACACTTTTGTTCAGTTTTGGTAGTCTGTTATGTTCAATTTCGCTGTTTCGAGTCTTGCTAGTTCTGCGTTCATGTCTTCGAGCTGTTCAGCGGTCATCCTGAGACTTACAACAACTGTGTTACTTGCGTCAGGTGCGAATGAAAAAGCTGTATTGGTTTGTGTTGTAGCCGCATAGTCATCAGGACAATACCCCGCACTTCTCAAAATCGTGAATGTGTCGGTTGACCTGTTTGTACATTTGACTATTTCTCTTTTCGTTACCCTGCTAAGCGTGTCATAGTTCTCCAGTGTCAATAAGAAGGGATATGTTGAAGGGAACAGTGCTCAGTATCCTGCTTGAACCAACATACTTGTTGCTCATGCTGATATTGACCCATCCATGTATGCTGTTGCGTTGTTCTTTGCGGTGTAATTCGTGAGAGTCATAGAGAGTTATTATGAAAGTATCTCGTCAGCAAAAGAGCGTGTCTGTTGCAACTCCAATCTGACTTTATCCATATTATACTCAAGCCTGACAATCTGTAAAAATGAAATGGTATAATCGAGATTGCGAATTGTCACAAAGTGTCCTGCTTGTATGCTGTCAATATCGTATTCACTGTTCACAGTCACCACAATCCTCTTCTTGACATCTTTGTTGGCTGAAATATAAGCGTCACCTGCTGAAGTAGCCACAGTGAGGTCATTCAGGTCAGTTGACTTGTCTTCATACAGCTCTCTCAGTCCATTATTGGTCTGACTTGTAGCGTCAGAAGCGATGTATGGTCATCCTCAGTTGTATTTTACCATGTATTTGTTCACTATTTTCTCTGAATTCTCTTCCACTTCGAGCTGTTCAATATCTTTACTGATAGTCAAGTAGTGCGTTGTTGGTGTTGCTCATCATGCTTTCGGGTGGAATTGTAACAGACCATTTCTGTCTACGCTCCACCAATATGTTGTTGTTTCAGTTGTGGTCTTTATAGCATCAATCATTTTATCATAATCAAAAGCCAAGTTTCAACTCGCAACAGAGTTCTCCACGCTGGTTCAGTTGTAGGTTATGAGAGCTGGATATTTCACAGTGAAAACATCTATAATATCTTTCATTGTGAGGTGTTGTGCTTGGTTCTTATTGAAAGTGTAGGTTGTTCAACCTGTTGTGTAGTACAACCATGATAGCATAGAAGCCAAACCAATAGCTGTCATCTCGATATATTCTCAATTCATGTCTGAGACTCTTTTCAGGATGCTCACTATTCATGAATAAATGAGTCTAGGTGATGCGGAATAGTCAGGGTCAGAAGAATATACACGGACAATCTGATTGTATGCCAAATTCGATGAAGAAAATGGAAGTTTGATTTTGAGTTTGAGTTGCCCTTGTCATCCATTTACCTGCTCTGACCAGGAAAAACCTCACATGATAATGTCTGGTGATATGATTCTGACCAGTGTTGTTCCGTTGAGAGCGTAGATTTTGACATTGTAGGATTTCATTACAAGTAGTTTTTAGAAGCTGTACAAGTAACATCCACCAGTACAGTGCCTGTTATTGTGACTGTAAATGGGTTACTTCCAACACGGAAATTGGGGAATACACCACTGTAATCAATCTCAGTTCCATTTTTCGTAACCACTTTTGTTCGTGCGTTGACGATGAGTATATCGTTTATTACGAGACTGGTTGTGATAGTCATTGTGGTTGTGTCGGGATTTGTGATGGTTATAGCTGAAACTGATGTGCCTGTTCCGAATATGAAGTACAACACTGGTTCAGAAGCCGCAGTGCCAAGATTGGTGAATTCTTCCGAGAATGTTGCTGTTTTCGCTAGATATGATGCTGATTGGTTGGTTATTGTGTAGAAAAATGGCTCTAACACCTGAAAAGTGATTTCCAGCGGTATGAAACTGATATGATAGTGCTGTCTTTTGAAGTCTATTTTTGTGCAGGTTGCTTTGACTCTTCTTATTTCATCATTGACTCGAATGTCAAGGTATCACTCTGTTGTTGATAAACTCTTTTTTATTTCATCAATTTTGCTATTGAGAGCTGTTCAGGATGCTTGTTTCACGAGAGATTTGAATGTGATTGTACGCCCCCTGTAATATTTTGAAATTACACCACCTCAGTTGTTGCGTGGGAAGTTGAATGTGTTGAAGTCCATCAATCCAAGATTGTCATAGTTCAAAGTCTCAGTCAGAATCTCAGTATTCTGTAAAGAGTACCCATCAAACACAATATCATCCTGGTCAATGACGCTAGGAGCAACCCCATATCAGAGTTCGTGTTCATTCAGAGCATATGTATTGAGAGTGGGCATAATTAAGCAATTCACATTTTACCAAGCTGTATTCGTCTCGCAAGTTCCTCAACAAGATAGTCAGCATCACTTCGATTGTTGACTGTGATTCATCCGAGATTGATTTGTACAGTGCTTCATCCTCATATCTGGTCATTCGGTATTATGTTGCCTGATGAGCGTGGTCTGAAAAGCTCTGGTCAGTTCTCACCAACAAGATATGTTCAGTCTGCGTTGACTGGTCATCCCTTCGCTCTGGCTCAATCAACAACTCCTGGATTGTATGTCTGTGTGTTAGCCGCACCGAGTGTTACTATTTCTTTGAGTGTGTCTTTCATTTTCTGAAGTGCGTTGGCAATCTCTATTGCTTTACCAATAACAAACACAGCCACTCTGGCTAGTATTTTGACTGTTATATTTTCGATGTCTTCCCAGAGTTTTGAGAATGATTCATAAAAATCAGGGAAGTATTTTTTTATATTGTCGAAAAGGTGGAAGACTACAATCAAAACATCCTCACCGAATTTCATAAAGTTCCCATGAAACAGGTCAGAGAAGGCATTGAAAATGTCTATAACAGCATCCCAGGCAATCTTGGTTATCTCTTGTATGTGTCCGAAATTCGTTGTCCAAGCCAGGGTGAGAGCCGCAATGACTCATATCACTATCCATACTGGTACTGAAATTGCCCCTATAACAGCCCCTATGGCTGTGATTACTGGTGTTATGTAGGTTATTACTACACCGAGACCAGTGAGACCAGCCGCAAGACTCAATAAAGCACCAGTGACGAGAACAATGTTGGTTGTCATCTCTGGATTTTTCGCTGTCCATTGTACAAATTTGTCTAGGTATGGCATGATTGCGGTCATTGCTTTCGTGAGCGTATCGAGTACGCCTCATTTCACAACTTCTCAATTCGAGAATCAACCCAGAGCCGCAAGCGTAATACCAATATTGTCTCTCAGCGTAGACATAACTCACGAGAAAGTTTTGCTTGCCTTCTCCATACCACCCTCAAACCTTCCTCACTCTGCTGTTGCGGAAGCCATTGCTTCCTGTACTTCAGCCACTGATATTCCTCAGTCGCTCATTCGTTGTTTGAGTTCTAGCATTGTTTCTCCTGTCTTTTTTGCTATTTCTTGGAGTGGATTGAATCCTGCGTTTACCATCTGTAACAAGTCTTGTCAGGTGAGTCTTCCAGCCGCAGATACTTGTGCGAATGCGAGAGACAACCTTTGGAATCTGTCAGCGTTTCACAGTGATATATCTCAGAGCTGTTTCATGATTGGAAGTACCTTGTCTTGTGCAACACCGAATCCGAGCATTGTTGAAGTTGCTTGACTCAGGTCTGCTGATGTGAAAGGTGTGAGCGTTGCCATCTTCTGTATCTCCATGAAAAGGTTTTTACCCTTCTCTGCTGACCCTGTGAGAGTATCGAATCGCTGTCTCAGGTCTTGCATCTTGCTGGCTTGCGTTACTGCGGCAGTTCCGAGTGCTACGAATCCTGCGAAAGCCACTGTGGACATCTGTCAGACCCTTTTCAATCCAACCTCGTTGTCTTTTAGAAATGAATTTGTTTTTTTGTTGGTTTTGTCTGACTCAGTTCCAATCCCTTTTATCTGTCACTGTATACGCTTCAGAGTTGCTGTTGCCTCATCAATGGCTTTTACGATTATGTCAATATTTTGAGACATTTGAGTTGGTTATTTTTTGGCATTCTGCTCTGCTCTTTTCTGTACTATTTTATCAGCTTTTATCTCTTCTTCAAGTATAAGTGTGTGTAATTCAATGATTTCTTGAGGTTGCTGTTCAAAAAGGGATGGTGGACAATGCCATAGTTGCGTCATGAGCACATAGTCAACATATTCGCTTGGCACTTTCCCCATCCCACTTCTCAGGTACGCTCAGATGTCTTTGGCTATTTCTCTGTTTTTTTTTCAGTTCCTGTTGTTGCTTTATTCACCTCAACTTTTAGAGCGTCATATTCAACCACAGTCAGCTGTCCCAGTTCATCCAGAGAGAGACCAGTGAGAAGACAGATTGAAAGCTCTTCAGCGTTGTCTGCGTTCATTGCTGGTATGTTTGTCTCCAAGTCTTTTCCTTTCGCTGTACTGATGACACCTTTCATCATCTCAGCGTTGACCGCACGAGCCATTGCCCTGGTGTATGTTGCGATTGTTACCTCTTTATTGACAGTTTTGATAAGCATAGTGTTTTAGTAAGCTGAAGATTTAGTGTTCTGTAACACGATATTGAGAGTCTGTGTATTGGCAACTGCATATTCAGCGTTGAATCCGAATGTTTGTGTGATGAGGTTGTCTACGCCATCTGACCTGTCCCAACTTTCGAGAGTTACTTGAGCCAGCTGGATTGTCATTGAATTGTACTGAGTCGCACCAATAAGTGTTGACCCTGTTATGACAATCTGGAGTGCTTTCTTTGTGTTCGCTGTGTCTAGGTCACGATATGTATTGCTATCATACACAATCTCCATATCTCCATTGACCTGTAACTGTTGATTCACATTCGCTGAAAGCGTAGTTGAGCCAAGAGTGAACACACCGAGAGAGTTTTTCTTGAGAGAGAGTTTGATTGCTTGAATATCAATTGCGGAAGCCGCACCGAGACCAGCAATGTCAGCCGCAATCTTCACAACTGCTTTACTAGCAAGGAATGGTTCGTCACCAGTTCCTGTAAGATATGAAGCTGTATAGGTTGCTGATTCTATTTTACCGCCCTTTGTCATTGCGGAATATTTCACATACTCTCCAACTTTGATTTCAATATCGAGAGTTTCGAGAATGTGGAATGGAGCACGCTCATCAGCATTTTGTCCATCACGATATACTGTTGCTGTCGGGTGAGCGTTGCTGTTGAGTCGAGTGAAGGCGTGAGAATACACACCAGTCTCAACTGTACTAGGTGATGCCGCAGTTCAGAGAGCCATCCTGAGAAAATATCCAAATGAAACACTACGCATAATTGCGTCAATGCTGAATTCGGAAGTCTCCTGAGCGATGTCGCTTCCAGAAATTTCGTCAATAATACCAAAACTGTTATTGTCTTTTATTTTCGTTACTACATGCTTGAGGTTTGCTTTCTCAACAGGTATCGTAACTGTTGCAGAAACAGCGGTTCAGGCGGTAGTTTCCATGCCCAACCCAAAACTCTGTCTGCGTAGTATTTCTTTGGTCATATTACTTTTTCTTTTTAGGAGATAAATTTTCTGAGTCGTCTTGTTCGAGAACAGGAGAGTCAGGGATAAAAGTTTCAGTTGAAGGGATGAATGTACCCATATTTTTGTTGTTAAAAACAGATATATTATATTGCTTTCATGTGAGCAATCAATATTAAGTGTCGTAATGTGATAAAATCTCAATACGAATCTCGAAAATCCTCATTTGTACGCCCTGAGAATCACCCCAACTCCAAGAGACTTGGAATGGGAGTATTCTATCAACAGTGTCATCGAGAAAAAGATGACTCCTCTTGCGTAGCTCAGCCAATATATCATCAGCCAAGCCACGCATATTCGTCTCCATATCAGCCTTGTCCGTATTGGCATCGCAGGCTCTGATGACGAATGTGTAGAGGACTTTGTTTGTGCGGGTGTCTAGGACTTCTTCTGTCACTGGTCATGTTGAAATCATGGCATATGGAAAGCCAGTTGTTTCATCCGTTGTAGGAGCATCATAGTTGTATGTGGTGGCGAGCTTTGAGCTTCCTGCGTCTCGCACTGTGTCTATAATGGCTTTCAGCTTGGTTGCTATGCTAACATATGTCATATTATAGACTGTTAATAATTATTTGTAATGCCTTGTCAAATTCTTCCTTCACTACACCAGGAGCAACATCACCTGTTCGTCTCATATAGAATTTTCTGGATGGGTTTTTGTAGTTCACATACTCTCTTGGGATTGCGTAGACAACACTGCGTGGTCAGACTCGTATTTGTTTTGTTGATTTCGTTGCTCTGGGTTCAACCGCTATGTGCTGAGACAGGTTTCATGTTTCGTATGGAGCATTATTCTGTGCTATTCTTTGGAGAGCTTGACCTGAGTTCGTGAGACCAATCTGATTCAGAAGCCCAACATCTATTTTGCTGAAATCAAAGTTCTGAGATACTTTTATTGTAGTGCTCATGTTAATCGTGTGTTACAATCATGATATACTGGTGGTGAGTACCTGTCATATCTTTGAAAGTGCTTTTCCCCTTCACTGTGTAAGTCACACTATCCTCATCCACAACCCTATCATTGACATTGATTGTCTCGTGGTTACCTTTCGTGAGCATTCTATAAGCAAAAAAAGAGCCAGAGCCATCATATCATGGTACAAGGTCTTCTTGTATCTGATTGATGTATACTCTGACCCCATCTTGGACACTATCCCAGTTTCTCTTGACTGTACTGCCTGTCACGGCTGTGAGCTGGAGTATGGAGATTGTTTTGTTGGTGGTGGGCAACATATCTTGTGTTATATTACTGAAGCAACCCTGTATTTATTGATGATTGCTTTGATTGCTGATTTTTGTGATGGGTCAGCAATTGTATCCAGTATATTCTCACTTGAGAAGTTGACTTGTAAAAGGTCTTGACGAAATGAGCTGACTCATTCTGCATCTTTTTTCTTGTAATACCCTGAGACAAGCTGTTTTATACAACTCTTTATGTCTTGTGGGATTGCGGCTATGTCAGCGTATCAACTCACATACACAATACGGAAGCGGTATGGGAAAGTTGTTGGTACTGGCTGAGCATCGTCAAATTCAAGTCGAGTACCTGAAAGGGTATAATCAACATTGATAGTACCTGGGGCAACAGTGTTAATTGTTGTGATTGATGTTGGGTTGTATGTCTTGAGATAAAAAATCTTGCCTGCATACCCTGTGTAATTCACAGGATGGTCTTCTGTTTTAGTGCTGGTGAGGAGTCAGGTTGGGCTTCATATCATGGTATCGAACAATGCCTCAGCTCAATCTATGAGTGCGGCTATGACAGCATCCTCATTACTCGTGCCGAGATATGTATTTGCTTCAGCAATAGTGAGGTATCTGCCCATGA
>OFRM01000774.1_pt1 | contig 12232 bp, 19 predicted proteins | sample 1543101 | NCBI WGS metagenome assembly OFRM01 (sample SAMN07774223, study PRJEB24372) | wastewater metagenome | isolation source: Exp Tend VB 0WW | collected 2016-02
CTATGTATTTGATACAACTGCCCGAAAAATCGAGTGTGATGATCCATCGAAGAAGTCTTCATGGGATAAGTCATTCGCTATGGTTAAGGCAATTGGAGGAACTGCTCCAGCAGCTTGCTTGGATGCGATGATTCGTAGCAATGCCATTGCAGAACAGATTATTATTGTTACAGACGAAGAAGAGAATAACTTGGGTCAGTTTGCAACTAAGTTGAAGGAATATAGTAAGCAATTTAGTATCACTCCAAAAGTGATTATAGTCCGTTGCGGTTCAGCCAGCACAGGAATGACATTGTCTCTCAAGAAGGAGGGATTTGATGTCGATGTTTTTGACTGTTCAAAAACGGACAAGGTTGCATTGCCTAACTTAATTACTCTTCTTTCCGGAAAGAGTGTGTTTGACACCATTCAGGAAATTTTGGAAATTCCTCTTCCAACCCGCGATGGTTATTTGAAGAGGCAGGAAAATCTTCCTTCTGTTGATGTTAAGGTTAACAAAGGGAAGAGTAAGGTATCAGTGTGAATTTCAGAGAGTGTTTCTCTGAGCAGTTTAGTTCTAGTTGGAGTTTGAAGTGAGTAAGAGTTCTTTTGTTTCGCGTGTTCCATACGATGCTTTGATGAGCGAGATGTGTGGAGATTGGCGCAGATTGCAAGGTCTTGAGTTTGATGCTGCAATTGGCATGGCAATAGTTCATGCTGTTTTGGATGGTATCGAACCTGATGCAGGAGCAATTTCTCGTCATTTAGGTATGGACAAGTCAACTATTTATAAGCCACTTGAAAATCTTGGTTTGAATGGGGTTTTCAATGGAATGATTGAACGTGACCGTAAAGATTTGAAGTCGTATGACCGTTTAGCTTGGGGCTATTACGGCGGCTATGCAGCAGGTGTAGTTGGGCCTTATAGACCTGAAAGATAATTTCTAATGACTCCTAATAATATTAAACAACGCTACTTCGGGGGAATAATTTCTTCCCCTGAAGGAGCGATTGTTCATGATGGCGATTGTTCATATTGGAGCATGAATCTTTGTACTTGTGGACTACTTAATGAATTGATTTTCTATTCTAACATTGCAGCAGAAATGTATCCTAAGTTTTGGGAAGAATGGCAGAGACATCAAAATGTAATGGGAAGTTTGCGAGGATTAGCTGCTACTGGTGGAACCATGATTAACAACGTTACTCCAGTTAATCATCCTGTTCAAATTGGTCCGAAAGGAATGGTTGGCCCAGCGAATAGTGGACAGTGTCCTGATGATATGTCAGAAATTGTTAAGGTAATAGAAAATGTAATTAATAGCAAAGAAAAAAATGAATCCTAGAGATTTATTAAATAAATTTGCAGCCAAGGAGCTAGAATTCCGATCAAAGGAATTTGTTGCTCCTTATGTTCACATTCCTGGCAGGCCATCTTATGCGATAGTAAAGATGGACAATGTTAATTATCGTTTTAGAATCGTAGGATTTAGCGGAGCAGGAATTGGTATCTTCAAGCCAACCGATCCGACTTGCGCCAAATTTTCTAATAATGCAGAATATGATTTAGTTAGAGAATTTTATGACAAGTTACCAGCTTCTCATTTTATTTTGTCTTTTCAGACAGAAGAAGGATGGTGTGCGTATCCTATGAATATGCAAGTTGCCAACCAGAAGCTAGGACTTGACAGTGAAGTTTTGATTCGTAATATTAGTGATGTAGAGAGATTCGATACTGTAATAGCAAGGTACGATGGTTACAATTTTTGGTTTGACGAACCATTTGCCGGGGCGGATTTGTTAAAAGCCCAGTCAATGAGAGAGGCATTTGATTTGCGTGTAAATACTGCGAAATCTGTGGCCGCCATTGAAAAGATTAAAGGGTTAACACCAGAGGAGCGTAAGAGTTTTAATCTTGCTTTAGAATCATGGAAGGTTTTCACAAAGCAGACCACCGAAGAGAAGATCAAACATCTTCTTGAAATAGGGGGAGGATCTCTTCGTTCTTATGTTGTTCGTGGAGCCAACATAGAAGTTCGCTGGAAATCTGTTTCTGGTGCTGATTACACTTCTGTAGTTAAAAAAGACTCGTTTGATATAGTTTCGTCAGGAATTTGTTTAAGTGGAGAAGACAAGAAATTCCATTTGAAGGATTTGCCTGGTATTATTGCTCACGGCGAAGAACAGGGATTAATTTATGTAGTAAATCCTCCTCATAGGGCAATTGACATGCGGACAGAGGACGATGATTGATGCATCGGCATGTTCGTACAGTTTTAACTATATTTTCTCCATTTTTCACATTGACTTTTGAAGTTGCTCGACATAAGCGTTCGTGGACAGAATGGTTTAATACAGTTGTAGGGCGAGACTATAAACATGAAATTTTCTTAAATGATGAAGATTCGAAAAATTTGATAGAGCTGTTTCAAAACATTGGAGTTAAAAATGAAGATTAATTCAATAGACATGCAATTCCATCAAACTGGTAATTTCAGAGAACAATTGGCTGTTTTATATATGGATGGCATTCATGCTAATACTCATGTAAAAGTTATTCGGTCTTACATTTCTGTTGGATTGCCAGGTTCAGTTGGCTTCGACAATAATGATAATGGTTGGGGTTCGACTGAAATGTGGAATAAAGTCGATAACATGATTGAGAAAGAAGGTGTTTGTGGGGTTTTCCACACTCATCCTACTGGATTCGATACGTTTAGTTCTCTGGACTGGCAAACAATGATTGCTTTCGCCAAAACATATGGAAAGAGATATTTGTGGTATGGTATTCAAGAGGTTTCTAGTAATCACGAGCAATGGGTTTGCTTGAACATGTTGAGTCATAAGGTTTTCAGATATCATTTTGATTTTAATTCTAGTGTTAATGATAAAGTTCTATTGCTTCCATTGCCTCCTAGAGTGAAGGTGTATGAAGATTGTTTTGACATTTCAATGTAGAGGAAACATATGACTTTGGAACATGTTATTGAGGCTGAAAAAACAGCAACCGAAGCGGTTAAAAATGCTAAATCGCTTAGATTGCAATTCATGAAGAATTGCAAACACCAAGATGTCGTCGAGGGGGAATATGGTGGTAATTGCACAGCATCTCCTCCATTTCGAGTTTGCAAATTATGTGGGTATGCTGAAGAGGGGTGGTATTGTGGTTATGCATTACTCGAAGGAGATTATCCAACAGTTTCTCGTAATGAGGCATTCAAATTCGTGCATATGTTTTTAAACAATGGGAAGGTTGCAGATTTCAAATTCGGGCGTTATGATCCATTTTCAGTTGACAAAATTTCAGAGGTTAGATAGATGATAGAAATTACTCTTACTCCGCATGAACAAAAGATAGTTGAATACATAGGCAAGCAGCGATATTTAAGCAATAGACAAGCAAATATTACTGATGATAAGAGGGGTAATCAAAGTAACGAAGATACTGATGTGAATGGGTTCGGGGCAGAATATGCTTTCGCAAAATTGGCTAATGTGATGCCGGATTTTACAGTTTCTCCAAGAAGAGGCGGTATCGATTGCGTTCTGCCGAATGGTATAACAGTTGATGTAAAACAAACTAAATTATCAAACGGAAAGCTAATATCTAAAAAAGATTCTGGGTCTGATATTTATGTTTTAATGGTTGGTACTTTACCTGTTTACAAATTTATAGGGTGGGCTTTGAGCAAGCATCTTATAAATCAAAAAGTTAATTTAGGTCATGGTTTAACATATTGTCTATCTCAAGATTCGTGTTTCATAATTAAAGACATGCCGCCATTGACAAAACCTCTTGAATCTGTTAAAATGGATGCATGAGTATAAAACGTTTATCACATCTCGGCCATGAAGAGGCATTTCGTGGTTTTCAAGCCCTGAATCGCAGAGAAAAGGCAAAAGTTCTTTTGCTTGGTTGTGGGGCATTGGGATCAAACTTGGCAGATTTGCTGGCTAAGCAGGGTTATCATTCTTTAACCTGTTTAGATTTTGATGTTGTTGAAGATCGTAATTTTGGAACGCAGGCATTTGGCAAAATGGATATTGGACGCAATAAAGCAGTTCAGGTTCAAACAAATGTTTTGCGACGTATCGGAGTTAAAATTGAGGCAGTTTCTAAGAAATTAACTCAAGATAATGTTAAGATACTCAAGCCATTTGATGTTGTCGTAGATATGTTCGATAATTGGGAAAGCAGAGAATTGGTCCGTGATTATTGTTTTTCAAATAATGTTTCCTGTGTAAGATCAGGAATGGCTGCAATGGGCTTCTTGGGCATTAAGTGGGCAACCAATGAAAGCTTCAAGAGTTTTCCAGAAGCTCAAGCCGAAGATGATGCTCCTTGCGAATATCCGTTGGCTGCTAATCTTGTTTCTCTTTGTGTCGGCATGACTGCTGAAGTAGTTAATCGTTATGTCGATTTGGGAGAAAAATGGAACGCGGAATTATGGCTAGCTAATTTGAAAACTGAATTCAAGAAAGCCAAGGAGAGTTCATGAAACCAAATAAAGCTGATACCAATCACCCAACATCTAGTTTATGCTCTATGTGTAGACCCGGTTCTCCACATAAAGAAGGGTGTTCGATATGCTCAAGTGATTGCATACATTGCTGGAAGGAACAAAGAGTAAAAGACTGGCAAATGGTTTTTTGCATTTGTGAAGTATTAAAAGAATCGTATAAGCTAGCTGATGCCGTTGATGCTTTGGACCCGTTCTGTGAATGTAACGATGACTATAATATGCGTAAACCTAATGCCCCGTGTGATGCTTGCAAACTGCGTGTATCTCTTGCTGCGTATCGTTCTTTGCAAGAAGAAATGCTTAAAAACTATCCGCATTTGAAGAGCTGAACTAAAAAAGGAATATTAGCGTTTATTTCATAAATTATTACTTATGTCTTGGCTTAAAAAACTTATGGCAAACAACATGAAACAGCTTATTATAGCTCGTGGGCCTTCTGGTTCTGGCAAAAGCAGAATGGCTAAGGAATTGTCTGCACAGCATGGAAACGCTCCCATTTTTTCTTCTGACGAGTTTTTCATGAAAAATGGGATTTATGAATTTGACGTGCGATCTCTTGGGGATGCTCATAAATGGAATCAGACAAGGGTTGAAGATTCTATGTCCAAAGGTGTTCCAGTTGTTATTGTAGACAACACCAACACTACAGGCAGAGAGATGCGACCGTATGTAGACATGGCTATTAGACATGGCTATGATGTGCATTTTGAAGAACCTAATTGGAATCCTAAGCTTAAAACGCATGAAGGAAAATGGAATGTAGATTTCTTGGATGAGATGCAAAGAAATAGTGATAGAGCCAAACAGAAAAAATCATTGGGGAGAGACATCATCCAGCGAATGGTTGATCGTTATGAATATAATCCAACTGTAGAGAAAGTTTTGCAAAATGAAGCTATTCACTAACTACATTCCAACTAGTCCAAGCATGACATTTGATGAATGGATGGTTAAAACTTTTCAAATCAGATCAGATATACAAATCAATCTGGATCCAGTTGAACAAAACATCGTTAATTTTGTGAAAGCTGTTTGTAATCAAACTGGTTCCACAGTAAGAATCGCAGGCGGATGGGTGCGTGATCGTTTGCTTGGAGTTCATAGCAAAGATATCGATTTAACAATTGATAATATGAGTGGCATTAAATTTGGAGAAATGTGCGAAAAAGTTGCCGCATCTAATACGGAATGGTCAAAGAACATTGGTGAAGCTAATCGCAATGTTAAAGATGATCCAAGGATTCAGGCACTAGGAACAACTTATATTCAAATGTATGGTATTTTAGTTGATCTTGTTAATTTAAGAAAAGAAGACTACACTGAAAAACATCAAGAGGGCAAAGGAAGAGCACCTGTTATTTCTTTTGGAAACCCGAAAGATGATGCAGAGAGAAGAGATTTAACTATCAATTCTATTTTTTATAATATTAACACTGGACAGGTAGAGGACTTTACTGGTCGTGGATTGTCTGATCTCGGGTTTAATGAACATGGTCAAAAAGTAGGAGGAATTACTCTTAGAACTCCACTTGATCCAAAAACAACATTCTTAGATGATGCAGTCAGAGTTCTAAGAGTGTTAAGATTCTATTCTAGATATCAGGGTTCTGTTTTAGCTCCTGAAATTTTAGCAGCGTTTCAAGATCCGCAAGTTGTAGATTCATTGATGAGAGATTACAAGAATTTAAAAATGACAAATAAATCTGTTACCAACGAAATGCTGGGAATAGAGATGATGAAAATTATGAATGGAATGCAGCCTGAAAAAGCTGTCAAAGTTATGTATGAGACTGGTCTTCTACATCAACTGGCTGCTCTTGGTCAGGAATTGCAACCATTTAATATGCCACAAAGAAACCCTCATCATGAATTGGATTTGATTTCTCACACAATGAGAGTTCTTCAACATACTAATGAGTTTGCACTTAAATACAAGATGGACGGAGAAACTAGATCATGTATGAATATGGCAGCTTTATGGCATGATATTGGAAAACTCGATCCAAGAAGCCATGTTGTAAAACCAACTGGCCAGTATGGCTATCACGGTAATCCAAATTTTGGCAAAGGCGAACAATATGCCCCTGGTGTTACTAGAGGTGTTCCTCATGAAGACGCTAGTGCAGAAGCTTTTGAAAATTTTGCAAGATTAATGAAGTTGCCTAATAACATTACAAGCAAAGTTAGTGCTCTTGTTAAAATCCACATGGTTCCACATTCACACATGAAAGTAAAAGATGTTAATGAAAAACTATATGGTTTCTTAGACAAAATGCCTAAGCTGTGGCAAGCTGCATATATTTTGTCAATGGCTGATTCTATGTCCAAAAAAGAAGACATAGAGAAAAGTAGACAAGACTCGGAACTAGGCAGATATGAACAAAATATAAACACAATGAATGAATTGTCACAAAAGCCATTACCTGTGTTGTTGACTGGTGAAGACTATATAAGATTATTTCCAGAAATTGACCCAAAGACTGGTTTTATTGAAGGCTTGAAAAAGATGGTCAGAGACTGGCAATATAAACAGCCAGTTCTAACAAAAGAAGAAGCAATTAAAAGATTGAATGGCAGCAGACCTCATATTCTACAAAAATTTCCTCCAAAGCATATCTCTTGATAAAAGTCAACAACTGTGATATAATCCATGATTGAGGAATCACGATGAAAAAACTAATCTTGTTGGTTGGACCTATGGGTTCTGGGAAATCGTCTTTTGCTACACAGAAACTCCATGCTGTCTCTCCTCATGTGAAACAGGGATTGGTTCGCATTAGTCAAGATGACCTTGGCAAAAAACGATATTTAGATGAATTCAACAAAGTTTTGTCCACTGGCAGAGATATAGTTGTTGATAGAATAAATCACACAAAAGAACAGCGTGAAAAGTTTCTTAAGCCAGCGAAAGACAATGGGTACAAGACATCAATTTATTGGATTAATGTTCCAAAGGCAATATGTTTGGAAAGAATAAAGAATCGTAAGAATCACCCAACAATTGATTCCGAGTCTCCACATGAAGCTATTCTTGGAATGTATTTTAGGGACTTTGAAGAGCCAAAAGTTGAAGAATGCGACGAGCTAGTGAAAGTTCCTATGGATCAGTATGCCAACATCGTTGACTTGCGTAAAATTGTTAAAGGCAAGCAATATATGGTCATTGGAGATATTCATGGTTGCTACGGAGCATTTATGCGCCTGTTGGACAAGGCAGCCAAAGAATACAAGTTTGATATATCTAACGACATTATCATTTCTGTCGGAGATATGGTTGATCGTGGACCTTCGTCTGCATTGGTTCTTAATTGGTTTTACAGTAATTCTAATTGTTATGTATTGGAAGGCAATCACGAAAACAAGCTTAAACGCTGGTTAATGGGCCGTGGCGTGAGCCTTGCTAATGGTCTGCTGAAAACAACTCAGGAAATTGAAGCTCAAGGTTTGGACAAAGAAGCATTGCTTGAGTGGATGAGTGGATTGCCACATATTTTTAGGTTGCCAGATATTAATGACAGACCTCAGTATGTGGTTCACGCAGGATTTGATCCTTCTGAATCTGTTGAGTGGCAGAAGAAAGAAAACTGTTTGTACATGCGTTTTATTGGAGGAAAAGATTTTCGTGATGAAAGTGGTAAAATTTGGTATTCTCTTTTGAACGGAGAATATGAAGTTATTTCTGGTCATATTATTCATAAAGATATTGTTCGTCCTAATCCAAATATAGTTTGTTTGGATGGTGGGGCATATGAAGGTGGAGAATTGCGTGGGCTTTTGAACGGCAGAGAATTAATATCCGTAAATGGAGAACGCTAGTGTTTTATGAAAGAAGGGAGCGAAGATTGAATCGTATATTTTTAGATATGGATGGTGTTTTAGTTAATTGGCACGCTGGAGTTGAGAAGGTTCTTGGAATAAAATTCACTGATGAACAGTTAATAGAGCGTCAGATCGAGTGTTCTCTTGGTATCGAGCCAATAAAATTTTGGAAAGCGATTGATGATTATGATTGTTTTTGGGAAAATCTTGAACCTTATCCATGGTTTTCTGAATTGTGGAAAAAGTGTTCAGATTATTGCGAAACATTTATTTTAAGTAAGCCGCATTACTTGTCGCCAAGCTCTAGTTCTGGCAAGACTCGATGGTTGCAAAGAATGCTTGGATCAGAATTCGCAGATTGTGTTTTTACTAAACATAAATATTTGTGTGCTAATTCAAATTCATTGCTAATTGATGATCATCAAAAAATGGTTGATGAATTTATTGCTTATGGCGGAAATGCATTGTTATTTCCTCAGCCGTGGAATTCTGGATCAGAAAGTATAGAAGATTTTCTGGAAAAATTGAGAGAAAGGCTTGATTCTTATTGAAAGTAATTTCATTATTTTATAAAGGAGATAAAATATGGATTTCGACAAAATATATGCAGAACAAATAAAGCTAAATGAGCGCTGTGGTGTTACTGTGTCAAAATTTATAGATGACATTAACGGAAACTCTCAAAGTGCAGGCATTAGATTAAATGACTATATTATGGCAGTTAGCAGTGAACTTGAAGAACTTAAAGACTGCACAAATTGGAAGCACTGGTGCAAAGAAGCTCAACAGGGCAAGCGTTTTGAAATTAATGATTTGCAAAATGCAAGAGTGGAAGTAACAGACTTATTCTTCTTTTGGATGTCTTTGGCCCAGTGTGTTGGCCTAACTCCAGATATGATTGAAGAATTATATTATCAAAAATTGGGTATCAATCATTCAAGGCAGGATAGAGGCAGGACAATGAAAGACGAGCAGGCAGAACTGGAAAATAAGACTGTATTTCTGGTAGAAAAGGAAGGAGCGAAGTGATGACTAAAGAGCAAATTCTAGCAGTAGCCATTAAAAAAGAATTGACATCTAGATTGGCAAGGGACTGTATCGATTTGATTAGCAAAGAGTTCGATGAATTTACGGAAGAAGATATTGCAGATGTAGCTAATTTGATGCTTGATTTTATTAATAGACCAGCTCGTCAAAATATTCCTTATACTGGCATTAGAGGGCAATCTACTTCTGCAATAATGTGTAATCATGCCAACGAATCTCCGGTTTTTTGTGACTGTTCAGATGATTGCTACTGCAAGACTCATACTTGTAAAAAAAAATCAGTGAGGCCAAAACCGAAGGATATAGAGATTCTTGAATTCGGTGGGCAATCGAGGGAAAGATGAAAAGCATTCTTGATGATCTAAATAACGAAGAACTGGAACAAATGAAGTTTTGCAATTGGGATGAAAGATGGATTCCAGAAGCAGCATATTTCAATTGGATAAATGCTGGTATGCCATCTGGTAGAGATGAAGAATTTTGGTATGAAGCTGAGCGTCAAATTGTTGGTGGAACTGTTGAAGAATTTGCAGAGATGGTACAATGGGCAGAAATGCAATCAGAATGGAATATGGAACGTTATAATTGAAAACAAAATACGAAGAAGTGTAGTGGAGCAAGCTGACCAGACTGGCGATCCGAATTAACGGACATGGGAATGGATTCTGAGGCACTGACTTGCGACGGATTCTGGATAGTGTCATGCAAGTCTAAAGCTCCACCGTATCTTTTTGACAAGGACTGACGATCCTGTTCTTTATGCAATTAGACAAGAAGGAAAGGTTGATCCAATAGATTATAGTTCAGATATTTGGGAAGCTTTTGACAAGGCGAAACAGATTGGCGGTAAAGTATGAATAACGATCCAATTCAATATTGGAAGGATGTTCTTTCTCATTATGGCCAAACATACACTAAAGAACTTATACATACAATTGCAAATGATATAAATGCCACTGAAAACGAAGTGGTTAATGGAATTAAAATGATCTCTGCTTTTCAACCAGAAAAAGAAAGAGAGCGTCCATCTTGGGATGAATATTTCATGATGGAAGCAGTAGTTGTCACTTCCAGATCACATGATATTCATACTAGACATGGGGCTGTTATAGTTAATTCTGATAACATTCCTCAGGGGCAAGGATATAACGGTTTCCCTTCTGGTGGCAAAAATCCATATCCTACTACCAGACCAGAAAAGTATCCGTTTGTTATTCATAGTGAACTCAATGCAATTCTGAATTGTCCGTTCAGGCCAAAAGGATGTACAATATATATAACAGGCAAGCCATGTTCGAGTTGCATTAAAGACATTATTCAAAGTGGAATAAGAAAAATAATTTATGGCAAAATAGGCTCCGCCATGGTTGATGATAAAGATTGGGGACTAACAACCATGATGGCTGAAAATCACGGTGTAGAATTAGTAGAATATAAAGGCCCGACTCCTATTCGCGGTTTGTTAGAATTGGTTGAATATTTGAAGGAAAAAGGATGGACAGAATGAACATATCAGAAAATGATATTGATGATGTTGCTAAGAATTTTATGGGTATGGATGTTGATAATGAACAGATTCATGCCATGATTGAAGATAGACTAGTGGATAAATTTCCAGGTCTAGGCGGAGAATTGCTTGAAAGAGCTAAAATGTCTGTTATCGTAACAGTTTGTTTGAACGGGCTTGCAGAACAAGGGCTTGTTGAGCAAGTTGGTGATGGATATAAATTAGCATGATTATTTTTATTAAATTTGCCTAGCGAGTAAATTGTATTGTATAATTGAGTTGAATAGCCATAAGGTTTTAACAATAAGGAGAAAAAAATGGCAAATAGTTCAAAGTTACGTATTTCGGCAAGAGTAACAAACACGAAGCGTCATACCACAGGTTACATGATCAGTGGAAAGCTTTACAGCGTTAGCGAAACAAAGGCGCTAGCTGCCAGCGGGCGCATTGCTGGAGTGAGAGTCACTGGTAATCACGTTCAGTCAATTCCAGGCCGTCGTCGTTTGGCTTCTTTGCCGACACGAGTAGATCGCAGTTCCAGCAATAGAACTTCTAATAACAGAACTTCTAATAGCAGAACTACCAGCAAGGCAAGAGTTTCTAAGAAGTAAGAAGGCAATAGGCAGATATATTAGAATAATGTTACAAATTAGAATTATGTTAAATTGGCGGCAATGCTAATCTTGCGTGGCGAACGCCTTATATTAAAATTACTTAGTTAGAAGACAAAGCCCGGAGCAATTCGGGCTTTGTCATTAGGTGGAGTAAACTATGAAACTTGTTATTATCGAAAGTCCTGGCAAAATAAAGAAGTTCAAGGAATGTCTTGGTAGTGACTATGAAATAGTCAGTTCAATTGGTCATTGCGTAGATTTGCCTCCAAAAGGATTATCCATTGATATTAAAAATGATTTTGCTCCGACATTTGAAGTCAACGAAGATAAAAAAGATATTGTCAAGTCTTTGGTGTCTAAGGCCAAACAAGCATCTACTGTTTATCTAATGACCGATGAAGACCGAGAAGGAGAGGCAATAGCTTGGCATATTTATAATTTGATAAGCAAAAGTTCTAATGTGCCGATTCATAGGGCATCTACAAATGAAATTACAAAGGCAGGTATCACTAAAGCCATTAATAACGCTCGCTGCATAGATTTGCAGATGATTGATGCTTATTTATGCAGAAGAATGCTAGACAGATTGTGCGGCTACAAAACTTCATTCTTAACCAAGCAAGCCACAGGAGGTCGGAGCGCTGGCCGCGTTCAGTCTGCAATACTAAGGATTCTAGTTGAAAAAGAAAAAGACATAATGCATTTCGTTCCAAAAGAATATTGGATTTTAACTGCTAATTTCT
>OFRM01000775.1_pt1 | contig 12211 bp, 12 predicted proteins | sample 1543101 | NCBI WGS metagenome assembly OFRM01 (sample SAMN07774223, study PRJEB24372) | wastewater metagenome | isolation source: Exp Tend VB 0WW | collected 2016-02
TGGCGAATCCTTGCAGAATCAGGATTTTGTGGGGGGAATGCAGAACAGACGGCGCTTCGCGCCGACCATATTTTTGGCGGGAATTTGAATTCTGAATTTTGGCGGAGAGGGGGGGATTCGAACCCCCGATACGTTTGCACGTACGCCTGATTTCGAGTCAGGTACATTCAACCACTCTGCCACCTCTCCGAATTACGTGGCTGTTCAACTTGTTGCTGACCAAAATGGCTTTGGCCTTGTTGAACGAAGTCAGCGATTATAGCAAGAAATGTTGACAATTCCTAGCGCAGAATCGCTGCGTTCCTGCTGCGTTTTTACTGTATCCCTACTGCTGCCCTGCCGCTTTTATTTTGCTTTTGCGTGCTTATTGCGTGTTCATTGCTTGCTTGCCGGGGTTTGCATTAATTTGGGCTGAGCTTTTCTAAGCCTGCCATGTAGGGGCGCAGTGCTTCTGGTATCACGATGCTGCCATCGGCTTGTTGGTAATTTTCCAGCACGGCCACCAGTGTGCGGCCGACTGCTAAGGCGGAGCCGTTGAGGGTGTGTACCAGTTCAGGTTTGCCTTGCACGTTGCGAAAGCGCGCTTGCATGCGGCGTGCTTGGAAGGCGCCGATGTTGGAGATGGATGAAATTTCGCGATAGGTATTTTGCGCAGGCAGCCAGACTTCTAGGTCATAAGTTTTGCATGAGCTAGGGCCAATGTCGCCGGTGCAGAGGCTTACCACGCGGTATGGTAGGCCGATTTTTTTGAGGATGCTTTCGGCGTGGCCGACCATTTCTTCTAAGGCCTCGAAGGATTTTTCTGGGTGAACGATTTGCACCAGTTCGACTTTGTCAAACTGATGTTGACGAATCATGCCGCGTGTATCGCGCCCATAGCTGCCGGCTTCCGAGCGAAAGCATGGTGTGTGGGCAGTGAGCTTGATCGGTAGGCTTTCGAGTGCGACGATTTCATCACGTACCATGTTGGTGAGCGGCACTTCAGCGGTGGGGATGAGGTAAAAATTCTCGCCCTCGCCTTCTTGTCCGCCTTTTTTGACGGCGAACAAGTCTTCTTCAAACTTGGGTAATTGCCCTGTGCCACGCATGGAATCGGCGTTCACCATGTAGGGGGTGTAGCATTCGGTGTAGCCGTTTTCTACGGTTTGCGTATCGAGCATGAATTGCGCTAAGGCGCGATGCAGACGTGCGATGCCGCCTTTCATGACCGAGAAGCGTGAGCCAGTGAGCTTGACTGCCATATCAAAATCTAACCCTAATCCTGCGCCGATATCAACGTGGTCTTTAATCTCAAAATCAAACACAGGGGGTGTGCCGACTTTGCGCACTTCAACGTTGGCGGTTTCGTCGCTGCCGACGGGAACAGATTCGTCAGGCAGATTAGGAATCGCTAGTAAAAATTCGTTCATCTGAATTTGCACTTCACCTAGGCGTACTTCCGACGCTTTTAATTCATCGCCGATTGCGCCAACCTGTGCCATTACTGCGGATGCATCTTCGCCTTTGCCTTTTAACATGCCGATTTGTTTGGATAAGCTGTTGCGCTGGCTTTGCAATTCTTCAGTACGAATTTGAATTTGTTTGCGCTCAGCTTCTAGTGCATTGAAGCGGGCGACATCGAGTTTAAATTTGCGCGTTGCCAAACGGGCAGCAACGTTGTCGATGTCTTTACGAAGGAGTTGAATATCTATCATGGCAAGTAAAAGCAAATAGGGTTAAGCAAGCCTTGTATTGTAACAAGCGGATAAGAATTTCCCTACGGTTTCCAGCGCAACCATGCACAGAAATTCAACACAGATTTGGATCGGCATAAGTTTAAATTAATACTGCCACCTGTATTTTTACACAACGCACTATTGATGTGCGGGAAAGGCATGAATTTTTTTAAAAATCGGGGAGTATAGAGCTAATTTAAAAATCATTCCTTTATAAATCACTGCTTTATTTTAGGGGTGGTTTGAGATGGATTATTGATATGCGTTGCATCGTCCAAACTCTTTCCGCCAGAAAATACGCTATACCTGACAGATTCACTCAAGTTTGCTATACTTGAGGAAATTGGTCGGAATTGCGGTTTATTGATCTATCCATTGCCGACCTCCAAACATCCGATTAACACAGATGGAGTAAAGCTAATGCGTCTGACAACCAAAGGTCGTTTTGCGGTAACCGCTATGATCGACTTGGCCTTGCGCCAAGAACATGGTCCTGTGACGCTGGCCGGCATCAGTCAGCGCCAAGAAATCTCATTATCCTATCTGGAGCAGTTGTTTGGCAAGTTGCGTCGGCACGAGATTGTTGAATCGGTGCGCGGCCCCGGCGGTGGTTACAATCTGGCGCGTCAGGCCATTAACGTGACGGTAGCGGACATTATCATTGCCGTGGATGAGCCTATCGATGCGACCCAGTGTGGTAGCAAGGGCAATTGTCATGGCAGCAATCAGCAAAACGGTATTCATTGCATGACCCATGACCTGTGGGCAACGCTGAACGCGAAGATGGTGGATTATCTCGATTCAGTTTCGTTGCAGGATTTGGTGAACCAGCAAAAACAAAAAATTTTGGACAATCAACTCGATCAGGTTGGTCAAGTTGGCCAAGTCAATCAAGTCGTTATCATGCGTTCCCCCGCGTTGAGCGGTAACGCAGTCTCTTAAACTGGAGTTGCACATTTTATGAACGCCCCTTTGGAAAAAAGCTTGCTGGATACCTTGAAGGCACCGCACTTCCCTATTTATATGGATTACTCTGCAACGACGCCAGTTGATCCGCGTGTAGCAGACAAGATGATTCCCTTTTTGCGCGCCCATTTTGGTAATCCGGCTTCGCGTAGCCACATGTATGGTTGGGATGCCGAAGCGGCGGTTGAGGAAGCGCGTGGCCATGTGGCTGCCTTGGTGAATGCTGATCAGCGTGAAATCATCTGGACTTCAGGTGCGACCGAAAGTAATAACTTGGCGTTAAAAGGTGCAGCACATTTTTATCAGGCCAAGGGCAAGCACATTATCACCGTCAAAACTGAGCATAAAGCGGTGCTCGATACGGTGCGCGAGCTGGAGCGCCAAGGGTTTGAGGCCACTTATTTGCAGCCGCAAGACAATGGTTTAATTACCCTAGAACAATTGCAAGAAGCCATTCGCCCAGACACGATTTTGGTGTCGGTGATGTGGGTCAATAATGAAATCGGTGTGATTCAACCGATTGCTGAAATTGGCGAACTGTGCCGCTCAAAAGGTATCATTTTTCACTCAGACGCCGCGCAAGCGACAGGTAAAGTCGAGATCGATCTAGAAAAAACCAAAGTAGATTTGGTATCGTTTTCAGCGCACAAATCGTATGGCCCGAAAGGCATTGGTGCTTTGTATGTACGACGCAAACCACGGGTGCGCTTAGAGGCGCAAATGCATGGTGGCGGCCATGAGCGTGGTTTGCGTTCTGGCACCTTGGCACCACATCAAATCGTCGGCATGGGCGAGGCATTTCGTATCGCCAAAGAAGAAATGGCAAGCGAGTTAAGCCACATTCGTGCGATGCGTGATCGTCTCGCCCAAGGCTTGCAAGAAATTGAAGAAACTTACGTCAATGGCGATATGGCGCATCGCGTGCCGCACAATTTGAACGTGAGCTTCAATTACGTGGAAGGTGAATCTCTGATCATGGCGATTAAAGAGATTGCGGTGTCGTCTGGCTCTGCTTGTACCTCGGCGAGTTTGGAGCCTTCGTATGTGTTGCGCGCTTTAGGGCGCAGCGACGAATTGGCGCACAGCTCTATCCGTTTCACGATTGGCCGTTTTACGACCGAAGAAGATATCGACTTTACGATCAATTTATTGAAAACCAAAGTCGAAAAATTACGCGAATTATCGCCGCTGTGGGATATGTATAAAGACGGTATCGATATTTCAACCATTCAATGGGCGGCGCACTAACCGTATTCGCTGCCCTACACTTACACAGCACACGTTGCAAGGAGTTTTATCATGGCTTACTCAGAAAAAGTTTTAGATCACTACGAAAACCCACGTAATGTCGGTGCGTTCGACAAGGGTGATGATAGCGTTGGTACTGGTATGGTGGGCGCTCCTGCCTGCGGCGACGTGATGAAGTTACAAATCAAAGTCGGCGCAGATGGCTTGATCGAAGATGCAAAATTCAAAACTTACGGCTGCGGCTCGGCAATTGCCTCGTCTTCGCTGGTCACCGAATGGGTGAAGGGTAAAACGTTGGATCAAGCATTGTCGATCAAAAACACAGAAATCGCCGAAGAACTGGCCTTGCCACCGGTGAAAATTCACTGCTCAATTTTGGCCGAAGACGCGATCAAGGCAGCGGTGCTGGATTACAAAAACAAGCATAACGTGGCGTAATTAGCCAATTTGTAGAAGCCGGAGTAAACATGACAATTACCTTGACCGAAAAAGCAGCAAAGCATGTGATTCGCTATATAGAGCGGCGCGGCAAAGGCATTGGCCTGCGCTTCGGCGTGCGCACCACGGGCTGCTCGGGGATGGCGTATAAGCTCGAATATGTCGATGAAATAGGCGGCGACGACCAAATTTTTGAGTCGCATGGCGTGAAAGTGTTTGTTGATCCAAAAAGCCTACCCTACATCGATGGCACAGAACTGGATTTTGCACGCGAAGGTTTGAATGAAGGCTTTAAGTTTTATAACCCCAACGTCAAAGACGAATGTGGTTGTGGTGAAAGTTTTAGAATCTAATAAGACTTAGGTAAATTAGACCTTGGCGTTATTGCTTCGCCTTACCGTATACCGTAGACCATATATCTAGCGCAACAAGGTCAATACTGACAAACTCAATACCGAAAAATCGAAATTGAGAAATCGATACTGAATTTGTACCTCTCTCTATACGATCCACTTGCCCCAACTACCTTGTTCGCATGCAAAATCATTTTGATTTATTTCAGCTCCCACAACAATTCAGTATTGATCTAGCGCAGTTGGATAGCGCATATCGAGAAGTACAATCGCAGGTGCACCCTGATAAATTTGTGCAAGCCAGCGATGCTGAAAAACGGGTAGCAATGCAATGGGCAACACGTGCCAATGAAGCCTATCAGACTCTAAAAAAGCCCCTACCGAGAGCGATTTATCTGTGTGAATTGCACGGCATCGATTTGCAAACCGAATCCAATACCCACATGCCAGCCGCTTTTCTGATGCAACAAATGGAGTGGCGTGAAGCGCTAGACGAAGCGCGTGATGCAAAAGATAGCGCCAAAATGAGCGCCTTAGAAAAGACTTTGCAAAGCGCACTCAAGCAACAGATTGCGTTGGTCGGCACCATGCTCGATGCAGGTGAGTTTCAGGCAGTGGCTGAAAAAGTGAGAATGTGCATGTTTTTGGAAAAATTGAAGGATGACGTGCTTGCCCATAGTGCCCTCGATGATTGACGATCCATTTATTCACTCAGCATGTTATTTTTGTTGTGGCGGCGCGCTCAAAATTGTCGCTTCCACACCGAACAAGATCAACCAGATAACCGATGGCGCGCCATCTTTTACGTAAATCATTATGGCATTACTGCAAATTTCCGAACCTGGCATGTCCACCGCGCCACACCAACATCGTCTCGCCGTGGGGATTGATCTGGGCACGACTAACTCGCTGGTGGCGACGGTACGCAATAGCATTCCTGAAGTATTGAACGACGAACAGGGACGCTCGTTGCTACCCTCTGTGGTGCGCTATCTACCTAATGGGCACGCGCATATCGGCTTTAAAGCACAAGCAGCGCAAACCAGCGACCCGAAAAATACCATCAGCTCGGTCAAGCGCTTTATGGGGCGTGGCCTGCACGACATCGCCTACGTAGAAAATCTGCCTTACGATTTTCATGACCAGCCAGGCATGGTACAACTTAAAACCGTGGCAGGTTTGAAAAGCCCGGTCGAAGTGTCTGCACAAATTTTGGCGACTTTACGCCAACAAGCCGAAGATGCCTTAGGTGATGATTTGGTTGGCGCAGTGATTACCGTACCTGCGTATTTTGACGATGCACAGCGCCAAGCCACCAAAGATGCGGCCAAACTGGCTGGCTTGAATGTATTGCGGCTATTAAATGAGCCGACTGCGGCAGCGATTGCGTATGGCTTGGACAATGCTTCAGAAGGCATTTATGCCGTCTATGATTTAGGCGGCGGCACTTTTGATATTTCGATCTTAAAAATGAGCAAAGGCGTGTTTGAAGTCTTGTCCACTGGCGGTGATTCGGCGCTGGGTGGTGATGATTTTGACCATCGCCTGTTTTGCTGGATTTTACAAGAATCAAAACTAGCGCCTTTGTCAGATGAAGACACACGTTTGTTGATGGTCAAAGCACGTGAAGCCAAAGAAATCTTATCGACACAAAACGCCACATCCATCGATGCAATTTTACATTCGGGCGAAAGCGTACATCTACAACTGAATGCCGCACAATTGCACGAAATGACGCAAACATTGGTCGCCAAGACCATCACACCCTGCCGCAAAGCCTTGCGCGACGCGGGTTTGTCGGCCGATGAGATTGACGGCGTAGTGCTGGTCGGTGGCGCAACCCGCATGCCGCACGTGCGCAAAGCCGTGGCTGATTTTTTCCAGACCACGCCATTAGCGAATATTGACCCGGATAAAGTGGTTGCACTAGGTGCTGCAATTCAAGCCAATTTATTAGCGGGCAACCGTGCGCCGGGTGACGATTGGTTACTGCTAGATGTGATTCCACTCTCGCTCGGCATTGAAACCATGGGCGGCTTGATGGAGAAAGTCATTCCGCGCAATTCCACCATTCCTTGTGCCAGAGCGCAAGAATTTACGACCTTTAAAGATGGTCAAACTGCGCTGGCGATTCATGTGGTGCAAGGTGAGCGCGAATTGGTCAGCGCTTGCCGCTCTTTGGCGCGCTTTGAATTACGTGGCATTCCACCAATGGCAGCAGGTGCTGCGCGGATTCGGATTACCTATCAGGTCGATGCCGATGGCTTGTTGTCAGTATCAGCGCGTGAGTTACGCTCTGGCGTAGAAGCCTCAATTGTGGTGAAACCCTCGTATGGTTTAGGCGACGATGAGGTGGCGCGCATGTTGCAAGATTCTTTTGCATCTGCCAGTACCGACATGCAGCAACGCGCTTTGAAGGAAGAACAAGTCGAAGCGGAACGTATTTTATTGGCGACACAATCCGCCTTAGATAGCGATGGTGCTTTGCTTAACACCGATGAGCGTGCGGCAATTGAGCAACTTATGCAACAACTACGCACGCAATTAACTAGCAATGACGGCGATCATCAATTATTAAAAGCCAGCATCAATGCGCTGGCCAATGGCACGGAAGAATTTGCGGCGCGCCGTATGGATCAAAGTGTGCGCACGGCGCTATCCGGCAAAAGACTTGATGAGATTGCCTAAGCGCAGTCTGCGCCCCAGCAAAAGCGACATCGATCATTATTAATCAATTTCTTATTTAGAGCACCCATCATGCCTCAAGTCATCATACTGCCACACACCGAACTTTGCCCAGAAGGCGCAGTCATTCAGGTAGAAACGGGGCAATCTTTATGTGAAGCCTTGATCGAAAACGATGTCGCGATTGAACATGCTTGCGAAATGTCATGCGCCTGCACCACATGCCATGTGGTGGTGCGTGAAGGTTTTGCCAGCTTGAATGAATCCAGCGACGACGAAGAAGATTTGCTCGATGCGGCGTGGGGTTTGGAATCGACCTCGCGTTTATCATGCCAGGTTAAACTTGGCACCGCCGACATTACCATCGAAATCCCCAAATACACCATCAACCATGCCCGCGAAAACCATTAACCCTGTGACCTTCTTCGTGTTTCCTGCCGCACTTCTTTGGGCGCAGCAAAAAAGAAGAGCAAAAACCTGTGCGCACTCGACCACAGACTGAGCAGTTTTTATACGTCGATGGTGTACTATAGAAACACTTTCGAGGCAGTGTTAGGACTTGCACAAAACAGAGGTTGGCGTTGTCACTTCGTCTTGTCGTAGCATTTGTACTGTCTACGGCTTGGTAGCTAGCCAGTACAATTTTGCGCAAGTCTAAGAGTTAAACTCCATGCATAAGGGCAATGCAATGCAGTTTCAAGCAATTCTATCGGCAGTTCGAACGCGTATTACCCTGCGCTTGGCGATTATTCTGGCGGTGATATTTGGATTAAGCCTACCTGCTGCCTTTTTGATTCCCTATCATCTACAAACCATTGAAGGCTTGGCGCGCATCAAAGCCAAAGCCGATCATCAGCGTCTTACCAATATTCTTTCGGTCATACTAAGCGAACCGCTATGGCAAATTACGCCAGAAATAGCGGCCTCTTCGATTGCAGTGGTGCAATCCGATCCACGGGTTGCCAAGATCGAGGTGTTTACGATGCCAGATCGAAAACTATTTATCGTCAATGACGAGCGCATGAAAGCCCAGCAAGGGCCATTTACCACGCTCAGCAGCGATATCAAGCACGGCGAACAGGTGATTGGTGAGGTGAAATTAACCTTGGCCGATGATATTTTGCGCGAAGGCTTGGCGGCAGAATTTCGTCGCTATATTTCAACTGGTTTGTTGTCACTGGTGCTGGCGATTTCTTTTATCCTGTTTGTCTTGCAGTGGCGCCTGGTCAAGCCGATCAAACTCTTGATTAGCGAATCAGATCGGCTGGCCGCAGGCCGTTTAGATGCGCCGATTAATTTGCATCGTAGTGATGAGTTAGGCAATTTATCCTCCAGCCTAGACGCCACACGCAAAGCCTTGCAACGCACCTTCAAAGAGTTGGAAGAAAAAAATAAGCAACTGCTGGAGTATTCCACTACGCTGGAAATGAAAGTACGCGAACGCACGCATGAGCTTGAATATGCGAATCAGCATTTGGAAACCGCACTATCAAACATCAGCAATGCGCAAACCGAATTAGCCCGCATCGAACGCATGGCGGCTTTAGGCTCGATGGTGGCTGGCGTCGCGCACGAATTAAACACACCACTGGGCAATTGCCTGCTAGTGGCTAGCACATTGGCAGATGAAACCAACCAATTTATGGCGATGATGAATCAGGGGCCGATGAAACGTTCTGATTTAAGCAAATACATTGAAACCACGAACGAATCCACCAAGCTATTACTGCGCGGCTTACAGCAGTCGGCACGTCTGGTTGGTGAATTCAAACAAGTGGCGGTTGATCAATCCAGCACGCAACGGCGTACCTTCTCGCTAGAAATCATGCTGGGCGAATTGGCGGCACTGCTACAATCGAGCTTGCGCAAAACACCTTATACCTTGGAACTTGAGATTCCAGATGATATTGAATTAGATAGTTTTCCTGGTCCTTTGGGTCAGGTCTTCACCAATCTGGTCAATAATGCGGTTGCTCACGGTTTTGATGGTCTGGATAAGGGCAATATGCGTTGCATTGCCCAAAAACAAGGGGATCACGTGCTGATCTCGTTTGAAGACGACGGCAAAGGCATTCCGCCAGAAATCATCAAACGTATTTTTGAACCATTTTTCACTACCAAGTTTGGTCAAGGTGGTAGCGGGCTCGGTTTAAGCATAACATTCAATATTATCTGTAACGTGTTGGGCGGTGAGATTCGCGTGAGCAGTACGCTTGGTCAAGGTACCCGCTTTGATATTAGCATCCCATTAATCGCGCCTGGCAACCGCCAAAGTGAATCGCCACTCATGCACAATTAATACTGCCACCTGTATTTTTTTAAAACGCTTTATTTATGTGCGGGAATTGATTTATTTTTTATAAAAAATAGGGAGTATATGATTTCAGGCGTACTCCTTCTGCTCATCAAAATTTCTACCTCTTCACTCCATGCAACAATATCTCGATTTCATGCGCCACGTGCAAGCGCACGGCACCCAAAAAACTGACCGCACCGGCACCGGTACGCTCTCCGTATTTGCGCACCAGATGCGCTTTGACTTGAGCCAAGGTTTTCCCTTACTCACCACAAAGAAACTGCATCTCAAATCCATCATCCACGAATTAATCTGGTTTTTGGCAGGTTCAACCAATATTCGTTACCTGAAGGAAAATGGCGTATCGATCTGGGATGAATGGGCAGATGCGTCTGGCGAACTGGGCCCGGTCTATGGTTCACAATGGCGCAGTTGGCCGACGCCCGATGGGCAGCACATTGATCAAATTCAGCAATTGATCGAACAAATCAAGAGCAATCCAGATTCGCGCCGTCTGATTGTTTCGGCTTGGAACGTTGCCGATATTCCAAAGATGAAATTACCGCCTTGCCACGCACTGTTTCAGTTTTACGTAGCCGACGGTAAATTGTCTTGCCAGTTGTATCAGCGCAGCGCCGATATCTTTTTAGGCGTGCCATTCAATATTGCCTCGTATGCCCTACTCACGCACATGGTGGCACAGCAAACTGGCTTGCAGGTGGGCGATTTTATTTGGACTGGCGGTGATTGCCACCTGTATCTGAACCACCTTGAGCAGGTAAAAGAGCAATTATCGCGTCAGCCTTTACCGTTGCCACGACTGCACATCAAACGGCTGCCCACCAGCATCTTTGACTACACATTCGATGACTTTGAGTTTATCGATTACCAGTTTCACCCACATATCAAAGCCCCCGTCGCTGTCTAAATTTAGGGTTCTTTCATGCACTCTCTCTGTATCATCGTTGCTTTTGATAAAAATAACGGCATCGGCATCCAAAACCGTATGCCTTGGCATTTGCCGGAAGACTTAGCGCACTTCAAAAAAACCACGAGTGGTCACACCGTTATCATGGGTAGAAAAACCTTTGAATCCATCGGCAAAGCCTTGCCGAATCGGCGCAACGTGGTGCTGACCAATAATGCGGATTGGATGCAAAGTGGGGTTGAAAAAATCAGCACGATCAACCATATAATGCCATTCGCACAAAATGATGCGGTATTCATCATCGGCGGCGCGCAAATTTATCAGCAAGTGATGGCGATTGCCGACACCTTGATTGCCACTGAAATCGATGCCGAATTTGCTTGTGACGCGTTTTTTCCTCAGATTGATCGTTCAATATGGCAAGAAACCAGCAGAGAACGTCATTATTCTGACAAAAACCAATGGCATTATTCATTCGTTACCTATAAAAAGAAAGAGAAGCACCATGTCTAGCCACGGTTTTCACGTCCACGGCCCACACGATCACGAATTAGAACATGCAGCGCATAGTGGCGATCATTTTGCAGGGCGTATCGCAGTAATGACAGCGATTATGGCGACCATCGGTGCCTTGTTCAGCTACCAAGGCGGTGCCACACAAAACAATGCGGCAATTTTTAAAAACGAAGCAGCTATTAAAAAAACCGAAGCAGCGAACCAATGGAATTTTTATCAGTCCAAGTCCAACAAACAAAACTTGGCTGAGCTAGCGATGAACATTCCGGGTGTTGATAGTGAAAAATACAAGGAAAAAGTTGCTCGCTACGAAACAGAAAAGGCGGCTATTAAGCTCGAAGCAGAAAAATTAGAGGCGGAATCCAAGGAGTGGGATAACAAATCAGAAGCCGCGTTGCATCAGCATCATCGTTGGGCGCAAGCCATGACAGCGTTGCAAATTGCGATTTCTTTGGCGGCAATCACACTCCTGACACGCAAAAAGTGGTTACAATATACATCGTATGGCGTTGCTGCGGCAGGTACAGGTTTAGCCGCGCTAGCTTGGTTACATTTTTAAGGAAAAAGTCGAGATGAAAAAAGTTCTTCCCCTTGCCATTACCATGCTGCTTGCAGCCCATGGTGCGCATGGGCAGGATCTCGACTTTGCACATCTGATTCCTAATGCCAGCCGCCCTAGTATCGTCAATTATTCCTTGGCCGATCCTACCCTGCCGAACTCTAAAAATAGCGGCATCTATAAAAAAGGCTTGGCAGCGTTCCCGATTTATAACACCCAATGGCAAAATGGCTCGTTTGTGAACGTGCTATCTGGGCTTGGCTACAATTTTTCAAAAGATCCGCGTATTCAATTTGGTTTGCGCATGACCATCGAAGGCACGCCAGACGAGCCAAACAGTTTCAAATTTCGCTTGCCCGGTGCGGTGCCTAATCCAGTGTTGGAGTCTGGTGCATATTTAAACTATTACGTCAATCCGAACTACTCATTATTGTCATCAATCAAGTACGGCAGTGGCGTAGATCATAATTGCTTGTTAATCAGTGTGGGCGCGCAAGCCAGCACGCA
>OFRM01000776.1_pt1 | contig 12192 bp, 14 predicted proteins | sample 1543101 | NCBI WGS metagenome assembly OFRM01 (sample SAMN07774223, study PRJEB24372) | wastewater metagenome | isolation source: Exp Tend VB 0WW | collected 2016-02
TGTTGGGCTCTACGGTAGACGATGCGGCAGGTGAAGCATTTGACAAAGTAGCACGCCTGCTTGGCCTCCCCTATCCCGGTGGACCACAAATTAGCAAACTCGCTCTGGAAAGTGAAGAGATAATTCCATTCCCCCGCCCCATGTTGGATGCTCCCAACTTTAACTTCTCATTCTCCGGCCTTAAAACTGCTGTACTGTACCATCTCAAAGAAACATATCCGACTCCGGTTCTCCCCCTTTCCAAGGGGGAGCTAGAGGGGGTCTCAATACCCCACCTAACCTCCCCTAAGCAAGGGGAGGAACAACACAGTTGCCAAATGAAAGTTAAATTCTATTAATTTTATTTTCATTTGTTAATTGTCAGCAGGCAAGGCAATCGAAGAGATTACTTACCTGCAACCATTACAACAAAATTTAATTTAACTAAGAATTCGGTTTTTCGATATTTATTTTGCTGTCTGAATATAGCAAGCATTTCTCAAGCCGCATTCCAGTAAGGATTTTATTTCTATGATTAAGAAGCCAAGCACAAGTGGAGCGCGAAATAATCGCCCTCCAAGAAACACAGGCCCACGGCCAATCGCACGTCCTGGTGACAACCAACCAGTAACTTCGCAACCTCAAAGCACAATGCCTAGCCACACAGTCTCTCGAACCACACTGCGGATTATTCCCTTTGGTGGTCTTGAAGAAATTGGTTCGAACATGACCGTGTTTGAATATGGCGACGACATTATTATTGTCGACATGGGTTTTGCTTTTCCAAACGAAACCACTCCAGGAATCGACTATATTATTCCCGACACAAAATGGCTCGAGGACAACAAGCGTCGCATTCGTGGAGTCTTCATCACTCACGGACACTTAGACCACACTGGCGCTATCCCCTACATTATTCCCCGCATTGGTGATCCACCAATCTACACTTTAATGCTAACCGCGGCGATGATAAAAAAACGTCTTGAAGAGTTCAATCTCGTTAGCCGAGTTCAACTCAACGTTATTAACATCGACGACACAATTCGCCTAGGTAATTTTCAAATTCGATTCTTTGGTGTAAACCACAACATTCCAGACGCTGTGGGAATGTCCATTGTCACTCCCGTTGGCCAAGTCATTCATACTGGTGACTGGAAAATTGACCACACCCCAGTTAACGAAAGGTTGATGGAATTCAACAAGCTCGCTAAGTTTGGCGAGGAAGGTGTCACAGTGCTCATGAGTGACTCGACCAACGCGCTTTACGGTGGCTACTGCCCAAGCGAGCGAGAAATTGGCTCGTCAATTGACCGCATTTTCCAAGACAGCAAAGGACGCATTATCTTTTCTAGCTTCTCAAGCCTTATTGGGCGTATGCAACAAGTCTTTGACATTGCCACAAAATACAACAGAAAAGTTATTGTCACAGGTCGCTCAATGGTGGCTACAGTGGAAATTGGTTTGTCACTTGGATACCTTAAAATCGAACCAAAACTAATCGTAAAGTCCGAACAAGCTAAAAAATATCCAGACAACCAAATTGTAATTCTCACAACTGGCGCGCAAGGCGAAGAATTTTCGGCCCTTGCACGCATGAGTCGCGGCGAACACAAAACTGTTTCCATTAAAAAAGGAGATACTGTCATTGTATCTGCTTCTCAAATCCCTGGTAATGAAAATTCCATTGTTGCAGTTTTGGACAACTTGACTCGCGCTGGCGCCGATGTTATTTATAACAAAATTTTAGACATTCATACTTCTGGTCACGCCAAGCAAGAAGAGCTTAAGCTCATGCTTAACATGACTAAACCAAAATACTTCATTCCAATCCACGGCGAACACCACATGCTTGTTGCTCACAGTAAGCTGGCGAAGCTTATGGGTATTCCTGAAGAACGAGTGCACGTGCTCAATAACTACGACGTCTTGGAAATTGATAACAATGGCCAAGCCAAACGTCTCGAAAGTAAAATTCCAGGTGGCCAAGTCTTTGTCGACGGTCTCGGCGTTGGTGACGTGGGTGAAGTTGTCGTTCGCGACCGTAAAGTTATGGCCGAAGACGGAATGTTTGTAATTATTGTCACACTCGACCGTAAAACTGGCAAACTTATTAACCAGCCTGACATTATTTCTCGCGGATTCATCTACATGAAAAATAACGACGACCTTGTGCGGGAAGTTAAGCACGAAGTTCGCAAGCTCGTTGAAAACGGTGACAAAAAAAACCAGGAACCAAACTGGGCTTACTTGCGCGAAGTCGTTCGCGACGAAGTTGGTGAATACCTCTTCAAAAAAACTGAACGACGTCCAATGATTTTGCCTGTTATTATTGAAATATAGCTTCGCAGTACCTGGTACTTAGTACTGAGTACTTAGAAAAAACTTCCCCGATAACATTTTGATACTAAGTACCAAGTACTATGTACTCAGTACTCATTCAGTAATTGTCTTCAGAAATCTAGATCCTCACATATACATTTGGTCTCCAAGAATTTCACATAAACAATTATTGAAACTTCAAAACCCTCCCTTGTATTAGGGAGGGTTTTTGTTATACTAATTAACTAGTCCAGTCCAAATGGAGGACACCACCGTGAACGAAGAAGCCTTTTGCAAAACTTGCGAGGCACTGAAGCTTCGATTTCTGGAACGGTACGAGAAAATCTTTGGCATCACTCAAGCGAGAGTTTCGCTTCGTAGCCAAAGAATCTACGCAATGGTAGAGAGCATGAACCCGCAACTCCTCTACCCAGAGGAATTTGAAGGATTTGGTGTTGTGTTCGAATGCACTATCAAACACCTTCCATCCGAATAGTTCACAAGGAGGCGTCATGAACCAGCACTACACACATGAACTGCATATCACAGTTCACCTTTTCGGAAAGAGTGACACCGAGGACTCTCACGACCAAGTCGTGGTTCATCGGCTCATCAAAGCCAATTCCAAACGGGAATTACTCCGAGCGATCGATGCCGCCCAAACGGAGCTATACGAGGAACGCCGCGACATAGCCAATGGGGCAGGAGATGGGCACAAGGATCCCCAGAAGCGTTTCCGCTTGGAGCTTGCCGCCCAAAAGTGCCCGACTTTCAAAGTCGTGGACACTCGTGGCATGAACACACAAGCAAGTTCCGAACCAGTCAGTCCCTAGCTCAAAAGGCTACGGCAACACTCGCTCAGGGCGGCCCACAAAGCCGCCCTCCTTCTTTTTTTAGACCACTTCTAATAAAATTTGCTATACTATACACACTATGAAGCAAAAAACATTTTTAGCCGGTATACGAGCCACCGGCAAATTACATATTGGCAATTACCTCGGCGCACTACAACCATTCATCGAACTAAGTAACAATCCTGAGTACCAAGGATTCTTTTTCGTCGCTGATCTCCATGCTATTACCACTCCGTTCGAACCAAAACAATTAAAACAAGACACTTTAGAAGTAGTTGCTGAATATTTAGCTGCAGGACTAAACTTAAAAAATTCTAGTATTTTTTTGCAAAATCATTTATCCGAACACAGCGAACTCGCTTGGATCTTTAACTGTATAACCCCTCTTGGCGAATTGGAACGCATGACACAATTTAAAGACAAGGCAAAACAGCACAAAGAAAATATCAATGCTGGCTTGTTAACATACCCTACGCTCATGGCAGCAGATATCTTACTTTATAAACCAGACGGAGTCCCAGTTGGAGAGGACCAAGCTCAGCATGTAGAACTCGCGCGAATTGTAGCACGCAAATTTAATAATCGCTTCGGCAAAACTTTTCCTGAACCACAAACTTTTGTACAAAAACCTTTGCGAATTAAAAGCTTAAAAAATCCAGAAAAGAAAATGAGTAAAACTGGTGAAATAGACAATGCCATCTGGTTAGATGACAGCCCAGAGGAAATTTCCCGCAAACTCAAAAAGGCGGTGACTGCAACCGAAGGCGCCAAGTCGCCCGGAGTTGAAAATTTGTTATTTTTGCTCAGACATTTTGGAACTAAAGAACAGATTAATTACTTTGAAGATGCAATTGCTGACAAGTCTATAAAATATAGCGAGCTCAAAGAAACTCTAGCAACTGACATCAGCGAACACTTTGCCGAGTTTCGCGAAAAGAAAAAAGCGCTTCTCAAAGACAAAGACGCTTTAGCCCAGATTCTGGCAGATGGAGCCAAAAAAGCCAAAGCCATTGCCAGCCAAACTCTTCTCGAAGTAAAAGAAAAAATCGGACTATTATAGTCCGATTTTTATTTCCTTGATTACAATAAAAGTTTTTTTGCTGTCATTCCAGAAGCCACGAGCCTGCCTGCGGCAGGCAGGTCATCGAGGGCTATGTGGAATCCATTGTTTTGGATCCCATCCGCCGCGGCGGATTGGGATGACACCCAAAAGATAAGCAGGGATATCTTTCGCATTGACCAAATCCAATACAAAGCGTAAACTGCCTCTACGTCTCAAACTCAGAATGGGGAGGAACATTGTGAAAAAGATCGTGCTGATGCTCCTGGTACTCTTGCCGATAACTACCCAAGCCCAACAACATCCCCAGCAAAAAGTACGACTGCAAACGCAGTCAACTTTCAGCAACACCATCACCACCGAGCGCCCAAACATATTCCGGGCGCAAAGCACTGTCCAAATCCCGCTGGGTCGGTCAATCCAACTCGAGGCAGGACCTTCCTACGAATACCGGAAGTACCAGCCCGTGGAATCTCATGGACTAGCAACCAGCCACAAATTCGGCTGGGTCATCCGCATCTTTTTCGGACGAAGACACTAAAGGGGCGCCATCCGGCTCCCCTTTTTCACTTTTTATGTAAATATTTTTTAAGACTGCAAAAGTGTCATCAACTCGTCGCGTTTTTCTTCCATCAACTTTTGGTTTCGTGCTTCCACAATCAACCGCATTACCGGTTCAGTGTTAGAAGCGCGCAGGCTAAACCAAAAATCTGAGTATTCAACTTTCACGCCATCAAGCAATATTTGATTGCCATCGCTATATTTATTTTTAATCTCTGAGATTTTTTGCTCAATAACTTCCCGACTCTCTACCTTAGTATTAATTTCCCCAGAAGAAAAATAACGGTCAAATGGTGCAACAATTTCTGAAAGAGGTTTTTTCTTTTTGGTTAAGTATTCAAGAAGCTTGATAACTAATAGTGATGGTGCTTCAAAAGTTCCAAAAGGAAATTTGAAAAAGTAATGCCCACTAATCTCCCCGCCAAAAACAGCGTCGTGGTCAAGCATTATTTGTTTTTCCAAAGAATGCCCAACCGGAGTTGGCACTAAAGACACACCCTTACTTTCAAACTCATCTTTAATAATCATACCAAGACGAATTTCATACGCTAAGGTACTGCCTGGATGTTGCAGAAGTTCTGTCTTTGCTAAAATTGTATACAAAATTGGCGAAGGCACGCGCTGACCTTTTTCGTCGATAATAAACACTCTGTCATTATCGCCGTCTGCTGCAATTCCTAAGTCTGCTTTTTCTGATAATACTTTAGCTTGCAAATCTGCTGTGTTATCAGGCTTTAACGGGTCGGCTTCATGACTCGGAAAAGTACCGTCTAACTCAAAATTCATTTTAACAATTTCGCACGGCACTTTTGCAAACAAGGCTTCGTAGTCCAACGCACCCATAGCGTTAGCCGTGTCAATTACAATCTTAAATTTTTTAATTTTTGGGTTACCTGCAACCTGCAAATATTCCTGACTAGCGCCATCGGTCATGTTAACTGTCGTGCTAATCAAACCTTTTTTGCCGGCTCTAGGGACATAGTCTTCTTCAAGAATAATACGAGCCAATTCTTTTATTCCTGTCTCCCCGCCCATAGCCACCCCGCCACGACGGACAATTTTAAAACCATTATACTCGGCTGGATTATGGGAGGCTGAAACTTGCACTCCACCGTCGTAATTATATTTTGCCACAGCATAATAAAAAGTTGGAGTAGAAACTAAACCAACGTCATCAACGTTAATTCCACTTTCAGACAAACCTGCAAGCAACTGTTTTTTCAAAGCAGGGGTCGAAGTGCGCATATCGCCACCAACTGCGATTTTAATTAACTGATCGGGCATTTCACGGCGAAGCAAAGAGGCCAAAGCCCGACCAACATTAAAGGCGGCGACTTCGTCTAATTGCTCAGGATATACTCCCCGAATGTCATATGCTTTAAAAATAGTTTTATCTATATTCATGATAGTAAATCGTCCTCTCTATATATAACATAGCCGAAACTCTATATAATAGCAAAGCGCGCCTTGGACCTCCAAAGCGCGCGCGGAAAAAAATGTTCATGATGCCACCCCTGCAACAGACTGCTGGAGCGACTTATGATGAAGACGTCTTATGAGATGAATCGGGATATAGCAGAAGTGCGAATGTATCACTGTCTGCGTATCCTCATAGTGGAAAATGTAAGCGAACACAAGGGATTGCATACCCTCAACCATTCGCCCGTGCGAAAAAATAATCACTGGCCCCCGGTTTCTGCTGACCTCCTTGAGCTTGCCTCCCAGATCTTCCGGGCTGGGTGTATAAACACCAGCCAACCATTCCCTCACAATCTGCAGTACAGCAGACGTTCGAGGATCATCGTCTTCGAGTAGATGGTGATAAGCACTACTGGTAGTGCCGAGCACTGAGCCACCCGCTTCTTTTGGCATGTGTCCTCCTAGTTCGTTGACTTGAGAAGTTTTTGCAAAAAACTTATCGTTACAACTCTATACTTTACTCTTTTTCTGTGGGCTTGGCAAGTGCAAAAATCAATGTTACGATATATCAACGTTTATTAAATACTTTTTACTTTCAGTATTTACTTTTCCCTTTCTCCTTTATCCTTTTAACTTAACTCTATGTCTTTCCAAATCGGAATTGTTGGCCTCCCCAATGTCGGCAAGTCCACTCTGTTTAACGCCATCACCAAAAGCTCGGTAGAAGCTGCTAACTACCCTTTTGCCACCATCGACCCTAACGTTGGTGTTGTTGCTGTGCCCGACGAGCGCCTGGCCAAGCTATCAAGTCAAGAAAAGAGTGAAAAAATTGTCCCAACCAGCATTGAATTTGTAGACATTGCGGGTCTTGTTTCTGGCGCGCATAAAGGTGAAGGTTTAGGCAACCAATTCCTAAGCCACATTCGCGAAGTCGATGCCATTATGGAAGTGGTGCGTGTCTTTGAAGACAAAGATATTATTCATGTTCAAGGCTCTGTAGACCCAAACCGTGACATGGAAACCATTGCCATTGAGCTTCAACTTGCTGACCTGCAAAATGTTGAAAAAAGATTAGAGTCAGTTGGAAAGCAAGCCAAAAGTGGCGACAGAGAAAGCATCGTCAAAAAACAAGTTTTAGAAAAATATAAAACTGCTTTGGAGAGTGGAGCTATGGCCAACACTGTAGAGCTTTCTGACGAAGAAAAACTGATGAGCAAAGACATTCAACTGCTTACCACCAAACCGTTCCTCTTTGTCGCCAATACCGAGTACGACTTAAACGAAAAGTCATTTATCACTCCTACCAGCTACCAGCTACAAGCTACAAGCTCAATACTCATCGACGCTAAGTTAGAAAGCGAACTTGCTGAATTAGAAGACAGTGATAGGATTGCTTACTTAACCGAACTGGGTCTTTCCGAAAGTGGCCTAGAAAAAATTATTACTCAAGCATACAAAACTCTAGGATTAATTACCTTCATTACCGCCGGCCCCAAAGAAAGTAAAGCGTGGACTTGCAAAGCCGGCACAAAAGCGCCGCAGGCTGCCGGAGTTATTCACACAGATTTTGAAAAAGGCTTCATTCGCGCAGAAGTTATCCAGTGGGACAAACTACTCGAAGCTGGTGGCTACTCACAAGCCAGAGATAAAGGCTGGCTTCGGGTGGAAGGCAAGGAATACATAGTCCAAGACGGCGACGTCGTTCACTTCCGCTTCACCTAATAATATAAAAACATCCCCGCCATGGCGGGGATGTTTTTCTTTATAACGATTTTAGAAATTCTATAAACCCTTTGATTTGAGGTGCTCGATGGTGATCAAAATCTCCTTCATCCTCTAATGCAATTAGCCAATGCTCGAGGCGAGCAAGCAACAACCTTGCAATCTCACGCGTTCGCTCAGGTTCAAACAGCAACTTATTTTCCAGCTGTTTCGCAATAATGGCAAGCGTTTCTGAATCTTGCTGAATTTCTGTCAGTAATTGTTCAATAACCTCTTTTTTCACTTCCAAAGAAGCGCTATTAATTTCCGAAGACGACAATATTGAAGTTACCCTCTCAAGAGGACTAGTATCGCGCGAATTTAGATTTTCTGTGAACCCTGTCATAAAACTTGAAACTTAATAATAAACCTAGGCTTTAGCAGTCTTGGTTTTCTTGTCATCTGGAAAAGCATCATCAATCCACTCATCCACGCTTAATTCTGCTTCTTCTTTTGGCACTTCGGAGGTAGCACGGCGAGCCTGCCGCTGATCTAAAGCTATCAAAGATTCTGCTAGAACACGGCTTATTGACTGTTTTGACCTAGGATCTGTAATCAGATTTTTAACTGTTTCTGGAGAAATCTTAGCAACTAAGTCATCTTCTTCAGCTTCTGTCCAAGGCTCATGCCTATCCGAAGAGCCTTCTGTCGAATATTCATGAGTTGTAAAATTTTCTTTTCTCATAAAATAAATTTTAGGCGGCTTTACTTATCGATTCTTCTACTCCCGACAAACGCTCCTGTCTCTCAGCAATAAACATAAGCAAGTCATCAATAAGTTTTTTTATTTCTAAGTTTTCAGGGACAATACCAAGATGTTGAAGTCGGTCTTGTAAATTAGCGTACACTTCTTCTGCTTTATCTGCATTTCTTTGTTCAAGACGCATTAAATCAGATACTGTCTTATCCAGCCTTTCTGGATCCGAACTCATAATATCTTTCATTAAACCATCAACAATATTATCAATATTGCTTTCCTGGTTACTAGTCATTTCTCCACGTTCTAAACTCATATATTTTATTTCAAAATTACTTCTCTATTAACTAGACAATAGCATATTTTACTGTGCAAATCAAAGAAAAATCAGAGTTGACTTATCGCTCTTTTAATGGTAGAATTTAGTACTTATTAGTAATCATATTCTCTGCGGAAATCTACATACGCAGAGATAAGGAGAACTCCTTATGCCAAAATATGAACTTATGTACATCCTCGCCTCAGGCGTTAGCGATGACCAAGTTCCAGCTGTCACAGAACAGATCACTAAAATTGTTAGTGACTTTGGTGGCAGTGACGTCAAGGAAACCCAGCTCGGCAAAAAAAAGCTGGCTTACCCAATTAAAAAAACCAGAAATGGTTTTTATGGTTTAGTCGAATTTACCATGGACGGCCAAAAGGTAAATGTACTCGACGCCAAAATTCGTACTCAAAATAGTACTATTATCCGCTACATTTTAGTAAATATGGATGAGCACTATGCTCGTCTTAGCAAAGATGTAGTTGCGCAAGCAAAACTTTCTCATCAAACCCCAAGCACAGAAACAGACGCTATGGCCACTGCTGCAGCCAGCGCTCCTGTTGCTAAAGAACCAGCTGCTCCCGTTGTCCCAGAACAGCCAGCTGTGCCCTTGAACGCAGAAGAATTCGATAAAAAAATCGAAGACGCCCTATCCGAAGAAATTAAATAATTATTTAGCTTGTAGAACTTAGCTTGTAGCTTGTAGTGAAAACTGCAGTCTACTTCCTATTTCCTACCAGCTACCAGCTAAATTTATGGACCTAAACAAAGTCATGATCATTGGTCGCTTGACCCGCGACCCTGAACTTCGTACCACCCCAGGTGGCGCCAACGTTTGTCAGTTGGGACTCGCAACAAACTTTGTCTACACCAACCAGCAAAGTGGACAAAAAGTTGAGCAAGTCGAATACCACACTGTTGTGGTCTGGAGAAAGCTCGCAGAAATTGCAAACCAGTACCTCAAAAAAGGTCAGCGCGTTTATATTGAAGGTCGCCTTCAAACTCGCAATTGGGACAGCAAGGATGGTCAGAAAAAAAATCGCACTGAAATTGTTGCAGACAACATGATAATGCTAGACGGCGGTAAAATGTCCACTGGTGGAACACCTTCAAACAATGCTTCCACCCCAAACATGGACAGCTCAAACCAAGCTCCTCCACTCGAAGAGCTTCCAACTATTCAACAAGACGCTGGTGAAGATATCAGCGTAGAAGATATACCATTTTAATCAATAATTTTCAATTTACGAATTTTCAATTTCCATTTAATAATCAATATCTTAATTGACCAATTGGAAATTATATGAAAATTGTAAATTGATCATTGGAAATTTTTACACCAATGCGCCCTAACAACAAAGACAACGCTCCAATCATAAAAAAAATGTGTTACTTTTGTTCTAACAAAATTAGCACAGTAGACTACAAAGACGCGCAAACCTTGCGCCGCTTTATGTCACCTCACGCTAAAATTTTATCTCATTTTAAAACCGGCACCTGCCCAAAACATCAAAGAATGGTGACTTTGGCATTAAAACGCGCTCGCCACATGGCCCTTTTACCATTTGTCGCCGCTTAGTATCAACACCAATATACCAATGTACTAATCATACGAATTAGTAGCATTCTGTATTCATTGGTATTATTAGTAAATTAGTATTTTCGCATCGATACATCATGGATTTAAACGATCTCAAGCTCGGCACTATTGTGCTGATGAATAAAGAGCCATTTCAGGTTATTTGGTCAAACCGCATGCGTACTGCACAGCGAAAACCTGTAATGCAAACCAAACTCCGCAACGTTATTTCCGGTAAAGTTTTAGAATACTCTTTTAAGTTTGGTGAAAAAGTGGAAGAAGCCGACGTGACTCGCGAACGTGCCAGTTTTCTTTATGCAGACGAAGGTGGCACTCACTTCATGAACAGCGAAACTTTTGAAACCGTAGACATGCCAAAAGAAGTCACACTACAACAAGAAGATTTTTTGAAAGAAAGCATGGAAGTCCAAATCCTGCGCTTCAATGGCAAGCCAGTTTCCATTGATCTGCCAATTAAAGTGGAGCTCAAAGTTACAGAAGCACCACCAAATGTTGTTGGCAACAGCGGTGGTAGCGTGACCAAGCCTATTACTTTAGAAACCGGCTTGGTTGTGCAAGCACCGATGTTTATCAAAGAAGGTGACAGCGTTCGCGTGGACACGCGCGACGGACAATACGTCGAACGTGTTAGCTAATATGCATCTTTGTGTCATTCCAGAAGCCACGAAGGGCTATGTGGAATCCAGTAATGTATGAATTATCAATTCTGGATCCCAAATTAAATTTGGGATAACAACACAAAAATAATCCCCCGCTACGAGGGGGTTTTATTTTTATTAGAAAAGCCGGATCCCTTTCGGAACCCGGCCAGACTTTGAAAGCGCTACGCGCTCTCAGTTCATCAGAGGGAAGCTGACTGTCACGAACTTCTCCCCTCTCTGTGCCTCCTTCTTGAACGAGATGTACCCCGTGTTATCACCCTTGCTTACACGGTAGACCCGGTCGTATCTTGCACGACGGCTGAGATTCTGGACCTCATAACCATGCGCTGTCAGCCCAGCGACATAGGACTGCACTGCATCGTCCAGCGATCCTACAACGCGGAATCGGAGCCAAGCAACTGCTACTCCACCAGTGGTAACACTGCTATAGCCATGAACCACGCCAGAAGCCAACGAGTTGGCAACCAGATAGAATTCAAGTGGTAAAGACCTCTCCACAGCAAGGTCTAAAGTAACCACCTCATACCCTTGTCTGTTCGTGACCAGAATGTCGATGCGCTGAGTTCCAAAAGGAAAGCTCAGCTCAGTGTTGATGGTAATCAACATGCGCTGACGATCCGACAGAAGCTTGGCCGACACCCGAGACACTCCTTCTGGCCTCCAGATTTCCGGCCACTGGACACGAAGACCATCACTGCTCAGCTCTCCGAGAGTGAGCATGAGTATGATGTCGTGGCCGGTGATTACCCTGCCCGAACAAAGTTCGAGGCGAGGCTGAGTGTCCACCCCATTGTTTTCGGTTTGCGCCAAAACTACCGGCGCCAAAAGGATCATCAAAAAACAACATGCGACTGCTCTCATCTACCACCTACCTTAACTGACAAATTTTTGGTGTTCTGTAAGACAGAACTAATCATCTTAACATACACAGCAACTATTATCAATCCCTAGAGTTTCA
>OFRM01000777.1_pt1 | contig 12181 bp, 26 predicted proteins | sample 1543101 | NCBI WGS metagenome assembly OFRM01 (sample SAMN07774223, study PRJEB24372) | wastewater metagenome | isolation source: Exp Tend VB 0WW | collected 2016-02
CTTCCTGGTCCTGCGGTTCGACTGCTACTGCTTCGTCGCTCATGTGTATGCTCCCGTTTTTGCCGCCCGTCGGCGTGGAATAAAAAAGCGCCGCATCCGGCGTTAGTCCCGGTGCGGCGCTCTTGGCGCTACGATATATGTAGTTAGCTCAGTTTAGCACATCTTGCTTACAGTTTCAATAGTCCGATTGATCCAACTATTAGTCAATCCAACTGGCAAGCAAGCGTAGGTAGGTCAGTGACTCCGCAAGTTGGTTCAACGTCCATTCGTCGTAATCGTCCGGTGTGCCGTTCAGGTTGTTGCGGATGGCATCGGTTGCACGTTCGATGCACCATTCGACCATGTGATAGTTGCCATCATCGAATACGACATGGCCCGGCCCCATCTTGACGTAGCTTGGCAGCGATGCGCACCACTGGTCAATGTCGGATTCGGTCATTGCCTACACCCATTCATCCGATATTCTACGATTCCATGTACGGAGCAAGCTCAAGATGTCAACGTCAAACATTGTGACTTCGCAATCATCACACGATACGCTGTAATGCGTTGCGTTATCGTCCAGAATGTCAATGAATGACAATGTAGAGTTTCCGCAAAACGGGCATGGATAGAACTTGTTAGCGTAATCAAGGATGCCTCGCAGTGTTGTGCTTGTGGATTCGGTCATCTCGGCACCACGCTTATTGCTCATCGTTGGCATAGTCAATGCGCCGTGCATGTTCAGCGGCGGCATTCCACCTTGCCAATAGTCGTTTCGGGTCATTGTCGTGCATCGTATACTGGCACGACAGACACCGAGCCGTAAAGTTGTATGGAAAAGTCGGGTTGAGAATGTTGAACACGAATTCAATGTCATCACTCTCGCATCGTGGGCATTCTTCTATCTGATTGCGATAGCCGATGATTTCTGCTAACTGTTCTTCGGTCATCTTGGCACCACGCTACAGAATGCCGTGCGCCCGCCTCGCACCTCGGAGAGCAGTCGCCCGGTGCTATCGAATATGCGACACGTTGCGGCATCGCCCACGACGGCGACCGACACGCTGCCTGTCGAGTTCGGCAACCATGCCAGCATGTGATTGACGTTGCGATGGTCATAGCCTGCGCTTTGCCCGTTCGCCTGGTAATGCGCCGTGTAGTCGCCCGTGGCCATCGTCTCGACAACGAACGCCCGCCACGCTAACGATGCGCTGTCCTGTTTCTGTGCGCTGACAATGGCAGCCTGGCGAGAGGGACGGGCATTGTGCGGTGCCCGTCCCTCTGCCAACACAGGAGATGAGATGGAGGCGAGAATCAGAGTGATGAGGACAATTGAGATGGTTTTGCGCATGACTTATTCTAGCACACTATCTCCGCTGTGCGGGTAGTATATTTGAGTGAATTTCTCGCCAAGTTCTTTGCCGGCAGGCTCCGTGTACAACAAGTCATCAAGTATAGTGCGCAGCATATCTATTTCCTTTTGCGCCCTTCTCAGCCGATACATTGCACGCCCAGAAAGGCCCGTTGTGTTCGGATATGATTCGCCAAGAGAAACAATCATATCGCCCAAATCATCACGCATGGCGCTGAGTCTCTTGCCGGTTTCCGTATGCTGTTCGATAGTCCACGATGCTTTCTTCATCTCGAATCCCACTCTGTAACGCCCGTCCCTACCTTTTTTTCGTCATACAGTTCGCCAAGATTTGTTACGATTCCATCAATAATGGTGTACTTGTTCGGCGCGTTCTCTCTGGCGTATGCCTTAGCCAGTCTTTTAGCCTCTGTCAAGCTTTGCTTGAGGCTACTAGGCGGCACAATGTTCTCTTTTCCAAACTGCCGCTCAAGTTCACGCAAGTACTCATTTATAGCATCACGCATATTTACCATACACTCTAGCATCGGATTATTTTCATAGTGCGATGCTACATCGCTCCATGTTGCCGATTTTGAACGGTTCTCGGCTTCCATCTTGGCATGTTTAATAATCTTCAATCGTGCCCGCAATCTGTTGAGGTACACAAACTCCTTTTTCAGAAGATTGCGCCGCCGATGATACTCATGCAGTGGATACCTCTGCCCGTATATCGTTTTTTGCGTTCGTGTTTCGTTTAACACTTGCTGGATGGATGATATTCTGTCGCCCGCCGCCACATATCTGGCCTCGACGTTATCGTAGTCAGTGAGCCATTGCAAGTGCGAAAATATTCCACCGTTCATGTAGTATGGTGAATCATTCAGGACGGTGATTTCGCTACCCTTGACAGCAATTAACCAATCTCCACGCAGATTGTCTAGCTCATGCGCTACCCGTCTTGTATATTCTGATACTAAAACAGTTGGGCATTTCGTTACGTGCTGCGTCAGGGGAGTTGCGCCATCTGGTACCCCTGGAGAGAGTTTTTTGACTTCGGTCATGTGCCATCTCCATCTTTTGTTATTTCATTGTTCATTACCGATAGTCAATTCTAGCACGCCACGGCTTGCGGTTCAACCGGCACGGCGTCTGCGTTTTGTCCGAGTTTCACCATTGCCGCCAGTCGCCAAGAGTGATAGACGCCACGCTCCTTGACGACTAGCTCTAGCGTCGTGCTGTTGAGCCGTGCCTTTATTTTCCCGTCGCTGCCGTACAGGTTCACCCATTCGCCCGTTTGGTTGCCCATCTAGCCCCTACCTGCTAAATTCTTCTCGGAGTCGCCGGTCGAAGTACCGCTGAATCGTGGACTCGTTGCGCCGTGCCGTCTCTTGCGCCGTGTTAGTCCATCTGCCACGGTGGATCGCCGCCTGCTGCGTCTGGTCTTGCACGTGACGGTTGTACGGTGCCGTGTTGCCGCTACTGCCAACCGTGCCGACAATGGCGGTGCCTTCTCTGCGTGGCCCGGACTTCGACCAACTGTTTTTGAGTACCTGCGTGCGCTTGTACGTGCTACCTGTGCGTTGCGGCGGGTAGGTCTTTTGCTCCCTAAGCAGCAGCGTCAGACTGTCGGTCATGCCCGCCCTCAGCGCCCGGTCAATGCGTGCCGGCGCACGGAGTAGCATTAGGCGAGTCTCCCGGCTGTCAATCTGGATGGTGACGGTTGTCATGGCGTTGGCACTCTCTCAGGTAGTGGGCCGGTGTACTCCCATTGTTCTTCTGGCGGCAATGCGGTTTGTATCGTCAATGCGGTTTCTTCCACCGATACGCACCGGCAATTTACGTGGGCTGGTATCGAAATCGGCCCTAACGTTGGATGCTGCCAAGTGCGGGAAGCTTTCGGCGTTACTGCCAAATGCATAGGCCCACAAATAGGGCATCGTGCGACGATTTCATCTGCCGCCGTGTACCATCGGAGCATGGTCACGTACGGGTTAGCGTTCGCCGCCTGATACGTGGCTTCGTAGTGGATGCGGGATGTTTCGGTCACGGCGATGCGCTCTGCCCTCACCTGCCCGAACGTCGGTTCGATGGCCCGTATCAACTGCGGTAGCCCATCGGCATAGCCCGCCGTTTCGAGTTCTCCACGCTGCCAGTCGATAAACGCCCGTGCGAATTCTGTCCTGCCGGTTGCGTTCAGGTTCGGAATGCTGCCGACAAGCTCCACGTCGATGTTGGTGTAGTAGTCATTCACCCAGTCAATGACGCCCTGATTGACCGTCTCCCACATATTGAAAGCGCCCGTCGTGACGATGGACGTTATAGCCCGTTCCTGCGCAACGTCGTATAGCCCACGTTGCACGCTGGCAAAGAATGCGTCATCCTCAGCCCGCCAGAATGCGTCTAGCTGGCGCTGCGTCAGTCTGCCGCCCGTAGCATCCACGAGGCGCAGCAAGCGGTCACGCTGCCCGTCTAGCGCCGCAGAGAAGCTGTCATACAGCACGCCCTCTGCCCACGCCTGAGCCTGCGCCGGGTCAAGGTTACGGTTGATGCGCTGCGCCGTGGCATTGTCGATGATGCCAAGTTGCACGAGTGCGGCAAGGAGTTCGTTCATGGTAAGTGGTACACTTCCGGCGGTTCTTCCCTGATTGCGCCAGTTGCCAAGTGCATCGACCGTCGATGCGAGTCGCCAACGCAGGTAATGTCAACCCACATGTCTAGCTCGTCTAGCAAATGCTCATTGATGGCGTCTTCGGTCATCTGTCTGATCTGCTCTGGTGTCAATCCATCGTTGGCCAGTATTTCGTTCACGGATTGCATGACTACCGATACCCTATTGCGGAACATCCAAATAGTCATGCCTTCGCCTTCCGTGGTCGCCCACGCTTCGCCGGTTTCGGTGACTCTAACACTGGCGCTTCTGACGGCGGATTCAGAACGACCGCATCGAATTCGTCATGGAACGAAAACGGAACGTAGTCGTCTACCAGACTCCAACCCTCCGCCTGCAAGTCTTTCGCAAACGATGGTGACGCAACTGTCACTTCGTCGCCGTCACGGTACAGGGTAATCGGTTCGCTCATTGTGCATCTCCGTTCTGTTGTGCCGGTTGTGCCGGCTGACTGTCTGCCGGTCGTTGCGCCATGACGCCCGAACGCCGCAGAGCATCCGCCACGCTTGCCAGTTTCACCGCCTCATCACGCCGCTGCGCATCACGCCAACCGGCAATCTCGGACGGCGTGAAGCCTAGCACGTACTGCCAGATGGTGTCATCCGGCACGTTCAACTGTTGGTACAGTTGCCCAACCTGCGCCTGTGACAATTCGTTGCGCACGTTGGCGTCAGTCCATACCGTTTGCACGTCAAGCTCTGGCACATCCGGCAGAGACGGCCCGAACGTCTGCGCCACACGGTACGCCATGCCCATGACATCCGCCCACGCCTGGCCGAACAATAGTTGGCGTTCCTGCGCACGCTTCACCAAGCCGCTTTCGAGTTGCTTCAACGCTTCGCCGCTTGGCACGTCCCCGCCGCCGACTGGTCGCAGGTAGTAGGCGGGCGTTCTACTCACGCCGCTGATTGCCTGGACTAGCGTCCACATCGTCTCAATCATCGGCTGCAGGTTGGCAGCGTCCAACCGCTTCACTGTGGCATTGTCCACTTCGATGGCCCTGCCAGGTGAGAAGCGAAACTCGTCGTTGCCTTCGATGTCGGCGTCATCCTGGATGCTACCGAATGCGCTGTCGCCGCTATACTCAATCGCCAGAATCGGGAAGCCGGACGCATCAGCAGCGGCAATCAAATCCAGCCACGTTTTGTTCAGTGCGTTCTGTAGCCCGATGATTTGGTCAATCTCCGAGCCGGCAGGGTTGGCAAACTCGACAACCGGAATGCCGAGCGGTGAGCCGGTTGCGTCCACCCACGGTAGCGGCCATGTCGTGTCGCCCACATCCATGTGCGGTTGCCACTGGCCCGCCGCCTTGCCCATGATGTACTTGCGAATCTCGCCCGGTAAGTACACGGTCTTGCGCTGCGTGCCGGTCTTGCCAGGGTTCAACGGGTCGAACGTGTAGAAATAGCGGGTCGCATAAAGGATGTGATTGTCATCCTCAGGGTCACGGTGCATGACAATGCCCGGCTGCTCGTCGCCTGCGTCCACACGGTGCAACATGAACTTCGGGCGGTTGGCGGTTGCATCCCAGTCCACAATGACATACGCTTTGCCATCCCGCAGCGCACGCCGGTACAACGTAATTTGTGCCGAGTCTACCTTGCTACCCGACCACCATGACCAAAAGAGCGCCGCAAGCTGCCCATCGGCGTCAGCGTTGTCGCCGGCATCCTCCACGCCCTGCCCGTTGACGGTGAAGCCCGACACGTCGAGGCGTTCCCGTAGCGTGTCGATGACCGAACGCACCAGGTTGTGCGCAAAGGTGAACGACTCGCCCTCGACCAACTCGCCTAGATACTCCTGTTGGCGTTTGGTCAGCATGATAGGATGCTCGCCGGCGTAATAGTCACGCAACGCCCGAATGCGCCCGGCTTGGTTGTCCTGTCGGGCGACAAGGCCTTGCATGTGGATGAATCGCTCAAGGTCAGCCGGCGACAATGCCATAATGTCAATCATCAGTATTCCCTCACTGTTGCCCTTTTGCGCTGCGCTGCGCTGGCACCGTGCCACGCCATAGCAAGCGACATCACACAGTCGTCATGTAGCCCGTCCGGTGCCGAGTACCGCACCATGCCTGATGGCAGCCTGTCCACCTCATACGCCTGCAACTCCGCAATGAGCGTAGCATCGTTCAGTATGCGGATGTTGCCCTGCTCGAATGCCGCTGCTAAGTTTTCGATAATGTCCGCCTTCGTGCTGTTCGTCGTGGTGAAGTCCCGCACCGGCAAGCCCATGCGCCGCAGCTCATCATTGTTCGGCTTGCCCATTGCGTTAGCCTCTGCCACGATGCCCGCCACGCCAAAGCGGTCACACGCCGCCTTGATGCGCTGCCTCTGCATGGAATAGTCCACGCCGTTGTAGCGGTCAAGGTAGACTAGCTCTCTTGTGTTGGCGTTGATGATGGTCAAGACGGTAAAGTCGTAGGACAGCGCCCAGTCTAGCCCGGCAATGTACACCGTGTCACCACGTCGCCCGTCAAGTTGCTCCGCTGTTGCCGCATCCTGCACACGGCGAAACACGCCGCCGCCATCCTCGACAAATGCCGCCTCAATCTCCTGCCGGTAAGTGCGTTCCGGCATTGTGCGCCGCATTTCGTCAAGCTCTGACGCCGCCAACAATGGGTTGACGTTGCTTGGCATCTGCCATGACGCCCACTCCGGTATGGTTACATCTTGGCCCCATTGCCACATCTGCCAGAAACCATTGCGGCCCTTCGGTGTGGACAAAAACCATGCGTCGCCCTGATAGTCGGCAAGCGTTGGGCGTATACTGTACTGCCACACGTCCATGAGCATGGGAACCATTGCCGCTTCGTCAACGATGATGCGCCGGTACTTGCGACCTCTGGCCACGTCTGGATTGTCCAGACTCCAAAACTCCAGCAGGCCGCCCGTGATGAACTCTAGCCGCCGCTCTTGAATGTTGCGCCGTGACAGGATGGGTGCAAACGTGCGAACGGCTTCCCGCCACACTTCGAGCAGCATCTTGTAGGATGGACTAAACCAGCCGACAGGATACGGTAGCGATTCCGGCGTGACGCACAGGTCAAGGCCAAGCGCCGTCTTACCGGCACGCCGACCAACGTCCACGACGTTGAAGCGTGACGCCTCTCTCTTTACCCGCCGCTGCCAATCAAATGGCTTGGGCAGTATCAGCCGTATCGTATTCGATGACGATGCGGTTGTTGACGTTCTCTGTCGGTTCATCGCTCAGCAGTTGTAACTTGTCGGTCATGATGCCGACGCCGGTAATCAGGTCACGGTAGTTTGCGTCTGGTCTTGCCCGTTCCGCCTCGGCAAGTGCCGCCCGTATCTCAGCACGGAGTAGGTCAATCAGTTCGCCTTTCTTTTCGGTGCGAACATCCGCAGGGACGGGATTGCTTGCAGCCGTCGCCCATCCCTTCAACGTGTTCAGCGGAACGTTCAAATGTTGGGATACTTGGGATAATGCGCCGGTTTTGGGATAACCTGCCGCCTCAAGCATCACAACTGCATTTGCTCTGAACTTGTCATCGTATCGGCGTTTCGCCCTCACTGCCTGTATCTCCAGTGACTCACATCGTCGAGCAGTTGCCCGTCGGCGGTGCGCCATTCGCTGCCATTCCACACGGCCAGGATGATGGCGACTGAGTACCACACCTCGACAACCTTACCCGTCGGCGGATAGCCTGCTTGCCAACCGAGGCGCATGACGGTGCCGGTCATCGTTGCACCGCCGACAGCACGGTGTCCTTGTCATCCTCTAGCACTCGCACCGACTGGCCTTGCGCCAGCAATGCCACGGCTTGCTCTGCCGTGTGGATGCGCTCTTTCAGACAGTTGCGCCGTTCGGTCTTGCCGGATGGAAAAATGGCAATAACCGGCTTGTAGTCGTCAGATGTTTTCGCCAGCAAGGTCAGCCCTCCAGTTCCGCAATTGCGCCGATGATTACCAGCATCAGAAAAATAAGCAACACAGCGCCAAACGTTCCGGCGTTCGTGGCAAGCATGGCGTCAAGCCAGTCGAAGAATGCGGTCATTCGCCATTCTCCCATTGTCTGCTTGCCGCCCGTGCCGCACGCTCTGCCTTGCGTGCGCTGTACAGTCGATTGCCACGATAGTACGGGCATGAGCCATGATTACGGCACGTGCGGTCAAAGCGTCTACTATTGCGGTACGGTTGGCGTCGTGTCCTGCTCATCCGACTCAACCTCTGGTAAGTACCACCAGAAAAGAGGTTTTGATCCGTCCGAAAGCCAATCTCCGTAAGTTTGCCAGTGTTCCAACGTCCAGTATTCCCACTCTGGTAGTTCATTGTCACGGTAACGCCAAACATAAAAAGGACAATCGTCTTTGCTCCAAAGTAGTTCGGAATCTTTGGTGCCTAATACCATTGCGCCGACTGGCGGTTTTTCTTCGCTAGCCGTGTGCCTGATTAGGGGCGATTTTTCCACTGCCGCAAGCGCCTCACGCGCCTCGATCAAATCCCATTCCATTTGCTCGTAGGTGCGTTGTGCTTCGATGCGTTCTAGTATGGCCTTTGCCTCGGCTAGTTCCCGCATCACGTCCTGCTCGAACGTGTCGCTCATCTGCCGTCTCCTTCCGCCGTGTTGATGTAGCGATGCACGATGCGATCAAGATGCTCTAGCCGGTCAATGAGCCGGTTGATCTCCGCCGTCTGCGCCGCTGCGGTCGCCTGCAATTCGGCAATCTGCAATTTGGCTTGCTCTGGCCACGGCACCGATGCGCTATAGACGTGGATCGCCGCTTTCGTCGTTTCCATGCGCCTCCGGTAACAATTCAATCAGCAAACTGAGCGCCGTTAGAATGTCACGGCACATGACCTCGATACGTTCGATGGCGTTGCGCATTTCGACGGGATTGACCGACTGGTCATCCGGCCCGTAGACGTACGTGGTCACGCCGTCGCCGCTGTGTTCAATCCTCATTTGCGTTCGCTGCCAAGCATGACGCTAAGCGCACCGACAGCGATTCCAACCACCGTCCAGACTTCGCCCGGTATGGTCTTGCCGACGAACGCCAACACGATAGCGCCGACAATGGACAATAGCGCCATGACTGCCAGTGCGCCGACAGCAATCAGGTACAGGTCGATTGCCCGCTCATGTTTCAGAATTTCGTCGGGCAGGTTGGCCGCCTGCGGTTGCTCGTCAATCACTTGCCACCTCCGAGAATGAGAGCCGTGAATGCCAGCATGATTGATTGAATCAGCCGTGCTTTGCGCAGTCTGGACATGCGCAGCGCCACAAGTAGCACGATTGCCGCCTGTGCCGTAATCAGCGCCGTGTTGACGTAGAGTAGCACCGGCTGCGGTTGCCACAGGCGAAGCAAAAGCAGCCCCGACATGAGCAGCGTGTAGATAGACGCCTGTAGCCACAGGAACGCCGCCACGGGTCTGCGCAGTTCGTCGGGCATAACGACAGCATTCCACACTCTGACGCCCACATACGGAACGAACAGAATCATGATGATGTAGGATGCCGTGCGGAGCAGTTCATCAATTGACATACAGCACCAGGTAGATAGATGCGACCGCCAAAACGAGCGCCACGAGCGCGAACGATCCAGTCATCGCCGCCTGCCACATGGCGATCCCCGTCGGCTGTTTCGCTTTGTCGGCCAGTTCACGTAGTGTCATGAGTTCTTCGAGTTCCTGCACGTAGTCATCAGCATCGGCGGCGAATTTCGCCTGTGTCGCCATGTCCACTTCGCCAGCCGGGTGGCGCAAGAATTTGTCATAGTTGTAGACCTCTTGCTGCAAAAACCGGATGCGCCGATCGACCGCCCTGTACTCATTGCCCATTTCACGCCCTTCGTTAGCCCATGCGAAGGAAAACCTACACGCATTACGATATTGTTAGCATCGGCAATCGTGCAGGATTGCCAAATAAGCGGCGGCGCATCGGGCAATGCACCGCCGCTCTTTTATCTATCTCACGTCCTCAGTCACGAGTAGCAAGCCCTGAACCAACGTCACGACGCTTGCATTGCTCAGCGTGGCTTGCAGGTCGTAGTTGTACGCACCGGGCATCAGAGCGCCGGTGAGCGTGTCGGTCAGTTCCACGTAGCAGGCGGTTGCGGCTGTGATGACTCCAGCGTAGCTTGTCGCCGTGCCGTTGATGTCCATGATGAGCGCCACAGCGCCGCCGGTCAGTGTCGGCCACGTTGCGCCAGAGAAGGTCAACGCCCTGCCATCCGTGTTCAGGTAATCATCGCCACGGATGACGGTTATCGACGTGCCGTCTGTTGCGACGGGAGACGTGACGGTCACTTGTGCGGGGTTGATGGAGTAGATGATATTGCCGAATGTGCCGGACGGGTACGCCGCCGCTGCTGTGCTCCACGGGTCACCGGCACCGCCAGCCGCCGCCAACGCTGCGCCAGTGCTACCGATGGTGCTATGGTCGGCGGTCGCCTCATCCCACACCGCATCGCTGATGGTCGCTGCGCTCGGTATGCTGATGCCCGCCACATCCGCACCGGTCGCCGCATCGTAGGCAGTCAGCGCCGCCGCCGAAGCCGCCTGGATCGCCGTGCTGTCTGGTGCCGTCGTGTAGGATGCAGACGCCAGGCGGGTAGATGTCAGAGCATCGGCATTGTTGACTCTATCCAGCCGCACCACGACCGCCGGAATCTGCTGTTGGTCAACGCTGCTGTCTGCCGTTTTCGCCGTCGCCACGTAGAGCAGCGTATCGTCGCCGTCGAAGAAAAGCCGGTAGATGCCATTGCGAACGTGCGTCATGCTCTGCGCCGTCAAAAATGCGTTGTCAACGGTCGCAGCGTCAACGTCGTATTCGTCAACATCGCACGTCACGGTCAGCCCAGTGGCCCCCGCTTTGCTGGCGACAAATTGCGCCAACGCCAACATTTTGACGGTCGCCATGATTGCTCCTAGCCTGCCCGTGCCAACATCTGCAACGTAAACGTGCCGTGCAGTTCCGTGTTGGCACTGCCGAGCAGGTTATACATTGTTTCGGCGTCGGCCTCGCTCAGATTCCAGTGTGCCGCCAACGCCGTCCAGTCGGCACCGAGCGCAACCTGATCGGCTTCGTCCTTGAGTTCCTGCGACTTCTCTACCACGTCCTGCAACTGGCGCAGGAACGACAGCAGAGCGCCACTGTACGGCGTTGCCGTTCCGCTCACGCTGATAAATGCTGATGCCATGATGCCTCCTGATTAGCCTGTTAGCGCACTCATGGCGCTGGAAATGGCCGCCACCTGTGCGGCGCTCAGTGTCGTGTTGTAGATGGCGATTGATTGGATGCTGCCCGAAAAATACAACAACGGCGATCCGCCATTATTTGCCGCTCCGACAAAACATGCTGAAAAACTGCCGGGTGCCGAGGGGATTGTTCCAGATTCAACGGTTGCATTTCGATAGCCATAAATTCCCGCCACGGCCATAACGCCGTCGCTCATAGCTGGCGCAACCTGCAAAAATTGGCCCGAAAAATAGCCAACAGCAGAATTTGCCGCTCTGCGTGGCTGCAACAAAATAGCGGTGGTCAATCCGCTGTTGCCGCCGCCGATTACAGTTCCGCCGCTGACGGTCGCGCTTGCAAATCTGCCAATTATGCTCCACGTCTGATTATTTACCGGCACGACTCCCGTCGTCAGATATTGCGTGCTGCCGTTGAACGTCCAGCCCGTCACCGCTGCCCACGTCGGCGCAACTCCCGGCGCTGCGTTGTACGTGCCGGGATTCGCTAAATTCGTGTACGATGCCGCCAGGCTTGCCGCCCCGATTGGCTGGTACACGGCAATCGCATTTGCCGCCGACACGCCGCCAGACAGCCACCAAGCCGCCGCCGCGCCGCCTCTCCCGCTGCCCAGCACGCCGCCGATTGACGCCCGGCTGCCCAGCACGCTACGCATCACGCTACACCTGCCATAGCGAAAAGCGCACCCGTGCGCCGGATGCGCTCATGCACGAACATAGGTTGTCGAGCCGGTAAAACGCCCATCTGCCGCCCGCCTCACAATGCGCTACACTTTACGTAGCATACCACGAAACGGTAAGGATTTCAACCGTCAGTGTATTGTCAGGTTGGAAGTTAACTCTAAATCAGTCATCGCCGTACAGCTTGGCCGTCTTGCGTGGCGCTTGGATGTTGCCTTTGGTCGTGATGTCGGTCGAGCCGTACCAGGCGACATGCCGCTGATGCTCGGCATAGCAGTC
>OFRM01000778.1_pt1 | contig 12166 bp, 13 predicted proteins | sample 1543101 | NCBI WGS metagenome assembly OFRM01 (sample SAMN07774223, study PRJEB24372) | wastewater metagenome | isolation source: Exp Tend VB 0WW | collected 2016-02
ATTCGTTGGTGCTATTAGTATATTTGAATTAGTTGTTAAAAAAAGACGAGCATCTGCTCATCTAGTTCAGGTCTTCTACCAAGTTCTCCATAATTATAACATCTTTTAAGGTTTTGTCAAGGTTATAACTTACCAAACACACATCAATATGGGGACGGAATTTCTGAAACTCAGGGTGTTTGATTAAATAAAGTTTAGTGGCCGCAAGCAACCTGCTTTGTTTATTTCTGTTAACAGCATCGAGGCCACTACCAAATTTAGTTGAATCAAGTGTTCGAGTTTTAACTTCCACAAAGGCAATTTCAGTTTTTCTCTGAGCGATAAAATCAATCTCACCTAATTGCTTACCTTTTCGATTAAACTCATTGGCCGCAACAATTTTATAACCCAAAGCTTTATAGCGTTTCTGCGCCTCGTCTTCTCCTCGTCGTCCCAAAGAAACAACAACGTCGGACTCTTTTTTAAACCAACTGAACATGGGGGTGCATTTACTGGAGATACTTTAACTTCTGCTGTTCTTTTTCCCACTGTTGTTTATTTTTGCGAAAACTCGTTAAATTACTCCAAACAATAAATCCTACCCAAACTAGACCAACTAACCCAATTAATAAGGCCATAAAGTGGCTTCCGAGAAAATTTATATATTCATATCTGGCACCAAACCAAACTACTTCAAGCAACCCAATCACAAAAAAACATTTTGCATACCGCGCGAGTAAAATTTTTGTAACAGAAACTTTGTTAACTTTTGCCCAAATTGCAAAAAGTATACCAACAAGAACTAAAGCACCGCCTAAAATTAAAAATATCCAGTCACTGCGTGAAATAGCTACTCGATTAATTGCAAACAAATATTGCGTTGAGATAAGTTTTTGAAAATCAAACATATAATAGTAGTTAGAAGGTTTTAGTGTTTGGATAAATTCAAGGCATTTTGCGAGGATGACATGAGGCGTAGTTTTCTACGACGAATGGCGCCGGAACAAAATAACACAGAAGTTAGCCAAATAATACAACCTTGGCTTATTTAATAAACAACATGGCGTAATGGAACTTATCAGCAGGAATATCCGCTTCTTTATGAAATCCTGCTCGTACCATCATCCCTTCAAGGTCAGGCCCAGAAACTCTTTTTTCAAGATTCGGCCCAAAGATAGTGTACTCTTTTTTCCACTCAACTGCCAAGGCCTTGCCACCAGTCTTTAAAATCCGGTAAGCATTTTTTATCAGCGCTTCTTTAGAGTCTATTTCATGAATAATGCTGGCAACAATTGCGTAGTCGCACGAATTAGTAGGAATTTGTTGGAGCGGTTTGTCTAAATCTGCTTTGACCACGGTAACATTATCAAACCCCATCTGCCGCGCTATTGACTGAGTGTAAGTAAGCTTACTCTCTTGAATGTCTACAGCATGAACATTTCCCATGTTACCAATCATCCGTGCAGCAGCCAAAGTATAAAAGCCACTACCACAGCCTAAGTCTGCCACAACATCACCGGGTTTCACTCCGGCTGCAGCAATTAAATTAGTTGGGTTTACAAATTTTGCCATATGTATTTTACCATCCACTGTCATTCCGAGCATAGCAGAGGAATCTCTGAGTCGGTTGTTGAGATCCCTGCCTACCGGCAGGCAGGCTTCGCTACACTCAGGACGACAGTAAAACTGTCGTTTTTATTTTAAACTGACTTCTTCATGAATTTTTTCTACTGCAATTGCTTTTGTCCCTTCAGTTTCAACAAACAAACCATTAACCACAGAAGTTTCCGACTCAGCAACTTCGTAACTGAACTTGTCGCCATGCACAAAACTCTTTAAAACATTTTCGACTGTGGCTCCAAGGACTGAGTGTTTGGGACCTGACATTCCTAAATCTGTAACATACGCTGTGCCTTCAGGTAAAATATCAGCGTCCGCTGTGGGAATATGGGTATGCGTACCAACTACAGCTGTGACTCGACCATCAGCATAGAAACCCATTGCCATTTTTTCACTCGTTGCTTCTGCATGGAAATCTACCAATATTATAGCATCTTTTTGGCCATGCTCGAGAAGCAGGCTGTCTAGTTCAGAAAAAGGATTAGAAATTGTGCCAAAAAACTGCTTTTCAAAAAATACGGTGCCGTTTAAATTAATAACTATAAACATCTGTCCATTTTTTTCAAATTTATACACGCCCCTACCAGGGAAGTCTGGGCCATAATTTTCAGGCCGAATTAAATTTTTGTATTCCTCAAAAGCAGCTGTTGATGCCGCACCTTTGTTAAGCACGTGATTACCAGAAGTATAAACGTCGATCTCTAGTGGAGCGAGTTCTTTCATGGTACTTAAAGTTACGCCCTTGCCGTGCGCCATGTTTTCTACATTCACCACCACAACATCGGGCTGATACTTTTCTTTTAACATTGGCAAAACCCGGGATAGCGCATGCCGTCCAGGCCTACCAACAACATCTCCGATAAATAATATTTTAGCCATATAATTAGATCAGCTGCTCTATTGGATGCCCAATATGAAATCCGTTAACAACGCTTTCTTCTTCTTTATCAAACCCCAAACTACCACGCAAAATTACGCCGCCATCAACCTCCTCAATTGTAACTTCAGTTTCAGTCGGATACCCAACTAGATTTAATTCTAAAGGAATAGCTCCAGCTTGCGGCTCAATTGTTTTTAATTTAATGCCAAGAATTTCTCCATGCCGTCTCAGACGCTCTTTTATCAGTTCAACTGAATCATGATCAATAAATATGATTCGCTTAAAAACTGGCTGTACTGGAGACTGATAACGCAAATTAACATCAGCTTTAAGCCTGAGTGAGGAGTTATCCGAAGCGACTACATAAAGAGATCCTTTGGAAGTTTTAAATACCCATTTAAACTTCACCTTATCCTTAATCACTTCTTCTGCAAATTTTGAAATTAAAGCAATTAAGTCAGCATTCACTTCGGAGCTATCTTCTTTAACCCTATCCAAAATCTCATCAAATTTATCAGCCCATTCCTCTCTAAGGCTCGTAAGCTCAGAAACAGATGACATTACCTTTGATTCAGGATTCTCTTGCTCTTGTTCAGACATATAATTATCTCGCGTATTCAATAACTCTGCTTTCGCGGATAACGTTCACGCGAATTTCACCAGGGAACTTAAGTTCATTCTCTAAGCGATTGGCGATTTCACGCGCCAACTTTTGACAAGCCAAGTCGTCTAGTTTTTCAGGTTTAACAAAGACGCGAATTTCACGCCCACCTTGAATTGCATAAGTTTTTTCAATCCCTTCATAACTATTCGCAATATTTTCCAAGTCAGTAAGACGCTTGACGTAATTTTCATAACTATCTTTGCGCGCACCTGGGCGACCTCCGGAAATTCCATCTGCACAGTCTACAATCATAGCCTCAATTGAAAGTGGGGCATCATGACTTGCATGCTCAGAAACATCGGTGTCGTGGTGATGACTCTCAATGGCTTCAATGACCTTAATATCTAAGCCAAACTTTTCCGCAACACGACGACCAATCTCAACGTGAGTTCCTTCCATGTCTTGGTCAAGAGCTTTACCAATGTCGTGCAAGAGTGCACCCTGTTTAACAATTGAAGTGTCTGCGTGTAAATCTTCCGCAATTAATGCTCCAATCTTAGCCATCTCCACAGAGTGGCGAAGTACGTTTTGACCGTATGAAGTACGGAACATTAACCGACCAACCAAATGCACCAGCTTTGGCGGAAAATTTGTAATTCCAAGTTCATACACAGCTTCTTCACCAGAACGTTTTATCTGATCATTAATCTCAGCCTTACTTTTTTCGTAAGCTTCTTCAATACGCGCTGGATGGATACGGCCATCAGCAAGCAATTTCTCAAGTGTAAGTTTTCCAATATGACGCCTTATCGAATTAAACCCAGAAATTACTACAGTGTCTGGACTGTCGTCAATTAAAATTTCCACGCCCATTAATTGTTCAAAGGCGCGAATATTACGTCCTTCTTTCCCAATAATGCGCCCTTTCATTTCTTCATTTGGAAGCGCAACTGTAGTAGTAGTTGTTTCATTTGTCACTTCTGTAGAAACACGCTCCAAAGCTTGGGCAATAATTTTACGTGCTTCTTTTTCTGCATCTTCCCGGGCTCCAATAAGCAATTTGCGATGCAGTTTAATCATATCCTCAGAAATACCTTTTTCCGCGTTGTCGAGCAGAACTTTAGAAGCTTCGTCCTTAGTCATCCCAGCTATTTTTTCCAAATTCGCTAACTGCTTAGCACGAAGCTCCGTGACTTCTTCACGACTAGTTGCAACTTCTTGGGATTTAATTTCCAAGTCTTGCTTTTGTTTATCGATCAAGAGAGCTTTGCTGTCTAAATCTTTTTCTTTTCTGTCTATACGTTCTTCAAACCTTACAATTTGCGCGCGAAACTCACTTTCAGCTTTTTTAGCTTGATCTGTTGTCTCCAGCGCTTTAGTTTTTGCCTCAATCAAAAGCTCTTTGCTATGATTTTTGGCGTCTTCAAGAATTTTCTCAGCTTTGCTTTCAGCGCTACCAACTTTGTTTGCAGACAATAACTGTCTAATCCCAAAGCCAGCGAGCAAACCAACCACCAAAGCTACAATGCTGTAAATAATGGTCATAAAAAATACCTTAAACCGAAAACGGTAAGGTAGGCGCAAGAAACTTCTTGCGTGATTGCTCAACTTTAAAGATTACTACTCGTACGAATTAGTAGCCGAAGTTACTTGTTTTTCTTAAACCTAACAAGGAAAGGTAAACTACTTTCAAAGAAAAGTCGTTATTGTTCTGATATCGCTTAGTAAAATCGTACATAAAACAATCAAAAGTTGAGAATAATACCGTTGTCGGAAATTAATCAAATATTAAATTAACTGAACTTATCATACCATAAAAATTGTCGGCAGTCAAAGTCAAAATTTACCTTAATTTCTTTGCCTAATCAGCTCAAAAAGCCTATTATATAAGTGTCACTAATTTAGAAAGGACATATATGCACGATGAAAATAGCTGTTGCGACTGGGAGGCCGATTTTCCTAAAGTTGGCCAAATGGCGCCTGTCTTCGAAAATATCCAAAGTTATCACAAAGGTGAATACCATAAAGTTTCCTTATCCGACTATAAAGGTAAGTGGTTAGTGTTGTTCTTTTACCCACGTGATTTTACTTTCATTTGCCCAACTGAGATTGAAGAATTTGGCAAACACTACGAAAAATTTCAAAATATTGATTGTGAAATTTTAGGAGCCAGTACCGACAGTGAGTATGTCCACAAAGCTTGGTATGAAACTGATGACCGTTTAAAAAATGTCAGCTACCCAATTCTTGCAGACACAACCCAAGAAGTTGCAAGCATCTACGGCGTATTAGACAACGACGGCTCTGCTCAACGCGGTACATTTGTAATTGACCCAGAAGGAAACTTGCGCTACATCCTAATCTCCGCTGACTCGGTAGGACGCAATATTCCCGAAACCTTGCGCGTTGTAGAAGCTCTACAAACAGGTGAAAAATGTCCTGTGAATTGGGAAAAAGGCGGGAAGACTTTAGGAAAAATATAATTAATAACCAATTTACAGTTTTCAATTTCCAAGTAGTGATCAATTTTACAATCGATTAATTGGAAATTATATGAAAATTGGAAATTGATCATTGAAAATTCTATTTTATGTTCGAAGCAAAAAAATTCGACTCTGTTAATGGAGTGCAAGGGCTTTCCGAAAAGCAAATGACTGAGCACTACAAACTCTACGAAGGCTATATCAAAAAAGCTAACGAGATCAGCGAGAAATTAAAAACTGTTGATAGAACAACAGCCAACGCTACATACTCAGATTTACGCGCTTTAAAACTTGGCTACTCCTTTGCTGTAAATGCCATCAAGAGCCACGAACTCTTTTTCCAAAACCTCTCTGGGGATGGCAAAGCACCTTCAGGCTTTCTTGGCCAACAAATTGAAAAACATTTTGGCTCCTTCGATGCCTGGCAAGCCGACATGAAAGCCACCGGCATCGCGGCCCGTGGCTGGGTCTGGACCGCCTTTGACTGGCAAAAAGGCACCCTCTTTAACTACCTAGGCGATGCCCACGACGCTTTTCCCATTTGGCATGCAACCCCACTGGTTGCCCTCGACGTCTACGAACATGCCTACTTTATGGACTATGGCGTGGCACGCGCCGACTACATTGAAAGCTTCTTTAAAAACCTCAACTGGCAAGATGCCGAAAACACAGCCGTAAAACTCGGCATGGATAAACTGGAGTTATAATTTCATCCAAAAAACCCTGTACCACATGGTACAGGGTTTTTTAATTTGAATTTAAGCTTTCTTTGCTACTTTCTTTACTTCTTTTCGGGCTCTTGGAGTGTTATCTCTTTTACCACGAATATAATAAAGTTTAGCTTTTCTTACATCACTCGCTTTAGTCACTTCGAGCTTTACAATGTTTGGAGAATGAAGCGGATAGATACGTTCAACACCAACGCCTGAAGCAATTTTTCGGACCATGAAAGTTGCGTTCGCTCCAAGACCACCCTTGCGAGCAATAACCACACCTTCAAAAATCTGAACGCGCTCTTTGCCACCTTCTTTAATGCGTTGGTGAACTTTAACGGTATAACCAGTTTTAAAATCTGGTAATGTTTTTAATTGAGAGTCACTTAAATGTTTAACTATAGCCATAAAATTAGTATGAGTACTCAGTACTAAGTACTATTAAGTTATAATTGATCTACCTTTTTACTCCCTAGGTCCTTGAGCACACTACGCAAATCATTTGGCAATGGACTCTCTGTTTCAATCCATTCCCCTGATGGCAATTGTATTTCTATGCGACATGCATGGAGAAATTGCCGACCAAGTTTTGCTAATGTCTTTTTTCTTGGCCCATACAGACTGTCACCAAGAAGTGGATTTCCCAAGGAAGAAAAATGAACACGGATTTGATGTGTTCTACCTGTGTGCAATTCTACCATAATTAAGCTGTATTGGTCAAGGCCACTACCAAGCTCTTCAATGACTTCATAACTTGTTAAAGACGGCTTTGCTTCTATCATATTCTTAGTTGAATATTTTCGAAAATCTGTTTTGCTTTTACCTATTGGCGTATCAATCGTCCCACGCGGCTTAGGCATCAGGCCATGCACTAAAGCAATGTAATGTTTTTTTACCCGCCGACTAGCGAAAGCCTCTTTTAAATATTCGTACATATCCTGCGTTAAAGCCACTAACATTACACCGCTAGTGTCTTTATCGAGCCGGTGCACAATCCCCGGCCGCCCTTCTTCACCCACCAGACTAATGTCATCTTTTCCGCCATAGGCGGATCCGCCTCTGGCGGAAAAATGAAATAACAACGCTTCTGCCAGAGAGTCACCACGGAGCCCGGCTCCTGGATGCACTGCTAAGCCAGGAGGCTTATCAATAACTAGCAAGCCATGGTTATTATATAAAGTTTTTATTGGAATATTTTTTGCTTCCAAACCTTTTGGTGCCTTGTAATGATACACGACCTTGTCATCTTTACGCACAACACTACTTGAGCTCTTAACTTCTTCTCCATTCACACTAACCAAACCCTCTTCAATATGTTTTTGAATAACCCCACGACTAATACCACCCATGTTCTCTGCAAGGAATTTATCAAGACGCATTTTTAATGGCTCAACTAAAAACTTATATTCTTTCTTCATAATTCTATTTTTAACCTAACAAGTCAGGCCTGCGTTTTTTTGTGCGTTTTAGAGCCTCGCTAGCTCTCCACTCCAAAACATTTTTATGATGGCCTGTCAGCAAAACTTTTGGCACACGAATTTGTTTTACTTTTATCTTTCCGTTTTTCCCTTTTTCCTTGACTTCCAATACTTCTGGTTTTGTATACTGAGGGTATTCTAACAAATTTTCTGAAAAAGATTCATTGTCAGTTGACTCAAGTTTACCAAGCACTCCGGGAATTAAACGTAAAACTGCCTCGCTGATTACCAAAGCTGGCAACTCCCCACCCATTAAGACATAATCACCAATTGAAATTTCCTCATCTACAAAACTTCTAACTCGTTCATCAAAACCTTCATAACGTCCAGAGACAAACACCAACTCATCGTACTTAAAAAGTCGCTTGGCATCCTTTTGTTTAAACTGCTTACCCTGTGGCGTTAGTAAAATGACTCTCTGTCTTTGCTTAGCTCTTAATACTTTATTCTTGATACTATTGATTGCCTTGTGCAGTACATCAGCTTTCAAAACCATTCCCACACCACCGCCGTAAGGCCTATCATCTACAGTACCTCGCTGGTCTAGGGCAAAATCACGCAATTGCAACGGATTAATAGAAATTAATTTTTGTTTTATGGCGCGTTGAAGAATACCAAACTTTGCGTAGTCGGCTACAAAGTCGGGAAATAAAGTTAATATTGTAATTTTGAAAATCTTTTTTTGCATATCTTATATAAATAAATCCGCAACGCCGAAAAAAGAGTGGCGGATGCGGATTTAAGTTGTTCAAATAAACTTAGAGAGTAAAGTCATCAACAGAGTCAGAATGAGATTCGGCGTGCTGATTAGTTCCTTGCGGTTGCCGATCGTGACTGCGGTGAGAACCTTCTGGTTCATTAATCTTGAGGTTAACGCGAGCTTTATTTTTTGCGCCAACAACTCGAAGAAGAGTACGAACAGCTTTGGCAGTTTGGCCCATTCGGCCAATCACTGTACCCATATCTGCAGCGTTGATAAACAGAGTAATTAATACTCCCATTTCATCAACCGTACGTTCTGTACGAACGTCATCTGGGTTATCTACTAAAGCTTTCACAATGTACTCAACAAAGGATTGATCTGGTTCCATAGTTCTTTGTGCTTCTGCGATAGAATTTTGTGGGCTTCGACCTTTCTGCTGTAGCCGCCTATCTTGTAAATAGTATAGAGAATTATTGACGAAAAATCAAGCCCCTTCCTACCGATAGACAAACTTAATGTTTAACTAAACTCAGAAATTAAAAATATTGAGCTAAATGCAAGGCGTAATCTGAGCATGGGCTGAAGCGTAATTTACATTACGGTGAGGACCAGCGGAAGATTGCAACACAGCAGTTACTCAATATTTTTAATTTTACCTACGGCGCCACTTCTCTTCGAGTCGGCACCTTGGTTCCATTGCCAGAGACAAAGAATGGAGTAGCTACTGTTCTGGTAGGATTGTTTGAAGAAGCAATGTCGGCTTGGTTGTTAACATAGAAGAAAGCAGGGTTACCACTTGGGATAGCCACAGTAGCAGTCATGTTAATAGAACAGATCCCTCCTGGAGCTAAGTCCCCTAGGCCTGTGAAAGTTATGATTTGGTTTGGAGAAGATCCTCCTGTACCGACTACTGGAACACTACTGCAACCATTGTAGGAATAGTTTCCAGGATTTGAGAGATTAGCTAATCTGTCAGTCAGTGAGAGGTTGGTGATGTTTGAGGTTCCGGTGTTACAAATGTTGATTTTAAAAGTCATGGTGTCTCCAGCTTTGAACACAGAGGTGTAGGTTAAAGTGTCTGCTGAAGAGCCACTACACTGGTTACCAGAAGCGCCAGAACTATTGATCACACTACCATTAAGACGGATAAGGTCTTTGTCTGAAGTGGCAATGTTTGGAGCAGAGCCAGTAACAGTGGCTGTAGCAATGGATTGCACGCTTCCTCCAGGACCTGAGCAGTCTAGATTAAAGATGGTGGGATCTACAGTGAGACTTCCAGAAGCCACTCCTGGGTTAGAAAGTCCAGAGCCTGAATAGACGTTAGGGTTTGAAGTTACGGTACAGCTTGTAGTATCTGTTGATGACCAAGACAGAACAACTGTTCCTCCAGTGGCAACAGAACAGGAACTTCCACCATTACAATTCATAGTTGCTGTGGGTGGGCTGGAAACTGCAGAGGTCACAATGAGCTGAGTAGGACAAGTTTTTGTGGTAGGGGCATCTGTACCAGTGGCTAGAATTGCATAGGTACCAGCAGGGGTAGCCAGGGTTGTGGTGACAGTCAGAATAGTATTTAAACTTCCAGCTGGGGGTGGGTCTACAGGATTAGGAGAGAAGATGTCTGTAGTGCCAGCAGGGAGACCTTGAGTATCCATGGTTACAGGATTTGAAAAGATTCCTTGGGAGTTAACATTAACACTGTAGGTGGCTGGGCTTCCTTGGACTACGGTTTGAGTTAGAGTGTTGCAAGTCAAAGAGAAGTCAGAGATTTGCACTCTGACGGTATCAGTGGCTGGTCCTCCTGTCCCCTGACAGGTGGTAGTGTAGTCGGTGGTGGTTGATGTTGGAGTAACAAGGACTCCTGGGTTACTGGTAGCTATGGAAGAAAAGCCAGCAGGATTTGATACTGTACTGCATGAAGAAGCATTGGCGCTTGACCATGACAGAGAAAAAGCTGTAGATGAAGGAATGGTAATGGTGGCATCAGAGCCATTGGCTTTAATGTCAGCGGTGACCGAAGCCGGAGCGACACGGATAAAGTCTGCAGTGTCACAGAAGATGACTGGCGGGCCGGCCAAAGGTGTCATGTAGACATGAATGGCGACTTGACCAAGAGAACCTGCGGGGTCATGAGTGGCAAGGTTAGCGGTGGCTTTCCAAGTTCCTCCCCCTTGGTTAGTCCCTGGATACCAAACCAAATCATCTTGACCGTTAACTAAAGTCCAGACAGCAAAGGACACAGCGCTTGAATTAGTAACGTTGTAGGCATAGACATCATAGGAGCCGCTGGTTTGAGTGGTAGTGACTCCATCAGGACCAGCACTACTACAAGTTGGAGCGCCTCCTGTGACAATGAGTTGGACAGGACAGGAGTGAGACAGAGCTCCTCTGGTTCCTGTGATAGTAATGGGGTTGTAGAGTCCCGGTGGAGTAGCTCCTGTGGTAGTTAGAGTATAGATGGTATTTCTGGTGCCGTTGGCAGGAGGTCTGACTGGGTTTGGGACAAACACACCAGAGCCTCCAGAAGGAAGACCAGAAGCTGACATGTTGACGTTATTGTTAAAGCCACCAACAGAGTTAACGTTGATGCTGTAAGTTGCAATGCCTCCTGGAGCAATAGTTTGAGTCACAGTGTTACAAGTCAGCGAGAAGTCAGAGGCAACATTAACACTGACTTGGACAGTGTCAACAAAAGAGTTACCACTGCCGTCACTGCAAGTGATTCTGTAGGTATGCGCAGAAGAAAGGTTTCCTGTGGACTGACCACTTGGGTAGCTAGCGTTTTGAAGAAGGCTGGAGGGAAGACCAGCTGAGCCATCTACTGGGTTTGTGGTCACAGAACAAGAAGTAGCGCCACTTGAAGTCCAGCGCACAGAAGTGGCAGTCCCTGAAGTAATAGTGAAGTTCGTACTGGTCCATGATGAGGTGGATGTGTTGTAGGCTTCAATGTTGCCAGAGGGAAGACTGAGATTGGGACCACAGGTGGTACTGCAAGAAGCAGGACTTGGGCCATTGGCTGCTCCGTCGTCACAGAATTCATAGCGTGGAGCACCTGCTTGGATGATGCCGTCTCCGCAGGAGCCGGCACCAACTCCAACAGTAACATCACAAGTAGACTGAACATTATTATTGTCTGTTAATATAACAGACTTAGAACCGGTTGAAGCGTAACTTGTATTAAAATTTACCCCAGAACCTACATTAGGTGTCCCGCCATTTGCATTCCAAGCATAAGGAGCGGTTCCTCCCGAAGCTGAAAAAGTAGCAATGCTATTTACATCTACTGACTGACTACTTGGAGAACAAGTAAGACCTGCTTCTACAACTACAGTACAAAAAGTAGAAAATGAATCCGATGATTCACTAACATACATCGTTTTTGTGCCGGCTGTTGCATAACTTTTTACATAAGTTGGTCCGCTACCAGTGGAACCATCATCGCCTGAGAGCCAAAAAAAGCCAGTGCCATTACCACCAGCCGCTGTAAATGTAACGTTTTGATTTACATTAACTGTTGGAGATGAAGGACTACATGCATAGGCCGCCGCATAGGCTGTGTTAGGAGTAGTAGCACTATCAACAAAGCTAGTAAGATCAAATTTATAAAAAGCCCCGAATGAACTTAAAAAAAAGGCTAAAGCACTGATCACCAAAAATCTTTTTGTTTGTATTTTTGAAAATTTCATATTTATTTATTTTTGTTTCT
>OFRM01000780.1_pt1 | contig 12085 bp, 13 predicted proteins | sample 1543101 | NCBI WGS metagenome assembly OFRM01 (sample SAMN07774223, study PRJEB24372) | wastewater metagenome | isolation source: Exp Tend VB 0WW | collected 2016-02
GTCGCTTATTATTTTATTATTGTGTTGCAGTTCCATCAGTGGGAGAATCTGATGGTTTTTCATGATTCATTGGAGGCTTGATGCCAGCCGCATCAAGAATCTTTTTTGCTTCATCCAACCTTCCTGCTTCAAAGAGAGGCTTTGCTTGTTCGAAGGCCTGCTTTTGCGAGTCAGTGAGATTTGGCGGCAATCCATGACCGTGCATTCCTCTGCCCATTGGGGCTTTGAATCCAAGTTCAGTCATGATTTTCTCTGCACCGGCCATATCACCAGCCTGGCGAAGCTTGTACGCTTCTGCCATCTTTGCGAAAACAGCTTCTGTCATTTCCGGCGCATCGGCAGGCTTGGTCTTGGCTGCGATAGCGGCTTGAAATGCAGCGTAATCATTGTTGGCGAGTGCAGTGTCCATCGCCTTGCGTTCGGCTTCGCGGGCAGGATCGTCTTTATGCATCCACATCGGACGCATTTTTGTCGCGCCAGTAGCATCAGTTGTTGTTGCAGTTCCGGCGGCGTTAACACCGGTTGCAAGAGCGGCAGATGCAAGTCCGACAACGGCGATTCCTACGAAAAATTTATTTTTTATGTTCATTAAGTTTAAGTGGTTAGTAATAATGTGCTGGATGATATCGCTCCAACACTTAGTACTACGGATGAGGAACTCCGTTTCTTTCATGCGGAAATGATTTTAATGATTGCAACACATTCAAGCACGTTGCGCCAATCTGCGGAGCCGGCATTAGTCCCGGGACGGGAGGAGGAAGTCGATGATTCATACTGAGCTCCCATGGCATGATCATGCAGGCTTGAAAGCTATCTTGATCGAGCATTGTTCCCAACACACGGATCATTGAGCTATCGATCAAAAGCGACTGATCGGGAATTTCGCTCACGTCGAGCATCCACATCTTGTCTTGTATATCAAGAAGAATAATTCCGTCAGGACGCAGGTGAACGATGCCTGCGATGCGGCCTTGCGAAGGATTGGACCAGATCTCTGTTTCTCGTTTCTCCACAGGGAATCGAATGACGGGATTGGGCCCGAGATTGCTGTCGGCCAGAAAAAGAAGTGCGCCGAGCACAAGACTCGCGATCAAGCTTCCGCCCAAGATCATTTTCGTTTTATATCTATATCCGCCTTTGGTGAGACGCATCACCTTGATGATTGCTCCGGCAAAAATAACAAATGAAATCACCCACATGAGCGGGATGGCCTTCAAAAAAAAGACAAGCGGCGAAGGCTCAATGAATTCGCGATATTTCCATCCGGCATGAAGCGCGCCAAAGAGCATTCCGGCAAAGGCGCAGGCTCCGAGTATGGTAATAAAAATCCCCGGAACCCAGAGCGCTCCCGAGCGCAGACGAAACTGCCACTTTGACGTAGGAGTAATATGCTCGCCTTGGATTTTTTCCAAGATGCTGTCTTTCAGATCTTTTGTTGTAGGTGTTTCTTCATTCATGGTCTTTCAATGTTTCGTGTAATACTTTCTTGACTCTGTTTAGTCGTATGGCCACTGTTCCCTGCGGAATCTTCAAGATGTCGGCGATTTCTTCATAGCTTTTCTCTTCAAAGAATCTAAGCTCGATGATTTCCTGATACTTGTTCGGCAAGAGCTCGATCGCCTTTTTTATTTCTTCTTTCTTTTCGTTCTTGATGGCATCTTCGGTGATATTAGTCTCCGAGGCAATAGCCATCACAAGATCGATGCTCTCATCCAAGGAAATGCGCGGAGTCCGTTTCTCCTTCCTGTACCAGTCTATCATTTCGTTGTGGGCGATGCGGTAGATCCATGAGGAGAATTTGAGTGTTGAATCAAAATCATTGAGATTTTTGTAGACTTTGATAAAGATGTTTTGCAAAATATCCTGAATATCGGTAGAGGTTGCGTTGGATTTGCGCCGAACGTAGCTTCCGAGCTTGCCTTCATAGCGAGAAATGAGTTCGCCCAAGAAATGCATATCTGAAATACAGCGGTGCGCGAGCTCTTCATCTGAGAGAAGTAAGTTTGAATCCATTGTATTTCTAGTATATACGATCGGAGAGCTCTTTTTCTTTCATCGTTTTCTGCTGCAAGAATTTTTCTGTTATACTATAGGCATGTTAAAAGTTCCACCGTGTCCCGACTGCGGCAATGCTCCCGTCTTTCATCATCTCGAATACACATCTTCATTTCTCAATCGCGCAACGCGATGGATCGAAGCGCCGGGAAATTATATTTGGAAATACGTCGGCCCTCTCATCGGACCATTCATCTTTGGAGTTGGCGGAGTCTGGACGATCAAGGCCCTCAACAAGCTCGGCCTCGGCAGATTTACCGACGAACCGACAAGCGAAGACTCTGGCAGAAGCGTGGTGATGTGGGAAGAAGCCAAGCGCCGCGGCATCAAGATCCGAGAATTTCACCTCTTCAACATGGGCGGCAATCTTTTCTTGGCAAAGTACAAAAACGAAGAAATATCATTCGAAGGACTTCCCCGCCCGATGTATGTCGAAGGCCAAGTGCCGAGCTGGATGGACAACAAGGATATCATGCGTAACAAATTCACCAAGGCCGGCATTCCTGTTGCCAAAGGCGATATTTGTTTTTCGTGGCATCACGCAAAGAAATTATTTGATCGATTGCAAAAGCCCGTCATCGTCAAACCGCACGTCGGATCCCGAAGCCGCCATACCACAACGCACATCAGTACAATAGAAGAACTCTCTCTTGGCTTTCACAAAGCAAAAGTCCTCTCGCCCTGGGTATTGATCGAAGAAGAACTGACTGGATCTGTATTTCGCGGAACAGTCGTCGGTGGCAAGACGGTCGCCGTTCTTCGTCGCGATCCGCCGGAAGTAACAGGAAACGGAATCGATACGATTCGTACGCTTGTCGAAACAGAAAACAAAAAGCCTGGACGCCATGGCAAAATTTTCCACGAGATAGCGATGGACACTGACGCCGATCTCGAGCTCAAACGCCAAGGTCTGACTTGGGAGTCTGTTCCCGCTAGTGGAAAGCTCATCACCTTCAATCAAAAAGTCGGACGAGGACAAGGCGCGGTCAACGTCGACGTGACCGATATCACTCATCCGGAGAACAAGAAATTGCTCGAACACGCAGCACAAGTTGTGGACGATCCGCTTGTTGGAATTGATTTTATTTTAGGAGATATTACCAAGCCATGGAATGAACAGGAGCGCGTAGGGATTCTCGAATGCAATGGTCTTCCCTTCATCGATCTTCACCACTACCCATTCGAAGGCAAGCCGCAAAACGTCGCCGGGGCGCTGTGGGATATTGTTTTTCCCAATTCAAATCCTGACAAGAAGTAATATGGAAAAGCCAAACAACACAAACGAAGAGAAGCGCTTCATAAAAATTCCCTCCAATCTTGAGACTATAGACGGAGTGCACAAAGAAATTCCTATAACACTAATGGAAGACGGCAAACCTCGGGCCGTAGCATTTTTTGATATTGACAAGACGCTGGCCGAACTCAAAGCCGTCCATGGAGAAACCATCCGCACTCTTTTCACGGAGATATTTCCTGAAGCAAATCTTGAAGGCATCGAAGACATCTATTTCAAAGGCTTTCGTCTTGGAAATTCTTTCAGGGAATTTGATCGGATGAACGGCGTTTACAATCTCAACAAAACTTCCTGGATAGATCCGGAAGTCTATATCGAAGAACGATTGAAATCACACATGAAGGAGATTGATTCTGATGGAACGGATGATCACATGATCGCCAAGTCATATCTTGATCGCTATGCATCAATGGCAGCAGGCATTGCAGAGAAAATGTTCAAGGAACACGCCGATGAATTTGAGAACTCCAAGATCCAGCCGATCTTTCATCTGACTAAGCTCTATCACGCGCTCGGAATTCCAATGTTTGGAATGACGGCCAATGGGAAAGAGTTGGTAAAAGTGATCGCAAAGTATCTCAATCTTTCAGATATTTTTGTCGACATTGCCACAGACGAAACAATGGTGGGCGGAGGCAAAGAAATCGCTATTCCGAAACTTCTCGAAATACTGGAAAGGAAAGGCGTGCCAGTGCCAAAAGATCGACTTGTTATTGTTGGAGATTCTCTTCGGGGAGATATCGGATCGGGCGACAAGTTCAAGAACATGCAAGATGGCATTCAGGTCAAAGGTATCTTGGTCCTTGAGAACAAAGAAGCACTCAAGGAAACACTCTCACAAATCAATTCAAATCCTGAACTCAAAAAGATAGTAGAAGGCATCGACACGGAAGCATTTGTTGTTGAAGACGTACCGCTTGATCGCGATGGTTCTCCTCTTTTCTTTTCACGCTATCGCAAAGACTTTTTGACGAAGTTGTAATTACGGAATATATTGCTCAGTAATTTCTGTTACTTCACCGTTTGAAAGTGTAATCCAAAAAGGAATTTGTGTTACTGGGTAACTCTGAGAAGAAGATGTGAACAAGCTAACAAATGTATCTATATCCACATTTTGACCATAACCTGTTGTCGACTGACTATAGGTTTGCAATCGGATCACAGCTTTTGGCGAAATCGGAAACGTTCTTACAAAATTATTTGTATTTGTGATGTTATACCCATTTGACAGGCAGGGTCATCGGAGCAATTCACCCATGCAACATAATCGATAGAAAGTAATTGTGTTCCATTTTTTGTTGAAATAGTTTTTAAAAATCCTATATGATGACCGTTTATATTGTCCCCATCTTCAATTATATATGAAGGTATGGCATTTTGAGAACTAATAATAAAAGAGTTAGAAGTAGCCGAAATATTTGGATCATCAAGTGAAGTAAGTCTTAGTTGATATTGACCAGCAGGGACAGTATTTCGGAATGTCTCAAGTCGAGCACCATACTTTGCTAAACATGGTGGTCCCCAAGAAACATCTTCACATGATAGTTCCACCGTCTTTAACATGTCGAGCTCATCCACAAGCTCTGCTTTTAGATGGGTGTTCGGAGCAACGTTACATGAGTGCCAATCGATCATGAGAGCACTATTTTGATAAAAGAGTTCACCACCTTTCGGAGAAGTAAGGCTAAGTGAGGGAGGAAATGTAGAGACACAAGCACCAGGACCTATATCATCTTTATTAGCAGTAGGAACTGTAGCAACGATGGTTGGAGTGTTTTTTGAATCATTATTTTTTACCGTCGAATATCCAAGCACGGCAATAGAAACTGCGACAAGTATGGCAAATAGTAACACAAATCCTTTTATATATTTCATAGTGAGATTTTAATTTTAGACCTTATTCTGATATACAATTTCCGAATCCGGATCCTTGGCATGCGGATCGCGGACGAGATGCGAGATATATTTTTCTTGAACGGCGAAATCTCCCAGGAATTTCAAAAATTCTTCCTTGCGAGGCTCTTCCCCCTTTTCTTCAAAGTGATCGATTGGATGCGCTTCGGGAGTGAGCTCAAAATGTCCGCGGATTTCTCCATCGGAGAAAACACGCAGATGATACTGCTCATTGAAATTCTCAAGCCGTCGCCACGAGAGCACTTGATCGGGATCATCCCAGGCTACGAAGTGATTGCCGAAGGCCCACTTTTCTCGAAGGTGCTGCTTGAGCGCGACGAGCGTAACATGAGGAGCGACCCAGCCGATATGATATTCTTGTCGCTTCTTTTCGTGCCAGATAATTCCCCACTTCAACAGCGCTCCCTGGATTTTTGGGAATACTTTGTACAGCTGACGCCAGAAAGATTGCTTCATTTTGTCTACTTCATTCATCCTGTTAGAAGTAGGAAATCTTTAGATTTCCGTAGTTAGGTTTATAATCAATAAATTCTTCAAATACTTTGATGTATCTCGTTAGTAGCCTGAAACAACTGATTGACTTCTAACAGGATCATATCTCTATAATAAAGGGTTTTGTTTCAAAAGCCAACCTTGCCTGTCTCTAGTACTCCTTTTCAAAAAGCATCGTGGCGAGTATACTAGCTGTATGACTACCGATACTCAAGCAGAAATCGAGAAGTTGAAGCAGCTAAACGCATTCAAATCAGACGTTATTTCTATTTCCGCTCACGAACTCCGCACCTCTCTCTCAGCACTCAAATGGATTTTGAAGATGTTTCTCGACAACGATGTCGGCACGCTTTCTCCCGAACAGGAAAACTTGATGAAGAAAGCTTACACGTCGAACGAACGCATGATCGGACTGGTGACTGAAATGCTCTCCATCAATCACACCGAAGAAGTCAGCCTCTCGTATGATTTCGAACCGCTTGAGATTACCGACGTCATCGACAATGTCCTCTTTGATTTCGTCGGCGAGTCATACAAGAAAGGCGTGGAAGTTATTTTCTTGAAACCGGAAGAAAAGCTCCCTCATATCAAAGGCGATGCGGCGAAGCTTCGCGTCGTTCTCCAAGGACTGATTGAAAATGGCATCAAGTACAGCAACTCGGGCGACAAGATATTTATCTCAACACGCGTCCAAGAAAACATGATGGAGATTTCCATCAAAGATACCGGTATCGGCATCACCAAAGAAGACCAGCCACTTATCTTCCAGAAGTTTTTCCGGGCAAAAAATGCTCAGGCCGTGGAGACCATCGGCACCGGTTTTGGGCTCTACACGGCAAAACAAGTGATCGAAAAGCACGGCGGCACGATCTGGTTCAATTCAGAAGAAGGACAAGGCACGACCTTCTATTTTACCGTTCCCCTTGCGAAGGATTAATATCGTAGTACAATTTAGGTATACGGTGTCCCGTACGAAATCACTCAGTTATTCTCATATTCCAAAAGACGCGAATAGAAAACAGTATGTCGAAGTTATTATTTACTAAGTAAATATGGAAATCTCAAGATTTCCTATTTTGTAACGGGATGGCAAAGAAAATACTTATTGTGGAAGACGACGCATTTCTGCGTGACTTGGCAGCAAGCAAACTCTCGAAGGACGGCTACGAGATCAAGACGGCAAGCGATGTAAGCGAGATAAATGCAATGTTCGACTCCTATGTTCCCGATGCGATCCTGCTTGACCTCGTACTTCCCGGCACCGACGGCTACGGCATTCTCAAAAAAGTGAGAGAGAATTTGAAGATGCTCAAAACTCCCGTCATCGTATTTTCCAATCTTGCCGAAGAAAAAGATATCAAAAAAGCAAAGGACTTGGGCGCAAACGAATTTATGATTAAATCTAATTTCACACTCGACGAAGTGTCGGCGAAAATCGCCTCGCTTCTTCGAAGCTAAATTCTATGAAAAGCAATCTCGGAACAATCACCATCGTCGCCGTTCTCGTAGCCATTCTCGGCATTGGAGGATACTTGATGTTCGGTCAGACTCACTATGACGAAGATTTTAATCTCGACAGCGACCAAGTCGCAAAGCCAGAAGAAACTGCAACCAATCAAACTCCACAACCGGCTCCCGTTGCAACAACAGCAAACGACAGTGAGGTTACCTTTGGGGACAATCCTGCTCCCGCGCCAACACCAACACCCGCTCCAAAACCAAAATCTCAAGGCGCGGCAGCAGCCATAACAGAACAAGAAGAAGTGACGGTCACGTATACCGATTCTGGATTTTCTCCACGATCGATCACCATATCAGCCGGCACAAAAGTGAAATTTGAAAATATGAGCAACCAGTCAATGCAAGTCGCCTCCGCTCCCTATCCGACTCATTCAGCCTATCCGGGATTTGATCTTCGGGCCGTCGGCAAAGGAGGATTTGTGTTCTTTACCTTCCCATCAAAAGGCGCCTTCAACTACCAGAACGACCGAGACATACAGAAGACTGGAACAATTATCGTAAACTAAATGACTCTTTCGGATAAGCTCGAAGATATTTTTCGCCTCGACGAAAACCAGAAAAAAGCTTTGCATCGCGTAAAGCTTTTTTCTGTGCACGATCTCCTGTTTTATTTTCCTGTTCGCTACAGCGACATGAGCAACATCAAGCAGATTCGCGATCTCGTTCCCGGCGAAGATGCGACCGTGTACGGAACGATCAGCGGAGCAAAAACAAAGAAAGGATTTCACAGCAAGATCCCCATGGGTGAAGCAACGATTGAAGACCTGACAGGGAAAATAAAAATCATGTGGTTCCATCAGGCCTACATGGCCAAGATGATCCATGACGGAGAAACAGTCCGGCTGTCCGGCAAGGTGACAGAAGGCAAGCAAGGCATCTACATCGCCAACCCCGAAGTCGAGCATACGCCAACGCTTCCGATCGACAACCATGACACGATATTTGTAAACGACGACAAGGCTCGAGAACAGATCCGCTACCCTATCTATCGCGAGACACGCGGAGTGACGAGCAAATGGATTTTCCATGCTGTTCAAAAATGCATCAAGGCCGGCGTTTTGGAATCGCTCACCGACTATATTCCGGAACCAATTTTGAAGAAGTACAGTTTGCCAACGCTGAAATCAGCGCTTGTTTGGATCCATACGCCAAAGACGTTGAACGACGCCGACGCCGCGCGCAAACGATTTGCCTTCGAAGAAGTGTTTTTCATCCAGCTTGAGAAACGCATCGCTCGAAAAAGATTTGAAGAAGAGCGGAGCTACAAAGTTCTCGTCGATGACAATGATATTGAGAATTTCACCGAGCGCTTCCCCTTCGAACCGACAGCCGGACAGCATGGAGCGATTGCGCAGATTCTCCAAGACTTCCAGAAAGATTCTCCCATGTCGCGGCTTCTCGAAGGAGATGTCGGATCAGGAAAAACTGCCGTCGCGGCAACAGCTGCATATGCCATTATAAAAAACCGCCCCTTCGACTTCGCTCAGGACAAGCCTCAGACATTTGGCAATCTTCAGATCGCCTACATGGCTCCGACTGAAATACTGGCTACACAGCATTTCGAATCATTTATCAAATATTTCACTCACACGGGCATCAACATCGGACTGATCACAGGATCCGGTTGCAGAAAATTCCCTTCCAAGGTCGCTTCGAGCGCTCTTCACGGCGGATGGACGAACATTTCCCGACCACAGCTTTTGAAATGGGTGGCAAACGGTGAGATTCCGATCTTGATCGGCACCCATGCGCTCATTCAAAAGTCAGTGAAGTTCAAACACCTCGCCCTTGTCATCATCGACGAACAGCATCGCTTCGGCACCAACCAGCGAGGCAAGCTCGCCAAGAAAGAAGGCTTCGCTCCGCACTTGCTTTCGATGACGGCAACTCCAATCCCCCGCACGCTTGCTCTCACCATCTACGGAGACCTTGATCTCACACTTCTAGAAGAAATGCCCGCTGGACGAAAACAGATCATCACGGAAATTATTTCCCCTGACAAGCGCGAACAAGTGTATGAAAAAGTTCGAGAAGAACTCAAGGCCGGACGACAGCTCTACGTCATTTGTGCTCGCATCAACGAACCAGATCCAGACAAAGAGCTCGCACTCAACTTGAAGTCAGTGACCGCCGAAGCAAAAAGACTCGAGAAAGATATTTTTCCCGATTACACGGTCGGCATCCTGCATTCCAAAATGACGAAAGAAAAGAAAGAGGAAGTAATGAAAGAATTTTATGCAAAAGAGATCGATATCTTGGTTGCGACCTCTGTCGTCGAAGTGGGAGTAAACGTCCCGAACGCAACGATGATCGTCATCGAAGGAGGCGAACGCTTTGGGCTCTCTCAGCTCCATCAGCTCCGAGGACGCGTCATCCGCAGCACCCATCAGGCCTACTGCTTCGTCTTTGCCGAATCAAAAACGCAAAAAACAATGGAACGGCTCAAAGCTCTGAAGACGGCAAAAAACGGCTTCGAACTTTCCGAGCTCGATCTCGCTCTTCGAGGCGCAGGCGAACTCTCCGGTGCAAAGCAGTGGGGCTTGTCAGACCTCGGTATGGAAGCGATCAAGAATATCAAAATGGTGGAAGCGGCACGAACTGAAGCACAACAGTTACTCAAGAAAAATCCCGGACTCACCAGCTATCCTCTACTCCAACAGACGACAGAAGAAATTACCGGCGTGCATTTTGAATAACACCTCCGAGGGCATATACTGGACAAGTTACAAAACTTAACGAAATACCTATATGACATACGGAGCAAACTGTTCAACAGGAGGAGACGCAGCAGCAACACCAGCAAGCTGTAAGACAGACGCAACAACAGGCGCAGCAAATACGTGTGTACACGACTGCCCAGCATGTCAGGCTGGTAAGTGTGAAGCACACGGATGCGGAATGGGTTCATGCAAGACTGGTGATGCAGCAGCATGCAAAACAGCTGACGCAAGCGCACCAGCAGCACCCGCAACCTGCAAGACAGCATAATATTCCCTCTCGGAGTATGTAAAAAAGCCTCGCTTTATGCGAGGCTTTTTGTTTGTTAGAATACGACTATGACACCAACACTTGCTGAAGTAGACAACTACCCAGTTCCCGATATGCTCATTCCGCGTATTGCCAGTGAGCACGACTATTCGATTCCCTATGCCACAGGCGCACTCCGTGAAGCAAAGCGTATGCTCTATTTATTTATAGTTTCTGGTCAACCAACCTCTCCTTCAGAACGCGTGGATATGGCGTGGCATGAGATGCTTATGTTTACTAAGTTTTACCGAGAATTCTCCGCATTCCTCGGACGCTTTATTGACCACGACCCAACACCCGGTCCTCCTGGAGACGGCAGCATGTATCGAGACACCAAGACTCTCTATGAAAAGCATTTTGGAGAAAAGCCAGATCCTAAATACTGGCCGTAGTCTTTAACGAGAATAGCGAGAATTCAAAAGTCCCATTGTTCTCTCATCAAGATACCCATCGCCTTCCGAGAAGCTCTTACGCTCAAAAAGCGTGAGAGCTTCTTTTGTACACTCACCAAAAGAACCACTGAGTGGACACTCTGAAAATGTTTTTTGTGGTGGTGGATACACTCCTTCTTTTTTCAAAATATATTGGAGTACTAAAATATCTTTTGCTCGAGTCGAGCCAATTCCAAATGGTTGTGTAAATACATGCGGCAGCACTGTAGTTTCTGGAATCTGAGACATTTCTTCTCGTGTTTCAAAATGCGAAAGCAAACCCCGATATGTTTGATACGCGTATTCGCGAAGCATCATATCTCTCGTTGCAGAAGTGCGAATTGCCGCTTCATAAATATAGCCGTACTCTACGAGAAATGACGGGCCTGCTCGTTGGTTATCTACCCCAATCGCAATAAGCTCCTGATCCTCAATAATGATTTTTGATTCTTGGGGATGAGAACTTCCTGGAAGCGTTTCCTCAAGAACATCTTTCAATGAACTGGCGAGGGTTTTACTTGATTCACTATTTCCAAACTGAGCTTCGGGAACATATATCGCAAACCCAGTATGCTTTCCCGGCTCAGAAAGTTTCGCACGCGGCTGATCATTAAAATGAACATGCAGAATAAGATCTGCTCCCACTTCATTCCCATATTTATTAAGCGCATAAAGATATGTCTTAGTATCCCCCGGAGCAGGATTATGTTCTACGCCAGGAATCTTAACTGCCACTCCTCCCGTGAGTGCGTTTAGCATTACTTTCTTTTTCTCAAGCGCAAAAGAAAGTATCTGAGCTCTATTACTGTTTACATAGTGGGTAAGCCAGGATGCGTATTCTCCGTCCACTCCTCGACTTATTGAAACCACAAAATGTCCGTCTTTTTCTAGAAACTCTTTGAGATATTGCGAGAGTCGAAGATTTAAAGATGCTTCTGTGTATCCTCCAAAAGCAGCACCGGAATACACAGGATCGTGACCAGGGACAAGAATGATATTAAATTTCTTTGCTTCAAAATCTGTCCTGAGTTGTGTCTCAGAAATCTGCGGGCCACCAAGGAGCAACGCAGGATTTGCTGTTCCAAATAACGCTGCCATTAAACCTGCGAGAATAAAACTTTTCACGTGGTTTTAGTATACCACTCCGACTCAAATTCTATATTGTGCGCGAGGAGGGACTCGAGCCCCCGACCCCCTAGGTATAAGCTAGGTGCTCTAACCAGCTGAGCTACTCGCGCAAGTGAGGAACATAGGCAAGCTTGCTTGGATATGATTTCCGAGCGCAGCGCATGTATACCTAATACACGCGCAAGTGAAGAAACGTGGGCTATGTGCCCCCGTCTTTATACCA
>OFRM01000781.1_pt1 | contig 12069 bp, 14 predicted proteins | sample 1543101 | NCBI WGS metagenome assembly OFRM01 (sample SAMN07774223, study PRJEB24372) | wastewater metagenome | isolation source: Exp Tend VB 0WW | collected 2016-02
CGCGTGGGCCGGTTGGCTCCTCGCGCTCGACGAGTGCGGCTTGAGCCGCCTGCCGTTCACGATCATCTGGCGCGAGGCGCGGCCCCGCGACGACGGCACCCTGCCCGACATCGGCGCCGACGGCGAGGTGCTGATCGCCTGCCGTGACTCGTGCAGGGTGTGCAACGCGCTCCCTATGCACACCACTTGGCCCGCGCACTGGCCGGAGTTCTGCGGCGGCGCGTGCGCGATGACCTGGGTGAAGGACAACGCGCGCAGCATCGAGCGCTACACCGGCATAGACGAGGAAGTCGAGCGCGAAGTAAACGACGCGCTAGAGCGCGGCGAGCGGCTGGCGAAGGAGAGCGCCGAGGCCGACGCGCGCGATCTGAAAGACGAGTGGCTCGGCAGCGACGACAACCCACTGCTAGAGACGCTGCGGCGGCACTTCGCCGAGCCGCACCTGGACCTCGAAACCGCCCTCTGGCGACTACAGCAAGACATCCTACCCAAGCTGCGGTAGGATAAACCCAAGGAGACCCCATGTCCAAGACACCGATCGCAAACGGCGCCGAGGCGCTGATCGTCAGCGCCCGCGAGGCGCGGCGCTACGCCCACATCGGCGAGGAGCCCAGCGGCAACCCGCAGCGCTGCACCGTGCTCTGCTACGTGCCCGCCAATACCGACCTCGCTGACATCGCCCAGACCGCGGGCGTCCTCGGCAAGCCGGACGCGCAAGACGCCGCGCCGCTGAAGGGCCTCGCGCGCCTCAGCCTCCGCGAGCGCTACATGGTGCGCGTCGAGCGCAAGGGGCGCACCGGCAAGGCGCTGTCGCCCGCCTACAAGACGCCCCTGGCTGGCACCCTGATCCCCGCGCCGCCGGTCAAGGCCGCCGCGCCCGCGAAGACCGCCAAGCAGAACGCGCCGACCACCGCGCAGGCGTCCACCCTGCAGGCCGCCAACCAGAGCACCGCCAGCATCAGCCAGGGTTCCGCCGCCGTCAGCAAGCGGGGGCAGGGACGATGAAGGGCGCGAGACGGCTACACGGGACATCGCTGGCCATGCTGGCGCTGAGCATGCCGCCGCAGGAGACGCGCACCGCGGTCGCTGCGGCGCCTGACGTGACGTTCACCGTCGGCGGGTGCGAGGTGACGGTGCCTCTGCCTCCCGCCCGCTCGCCGGGCATGGTGGACGAGTTCTTCGAGCCCGGCCCGCTGCACGTCTTCCGCCCCGCACCGCAGCCCGCACTGAAGGCGTGGGGGCCGGAGGAGAAGCCCCTGCAGCCCCTCAACGCGCTGGGCGCCCGCCTCGCAACCCTGGCGCTGCGCATGGGCCTCGCGCGGCTGCTGGAGATCCACCCGCGCACCGATGAGGGCCGCCGCTGGGGTGTCGCTGTCAAGCGCACCAAGGCGGAGCGTCAGGAGGCCGCGCTGCAGGCGATGCGCGAGGACGCCATGATCGCCGCCGCGATCGCCACCATGCGCGACGGCAAGGGCGGCCCCGCCGAGTACATCGCCGAGAATGACGAGCAACTGCTGGGCAAGCGCTCCGCGGGGCTCGACGACACCCACGTCACCACGTAGGAGCCTCCCATGATCCAGATCCGACCCAGCCAGGGCGAGGAGCGCAGCGAGGACGCCGCGCCGCGCCACAGCATCAACGTCGTCTACGCGGGCAGCGGCCCGGCGACGTTCCTGTCCACGGGCCTCAGCTACGAGCTGGAGCCCGACATCGACATGCCGCCGGTGACGCACCCGCAGGGCCTGTGGGTGGTGCCCGCCGCCGAGTTCCCGGCGTCGCTGCCGGGCCTGCGCGCCCCGCTGGCGTTCACCAAGCCGCAGAGCGCCGACCTGCTGGACGTGCCAGAGGGCGAGGTGTGGCCGTCGGAGGCGCCCGACGAGCGGCTGCTGCGCTACACCGGCGATGCCGCCGAGATCGTGCTGCTGACGACGCCGGAGTACGAGGAGGGTTGGCGCCGCGCGCTGGGCTCCGCCGTCGTGATCGCGGTGCTGCGCGGCCTGACGATGCCGGACGGCGCTGTCGCGGACGCGCGCATCGAGATCCCCGCCGAGGGCGCCGACCGCCTGGCCGACCTGCCCGCCATCCTGGCGCAGCTCGCAGGCCGCGACAGCATGGAGGAGGACGCGCAGCAAGTGGACCTGCTGGACACCGCGCAGCCGCTCCTGCAGGGAGAGCAGGGCGCCCAGATCGCTACCAGCGGGCCGCAGGAGGCCGCCGCGACCACGGAGGGTGCGGAGACCCAGCCGGACGCGCAGCCGCCCGCCAGCGCCGCCCAGAGCGCGCCGCAGGCCATCCCCAAGCCCGCCGCGGACAAGCCCACCAGCAAGCTACGGGCGCAGGTGGACGCGCGCCGAGCCGCGCCCGTGCCAATGACGCCGGTGCGCACGCCGCCCACCGCGCCGCGCCTGTCCGACACCAAGGCGCCGACGCTGAAGCCGCGCACCGCCGCCAAGCCCGCCGCGGAGAACCCCCACCCGTGGGAGCGCAGCGAGTCCGGCGCGCTCAACGCGGTGAGCCACCACGCCCGGTGCGAGGGGCACCACGTCGAGCGCAAGAGCGACGCTGGCGGCCTGCGCTTCCGCGCCGCCGCGTCCTGCCGCATCCTCGCCGAGGCGCCCCAGGACGCCGCCGACGCAGAAGACGGCGTGCTCCTCGGCTAAAGTTGCCCTTGGCTAAGGCTTAACGAGCCGATCGATCGGCCCGCTCACCGACGCTAGCAGGCGTCGTCATCCCCCTTCGGGCACACACCCGCCATCGTCACCTTGAACGTCCAGTCGCTGTTGCAGCGAGGGCACTTCGTCGAATGCAGGCGCTTCTTGCAGCCGGGATACCCGCCGACGGGGTAGTCAGTGGTGTACGTCTTGGACCCCATTTGGTGCCCCTTCTCGTGGCAGATCTTCCAGCCGGGAACCTGGCCCGACACTTTGAGACTTGCTCCGATGACGAGGACACCAGCGCACACCTGTAGCATAGTACGTCGATTCATGACATCTCCTGCGGTTGCGGTTGAGGGACTACTGAAGGCGGAAGAGGCGGCGCAGCTCGACGCGCGCGGGCTCGCGCAGCTCCCAGCGGCGCTCGTGCGCCAGCGGGGCGCTCAGCTCGACGCCGGTGGCGAGGCAGAACAGGCGGCGCCGGTTCTCCAGGGTCGCCCAGACGCCGCCGCGCGCCGGGTCGTGGTTGACCTCTACCTGCTGGGGGTTGCGCCAGCCGCCGTTGCGGCCCGCGGGGTGGATCGTGGCGACGATGGCGACCGGCAGCGAAGTGGTGTGCGTCATGATGTAAGTCTAGGCGATCGCTGATAAAGTGTCAACAAGTTAAATGACCTATTGACAGGTTACAACCGATCGCCTAGCCTGACTGCACCACCGAGGAGACCGACCATGACCGACTCGCCGAACGCTCCGACCTCTGCCCGCGTCACCGACCCTGAGCTGCACCGCCACGGCGATGCTGGTGTGCGCATGGATCAGGTGTGCGACACCATCCCGCCGCGCCTGCTGCGGGCGCTCATCTCGATGGGGCGGGCGCTGGGCCAGCCGTGGGCGCTCGCCATCGCGGAGCGGCCCATGCGCGGCGCCGCCATCGACGCCTGGGAGTGGGTGGACGCCGAGGACGCCCAGGCGCAGGCAGGCGGCCCACTGCCGTTCCCGCTGCAGTACACGGGCGAGGATCGCCGTCTGCGCTGGACCGTCGAGCCCAGCGGCATCGTGGTAGTGATCACACGGCCCTACCGCGAGGTGGCGATCCTGCAGCAAAGGCTCCTGGACGCCGAGCGCGAGTTGCTGGCGCTCAACGGGCGCGGCGTGGACGGCATGAGCCAGATGTCCGCCGACTGGCCGACCCTGGCGCCGCTCCTCAACGCCCACAAGGCCGCGCTGCTGGCGCTGGAGAGCGAGACCCTGCAGCAGGGCCAGATCGTCTGCGGCCTGCTCCTGAAGGCCGACGGCACCGCCGAGTGGCACCCGGCGACCGCGGCGCCGCCGCAGCGCGCCGAGGGGAGGCACTGGCGCCTACTGATGAAGCTCCTGCACGCCGCGGGCTACGCGCTGCCTCCGATCCACTTCAGCAGCGACCTGTTCCGCGCCCTGGAGGCCATCGAGCGCTACGAGGGCCTGGCCGCCGCGACGCGCGAGGCGGGCTACGAGGTGCCCGCGCTGCCCTCCGACGAGCTGATCTCGTGGGTCGCCTGGGGGATCAAGGCGGGCGTCAGCCACGCGGCGCTGGAGGAGTTCATCAGCGAGCGCGTGGTCGCCCTCGGCGGGCACAAGTTGCCGCCGGAGGTAGCGCAGTTGTGGATCATCTCCACCAACGCCGACCTGCAAGACGTGGCTGCGCGCCTGCGCTGGCAGCAGATCAACCTGCGCGCCGCGATGTTCGAGGCCCTGCAGGCGCCGCGTAAGCCCGCCGCCATCGACCGGGCGATGCGCGTCACCGCCAAGGCGATGCGCGCCGACGACCACCAGTTCACGCCCAGCCAGCGCCTGCACCTCACCACCGGCGAGCCTCCAGAGTCGCGCGGGGGCGTTCGCGGGGACGCCGAAAACGACAGCCTCTTTGGTGGGCAAGAGTAGCACCAGGAAGCGATCGATCGCTGCAGCCCTGCAAATAGCCTGTTGACAGGTTATCAGCGATCGCCTATTCTGGGTTCAGCAGGCAGCAACAACCCCCTGCCGAGGAGCCCCAGATGACCGACATCGTTCTCGCCCCCAGCACCAGCATCGAGACCACCAACGCCACCGAGGCCGCCATCGCCCCGCGGCGGCCTTACGTCGAGCCCAAGCGGCTTGACGTGCCCGCCAGCGTCGTCCGTGAGCTGCTGCAGGCCGCGGGGCTGGGAACGGGCTGCGCGAAGGCGACGCTGGTCCTGCAGCCCACCTACAGCACCAACGCCGGTGCGCTAAGCTGGTCCGATGGGTGCAAGGATGAGGTGGTCGTGCTGACGCGCGTCGCCGGGGCGTGGGAGGTGCAGGCGCTAACGGTGCTATCGCCCTGGGATGGCTCGTCATGGACCGGCGACATCGGCCAGAACGTCGCCATCGTGGTCTACAAGCACCGCGGCGCGAAGGGCTGGGTCGAGGTGGTGGTCGCGCCGGACAGCGCCTTCCTGGCGGGCGTCGAGCTGCCCACCGAGGCGCCCGCCATGAGCGAGAGCACTGCCATTGTGCTGCGCATCCTGGACGGGCTGAAGGCGTCCTACCGCCCGAACGCCTACGCCCGCAACGGCATCCACTCAGCGGCGCTGGCCGCCTGCATCGAGGAGCTGAAGGGCCTTGGCTTCGTCACCGTCAACCGCGCAGGGTCCGTCGGCCTCACGCTGGCGGGCAAGAACGCGGCGCGGCTCCTGCCTCGCATGCTGGGCCTGTAGCTCCGCCGCTGCTCGCTCCCAGGGGGCGATCGTAGTCGTCCCCGCTCACGCTGGCCCAGCAAGGGCACCGCCGCCCGTACACCCGCCACCTACCCACGCCTGCAGGAGACCTGCACCACGACCACGCAAAGAGGCGCGGATGCCCCAGCAGCGCGCAGAGGGCCGCCAGCACTACCCGGCGACCTGCGGGCCGCCAGCGGGCGCGGAAGGCACCTGCGGGGCCGCTGGGGGCCTCGCCGCGGGCAGGAGCAGGTAGCGCTCGCGCTGGGCGGCCCGCGCATCCTGCGCCAGCTCGCGATGACCAGCGCACACGTTGACCGGCGGCGCGTCGTCGGACTCGCTCAGGAGCGCGCTCACGACCGGGTGCGGGCAGCGCCGGACGGGCGGCAGCGCACCGAGATCCGAGCGATCGCCAGGCGTCAGCAGACGAAAGCTCAGCTCGTCGCCTACGACGGTGTAGTAGCACTCGGCGGGCATGGGAGGCGGACTCTGCATCCTCCCAGGATACCACCGCCACGCCGCCAGGGCCAGAGCCCGCTGCAGCCCCGCCTGTGATAGGCTGAGGCACCCAAGGAGGCCCCATGCCCAAGATCCTGAAGCTCATCATCGTGTGCGAGGAGTTCAAGCCGGATGGCGACGACCTGATGGTGCTCCTCGCCACCAACTACGCGGTGCGCGGCGTCCTCGCGCCCTTCGGCCAGCTCGCCGACCGCGCCGACATGACGCCCGCCAACATCCGCGCGTGGATCGCCAGTGCCGTGGCCGCTGGCGAGGACGTGCTGGTCGTGGCGACCCTCAGTGCCAGCCCGCCGACTGCCGAGGAAGCGCGGAAGCTCGACGCCGAGTACCTGCGCGCGACGAGCCCCACCGGCGCCGCCGACGTGCGCGAGGGCCGCGCCGCGCTGCCGGAGCGCTTCTCCGACGACTGGATCCACGAGATCGGCCCGAAGTGCAGCGCCGCGATACAGGCCGCGCAGACGGGCGGCGCGGAGCTGGTGGTGCTGGTGCCTCCCGTGCGCCTGCACACGCTCACCAGGGCCATGCAGGAGGCCGTCGAGCTGGTGCAAGACCCCGCGCTGCGCCAGGAGTTCATCGAGCGCATAGCGATCACCTTCCGCGGCGCGGACGAGACCGCCGACGTGCATGTCCCGGTGCAGGCACTCGGCGATGGTCCCGACGCGGTGGCGATGCGCCTCTTCCGCCGCTTGCGCGCCGCCATGCCGACGCCGCCGGACGAAGCGCCGCCCACCGCCAGCGAGACTGCCGCAGAGGCGCCCGCTAAGCCCGCCAGCAACACCAGCCCGACGCCCGCGCTCTAACCCTTCAGCAGCCCGCCCAGCCCACCTGCAGCTCTATCTGAAGAAATGCCCGTCTATCCGGGCTGTCACCGCTTGCCGGGCGATGGGTCTCACGGTTAACCCTTACTGCCTCCCGGCTGGATCAGGATCGCCTGAGCACTGCGGCGCCTGTGGACCTCTCCGTCTGGGTGCTCTGGTCAGTGCCTGAGTTCTACCACGACGCGGGCGCGGGCGCAAGTGGAGGGTTACGGAGTGCCCTATAGGTTTCCTGCAAAGCCTGTGCCTCTCCCTTTTACTTACCTGTAGCGCTGCCTCTGGCCGGGGCGAGGTGGTTGATCGCCCTCTGTGCTTCAACGCGCGCTTATGCGGCAATCGCCGGGGCGTGGGATTGGGCGTTTAGCCGCAAACTTTGACGCGGAGCGTAACGCATGACGCGGCGCGTTTTTGGCGAAAACCAACCGCTGGCTGCAGGCGGACCTCGCGCAACATTTCGCGCTGAGCCGGAACGTGGGGGTGTTCACAGCGACGAAGCGTGGGCCATTGGAGGCGCGAAAATCCGGGCTGGCTCCGACCGATCGGAAAGGGTCGGCACCGACGGCAGAAGCGCCTGCGATGAGTTGGCCCGCGGTCGCTGAAGCTCGACGGGCGGCGCAGAGGTACGACCACGCGCAGCGACTGTTACCAGCCAACGAGTACACCACTTGGATCGGCGGGGCACCAGAGCCAAGCTCTGTAGACCAATTCGGGGTAAACTGTGCCATCGCAGCACACGAACACACATGAGGCGCGAGCGCGGCCAAAAGAGACCTGGAAGGCCCCAGCTTGCGAAACCGCCGTGTGCTCTGGCAACCCACGCCAGAGGAAATTTCCTGCACACCAGCCTGTTAGCACAGTTTTGTCTACAGGCGCGCGTAACCACGCACGTCCGTAAATGTCAGTCGGCCACGCAGGATGTAAACGCATGCGTAGGAGGCGCTCCAGGACGTTTTTTTGCAGCGACCCTTCCCAGGACTCGCGGGCAGCCCTGAAAACGCCTCCTGGAGCTTCCTGCGCACGAATTCGGGCATATTTGGCCTGGGGGTCCAACTCCGTCTGCGCGGATTTTTCGGTTTCCTTCGGTCCTGGCGCCTGGACCACGCCCCCAGCCGGTACGACGGGGGTGTAGCCCCTGGCCTGGGCGCGGGCGGCTACCGAAGGGTTGGTGTAGACGCGCGGGTAGGGCGCATGACCCGGCAGGACGACCGTGGTCCCGTCTCGACGAGGGAGAGCGCCAGTCGGCCTTTCGGTCATGCCTGGACTAACGTTCAGATGTGACGGCTCGCCTTGTGTGTCAGCTTGCAATTCCGGGTCGTTTGGTAATCTGACGGTACTTTCAAAAGTACGTATTTGCGAAGCGATGTCGCGGGGTACTAAACTTCCCATAGCCGGATCTGGCGAAAAAGCGGCTTTTGGTGGGGTCTCTGGCGTCGCTGCGGGGGGCGCACTTTCGCGCTCCAAGCGGGCCTGCACCGACGGAAGGCCCAGCATCATAAGGCCCTCGGCTGCGGCCTGCAGGGTGGGCGCGTGCCCTCGCACAACCAGCTCGCGGAGGACCCTCATAATAGGCTCTGGCGGCTCCCAGCCCGAAACTGCAAATTCGGAGCTGTTTTTTGTAGGTGCGTGTAGTTTTTTCACTGGATCCAGGATAACACAGCTCTGGACCATGACAGCGAATGACAGGGCAGGGAGGTTCGTTTTTTGTCTGTCATTCCGACCGATCGCTCGTCGCTGCGCGGTTCTGCCAGGCACCGGAGAGGGCCGCCAGGCCGTATTCAGTGAATTCTGCGATAACTACGATTCCTAGCCGATTTTCGGCTGCGGAGGCCAGAAACGCGATCCGGGGTGTAGATTTTGTGGATTCGGCCAAAAAAGGGGCCTGCGGCGCAAGCTCAAACTACATGTAATTGTTACAGGGCAGTGGACAGCAGAGTGACAGGGAATTACACAGGCGTTTATCGTCGGTGCATGACAGCATGACAGCGCGACACCGCCATTTCCTTATACGTATAATGCGATCACGAGATACATGACGTATACTTCGTATAACGTGTTTTCATGGGATCCGACATACCAGGAATAGGTGTAATTGGTGTAATTATCGTCTGACGAGGTGGTGTAATAAGCTGTACATTCCCTGTCCACTCTGTGTAAATAACTACAGGTAGGTATTTCCTACTGAGCCTCAAGCAGTTCGACCAATTTCCGAGGTACCTCGCCACAGTGCGTCAAGCGAATGATCTGACAAAAGCCGCGGTCCGCCAGCCGATCCAGGGCTGAACTTCGACGTACCGGAGAAGTCCGACCAATTCCTTAATGTCCTGGCAGCGGCAATAGTAGTTAAAATAGGCAAACCTACATGTAAAAGGGGTACCCCTGTATAGGTTTCCCCACAAGGGCAACCATAAACCGGACATGCACCTACATTTTGGGGCTTTCTGGCCGGGCGCAGAGGCGCGCGGAAGCTCTCCCGTCGAGCAGCGACGGTAAACGTAGCGTTTGACAAAGCTGCCGTCGCTGAGGTACAGTTGACACCATGCCAAGAAGACCTAAACCTCCCAGTCCGATGAAGTGCCTTGTGAGCGCTTTGCTCGGCCCGAACTCGATTAGCGATGGGTCGCGGATCCGGCACCGGATCCACCGCGTGCTCATCTGGGATCGTATCGACATACTGGACTGGCTGCGCCTGTTGACAGAGCGCAACCTGCACGGCAGCGACCTCGCCGCCTGGGTGTGGTTCCGTCGCTGCGACGAGGAGAACATCGAGGGGGCGGAGATCATCCACCGCCCCGACTCCAACAGCAAGGTCTACACCAGCAGCGCCGCCGTCGGGCTCGACGTGGCGAGCTGGCTGCGCGCCATGGCTCTCGGCGACTTCATCAGACCCGTCGCCATCGACGACAGCCACCCGTACATCTTCCCGACGGGCGGGGGGCCGGTCGTGCTCCCGGACCCGTCGCCGGACGACGAGACGCCCGACGACACACCGGCGCTGAGGGAGCCGCTGCGCTGGACCTGGCGGATCCGCATGCCTCGCGAGGAGGCCCGGACCCTCTGGCTCGACGGTACGCTGCACGTCCAGCTAGCTCCGTGGGAGGAGCGCCGCGCCGACAGGGAGCGCTGGCATGCGCGTTACCGTCGGAGTCACCGACTGCTGCCGTCGGCAGCAGTGATGAACCACTGATCGCACACAGCACCATGAGGCGATCGATCGGCTTGCGATCGATCGGGAAGATCGGCTAGGATGAGGGCATGACGACAACGACCCAGCGAGCCTCGGTAGACCCTCTCGGTTGGATGCGCTGCGACGACGGTGAGGCACACTACCTCGTCGCCCCGAACCAGGGCGCCTGCGGCGAGATGCACGTCCCCGGCAGCCTCAGCACGACCCAGCGCGCCTGCACCGCCTGCAAACGCTGGGTCATCGAGACCCGCCCGAAGGGCCGCGACGTGTGCTGCCTGTGCTCCTCGCCGCTGTACGTGCGTGGCCCCGTCGGCGGGCTGGTGGTCAAGCGGGCGGTGGCGCGCGACGCGGGCCTCGCCCTGGCTGAGGCGCCGGTGACTTGCTGCGGGGTGGTCCAGTGAAGCGAGGGAAGGCCGCGGAGTCTCCCATCGAGACCGACGCGCACGCCGACGAGCGCCGCATCATCGCCGAGGCTGTTGCGCATGGCTGCGCCGCGCACCGCATCCTACGCGAAGAGGCGCAGCGAGAGCGCGAGGCTGCCGCAGCGACGGCCTACGCGAGGACGTACACCCCCACGCCCCGGCTCAAGGCTGCGCCAGCGGAAGCGCCCACCGTCGAGCTACCCGCGATCTTGGCGTCGGCTGGCGTCGAGTGGCAGCGCGGCAACACCCTCGCTCTGGACCTCGCCGACTGGATCCTCCGCATGGAGCAGGGATGGTCCTACGCCGTCGGCGCGGACCTGTGGGTGTGGATCACGCTCCGCGAGGGCGACCGCTTCGCCACCGACGTTGAGCGCGTCGAGCGCCTGCTGGGCGTCCTCACCAACAGCACGCCGCAGCAGGTCGGCAAGAACTACCAGCATACGCCGCGGGGCGGGAAGGTGGCGCCGACGGGCCGCGCCGCGCGCGAGAGTCTGACCTACGGCGAGGGTTCGGCGCTGGCGTGGGGCGCCGCGTCGCCGTGGCACTACGTCATGCGCAGCCGCCGCTGCCAGGCTTACGTCGGCGACGACCTGATCGGCTACGCGCTGACGATCGCGCCGACGCCCGCTGGGGCCGCGCTCGCCGCCTGGGCTGAGGCATACGCTCAGGACGCGCTCAGGGAGCCCGCAGAGGCCACCGAGAACGCGCAGCCGCAGGACCGCCTGTCCGGCTGGTCCGCGCGCCTCAAGGAGCGCCGTGCGCTCTGGCGGGCGTACAAGACACGCACCGGCGTCGGCGCCGAGGGTTGGCAGGTGGGATTCTGATGCAATACCAAGGAGGCAAGAGTAGGATAGCCCGACCGATCGCCGAGACCATTCGGCGCATGTACCCAGCGACGACGGAGATCTGGGAGCCGTTCTGTGGTGGTGGCGCAGTCACGTTGGCATTGTCCAAGGTGGGATTCGAGGTGCATGCATCCGACATACACCCCGATCTCATCATGATGTGGCAGGCTGTCATGACTGGCGACGAGAGCGTGTATGCAGATGTGACGGAAGAGGAGTACAATGCTCTCAAGAACGCACCGTCGAGCGCACGCAGAGGCTTTGTAGGTTTTGGTGCTTCGTTCGGTGGGAGTTGGTTTGGTGGGTATGGGCGCAAGGATAAGGCTCACATCAGGGACTATGTGTGGGAATCGTCTCAAATCGAACTGCGCAGGTTCGCGCCAACCGCCGACTTCGCTTGTCGTCCCTATACCGACACGCCCGCCGATGTCTTGGTCTATGCCGACATTCCATACCAAGGAACCAAGGAATACAGCCGCACTACATTCGATCATCAATCCTTCTGGCAGTGGGTCCGCGAGCGCAAGGGTCCGACCTTCGTATCCGAGCTGACTGCGCCCGAAGACATGCATGCCGTGTGGAGTAAGGCACACAAGTCGCAGATGACCAGCAACTCTCCTACATCGCGCGCAACGTCGGGCATTGTGCATCGCGAGGAGAGGTTGTACTACTGTGCTGGGCATCGATAGCACTTGACTCTCTGCCGTCGCTGTGATAGACTTCTTTCGTGACAGCCTATCCGCATCTCCACATCAGATCGCAATACTCCCCCTTGCGCGGTCTCTGCCGAGTCAAAGACCTCGTTAAGGCGCAAGCAAGCTCAGTCGCCACCATTACCGACACAGGCGGTCTCTGGGCAGCGACGAAGTTGCAGCGCGCCTGTGAATCCCTTGACTCACCTACCAAACCCATCTTC
>OFRM01000782.1_pt1 | contig 12045 bp, 13 predicted proteins | sample 1543101 | NCBI WGS metagenome assembly OFRM01 (sample SAMN07774223, study PRJEB24372) | wastewater metagenome | isolation source: Exp Tend VB 0WW | collected 2016-02
CTTCCGATCTTTATGTAGTAATGTAGCAAATGAAGCAAAATCATCGTCGCGTCGGAGCCCCCGTAGAGAGGGTAAAGCGCGATAATTTCGCTTTATTTGTGGAACTACTTTTTGTTGCAACCTCCAAACCTTTTCCAAGAAGCGTCGTGACCCGATAATACTCTCAGTACTCCAAGATACTGCTTGATCAAAAGGTCCGATAAACATCTCATACACTCTTAAAGTATCTGCACCATATAGTTTGACTATGTCTTTAGGGTCTATAGTGTTACCGAGCGATTTAGACATCTTTGCCCCCCCTTCGGCAAGGATCATACCGTGACTTGTGCGCTTCATATATGGCTCACTAGTTGGTACAAGCTTTAGGTCATATAAAAACTTATGCCAAAACCGTGAATATAGTAAGTGTAGAGTTGTATGCTCCATTCCACCGTTGTACCAATCTACCCCATTTTTCATCCAATATTTTAAGGCTTTTTTACTAGCAAATTCTTTATTGTTTTTTGGATCTACATATCGCAAAAAGTACCAAGAAGAACCCGCCCAGTTTGGCATAGTATCTGTTTCCCTCTTTGCTTTACCACTACACTTTGGGCATTTAGTATTTACCCATTTATCTATGATAGCAAGAGGACTCTCACCGTTATCGGTAGGCATATATGATTTAACTTTTGGTAATGTCACCGGTAACTCTTTTTCAGGTACTGGTACATAGCCACACTTTTCGCAATGTATTATTGGAATCGGCTCTCCCCAATATCTTTGCCTAGAAAACACCCAATCACGAAGTTTGTATTTAGTTACAATTTTTCCACCAACAGCTTCCGTGATTTTCTTTCGAGCTTCTTCTGAGTTTGAATTATTAAAGTCACCAGAATTAATCAAAATTCCCTGTTCAAGCCAAACCTTTCGTTTCTCAAAAAAGTCCCAAGCAAGTAAATCATCTGGAATATTTATTAATTTTCTGGCTTCTCCAAGAGATACCCATTTAAATTCTATATTTTCTTTTTTCTCATGATCTTCTTTTTGATCTTCAGATAAAACTTCTCTTTTTTCATCTTTTAATCGAAATACTAAGAAAGTCACGTCAGCTTCACGATTTATATTTTTATGAGCGGCAAAAAAAGTTGCTCTCGTTGCAATTGGGAGAGTTTCTAAATATTCTACGTTTAAGTAGCCTGTTTCTTCTTGTATTTCTCTTATTCCGGTTTCCTCTAAACTTTCTCCTTCTTCAATACCTCCAATGATAAAGTTTACTGGTGCAAGTTTAATAGCGTTCCATTTTTCACCTCCTAAAAACATAAGGCAGATTTTTTTCTTTATCTAATAGGATTACATGCACTACTTTTCGCTTTATATTTTGATACCCTTCTTTTGGTGGATTTTTCGGATCTTGAACTTCTGGCATTATTACTTGTTTTATGTTTAAGTTATATTTCTTTGCAAATTCATAATCTCTCTCATCGTGAGCCGGTACTGCCATGACAGCTCCTGTAGCATAATTTACAAGTACATAATCAGCAATCCACACTGGGATTTCTTCGCCATTAGCAGGGTTTATAGCTTTCAAACCTTTAACTTCGATCCCTGTCTTTTCTTTTTCATCTGAAGTACGATCTAGTTCTGATTTATTTTTGATACCTTGTATGTATTTTTCTACCTCACTCAAGTTTTTAATATTTGATTTTATTTTTTGTATTAGTTCGTGCTCAGGTGCAAGTACCAAATAAGTAACACCAAAAAGTGTATCTGCTCTAGTTGTAAATATTTTTACACTTTCATTTGTGTTTTTTATTTTAAAATCTATTTCACTTCCTTCACTTTTACCTATCCAGTTTCTTTGCTGAATTTTTATTTTCTCTAAATAGTCCACCTTATCAAGATCACTATCTAGTCTATCTGCATACTTTGTAATCGCTAGCATCCACTGCTCTTTTTCTTTTTTAACTACTTCAGTACCACAACGCTCACAACATCCATTTACCACTTCTTCGTTAGCAAGGCCAATTTTATCCTTAGGGCACCAGTTGATAATACTTCTGGCCTTGTAAGCTAAGCCTTTTTTATATAATTGCAAAAATATCCATTGGGTCCATTTGTAATATTTCGGATCAGTAGTATTTACTTCCCGAGACCAATCAAAACCAAAACCTATTTCTTTAAGTTGCTTTCGAAAAACATCAGTATTCTGCTTAGTAACTTTTTCTGGCTGAATACCTGTTTTAATTGCATAATTTTCTGTCGGCAATCCAAAAGCATCCCAACCTATTGGGAAAAGAGTGTTGTACCCTTCCATACGACGTTTACGAGTAATAATATCCATAGCGGTGTTTGAGCGAATATGCCCTACATGTAGCCCTGCACCGGATGGATATGGGAACTCAATAAGCCCGTAAAACTTTTTGCCTTTGGCACTATTTTTTGCCTGGTAGATTTTCTTTTTATCCCATTCATTCTGCCATTTCTTTTCAATTTTTGAGTGATCGTAGTTTTTCATTTTTTACTTTCCGAATTTCTTAACCGCAAGCCAGATGAGTGCAGCAAGCGCAGCTCCTAAGATAATAACCCTTATTATGCTATCAGCACTTCCCCAATACCTCATAGATGCAATAATTAGTGAAAGTACTCCACTCCATGAAAATGCAATAGATAGAAGAGATACTCCTACAAACGCACCAGATAAAATAACAAGCACTCCAAGAGATACTAATATAACAAATACATTTCTACTGTAAATTTTTGAAGAGTTATCATATTTTTTCTGACATGTGTAAGTAGAGTTGCAATACCCAGTTATTTCAGTTTTCTTTGTGTTTGTTATTTTTGTGTCAACTGGAACAACTTGCTCACTCCACATACCACCATTTTCTAAACATTGACCTTTATTATCATATGCTCTGTTATAAACATCTGCTGGACAATACTTATCGTAGCTTGGTTCTACATAAACTAGAGAAGTTGCGTAATTAAAAAACAAATTAGTAACAATAACGATAGCAATAATCAAAGCCCATTTAAGCACACTTCCTTGCTTTTTTGGTTCTACTTTTATTTCACTTATATTATCCATAATTCCTTTATTATAACAGAAAAAGGTGTATAATATAAGGCATTATGCAACGCCTTAGAAAAAAATCCGAAGAGAGACTTGGGCGCGCCGCAGCTAATGCGACGAGGTGGATAGGATCTACAAGATCACTAATTGTACACACGCTACTATTTATAGTGTCTTTTTCTTTATATTTTTTTGGTTTTGAATTTGAGAAAATTTTACTTGTGGTGACTACGATAGTTTCTCTGGAGGCTATTTACCTATCAATATTTATCCAGATAAGTGTAAATAATCAAGCAAAGCATTTGGACGAAGTTGCCGAAGATTTGGGTGAAATTCAGGAAGATGTGGAAGGGATTGAGAAGGATATTGATGAGATTCAGGAAGATGTGGAAGAGATCCAGGAGGATGTGGATGAGATTCAAGAAGATGTCGGCGAAGTAGATGAACTAGATCAAAAACGCGATGAAGCAATGCTCTCAAAAATTGAAGGAACCTTACAAATGCTGATTGGAGAAATAAACGCACTAAAAAAACAACAGGAAGATAAAAACAAATAGATAATTACCTACTTGTTTTTATCTTTACACTGCCTTGCCTTAATATTTCTATTTCACTATCTTTGAATTTTATTAGAGTTGAGGGTTTAGAAATTTTTGTTCCACCGTTTATATAAAGTTCTATCTTATCAGCAAAATATTTTTTTGCTTCTACAATATTTTTTGCGGAAGGTAACCCTTCAGGATTCGCACTAGGAGCAGATAGTGGGCCTGCTTTACTAATAACCTTATATAGATTTTTATTCTTTAGTCCAATCATACGAAATGCAATTGTATCTGTACCTCTATGTAAATATGAAAATTTTTTATCTTTACAATCAAGTACTACGCTTACCTTTCCAGGCCATAAGGTTTCTAATAGCTCCTTTTCTTCTTTTGAGATTTTAATATTAAACTTTCCAAGTTGACCAAAAGAAGATATTAGTACAATGCAAGGCTTGCCTTTATCGCGAGCTCTTACTTTATATATATTTTCTACAGTCTTTCTATTTAAAGCACTTCCAAGAACACCATAGATAGTGTCAGTTGGGGCTACAATTATCCCCCCTCGTTTCAATATTTTTACAGTTTTATTTACATCAAAATTCATATACAGATAATATCATAAAAAAATAGCACCCGCTGACTTGTGGTCTTTGGATGCCGTGAATGGGTTTAGGGTTTTCAGAGAAATCTATTTATCAAAAATACTAACAAAGCAAGCAAGATGATAAATATTATCGTTGAAAACAAATTTTTTAATCCCTTTCTTTTGAGTGCTGGGATGGCTGCACCTCTCTTTACCTCTATGGCTTCAAGTATGAAACCAGAAAGAGAGAAACTTTGATCCCAAATAAAGGTTAATACCTTTGGAATCAGAGTGCCTATAAACCATTTGATAAATTGTAATGATTTATCTAAAACCATATTTAACAACCCGGTTCCAGAGGTTGATGTATTCTTTTGACTCATGATTATCAATTTGAGTATATTATACCACAAACAATACCAAAAGTCAATATTATATATTGTTTATTTTAGCAGCTACTATAAAGTCATTTTGGGAAAGTCCCCCTATTGCGTGAGTAGTAAGAGTAATATTTACTTTACCCCAACCTAGTTCAATATCTGGATGATGCCCTTCGCTCTCAACGATAGCTCCAACTTTATTTACAAAAGCTAATGCTTCAGCAAAATTTTTAAATTCAAATTTTTTAGAAATACTTTTTGCATCTTGTGAAAGTATCCAATCTTTCACATGAAATAGAAGCATTGCTTCCGCATCAGCTTTTGTCATTGGGTCCACTCCCCCTTCGCACGGCACACATTTTTGTTCAAGTAAATTCATAAATTAATTTTTACTAGATAATGCAACTTTTATTCCTAAGGCAATTAGTGCTAACCCAGTTACTTTATCGATATAGCGCGATATTTTTTTAATTTTTACTTTAAGTTTTGAATGTGAAAAGAAATAAGCTATAACTGAAAACCATAAAAATGTGGCGACAGTCATTTCGATTCCGTAAATTACTTCAATATTCTTAGGAGTACTTGGGTTTATCACTTGGGTAAAAAGAGCTAGGAAAAAAAGAGTTGCTTTGGGATTTAAGACATTCACCAAGAAGCCATTTTTGACAGCTCCAAGTGGAGACATATATTTCTTGTTTTTTTCTGGTAAAAGTTCGTTTTCAACTTCTGATGGTTTAGATCTTAGAGCTTTGATTCCTATCCAGATCAAATAAAAAGCACCTAGTAGTTTTATAATTGTAAACAAGATAATAGATTGAGAAATAAGGAGTCCGATACCAAGTAGTGAATAAGTTACATGTACAATAATCCCGAGAGCAACACCGAGTGCGGTGTATGTACCTATTTTTCTCGAATATGAAAGGCTGTTTTTTGTCACTATAACAAAATCAGGCCCTGGGCTCATTACAGCAAGTAAGTGAATTACAGCTACAGTCAATAATTGTGGTAAAAAATTAATCACCTACAAATTATATCTTAAACTCAATCACATCGCCATCTTTGACTATATACTCCTTACCTTCTGTACGAACTTTACCTTTTGAGCGTGCTTCGCCGTAACTTCCTGCATCAAGCAAATCTTTAAAGTAAACAACTTCCGCGCGGATAAATTTATCTTTAAAATCTGTATGTATTGCAGTCCCTGCGATAGGCGCAGTTGAGCCATGCTTTATAGTCCAAGCACGAGTCTCATCTTCTCCTGTTGTAAAGTATGTATCAAGTCCAAGAAGTTTGTAACCTTCTTTGATCAGATTATTTATTCCATCATCCTCCCCTCCCAACTCTTTTCGGAATGTTTCTTTCTCTTCTCCTTCGAAATCTTTTAGTTCTTCTTCGATTTTAGCATCAAGAATCACATATCTTGAGCCAGACTTTTCTATGTAGTCAGTAAGCTCTTTAAAAACTTCTGGATTCATCTCATCAAGATTTTTAGTTCCACCTCTTTTATTGAGCCCATATATAAAAGGCTTGAGTGTTAGGAGATTTAGCATCTTAACTTTTTCTAGTTCTTTCTCGTCTAACTCAACAGCATTTGCAAGTAAACCTTTTTCAAAAGCATGTTCGAGTTTTTCTAAGGCTTGCTCTTCTACTATTGCTTCTTTATCTCCTTTTTTTATATCTTTACTAATATTATTTTTTCTTTTAACTACTGTTTCAAGATCAGAAAGTATGAGTTCAAGGTTTATAACTTCAATATCACGGAGCGGATCAATATCTCCATATACATGGATAATTTCTCCACCCTTATCGCTTTTTAGTGGAAAAATTCTCACCATCTCAAGGATTGCATCAACTTCGCGAATATTTGCGAGGAATTTATTTCCGAGACCTTCCCCTTTTGAAGCACCTTTTACAAGCCCTGCAATATCTACGAATTCAATAACTGCAGGAACGGTTTTAGCTGACCTTGAAAATTCTGAAAGTTGCCAGAGCCGAGCATCAGGCACAGGAACAATTCCTACTGACGGATCAATAGTACAAAACGGATAGTTCTCTGCTGGAACCCCTTTTTTAGTAAGTGCATTAAAAAGCGTCGATTTCCCGACGTTTGGCAGACCTACAATTCCTATACTAAGAGCCACGGCGAAACATTCCCCCTTTGTGGTATAAGGAGTTTTTAATTTTTAATTGAAAGTTCGGCAAACTGACCATATATCTGATACTACCCGATTTTTTCAAGTTTTCCAAGTCTTAAATTGTTCAATTTTTACATTTTCATGTCATAACAATATTCTAAAAAATTCCCACCTTTCATGTAAGGGAGGGAAATTTGCATTTTTTATTGAAAACAAAAAACCACCTTGTGAAAGTGGTTATTTGTTCCCAATTATTAATAATTCTTACGAAAGTAAAGCTCTTAAATTTGAAGACATTATTGATTTAATAGTACTAATTAGTTCACTATTATCATCATTTGTTGTTTTCAGTTCAGCAGACGCTAATGCATAGATAAGGAAGTCTATGCCTGCAGTAAGATCTTTTCTGTCCTTATTTACAAGAACTATTTTCTCGTAGAATGGATGATCAACATTCCATCTTATTACAATAACCTTTCCTTCTTGGTAACAGTCATACATAGAACCTTCTCTTCCCATAGATAAAGTTTCAAATCTTGCACCTAGCCCACTGGAAGAAACTCTAGTTTCTTTTGGAATTCGTTCACGACCATCATTATCGGGCTTTGCAGATCTATCTGTTGTGCTAACCCTAGGACCACGTTTTTCAATAATTTTTTCAGGAGTTATAAGTAATTTTGATTTTTTCGCAATCACAGAAGCTGATTCACTGTGGTCTATTTCTTGGGATTTATCTGCTTTTTTCGATTCTAGAAACATTTTTCTAATTGATGTTACTTGACCACCGATTTCTTGTTTTAGAAAATCACTTATAACTTGATTGGGAGATACGCCATCTTTTGTAAACCTGACACCCATCTCGTTGTCCAAATTAGAAGTAAAAGATAATTCTATCCTTAAGCGATTAAAATCGTTGTGTTTCTTAAAGACATCAAGAGAAAGCCCGCTTGCTATTTCACGATTATTTCGTACTACATAAAACCCCTGAGATTGAATGTTTAGTTTCATCTCTTTCTCAAGAGCTTCATTGACATCTGGAAGAATGGCAACTTTTACTCTGATTTTATCTCTCCCATTACGTGAAGGAATTTCATATTCTTCGTCAGAATATATTTGAGTACCTTTTACCCCAACCATTAATGGGTCAATAACTGAAACCTTTTTGTCATTTACAGAGAAATTGATTCCTGCCTCTATAAATTTTCTGTATATACGACCAATTTCTTTTGCAAGGGTAGCAGCAAAAATGGATGGATTTCCATTAGTAATACGATCTATTTTACCAAGAATAATAATAGTACCATGATCTCCTTTTACGTATTCCTTAAATAAGGAAATTTCTTCTTTCTCGGCGTCTCTCAATTCTTTTATGAAGTCATCAGCTTTCACAACATCATCAAGATCTTGAGAGCTGTATAGATAATTACCATTTGATTGTTTGGTAATAACTCTCAAGCTTTTAGCCATAGAGATTGAAGCAGTACAGAGTCCCATTCCGTACTTACCAAGATCTGACATCTCATCTTTCTCAGTTGCAGAACCTAATTTAAGCGCCTCATCTAAGATTTGCTTATCCATTCCTGAGCCATTGTCAGAAATAATAATTCTAAGATCTTTTTCGACCATATTAATTGCTACGTTAATATTTCTCGCACCTGCATCGATAGAATTATCGATGATATCCTCAACAGCTGTATAGCTGTCATAGCCCGTATTTCGCAAGGAAGAGAGGAGCTTCCCTGCATTCGGGTGATTTTTTATTGACATAATAATATTTTTCTACTTTATTTCGATATCCGACTAGATACCAAAAATTAATAAACACCCTTGGTGGGGTGTTGCAGATAAAAATACAATTTGGGAGATTTGTATTTAGTGTCTGTGATCGATATCAAATGATACCAATACTTCACCAAGGACATCTTAATTATATTCTATTTAAATAGTATGTCAATACTATATTATCCACAGAGATGTGTTTGCATAGACTTTAAGCTGCCCGTTTATGGAACTCTTCGTAGATCTTATCATAGTCTTTTGGGATTCTTTTATACCTGGTAGGAGGTACTGGAATCGTGAGTTCAAAGTAAATATTATCCCCATAACCCAGATGTCGGTTTGTGTCCATACCATCGAGGAAATTTTCTACACTTATAGGTAAACGCTGGATTTGACCGTGTCGGTTTGTGTTCGCGGTATCCCGATGGATAGTGACATGGATAGAATATAGCAGAAAAAGCTAAAATTTGCATTTAATTATTTTTTATCTTTTTATAAATATGACAATCCTTTATATGTGCACCAGAAAGGTAATTTGTACTCATTAGGAATTCACTCACAATTTCACCGCCTGTGAACTTAAAAGTTTTTTTGAACAATTTCACCCATTCATCTTTAGTATTACTCTTATGATGATCGAGCCATTTTTTAAATGAGCCAAATTCTTTTTTTATATCCAAGATCACATTTGCATTATGAATCGTCGCATCAATCTTTAAGCGATTGCGAATAATTCCGGAGTCAGAAAGAAGTCTTTTCCGATCAGCATTTTTATAGGAAGCAACTTTTTTAATATTGAAATTATGAAAAGCTTTTTTGAAATTCTTCTGTTTATTTAAAATAGTATTCCAACTGAGTCCTGCTTGGTTTATCTCAAGCACTAAGCGTTCAAAAAGTTCATTGTCATTTTTAATCGGGAAACCATAATATTGGTCATGATAAACACGATGGACATTTTTCTTGTCCAAAGTCTCTACAAATTCGCAATATGATCTAGGCTTCGGTTGTGACGCCATCAAATTCTGCTTCGTTAGCTGCAGCTTCCTCTTTTGTCGCTCGGACAATACCATCTTTATGATGAGCTGGAGAGTATATAGTATATAGTTTTAGATCCTCCGTAGCCGAAGTATTCATAATATTGTGCTCCGCTCCGGCTGGCACTACAATGACATCGCCATCTTTGATCTCATATTCAGTATCATTTATTATGCATTTACCAGTTCCCTTTTCAAAACGGAAAAATTGATCATTGTCAGGGTGAACTTCTGAGCCAATATCTTCAAGTGGTTTTAAATTCATCAATACTAATTGACTATGCTTGCCTGTATACAAAACTTTTCTAAAATTGTTATTCTCAACTGCATCTTTTTCTATATTTGTGTGAAATCCTTTCATATATTCTATTAAATTAAACTAATAATATCACCTCAAACCCGTATCAATATTTATATCCATATGATATGTCGCATTTTTTTGGATTGTAACTGTTGCAGGTACACCTAGAACTGTTGCTGGACGCAAAACATTATTCATTAATTCTACATAGTAAAGTCCTGCTGGAAGTGATGTCGAAAACTTACCATTTGCATCCGGTGTAAGAGTCTTTACTAAAATTTTTGGATCACCTTTATATACTACAATCTTTTTCTCTGCAAACATTTGGGGAGTAGGCTTACAGGGGTTGTCTATCCTCTCAACTGGGCAAATTGGGCCAATCATCATAATGCCATCTAAAATACCACTTGCCACTGCTTCTTTTGCATTGTTTGAAACCGAGAATTCAAAAACATAATCTCCTTTATTTATTATCAAGTTTGAAATGGCTGGTGGGTTTACTGTAACTAAAGTTATCTTTTTATCCCCAAAAACTACCGAATTTCCAAAAGATAGTTCAGAAGTCCTAGTTGTATTACCATCACTCTCAAGTTTTACTTTTACTCTAAAGGTTCCCTTCCATATACAGTTGACCCCTGAAGGGCAACGGCTATCCTCTACCACTTCAAGCGGAGTCGCACTCATTCCGGCTATAACAACTTTTTTGTTGAGAGTAGTAAATTTGCTACCTAGGACCTCTTCTTTTTTTACAACAACTTCCTCTTCTACTTTTGGTTGCTCTACTAAGGGACACTCAGCAAATTGGCATTGAGCACCAAATCTATATACAGAGCTACCATCTGGGCAAAGTTTTGCTTCTTGGGTACAAGCGACGATTTTTGTAGTTTGGTTCTTTTTATTTTGAGTAAGAATCAAAGTAGCAATAATAACAAATACTATTAAAGCTCCTACATATATAAAAAGCCTTCTCATATTTTTCTTGTCTTTCATGCGTTCATTATACCACTTATAAAAATAGCATAAAGGACTTTGCTATCCACGACAAATGAAGTACAATAAGCTTATTATAAAATAAACAATTTAAACAAAATGGCAAAAAGAGCTACATCACTTCATCCGCACAAGAAATCTAAACATTCTCGAAAGACCAAGAAAAGACTTGCAACCAAGAAAGAAATGCTTGCAAAAAAGGCTGCTGGAAGAAAAAAGAAGAAGTAATTTAAAACCCCGACTAGTATCGGGGTTTTAAATTTATTTATCCAAGCATTGCCTTTTGAATCTCAGCCTGATACTTCCTCATAACTTGCATTGTAGCAGTCATTTCACTAGTACCACCTTTAGTTAGCACCTTGACCTCATCCCCGATTTTCTTAAAGAGTTCTGGGTTTTCATTTATAAGTTTGATGAACATATCTTGCTGAGCTTTTGGCAAGTTTTTCATCTTAGCGCGTATTAATTTTTCAGTTAAAAAACTTTTGATTGACATCCCTTTTTTATATCATAAAAAGTGCTATTATGCGAGTGAGTAAATTAGTTCTTAAGAAAAGCCTTGCGCAGGCGGGTAGCCGAGCAGAGCAAATTCCTACCAAGGAATTATGTGTGCTTTTTGAAAGAAGCTAATTTACTCACGAGCACAAACCATGAAAAATAAACCAAAAATCATAGTAGTACTTGGTCAAACTGCTACCGGCAAGAGTGATTTTGCAGTGGAATTGGCAAAGAAAGTAAATGGAGAGATAATCTCTGCTGATTCAAGACAAGTATATAAAGGTATGGATCTGGGCACCGGAAAAATCACAAAGAAAGAGATGCGGGGTATCCCCCATTATTTACTCGATGTTGCCTCTCCAAAAAAAGTTTTCTCTGTGAGTGATTTCAAGAAACTCGCTGATAAAAAAATTGAATATATTATCGCGCGAGGTAAAACACCGATAATCTGTGGTGGAACAGGTTTCTATATAGATGCAGTTGTTGATGGAATAGTTCTTCCTGAAGTACCTCCAAACAAAAAATTAAGATCAGTACTAGAAAAAAAATCTGCTGAAAAACTTTTGGAAATGCTTAAAAAGATTGATAAAAATCGAGCAAAAAATATCGACCCTAAAAACAAAGTTAGGCTTATCCGTGCTATCGAGATAGCCAAAGCTCTTGGTAAAGTCCCTAAAGTAAAATCAAATAAAAAATACGAAGTAGTAAAAATTGGCCTCACTATCCCGGATCAAGTTCTAAAAGAAAA
>OFRM01000784.1_pt1 | contig 12038 bp, 14 predicted proteins | sample 1543101 | NCBI WGS metagenome assembly OFRM01 (sample SAMN07774223, study PRJEB24372) | wastewater metagenome | isolation source: Exp Tend VB 0WW | collected 2016-02
TGTGGCTTACATACGATCACGATCACTTTAGAGCGTGACTATACCAACATTCTAGGCAACCCCGCAACGGCATCGCAAACGCTCTATACGGCATCATTTGCCACGGCGTTTAGCGGTTGGGTTTGGGTCGATGCTGCGTTGTCGGCTTCGATGGTTCCCGATCAAGGCAAAGTTGAGGCGGCGCGGCTTATTTTCACGGTCACGAAATCCGTTCCTAGAACTGCGATTGTGCCGAATTTGCCATTTCCGCTGCAAACGTCGGTTGTCGGCTATTGGGATGGCGTCGCGGCTTGTTACTTGAGTTTTCGTTAATTTGGATTGATATGGCAGATTTGGCGTTGGTTTTTGGTACGATTGGCGTAAGCAACATGATTTCCGACTTGATTAAGTTGGAGGGCAAGGCGTTGTCTTTGACGGGCGTTATGTCCACGATGGTTGCCAATATCACAAGTCCTGCTGGAATTGCGGCAATCGGAACAACGATCAAAGACCTTGCTGTTGATTCAGTTAAGGCTTTTGGGGAATTTGAGACAGCGCAAGCCTCTTTGCAGTCAATCACGGGTGCAAGTACGGAGCAACTGAAATATTTTTCAGACGAAGCAATGCGGATGTCTGACACGGTTGAGGGTGGCGCGGTGGCTACGGTCAAGGCAATGGAATTAATCGGTTCGGCAATGCCTAAACTTTTGGACGATACCAAAGGATTGGCGGCACTGACTGAAAAAACGATCATGTTCGCGGATGCTGCCAGCATGGATGTTCCTGCGGCGGCGACTGCATTGACCGACGCATTGAACCAATTCAAAGCCGACGCAAGCGAGGCAACGGCGTACATGGACGCATTGGCGGCGGGTGCTAAATACGGATCGGCCACCATTCCGCAATCAACAGAGGCGTTGCTTCGATTTGGTGCGGGTGCAAAGGCTGCGAACATTGATATTTTTGAATCCACGGCGGCAATTCAGGCACTTTCGACAACCCTGAAAGGTGCTGAGGCGGGCACGGCCATGCGTAACATCATCCTGAAAATGGAGGCTGCGGGTGCTGCGAGTGGCAAGGCAAAGGATATTTTTAAGGGTGTCGGGTTGGATATTGCCAAGGTCGGCGACAATTCTTTGCCCCTGATTGATCGCCTTACGGAAATGAAAAAGGTGTTTAGCGACGTGAATGGCCCCGTTGAAGTCTTTGGAGCCGAAAACGTCATTGCAGCACAAGCCCTTTTCGATTCTTTGCCAAAATACGAGGCACTTACAAACCAAGTCAAGAAACACGGCGTAACGGCAGAACAAGCGGCAATCAATAACGCCACGCTTGAAAAGTCATTCACGGCAATGAGCAATCAGGTCAACATTGCCATGATCGAAGTCGGGAAAGCGTTGGCCCCTGTTATTCGCGAAATTACGGACGGGTTTCGTCCTGCGTTTGAATCGGTTAAGGAGGCACTTACCACGATCACTTCTACATTTCAGCCGTTTTTTGATGCACTCGGTGCACTTGGATCGGCTTTCGGGTTTGCCAAAAAGGAGGGCAATACCTTTGCAACTGTTGTTTCGATGATCTCGAAATATTTCACCATCATTTCAATCCCTGCTAGGTTATTTTGGACGGTTGTCACAAAGATAACAGAGGCTTTCGCGGGTGCGGTTGCAGGGATGAAGGAATTCCAAGCCAATAGCCCGATTTTGTCGGCTGTCGTGAATACCCTTTTAGGCCCATTTACGCTACTCGGTGACGCTATTTCATGGGTTGGTGAATCGTTGGGATTTGGTGGCAAGGATGGCGCAATTTCCGCAATGGAGCAATACACGGCCACCATGAAATATGCGGGGCAGGAGGTGTTGAAATTGGGTCAAGCAAACGGCTTATCTATCCCCGAAATCCAAGGATTCACCAAACAAATTGACCTTGCCCGTTATGCAGGATTGACGCAATCTGAGGCAATGAAAAAGATGGGCGGCGATATGCGGAACTATGTACTCGTTGCGCGGGCAATGGCTACGGTGACGAAGGATGTAGAGGTGGCGGTATCAGATTTGGCAACCACGGCGACTGGCCCTGCATCGGGTTCCATTGACGCATTGACCAAGAAGCTTTCAGAATTGCGGGCTGCATTTACTGCGACTGGTTCGCAAGCCGATAGGAAAATCATCAAAGCAGAAATTGCAGCGATCACAGATGAAATCGAAAGGCTTTCAGGTGCAAGGTCGGGCGCGGGCGGCATTAAGGGAATGGTGTCGGCTTTTTCGACTATCGCAATGGCAACGGCGACGGCGAAAAATGACCTTGCATCTGTCATGGCAATGAGCGGCGGCGCGGATCAGCCGATTTTTCAAGACATGGGCGCATTGCTTGCCAAATCTCAATCGTTCGGGGAGCAAATGAAACAGGTATTTGCAAGCCTCAAGGAATCCGTCAAAAATTCGATGGTTCAAATGGCTCAAGACGTTGCGTTTAACGTCGGTGAGGCTATCGGTTCGGGCGCGTCGGTTGGTGACGTGTTTAAGAATGTCCTGCGTGAATTGGCTGTGATGATCCCTAAAATGGTCGGCATGGCAATGATTAACCAAGCGGCGATGGTTCCAAGCCCTGCGTCGTTACCGCTGGCAATTGCGGGTTTGGCGTTGATTGGTGCTAGTGGTATCATTTCGGGCGTGTTCAAGGCCAAAGACGCGAAAAAGGCAGACATTCCAGAGGTCGGCGGTTCGGCTCCAATGCCTACTCCTGATCGGAGGGGGTTGGATTCGTTTGGTGAGGGTGCGGGACGTACGGAGGCTGTGATTTATATTGATGGCCCATCGGGTGAACGCTTGACGGGCTACATGGAGCGTAAAATGACCAAAGCGGATATGCGTAGGGGATAAAGCGAAAACCACCTTTTTAGGGGTGGCTTTGCTTTAAGTATTTGGTGATTGTTCTTGGCCTTGCTTCCATTTGAATTTTGCCAAATCCAATTCATACCTAAGCAGGTTGTTGGACTGTTTTACAAGGCTTGCTTGCGCCTTGGCATTCTCAACATTGATCTTGCCCGTGTCGAGCTTGAGCATAATTGCGCCGAGGTGTTTTAGAAGTTCCTGTGGTGTTACCATCTATTTTTTGGGTTAAAAGTGACATTAGATTTTCGGTGACTTTGTTGTCAACATCGTGAACGCTGTGAATTTTTGTAAGCCCCTGCTTTCTGACATACTCAAGAACTCTTGTAAATTGCCAGAAAACCTCAGCCTTTACATTGCTTGGAACCTTGGTATTGACCCTGCATTTATAGTCAGTTGCTGCTGCTTCAATCTCTTTTGAGTTGTAGAATCGCGGCCAAAAGTGCGTTTTTGACTCAACAAAATACAGCCATTGACCGTTGTCTGTTTCGGAAATGTATTCCCAAATAGTTTCCCCAAAACGATCAGTTGTCCCGTATCGGTGGGCAAATACAATTCGTTGCTCTTTTCCAGTTGCGTCACAGGCTATTTTAACCATTGCATTCCAAAAATCAAGCAAGGCAAAACCCCTCATTTGGATCAACTTACTAGGGTATTGAACCTCAATTAGCTCAAAATCAAGCGTAAAAAACAAGCTCGAATCGGCTTCTTTTAGCGTGATAACATGGTGAATTGGTGCAAAATCTTCCATTGATTGCAATACTACGAAAGTACCACAACATTCACACAAACATTTCTAGTAAAAAGTTATCCACAACAAAAAAGCCCCCAAAAAGGAGGCTTTTTCTATTTACCCAAAACCCAAAATCATCAAGGCTTCATGTACAACGGCCACCCGTACCACATGTCCCGAATCTCGGAGGGCTGATCTGCCCCGCTGTAATTCGGTAGGCGGTAAGTGGCGTTTGATGCCAAGTAGATCACCAACAATGCGGTGTTTGCGGCTGCGTATGCGGGATTGAATGTCATGGTCGACGTGGCGAATGTCATTGCAGTTTCGGCGACGTTCACGCCGTCAATGCTTGCGCGGATCAAGTGAGTGCGGTAGCCCGTAAGCGACGTGTCGGCGGTGTCAATCGGAAGAGCGACGGGTGTCGTGGAGCTTGAATAGGACGCATTGCCCGTACCCAAAACAACCGTAGTTTCTGATCCGCTCCAGTTGGTGTTGATGTCGGTCGTGCCGTTGTCATACCAACCCTCGACAAAGATAGCTTCGCCGCTTGCGTGATCTGCAAGGTAGATTTCAGCGTTTTCGCTGCTCAAAGTCACAGGATATACGCGCTCCCCTGCTTCCTTTGTGATGCCTGTGAGGCTTTCAATCGTCACCTGCACGTCCATAATCAACAAGTCCACGGCGGGCAAGTTGGTTTCAGGATTATAGGCCTTCAACAAAAGGTGTCCACCTGTTTTGTAGGTCGGCGATTTGATGCGGGTCACGTTGCGCGTTGCTGCGCTGTGCGGCTCTCCGATCAATGCCCTGAGTGTAGCCAAATCATTTGCTCCGATGTTGATTTGGAATCCATCCAACTTGATACCGAGACTGCGCTTGGTCGGGGTTTTTCCGCCCGCCATGTACGTGTTTTCGCTGATCGGAACCAAGGGAATGTCGGCCATGTCCACCATCGAACAAAGATTACCGATGAATTTCCGCACTTTCAAAGCTTGCGAAAGGCCGTTGTAACCGTCCGTTGCACCTGCGTAGCTCGGTGGTCGGCATGGAATGAAATGCACGGAGGTCTTCCAATGATCCCCGATGGAAAGGCCCGCATATTGCTGTAACCACTTGTCGTTAGCCATAAACTGTGATATTATTTCTTGTTGCGAATATAGAGAATTTTAGCCGAATTTGGTTGTAGGTGCTATCAAGTTCCTTGACGTACACCAAACCACGATCTTCGACTTTGAATTGAGTCATTCCTAATTCTGACAAGGGCACGGCTACAAAGCTGATGCCCTTGAAAGTGAAGCTAAACCGATTGCCCGCCCAATTGCGTTCCCTGAAAATGTCTAGCAGGATGCCCGCCATTTGTTCCTGTTCCGTTGCGTATCCTTGCGGGTTTCCTGATACCCCGTTTTGCATCTTTATGAGCAAGTCGCATTCGCACGGATAATTGTCTGAGCTGATCGTGTTGGCCGATCCCGTGCCGGTCGTCACGTCGGCGATTAGGATCGCGTTAGCGTTGGCCTTGCTTGTCTGTGCTTGCTCAAATGCCAAAACCTCAAATGTCCTACGTCCTGCGTAGGTGATCGACACGGTTTCGATGATTGCCTTCAAAAATAGCTTGATCTCCGATCGCAAACCCCATGCAGAAAACTTGCCATGTCCACTAGTTGCCGACGGATCATAAGTCGATCCCAACACAAGAGCATTCCACGTTATCAGGCCCGTTGCGTCGCTGCCTGTTCGGGTCATTCGCCATTGGTAGTATTCGCGATTGTTGGCCGTGTAGGTGATCGCTTGCAAGTTTCCAAGCGTTGCCGATGCCCACGCTGTAAAGGTCGTGTTATCGGTGGAGTGGCGAAATTCTAGGGTGAATGTTCGGGTTGCAGTTACGCCCGTGACCTCCGAACCGATGGAATTAATCGCCGATAGTTGCTCAATAAACGAGGTGGAAAGAACGTGCGTATCACCAATAGCAGCAAGCGACACAATCGGCAAATTTGGGCGCACGTGATCCTGAACTTGAAAGGCTCCAAGATTTGACCGCTGCCATGTTGCCGATGATGTTGTTGCGCTCATTCTCCGTACAATGGATGATACTTGTAATGCCTATCTTTTTCAATTCGATCCCAAGCGTATTCCCATTCTTCTTTTGCGCCTTGGATCAAATAATCGTGGGTGCGTCGCCTGACTGAATCCAAATAGGTCATTCCAAAGCGGCGCATTGAGTAAACGGCCACGCCTCCCGCATACGGTGCGAGTGCTTGCGTCTGCATTACAGCCCACTCGGTCGCGCTGATTTGCTTAAACGAAAACGAGCGGGCCAAATTGCCCGTAACCCTTCCAATAGGCGTTTCAACGTCCCCAATCTGCGAGGGTTGCCCGAAGTTCAATTCATGGTCGGTCAGCTCCCCCGCAACCTTGATAGCCATGTCTCGCGGAATGTTCGGAATTAGCTTGGTTTTGATCTCCTTAATGGAGGCCAATTTCCGCAACAACCCATCCTGAACAACCCGCCCGACACTCATGCCCTGATCGTGTAAATTGGGGTGATATAGCAAGTTTCAGTGCCAACACGGGCAACCGTGCATGAGGTGTCAAAGCTGAATGATCCGAACTCTTCATTTGTCTCGACAACAACCGTGTCACGTGTCCAAGTGAGCAAGCGATTAACCGCCGTAACGTCGCCCGCTCCGTATTCCACTTGGAAGTCCATCGTGATCCGTGCATTTGTAGGCAATGCGCCAATTGCAGGGAAAAAGACAATTCCCGACGCATTTGCGGCCACGGTCACACGTGGGCCTTGGAAGATGTTTAGGACGTTGTTTCCTACGCCCTCGCTACCTGCCTCGGATGTTTGCAGGATCGTTTGGCCCGTGCCTGTTGCGCCCGTGTAAAGGCTGTTGTTCAGCGTGATGTTGTGGGTTTTCGTGTAAGTCCTTGCCATATTATTCGATATAATCGTTTTGAAAATCAACGAAAGTAGTCTCTGGAAATCCAACCGTTGCCGATTGGTAATATTTGGAGGTGATGCCCATTTCCTTCCACTTGTAGCCCGCCATTTTGAAATAATTGTTGGCGCGGGTTCGCATTTCTGTGCGGTGAATGGCCAAATCTGATTCCCCGCCCATTCGCTCCTGTGAGTTCACGTCTGCATCCAAAAGCCTGTAAGCGATTGCGTACAAAAGCGCGGTGGTTGCGATTGGGTAATTTGTCGCCGATAGTGCGGATTCATCAAGGCCCGCCGCTTGGATCAATTCGACTGCGTAGTCGTATTCGATGCCGATCAAGTTTACCAACGAGTTAGCAATATGGAAATCAATTCTAGCTGAATTCCACCGACCAAAGTATGTAGCTTCTCCACTTGATAGCGAGAGGCTGTCAATGATCTGCGTTCCTGTTGGTTGGATCAGTGCGGGCATTACGGCAAAATTGACTTGATATTGTAGCGAATTTCGGCATAGACACGGCTACCGTTGGCGACATCAGAGATAGTAAAATCAAGATTGCTGATAGTGTTTAGCACCAAGGGCTGATTTGGTTCAATGGCTTGAAATCTTGCGTTCACGCCGTGAAGCTGTGCGGGCCTTATACATGTAGCGGCCATCGCCGTCGGGGGTGCTGTGGTCAGGACAATTTCAGTAATCCTTGCCAGCACTACCGCTCCCATCATTACCTCCATGACATTACCTTCATCATAGGCTTCGGTTCCATCGCCGCGATTCACCAAGTCCATTTCCCATTCAGGATATAGCCCTGCACCCAATGCGGGCAAAAGCTCGATTCCTGCGATTGAGAATTCTGTGGTGAGCTGAGTAGGTGTGAGTTCGACAATGGTGGAAAATGTATAACCGCCATTGCCTACACTAAAAAAATAGGGCGCAAGCGCATCCCTCACTTCATAAATGTCCGTAGCCCCCGTGTCTACGGCATTGATTTGGCACAATGATATTTCATCAAAAGTGAACTCAATTCGCCGATTTGTTGATTTCTCAGTAAGTCCTAGCCTTATCCCAATCGAGTCGGGAAAATCCATCAAAAATTCGCCCATCCCAGTGCAAAAGCTGTTGTGAACAACAAGCGAAACATCGTCATAATCAGTGACAATGCAGTAATTTTTGACCGCGTAAACTTGGAGTGCTACTTTTCTTGCCATAACTTTTAGAAAAAAGGCCCGCCTTTTTGACGGACGGGCCTTGTGTTGCTGAATGAGTGAGCGAAATTACAGATTGATCTGCCAGTTGGTTCCGTCGTAAATCAACGTGTAGATTTTGGTTGTGACCAAATCAGACGAAGACAAAGCAGTTGCGCCTCCCGTGCCTTTTTTGATTGCCGCTGCGTTAAACGTCGCCGCTCCGCTGTTGGTGTCGGCAAACTTGACGCGCAATTCCATCCCCGCAAATGGCGTAGTAGCTGGCACAAGCGTCGCGGTGTACGTGTTTGCGCTTGCGGTAGTGGCTGCGTAGTAGTGCCGACCTGCGAAGTTTTCGACAACCGCCTCCGTAGATGGATAAAGCGTGTCGTTGACCGTGCCGAACGTCGTGGCCTTGTTGGTCAAAATCTCTGCACCATTTGCGGCCATGTCGGCGGTTGCTGCTGCAAGGACTGCCGAATAGGTTTCAGACACGGCGTAGGTGATCGGCTCACTTTCGCCGCCCATGTCGTATTCAAATCGGGCTGCGCTGCTCAAGTTGCCCTCGGTTGTCGGGCGAAGGCGCAAGATACGCGATCCCACAAAGCCCCGAGACCCTGCTGCGGCTACCCCGCCCTCTGTTACTACTGTCAATGTAAAGGCCATGACTTATTTTCCCTTCGTTTTTGGTTCTTCCTTCATTTTTGAATCCTCCGTTGGCGTTTCCTTTGGTTCTTCCTTCGCGGCTTCCTTGGTTTTTGATGCCAAAACGCCCGCAAAATCAAACGCAAAATCTGCCATGTCGGGTTGCTTACCGTAAAGCCCGATTTGAGCAATTACGGGTGTCGGAACTTTTGCGATTTGGGCGATGTCGTGGAAAGACATGCCCAAATCACGTAGTTTCTCGACTTGATCTTTCGTGAGTCCCATGTTTTTTAGGCGAGGGTTACAACACGCTTTTGAACGGCCTTCACTTGAAGGTTGTAGTAGGCGTGGGCGTACAGCGTCACACCGTCAACTGATGGACGTTGCATCTGCTGCATGTTCATCGCCTTGAAGTCTCCGAACACGTTGGCAACGCCTGGGAAAATCAACATTGCGCGTGAACCACCGAGGCCCAAGTCTGCGAGGACGTTGGTATTGCGGGTGTACACGGGCGTGACGTTGTACTCCATGATCTGATTGTTGCCGTTTTCGCCGCGAATGGTGTTCAATTCGGCATTGATGGCAACCTTGTTGCGGCTGTGAGACAACAGCAACACAGTCGAATCATCGGAAACATCAAATGCGGAATTTGCGGTGAGCATCCCTTCGATGAGGTTGTTCACGCCATTGTTGAGGGTCGTGCGGATATTGGTGGCAAATGCCTCGACGGTTACGCCAGACGTGTCAGCAAGTGCGGTGTAGGCCACGCTTGCACGCTTCTTTTGATCGGCAACCATGATGCGCTGCACGATGTTTTGAAGCGTCAAAAGGTTGTTTTTTTCCAACCAACGATTCAGCATGTCGACAGCGACAGAGTACCGCTTCTCGCGGATTTTCTCTTGCGAAAGTGCGCCCAATGGTTTGGGCTTGGTTTCTTCGCTGCTCAAATACTCGCTGAATTCGAGGATGTTGGTCAGCGTTTCCAAGTCGATTTCATCGCTGCCAAATGCAGGAATCATTTGGAAAAACTGCATCCAGTTCATGTCCAAATTCAGGGCATTCGACAGCGCACTGTACGTGTATGCGCGGGTTGCCGATGGATTGAACAACTGATCGTGCTTCTGCACCACCTCAATCGCTGCTGGCTTGCCGTAGATGGTATTGCGGATGTCGTTGGCCTTGGCAACAATCGGGGCGAATCCCTTTTCCTGCGTTGCGCCATCGTTGCTTTTGAGGTTGGCGATTACTTCGCGGGCCTCTTCCTCGGTGTTGACGACGTTGGTGTCCCAAGCCCGAACAACTGAATTAACGTTTGGAGTACTCATTTTTATGGGTGCTGATTACAGCTCGCTTTGGTAAAAGTCCAATTCTGCGTATTGACCTGCTGGCAAGCCAGCGGGGTTTGTTTCGGGTGCGGATTTGCATTTGCCGACGAATTTGTTGGCTCCACCGTTGGAGTCGTGCGTCACCAAACGGCTTGCGTCAACGATGTACATGTCAACGCCTGCGGTGATACCTGCTGCATCGGCCACAACGATCTGAAACAGCATCGACTTTGCAGCGGTGATATACAATCCCGTTGAACTGACAAGTGTATCGTTGGCAAGAACGCCGTAGGTGTCGCCCACTTTGCCAATCGTGCCGCCACAAACGACAGTGACGGGCGTGCGTTCGACGCTTGTGAATTGCTGAACAGCGGCGGCAGCACTGGTTGGAAGCGCGGCGGCGGCGGCGGGTGTGGTCATCCGAATGCTTTTGCAATCGGCGACAGCCGTGCGGCAAAGCGCGGAAAACTCATACAACCCGACCGATGAATCTGGCCTAATGTATCCCATGTTACTTTTTGTTGACGTGATCGAAATAAGAAAATTGCTTGCTGGTGGTGGTTTCGTTTTTGGCTTCGCCCGCATCCGCCTTGGCCCGCAACCCTTTTGCAATGGTCACAAGTTCGGCGGCTTTCATGGTCTTGGTGTCCGTTGGCGTTTCCTTCAAAATCGTTTGAAGGTTTGCAACTTCGGCCTCCAATGGTTCGCGGAATGCCTTCAATTCGGCTTCGGCGGATTCCTTGGCGGTGGTCAATTCGGCGACTGATTTCAGTGCGTCGTTGGCCTTGGTGACGATTGCGTCGATGCCTTCGACCTTCACCGCTCCGTTTTCTTCCGCTGATTTGACAGCGAGCAATTCGCCACCAATCAGGAATTTATCAGAAAAATGATTCATATTTTTTGCTTTTGATTGCTCTTTTTCCTTGTCGCCCCCGTCAATGGACTTGACGATTGTTGCCCCGATTTGTGCGCCCATTGCGACAAGTGCGGCCCCCATGAACTGCGTTCGGTTCGGGCGTTCGGCATCTACATAGTATTCCCAAACGCCACGATTGCCCGTCGAATCGCTGATGTATTCGGTTGTGCCGGAAATTTCAACGGACACGTCTGTATAGATACCATCTTTCACGGCATCATTTACAAAAATGTCTTGGTCGGGCAGTTTGGCTTTGTCACTGATTGCAATGTAGCCTTTCAAGACGTAACCCATGCCCGTTTGCTCGACAGTTGCCTTGCCTAGCGTTTTGCCGATCCCTTTGTCTGAACGGTGGAAAAGGTTAAACGTGAAGTTTCGGGCGTTCATTTGGGCTGCGAATACGTCTAAAACCGACTTGGTAAACCGCTCGTTGTGGCGGTCGACTTCGGTGTTGCAGAATTCAACAGGCCAAACGGTGTATTTTTCTGGAACATCCAAGCCTATGGCAATTGCCTGACTTGGTTCAATGGCTTTGTCTCGGAACTGAAAAGAAAAACAGGTTTGGACATCGAGTTTAGTCCCGATGGTCGCTTTTTTCCCTACTTCGCTTTCAAAAATACCTGCCATTCTGCCCCAAATATAGGCATTTTTGGGACAAGCAAAAAAAAGTTTAGAAACAAGTGATATTTATGTTGTTTGTTAAATTATTGTGCTATACATTTGGCCCATTAATTCTATCTTTTACGTTCTTTCTATCATTACCAACGGGGCTTCGGCCCCATTTTTCACCTAAATTCAAAATCAAAATGTCTGAATGGTTTCACGCCAAAGTCAAGTTCCTGCGTCAAATGGACAACGGACTTACCAAAAAGATCACCGAGCAATACTTGGTGGATTCAATGAGTTTCACCGAATGCGAAGCCCGTGTCTTGAAAGAGCAAGGGGAGGGCGTTCGTGAGGTCACTTGCCAATCTATCGCCCGCTCACCTATCAAAGAGGTCGTTTTCTACGGCGACACCGACATGTGGCATAAGGTCAAGGTGTGCTATTCCTTGATGGACGAAGAAACAGAAAAGGAAAAGAAGGTCACTACCTATTTCCTTGTCAACTCCAAAGACGTGAAAGAGGCATACGCCCGCACTGATGAACATTTGAAGGAAATGCTCGTTCCGTTCACGATCCCCAAAGTTGAGGAAAGCCCGATCGTTGAGGTTTATGAGTATGAAAAACAGGCTCCAAAGGGGTATGTGAAGCGTGAAGGCGGTGACGTAGGCTCCGAATCCGCATTTGTGAAGCAACACGGTTGGGGTGCAAGTCCTGATGATGAATCAGAGGAGGAATGCGCAATGGAATCAAAGTCCATCGAAGCCATTGACCCGACCGACGGGCAAGCGGTGGCGTTTGATGTTGATCCGCTTTGGGAAGATCG